>OATA01000054.1_pt1 | contig 161684 bp, 145 predicted proteins | sample 1516451 | NCBI WGS metagenome assembly OATA01 (sample SAMEA2579905, study PRJEB22360) | human gut metagenome | biome: human gut; feature: human-associated habitat; material: faeces | place: Denmark | collected 2008/2010 | reverse complement strand
TTAAGACATCGCCCTTTCACGGCGGTAACACGGGTTCGATTCCCGTTGGAGTCATCTGATCACAGATCAGTCCCGAAAGGGTTGCGGACCTTTAGCTCAGTTGGTTAGAGCAACCGGCTCATAACCGGTCGGTCCTGGGTTCGAGTCCCCGAAGGTCCACTGAAAGCAGTTCATTTTCATAAGATAAATAATAAATATGGCCCAGTGGCTCAGTTGGTTAGAGCGTCGCCCTGTCACGGCGAAGGTCGTCGGTTCGAGTCCGATCTGGGTCGTTAAAGGATTTTAATCCTTGTGGGGTCTTAGCTCAGCTGGGAGAGCATCTGCCTTACAAGCAGAGGGTCATAGGTTCGAGCCCTATAGGCCCCATTTTTATGTTTGAAATGAAGAAAAACGTCTTTATGCGTATGCATAGAGGCGTTTTTTTAGTTCCCTGGTCGCATTGACGAACAGCCAAAAGATAGGTATGATGTAGTAATACAGGAAGCGGAAAGGTGAGGTACACCATGGAGCAGCGCATTTTGCAATATCGAAAACAAATAGATGAGTGGCTTCAGAAAATGGAGCAGAGAGCGCAGACATTATCACAGGACGGCGAATACTCAACGCAAGCGATACAGAGACAGTCGGATACACAGAAAACTGATACAGAGAAAACGGATACTGAGGAACAGACTATGCAGGAAATGGTTCAGGACAAGCTTCAGGAGCATCTGGTGCAGGTGGGATTTTTTCAGCATGAGCGCCTGATCCATCTGATCGTTACGGTGACTTTTGCGTTGTTAGAGATGCTGGCGATTGTCTTAAGTGTGATCTCTGACAGCCTTTTTACCTTATTACTCCCGGTAGTGATCCTGATCCTGCTGATCCCGTACATCCGTCACTACTACATTCTGGAGAATGAAGTGCAGAAGATGTATGGACAGTATGACCGGATGCGCAGACTGCAACAGAAGGCAGCTGAGAGAAATAACTGTACATCGGAAAATTCGTAAGGACAGTACAACGGGAACAAGAGTCAAAAAAGGTAAGAGTAAAATTATGGGGACTTATAGTAAAAAATATAAAAGAAAGCTATCTGTTCTGTCTGTTCTGACAGCAGCAATTTTTCTACTTACCGGCTGCGGTCAGTCGGAGGAAACAGTCTATCAGATTCCGGAGGATAAAAAACTGATCGTATATACTGCTCATAAAGAGGAAGTATATGAACCGATCATCAAAGAATTCGAGGAGCGTACCGGTATTTTTGTGGAATTAAAAGCAGGGGATACGATTGCATTATTCGAAGAATTGCAACAGGATCCTCCGGGAACTTTTGACGTTATGTTCGGTGGAGGTATTGAGAACTTCGAAGAATGCCGGGAGTATTTACAGCCCTACCGGGTAGCGGAAACAGATCAGATCGAAGAAGCTTATCGGGTAGAGGGGGATGCGTATACACCATTTTCTGTATTACCTATCGTTTTTATATACAACAGCAAGCTGGTATACCCGGTGGCTGCGCCAAAGACCTGGGATGAGCTGCAGACTGATCGCTGGAAAGGGAAAATAGCATTTGCGGATCCGAATAAATCAGGAAGCAGCTTTACCGCATTGTGCACCATGTTACAGGTGGTGGATGCGGAGGAACAGGTAATTCTGCGCAACTTTAACGATGCGCTGGATGGTAATATTTCACCGTCCTCCGGGGCAGTGTTGGATGAGGTGAACACTGGCACGAGACTGGTAGGAATCACCAATGAAGGTATGGCCAGACAGCGGATTCTGGAGGGAGAGGATCTGGTCATGACCTATCCTACGGACGGCACCAGCGCCATTCCGGATGCCACCGCCATTGTAAAAGGAACGAAACATTTAGAGAATGCACAGTTGTTTTTGGATTTTACGGTCAGTCAGGATGCACAGCGGCTGGTGGAGGAAGCCTTCCTGCGCAGAACCGTCCGTAATGATATGCCGGAGAAAACAACAGCGGAGGATAACCGTTTAAAGGCGATAGACTATGATGTGACCTGGGCAGCCAGCGAAAAAGAGTCCATCCTGGCAGCCTGGGACGCACTGCAAAGGAGCAAGGATGAGAAAGTGGATTAAAAAATCATTTCACAGACAATTACTGGTCTGCTTTGCAGTGGTAGCGTTGCTTCCCCTGTTGTTCTTCGGAGTGTCTCTGATCCAGACCATGGAGACCAAGATCAACAGTGATTATGAAAAGAATGTAACGGAACAGGCGCAGCAGATCGACACCGGTGTACTGGAGGTATTTGGTAATTTTGAGACGGTGGTGGAAAATATCAATGCCAACCGCAAAATTGTAGACAATATCAATGAAGAAGATTCCTGGTCCCGGAGCAAAATATATCTGCAGTTTTACCGGGAAGTGTCCGATTACCGGGAATATGCCCAGTTTGATCTCTATGACAGAAACGGAAAGTGTATCTATACCACAAGACAGGGAGATGCCAGAATGGAATTGCCGGTTTACTGGGGAATTCTGAAAGCGGTGGAAGACAGTCAGGATACATTGATATTGAGACGGGCAGAAGAGAATGATTCCGGAGTTCTGTTGTATGCAGCAGGAAAGCTGTTGGGAAGGGGCGGAACTCTGGAGGGTTATATCGTGATCAGTATGCGGACCGAGAATTTCGAGAAGATCATTCTTGACAGTGGAAACGGGAAGAACGATGTTGCATTTCTGGATCCGTACTGGAGAACTATTTATGACAGTGGCAGCTTACAGACAGATCAGATCCGTCATGAACTGATGAGTGGTCATAAATTGTTGGGGGTCTATCGGGCAGGAGAATTGTTGATCCAGCCCTTGGGAGAGAGTGGTCTGTATACTGTGATGGCGTGTCCCAGTGTATTTTCCAGGGAAGTTCTAAGTTCCATGTACCGCGTACTGACGGTGATGCTGACCATCAGTGTATTGCTGTGTGTGATCGTAGCATCCCGTGTGGGGCGGAATATGACGAAACCCATTGAACGGATGAATACTGCCATGCGTACTCTGCAGGAGGGAGATCTGAGTGTAAGAATTGCCTCCGACAGGGAGGATGAATTGGGACAAATGTCCCGTAACTTTAATATCATGGCCAATGAGCTGGAACAGAGTGTGCAGGATAAGGTGGAGAAGCAGAAGGAACTGAATGCCTCCCATATTGCCATGATGCAGGCACAGTTAAATCCCCATTTCCTGTACAATACACTGGATACCATGAAATGGGTGGCGAAGGCCAATCACATTCCGGAGATCGCCACCATGGCAGCGGGTCTGGCGAAGATCCTGCGGACCAGTATTTCCAAGAGACAGTTCATTTACCTGAAGGAAGAACTGGAGCTGGTGAACTGTTATGTAGATATCCAGAAGATCCGTTTCAATGATAAGTTCTTGTATGCCGTGGATCTGCAAGAGGGACTGGAAGAGTGCGTGATCCCCAAGCTGATCATACAGCCCATCGTGGAGAACTCGGTACTACACGGATTAAAGGAGAGTGAAGAAGGAAATATCCTTGTGCGGATCACAGAACAGGAAGATGTCCTGTGTATTGAAGTAACCGATGACGGCTGTGGCGCTCCCGAAGAATGGATGGATGCCATCAATCACAGAAGACAGGAGCAGCTGGTGGGGCATATCGGGGTCTCTAACGTGGATACCATTATCCGGCTGACCTATGGGGAAGAATACGGCATCCATATGGAGAGTCTTACCTCAAACGCCGAAAACCCTACGGACGGACAGCGAACAGAAGAGGAAGGCGAAGTCCACGGCACGAAAGTGACATTACGGCTGCCGGTAAGATACGGAGAAGCCTGAGGAACCGATACAGAGCAACGGGCAGAGAGGAATTTTTACCGGATAGTGGGGAATATACAGAAAACGGGAAGAAATAATGGAGGGAGTAATACGATGTACAAAGTGATCGTGATCGATGATGAGATGCTGGTGCGCAGAGGAATCGTGATGGAGACAGACTGGCAGACACTGAACTGTGTCGTCGTGGCGGAAGCCGGCAACGGAATCGAAGGACTGGAAGCCGTGCGGAAATATCATCCGGATCTGCTGATCTGCGATATCCGTATGCCCAAAATGGACGGCATCGAAATGCTGAAGGAATTGCGGGCAGAAGGCAATGATGTCAGTGTGATCTTTTTAACTGCTTACAGTGAATTCTCCTATGCGCAGAGCGCCCTGAAATTATTGGCCAGTGACTATCTGTTAAAGCCTTTTGGAGACGGGGAACTGGAACAGGCAGTGAGCAATGCACTGGAGAAACGTAAGAGGACACAGGAAAAATTGGAAAACAGCAAGGAGGAGCCGCTTCCCGAACTGGTCTTAAATAAAGGCGATAAGAGCAAATATGTCATGGCAGCCGTAGACTATATTTCCGCTCATTATGGGGATCCGGAACTGTGTGTGGCCCAGATCGCAGAGCACCTGGGGATCAGTGAAGGACATTTGAGTCATACATTCAAAAGGGAGACGGATTACACGGTGGCGGCATACATTACCAGAGTGCGTATGCGCACTGCCATGAAACTGTTGAATGACTGCCGGAATAAGGTGTACGAAGTTGCAGAGCAGGTAGGCTATCGTGATGTTGCACATTTTTCCAGCAGCTTTAAGCGGATTGTTGGTGTTACTCCTTCCGAATACCAGGATAGAAGCATGTAAAGCTAAAAAGATGCACAAAAGAAACAATAAAATAGCAGAAAAACTATACATAGTATCAGAAATATTAAAATAATAACAGTTTTACCTTATACAAATTGCTGAACTCCCAACGTATAATAGAATCATCAGAACGGAAGTGGGAAACATCCCATTCCAAGTAAGTGGACCATGAAGGGTTATACAAACTATATGTTTCAAGGGAGGACAGCATATGAAGAAAAAAGTAGTATCGTTACTTATGATCTGTGCACTGAGTGTTGGTATGTTAGCCGGATGCGGCAGCAGCGAGACACAGAACCAGGCAACTGGAAGCGCAGACAACACACAGACAGCCGGAACCGAGACGGTGGCAGAGACCAAGACCCCGGAGGCAGCCGACGACGCAAATCTTACTGCAACTCAGCAGATCATCAAACAGGCAGAAGGAATGACCCTGGAAGAACTGGCACAGAAAGCCATAGAGGAATCCAACGGCAAGACCTTCTACGGTGTGGGTAACTCCAGCCGCGGTAAAGCAGCATTACCCCTGTTTATTGAGTATCTGCAGTCTATCGATCCTTCTTACAGCATGGAATTTGACTGGCAGCAGCCCAAGAACAACAAGATTTTCGAGCAGCTGACCGCAGATTCCCTGAAACCGGAAGGAACCTTCGCAATGACTCTGATCCAGGATGGTAATCAGATCGAATCCAAGATGACACAGACCGGAATACTGGATACCTTTATTCCTAAGGAATGGGCAGAAGCCAACGGAACCACTCCCGACGCAGTGGACGGTTACCTTGCATTACAGACCTTGAATAAAGTATTCGAATATAACTGCACCGGCAGCAAAGTATATGACAACTGCTGGGACTTCGTGGCAGAAGATACCCATGCACTGTTCATGGATATTGATTCTGAAGTTGTAGGTAAGAACTTCCTGTACATGCTGACCGAAGACAAATATGCAGCCATGTTAAAGGATGCCTTTAATGCATTACCCGCTGATGAGCAGGCTTACTTCCAGCCCACGATTGATGAGATGGAATCCGAAGCAAATGATTTAGGCTTAGGCGCCGATGGAAAATATGCCCTGGCATGGATCAAACTCTGGGTAGGCAGCTACAATGCCCAGACCGATGACGGACCTATCTGCAATACCCTGGTATCCGATTCCGCTACCGATCAGTGTGGACTGTTAGTATACAGTAAGCTGCGCTCCGTAGAAGAGTCCGCAGGTGTATCTGTGAACAATATCAAGGTTGCCGCTTATCAGGATGGCTATAAGGGAATTGGTGGCTACGGCTACTGCCATTATCTGTTTGTTACCGATAACAGCCCGCTGCCCTGGACTGCATGTGCTTTCATCGCATACATGACCTGTACGGAAGACGGCTTCAGCGCATGGGGCAAAGACATGGGCGGTTATTCCGCTAACCCTGAAGTGGCAAAGGCAATCGAAGCTACCTATCAGCACAGCACCGGCGGTAATGATGAGAACGGTAATGTGGTATATGAGAGCAAGAATGACAGAGGCTTCGACTGGTGGTCTACCGATGGCGAATTGGTGCTGGAAGATCCTGAGTACTGCGCATCCGTATCCTTCACGGTAGGAAGCTGGATCGAGCTGTTGCCGAAGTATACTGCTGAGTGATATATGAGATAAAAGGGTGACTATTCGTCCTGTCAGAATCAGAAAATCTGCTACATCATGCCTGCATGTAAGTAGCAGTTTTCTGATTCGCAGGGATGAATGGTTTTACAGGACATAAGCTTGTATTGGGAAGAGAGGTTAACCATGAATCAGAGTGCCGCAAAAAAAACAAGCAAGATGGTGATTGTTCTGAACAAGATCAAGACGTATTTCTCCAAGCCGCAAAATATCATTCTGCTTCTGTTTGGTATCGTACTTACCTTTACCACAGTGGCACCGATCGTGGCAATCGTCGAGGATACCTTCAAGATCCATCCGGGCACCATCGATGCACATCTTACCGGAAAGGCAGGCGGATATTCCGTTGCCAATTATGTGGATCTGTTCACCAGTAAACTGGCGAGAACAAATCTGTGGACACCGCTGTTAAATACCGTGCTTCTGGCAGTCTTTACCTGCCTGATCTCCATTTTGTTCGGCGGTTTGTTCGCATTCTTAATTACGAGAACTAATTTAAAATGTAAAAAATATTTAAGCTCCATTTTTATTTTTCCCTACATCATGCCGCAGTGGACACTGGCTGTGGTATGGCAGAACGTGTTTAACAGTAACGCAGTTACCGGAACCTCCAACGGACTGCTGGCATCCCTCTTTGGAATTGCTTTTCCGAAGTGGTGGTGTCTGGGGCTGTTCCCCAGTGCAGTGGTATTGGGACTGCATTACGCCCCCTTTGCCTACATCCTGATCGGCGGTATCTTCCGCAACATGGATGCCAATCTGGAGGAAGCAGCGACAATCCTGGATACACCGAAGTGGAAGACCATGTTCCGGATCACACTGCCTATGGTAAAGCCGGCAATTCTATCCACGATCCTGCTGGTATTCGGAAGCGCCATGGGAAGTTATCCCGTACCCCACTATCTGGGACTGACCACTCTGTCCACCAAGTACATCTCCATGAACTCCAAGTATACCGGGGAAGCCAGTATTCTTGCCATCATCATGATGATCTTCGGTGTGGCGATCCTGTTAATGAACCAGATGAGTTTAAAGAGCCGTAAAAATTATACGACGGTTACCGGTAAATCCGGACAGATCTCCAAGATCAACTTAGGAAAAGTCGGGAAATATCTGATCGCGGTCATCCTGATCGTCATCACCTTCTTCACCAGTATTTTCCCGATCCTGTCCTTCGCACTGGAGACTTTCCTTCCGAATCCGGGAGATTACAGTTTCCTGTATACCATGGATTCCGGTGCTCTGACCACCAAGTGGTGGCTGACGGATAACAACGGAGCCGGTGCTCTGTACGGACAGCCCGGTATCCTCCACAATCCGCTGATCTGGAGAGCATTCAAGGGAACGATGTTGGTTGCTGTATGTTGTGCTCTGATCGCAGGTACGATCGGCACCCTGATCGGTTATGCAGTATCCAAGAACCGGAGAAGCAAGTGGGCGAATTACGTCAACGGTGTGGCATTCCTGCCGTACCTGATGCCGTCCCTGGCAGTGGGCGCAGCTTTCTTCATCCTGTTCTCCAATGACAAGATCAACCTGTTCAACACTTACACATTGTTGATCATCGCAGGCGTGATCAAGTACATTCCTTTCGCCAGCAGAAGTGCACTGAACTCCATGCTGCAGCTGTCGGGAGAGATCGAGGAAGCGGCCATCATCCAGGATATTCCCTGGTACAAGCGGATGCTGCGGATTATCATTCCGATCCAGAAGTCTTCCATTATCAACGGATATATGCTTCCGTTCATGACCTGTCTGCGAGAGCTGTCCCTGTTCTTACTGTTATGTACGCAGGGCTTTATCCTCTCCACGACACTGGATTATTTCGATGAGATGGGACTGTATGCATTTTCCAGCGCCATTAACCTGATCCTGATCGTAACGATCCTGATCTTTAATACTTTAGTAAATAAACTGACCGGGTCCAGCCTGGATGAAGGTATCGGAGGTAAATAACTATGCCGGAAATCAAATTAACACATGTTACAAAACGTTGGGGAAAATTCTATGCGGTAGATGATCTGAGTCTGGATATGGAGGATAATTCCTTTATCACTCTGCTTGGTCCCTCCGGTTGCGGTAAGACCACTACCTTACGTATGATCGCCGGTCTGGAGACCCCTACCAGCGGGCAGATCAAGATCGGAGACCAGGTGGTATTCGATAGTGAAGCGGGGATCAATGTTCCCGCAAATAAGAGAAAAGTCGGATTTCTGTTCCAAAACTACGCACTATGGCCGAATATGACGGTATACCAGAACATCTCCTTCGGACTGGGAAATATCAAGGAAGAACTTCCCGTGATCGATGAGGAAGCCAAAGCTTTAAAAAGCATGATCAAGGCACTGGAGAATCCGGGAGAGCTGGTAAAACTCATTGAGGAATGCAGAGATAAAAAGGGAAAATTAGACCTGGATATGGTCTATCTGAAGCTGATCGATAATTACACCATTTCTATCTATACTGCAAAGGAGCTGTATAATTACAAACTCCACGAGGCAGCAGACAAAGAAAGTGCATCAAAACAAAAGAAGCAGGAACTGACTGCAAAATTGGACAGCATCCTGGCAGGTCATAAGGAAAAAGGGGAAGAACTTAACGAGAAATTCGAAGTCGTATCCGGTGGCAAGGTAGTAACCAGGGTCAGAAAATATTCCAAGGAAGAGATTGACCTGGCAGTACGCAGAGTATCCCGTATCGTTAAGATCGGAATGTTCATGAATCGTTATCCTGCAGAACTGTCCGGTGGACAGCAGCAAAGAGTTGCCATTGCCAGAACACTGGCGCCGGAACCCCAGGTATTGTTCATGGATGAGCCGCTGTCTAACCTGGACGCAAAACTCCGTCTGGAAATGAGATATGAGTTACAGCGTCTGCATGTGGAGACCGGAAGCACCTTCGTATATGTAACGCATGACCAGATGGAAGCTATGACACTGGCAACGAAGATCTGCCTGATCAACAACGGTGTGTTGCAGCAGTATGAAGCACCGTTGACCGTGTACAGCAGACCCAACAACCTGTTTGTGGCTGATTTCGTAGGAAATCCTTCCATTAATTTTATCGAAGCCAAGGGTGTGCAGAATGAAAACGGCAGCCTGGATGTGACAATCTTAGACGGTAGAAAGGCAAAGTTTGTTCCGAAAGAACACCTGGATCTGCAGAGATGGTTCGCTGAGAGAGATAAGAACGAAGCCGATGAGGCAGCCCGTCACAAAGAGAAAATGCAGGATAAGAAAGCCGTGGAGAAATCCAACAAGGATGAAGTCTTCAAGTATCATATTGCCAGAGTGAACGAAGATGATTATGCACTGCAGGAAGCTCCCGTGATCACCAACGAGGATTTTGTCATCGGTGTACGTCCCGAAGCCCTGCAATTACACGATGGTGCAGGTCTGGACGGCGTGATCTACGGTGCCATGCCCACCGGTATGGAATCCACGATTAAGCTTCGTATCGGTGATTTCCTGTTGACCGGCGTAGTCTTTGGCAATACCGCTTACAAGATCGGTCAGGAAGTGAAGTTCGAGATCGGTGGAGAAGATATTCTGTTATTTGACAGAAAAAGCGGCAAACTTATTACAGCCGGCAGACTGCAGGTATAGTCATAAACATAGGTGATTCAACATCTGAAAAAAACGTATCGGAAAATGAGATCGAATGTCTCACTACCGATACGTTTTTGTTGTAATCGAACAAAGATTCGTATATAATGAATATGTCTGCAAAACGAGAGCATCACAGATGCGGTTTTGCGAATGAGATTCTGCATAGTTCCAATCTTTTGAAACAGGTGCTACAGGGTTAATGCGGGAGGCAGCAATATGAAAATCATCCATTGTGCGGATATCCATCTGGATTCCAAAATGAGTGCAAATCTGACCAAAGAAAAAGCGAGAGAACGCAAGACGGAATTGCTGACTACTTTTCAGAATATGGTTACCTACGGGGCAGAGCAGGGCGTGGCGGCGATCATAATCGCAGGAGATCTGTTCGATACGAAAAACGTATCCGCTACCGCCCGGAATGTGGTAAAAGACTTAATTCAGGGATATCCCAAAATAGCTTTTTATTACTTACAGGGGAATCATGACGAAGGAAGCTTTACGTCCGGTCTTTCGGAACTTCCGGAGAATCTTCATCTATTTGGGAACAACTGGACAAGCTATGAACTTTCAGGGACGGAGAATACCTCCGGTAAGGGAGTTGCGGTTACTGGGGTGGAACTGACACCGGAAAACAGTGGAAGCATATATAATACGCTGTCACTGGATGTGGATCAATGCAACATTGTAGTCCTGCATGGGCAGGAATCGGAATACAGTGCGAGAGATAAGGCGGAGATCATTCATCTGACGGCATTGAAAAATAAGGGAATTGATTATCTTGCCCTGGGACACATCCACAGCTATAAAAAAGAGCGTCTGGATGCGAGAGGCGTCTATTGTTATCCCGGCTGTCTGGAGGGCAGAGGGTTTGACGAATGCGGAGAGCATGGTTTTGTGATGCTTGACATTGATGAGCTGACAGGTACAATTGACAGTACGTTTATTCCTTTCGCATCCCGGAAGCTCTATACCATTCCGGTAGATATTACCGGTTGTGAATCCACGACGGAAATCATGGAACGGATGAGAGCCGAGACAGCCGGGAAAGGTTACCCGGAGAAAAGTCTGATCAAGTATGAACTGGTCGGGAAAATAGATGTGGAAAGTGAAAAGGATATGGATTTCCTGTTACATCAGTTTAATAACCTCTTTTATTATGTGAAGATTAAGGACAGCTCGGAGTACCTGGTGGATTATGCTGCTTTTGCAAAGGATAAGTCCTTAAAAGGAGAATTTATCCGTACGGTTATGGGCAGAGAGGATCTGTCGGAAGAGGATAAGGCGACAGTGATACATTACGGATTGCAGGCACTGGCCGGAGAGGAGATCCTGGACGCATGAAGCTGATCAAATGTCACATTGAGAATTTTGGAAAACTAAGTGATTTTACATATGACTTTACAGATGGCTGCAACACCGTCTGTGAGGAAAACGGCTGGGGAAAAAGCACACTGGCGGCTTTTTTGCGGGTAATGCTGTTCGGATTCCGGAATGAAGGGAAGAGAGATCCTCTGGAAAACGAGAGAAAGAGATACAGTCCCTGGCAAAAGGGGGTCTACGGCGGAGAACTGCAATTCGAAAGTGAAGGGAAACAATATTCTGTCCGCAGAACCTTCGGAAGTAAAAGCGCAGAAGATGAATTTCAGCTGACGGATGCGAAAACGCATCTGCCGTGTAGTGATTTTACACAAAATCTGGGAGAAGAGTTGTTCCGGATCGACGCAGGATCCTTTGAACGGACGATTTTTATCTCACAGAATGACTGCGAGACCTTTGTTACGGACGGTATCAATGCCAAAATCGGGAATCTGGCGGAGAACACGGATGATATCAATAATTTTGAGACAGCGGACAAGCGGTTGAACGATCTGTTAAACAGCATGTCACCCTCTCGTAAGACCGGATCGCTCCGTCAGAGCAAGGACCGCATTACGGAACTGAAGACGCAGATCCGTAACGGGCAGGAGATACACAATACGATGGAAAGTATTGATACCCGGAAAAAGGCGGCAATCGAGGAGAGAGAAAAGCTTTCTGCGGAACTGACAGAACTGCAGGAGAGACAAAAGGAACTGGGAATTTATAAGGATCAACAGGCGAAAAAAGAGAAGTACCTGGATCTGCGTGCAAAAATGGCACAGAGACAGCAGACTTTAAAAGAAGCGGAAAGCTATTTTAACGGCGTGATACCAAAAGGGGAAGAATTACGCGAAAAAACAGCCGTCTGCAATCAGGGGATTTCTGTCCGCAAGGCAATGGAAATCTATTGCCTGACAGAGGAAGAACAGGCGCAGTGTAAAGATAATTTTCCCATGGCGGACAATGCGCAGTTGGAAGAAAAATATGCTGAGGCACAAGAACTTGAGAGCCTGGAAAGCGCAACAAGAAAAAATGCCCTGTCAGGGGAAGAGAGCAGGCGGTTAGAGGAGCTTTCCGGATATTTTGCGGAAGGAATGCCGCAGGAGGCGGAGATCGACAGTGTAAAAAATGCCTGGACGAACCGCAATGAAGGAAAAAGTCTTCTGCAGGCGAAAGAAATACAGAGGAAAACCCTGCAATCCATACAGGCACAGGAAGATGCCAGATGCTTACGGGAGCAGGAAGAAGCAGGTAAAAGGAAAAAAATGCTGTTGCTTTTTGGCATTCTTTTATCGCTTGGTGGTTTTGCTGTGATCCTGTTGGGACAGGGAGTGATCGGAGGAGTCCTGGTCGTACTGGGAATTGCAGCTGTGGCAGCGGCACTGTTGTTTACAGCAGGCAGATCTAAAGACCAAACGGGAGAAAATACCGAGCTTTCCCGTTTGGAACAGGAAATGGAAGAACTTGAGGCACAGGTCTGCATAGAGGAAGGACAGATTGAGGATTTCTGCACTCGTTGGGGACTTCGGGAAGGACTGGAACTGACCTCCTGGCTTGTGGAACTGCAGAATAAGAGAAGAGATTACGAGGCACTTTTGGAGCGGCAGAAGCAGGCTGGATCAGATGAAAAGACTGCGAGAATTGCCGCACTGCAGAAAGATTTACAGCAGTTTTTTGCAGAATACGGAGAAGTACCGGAAACACAAAACTATCTTGCAGCATTGCATGAACTGGCGGGAAAGTGCAGACAGAGACAGCTTTTACTGGAAAAACAAAAGAAATATTTACAGCAAAAGCAGAAATACGAAGCGCTGGCAGAACAGGTAAAAAATTATCTGATGTCGTTGCAGCTGATTCCGGAGGAGCACCCGGAAGAACAGCTGGCCGAACTGGAAAGTCATAGAAAGGATTATGAGAAGGAGTTACAGGAATATAGGAGAATCGAGCAGGAGATAAAAGCGTTTGAAGAGAAAGAGGACATTCCGGCACTTCTGGCACTGAAGATCCCGGAGGGAGAGGAATCCCTGGAAAGTCTGGCAGATGAAATGCAGGTCCTTTCGGAGCGTATGGAAGAACGTTTTCAGACCATTGACAGCTATCAGAAACAACTTTCCGACTTACAGGAATCCTGGGATACTGTGGAAAATATGCAGGAAGAGCTGGAAGCCTTGCAGGAGAAGACAGAGGAAAGACTCAAACAATATGAATTGCTTGGAATGACAAAAAATCTGTTGGAACAGGCAAAGAGTTCGTTCACTGCGAAATATACAGAACCTGTCATGCAGGGGTTCCGGAAATATTACAGAATTCTCACGGGAACGGAATGCGAAAATTATCAGATGGATGCCAATACCAGATTACAGGTGATTGAAGGAAATATGCCCAGAGACATCGGATACCTGAGTCTGGGCAACCGTGACCTGATCGGTATCTGTATGAGACTTGCTTTGGTGGAAGCCATGTATGAGGAACAGAAGCCGTTTTTGATTCTGGATGACCCTTTTGTGAATCTGGATGAGAACCGGACCAAGGGAGCAATGCGGTTCCTTACAGAGATCGCGAAAGAGTATCAGGTGATTTATTTTACCTGCCATGGCAGCAGGGAATAAGGGAAGGCTGTAGTTTATATTTGTAGAATCAACCGATTCTGAGAAATCAGACGGTAGAGATAAGAGATATACATAGACTACAAAGGAGAAAGGGGTACTTGTATATGGGAAGAGGTAAAACAGGAAACTTTTGGAAGGCAGCGGCAATTCTTCTGGGGTGTGCATTACTGACAGGCTGCGGAAATACCGGAGAAGTGGACGATTATGCTACAAACATCGGATATGAGGCAAGAGGTGGCAATGGGACTACGCAGTTGGTGCAGTCGGAAAGCGGCAGCAGCGCAACAACACAGACTGCAGGGATTCCAAAGGAGGAGATCAAGGTAGGAGTATTGCATCTGTCGGATCCGGCGGAGGGCAGCGGTTATACATATACGCATGATCTGGGAATTCAGGGAATGCAGCAGAATCTGGGATTATCAGATGATCAGATCATCCGCAAGATTAATGTCAATGACAGTGATACGCAGGAGACCAGACAGGCAATTCAGGAATGTATTGATGAAGGCTGTAATATCATCTTCACTACCAGTTGGGGATATATGGAAACTACAGCGGAAATGGCGGAAGAATATCCGGACGTGTACTTCTCCCATGGCACCGGCTACCTGAGCAACGGTAAAAATTTCAACAACTATTTCGGCAGAATTTATCAGGCGAGATATTTGAGCGGTATCGTGGCGGGAATGAATACTTCTTCCAATAAAATCGGGTATGTGGCAGCTATGGATTCTTCCAATTCGGAGGTCACCGGCGGTATTGATGCCTTTGCACTCGGCATCTATTCGGTGAATCCGGACGCAAAGGTATACGTAAAGGTGACAAACAGCTGGTACGATCCCGAGGGAGAAAAAGCTGCGGCACAGACGTTACTGGATATGGGCTGTGATGTGATTGCACAGCATTGTGATACCGTATATCCCCAGACACTGGCACAGGAAAAAGGTGTGTACAGTATCGGATATAATTCGGATATGAGTAAGTATGCTCCGCAGTCCTGCCTGTGCAGTGTGGTATGGAACTGGAGTGCTTACTATACGGCAGCAGTGCAGAGCGTCATTGACGGCAGTTGGGACGGCAGCAACTATTACGGCGGCATGAATGAAAATCTGGTGAGCATCACGGATCTGGCGGATTTCTGTGCGGAAGGAACGAAAGAGAAAGTAGAAGAAGCCAAGAAGCAGATTTTATCCGGAGAAAACGGGGTATTTGACGGTGTGATCGAGACTAATACGGGAGAGACTGTGGGCAAAGAAGGAACAACGCTGGATGATGCAACGATCACCGGAGGTATCAACTGGTATTTCAAGACCGTATCTGTGGTAGAATAGGGGGCATTTTCATGAGTATACAAAAAAAGATTCTGTCAATGACCATCGGACCGGTAGTATTGCTGGGACTGTTATCTATCTTTTTTATGCTGACGACGGTACGCAGTTCCATGATGGAGGAAATCGAAGAAGGACTGAAGGGAACGGCTGCGGCAACGCTGGCAGCGTATGACCAGAACACCGGTGACTATATGGAATCCAGTAATGGCGACATCTGGAAAGGCAGCTATAATATCTCCCGTTCTGAGAGCCTGGTGGATCGGATCAGGGACAATACAGGAATGGATGTGACTTTTTTCTACGGGGACCGTCGCATCATGACTTCCGCCGTGGACAGTAACGGAGATCGGATTCTGAATTCTCCGGCAGGAGACAGGATCGTGGAGAAGGTATTACAGAACGGAGAAGAGTATTTCAGCAGTGCGGTATCTCTGGACGGAGTCATGAATTACGGATATTTTATGCCGGTCTATCAGAACGACTCTACGGAAATCATCGGCATGGTATTCGTGGGTGCGAATAAAGAGGACAAGGATGCCGTGGTGAACGGCATGATCTTTGGCATCGGTGCAGCTGTATGTGTGGCGATGATCCTGTGTATGGGCGTGGGACTGAAGCTGGCTACTTCCATCAGCCGGAATATCAAGAAGAGTATCGGTATCATGGGGAAGGTCGCAGAGGGTGATCTGACTGTCTGGGTTGATGACAAGATGTTAAAGAGAAAGGATGAGATCGGAGATCTGTCCCGGGTTACCGTAAAACTGAAGGACACTCTGAAGGGTATCCTGAAAGAAATCTCCCAGAATTCCGCAAGTCTGCTGGAGGCTTCCAGGGCGCTGGGAACTGCGGCGGATACCACCAACGGTACCATGAACGAGGTACAGAGTGCTGTAAATCAGGTCGTAGAGAATTCTACCGAGCAGTCCCGGAATTCCGAGAGTACTTCCGAGAACATGCGGATCATGGGAGATCATATCACCGAGACTTCCACAGAGGTGGATACGTTGAACGCCCATGCGGATTCCATGCAGAAGTCCAGTAAGAAGACAGCAGATACGCTGGCACAGCTGTGCAGTATCAATGAGGAAGTGGAGCGGATCATCGGAGAAGTCAAGGAGCAGACCGACCGCACCAATGTATCGATCCAGAAGATCAATTCCGCAATGGAATTTATCACTTCCATTGCCGAGGAGACGAACCTGTTAAGTCTGAATGCTTCCATCGAAGCGGCAAGAGCAGGAGAGAGCGGAAGAGGATTCGCTGTGGTGGCAGACCAGATCAAAAAGCTGGCAGAACAGTCCAACCAGTCCGGCCATGAGATCGAAGAGACCACCAGAGAACTGATGGAAGATTCCGCCCGGGAAATGGAGATCATGCAGCGGATGCAGGAGATCATCATCGAGCAGAGTGGAAGCATGCAGGAGACCAGAGCCAATGTCTCAGAGGTATTGAAGGAGATTGAAGATTCCATGCAGAGTATCCTGCAGATCAGAGAGAGTACCGGCAGACTGGCTGAGTCCCGTGGAGAAGTCATGGAGGCTGTGGAGAAGCTTTCGCAGATTGCGCATGACAATGTAGATAGTACGCAGCAGACCTATACCGAGACACAGGAGGTTCTGGATACCTTTAAACAGGTATATGACAGTGCCGGACAGCTGAAGAAGATCGCGGATGAACTGGCGCAGAGTATGCAGTACTTCAAGATTCAATAGTTGATTTCGCATAAAATAAAACCAGGGACAGCTTTCGGATGTTTGGATTCGTAAGGCTGTTCCTGGTTTTTTACACAAGTTCGTTGTGCGATTCTTGTCGTTTGGCAGGTGGTTTATTCTTCAGATTCTTCCCTGTCCCCGCTTCCGGCAACCCGGACGGTGATGCCGTTGACTTCGATATTACCGTCCAGCTCGATAACGAGACACTGTCTGCCGTCGATCAGCTTCGTGTTGACGAGATCCGTGCGCTCAGGATTGACCTTAATGACCACATCCGGTGTCTTGACCTCGAAACTGCGGGGATTATAGACATTGCTCATCATGAGAGCCGTGTTCTCTCCGGCAGTCTCGTCAAAACACTGATCGAAGACGTCCATGCGGTCGTTCGCTACACCGCTACTGGCGAAGATCGTTTTCACTTCATTTTTATCCAGCATGACAGGTTCGGGATCTTCCTTATGCTCCTGGGCAATCTCGCTCATTTTTTCATGAATGTTCTTTACTACTTCAATGGCACAGGTATCGCCTAATGTCTCCTCCACCAGTGATTGGAAGGTTTCCTTCTGACCGCCTGCGGACAGGGGGAGAGGACAGCCTAACATCAGCTCCACGAAGTTCTCCTTTAATTCCTCCGCATCCTTGGAATAGTACAGAGTGCTGTGCAGATCGGTGCTCCGGTCATTGAAAGCCGGGAACAGGAAAGCAGCGTCCGGCATACCTACCACCCAGTCGCGAATACGGTTCTGGAAGGTGTTTTCCACTGCGTTGTAGCTTAGTCCCGGCTTGGACAGATCCACAGGACAGATGCAGGTAAGGATATAGTCATAGACTTCGTCGGAAGCATCCTCCATCTCGATACCGTCTCTGGTGCGTCCCGGTACATCGTAGGCATCGTGGATCAGCAGGATCAGATAATTGCCCACATATTCATAAGACTCGATGATACGGTCATAGAACTGCTCAAGCAATGCATCGTCCTTCAGCCTGCTGTCTCGCAGACGCAGCAGGAATTCCTGCGTGCCGCCCTCCGTTTCACTCTTTAACGGGAATTCCAGATTCAGCAGATTCTTGCCGATGGTGCCGGACAGACTCTTACGCAGAATCTCGAAATACTTGAACATTTCCTCCTCCGGCAGTGCCAGAAAGGCCTGCTTTAATTCCGTCTTTTTATTTTTCTCTCCATCCACATAGCATCCGCAGATTCGTGTGATGGAGCAGTTTTTCGGGGTGAACAGCTTTTTGATCTCGCTGATTTCCTGTTTTGTCATGAGAGTACCTTCTTTCGATTTGATGATATCAGTATAGTATAAAAAACGTGATGGGACAAGTGCTGCTAAAATACTCATTGCTTTTTTCATTAAGAAAGCATATAATGATTAACAGATAAGGAATTGATTATTGGGAGAGTTCCTGCCATATAAGTGGAAGATTTTAAACTCGGGAGAGCTCCTGCCATATAAGTGGAGAATCTTAAATTCTGAGAGAGCAGATAGTAAAATATTTGCTCTCTTTTTGTTTTATACCGAAGAAAGGAAGTATAATGGAAGAATTCAAATTGTACAGTATTTCGGATGAATATGTGGAATGGCTTCGAGAGGATTTCCCAAATGTATATTCCAACAAAGTGAATGCAAGGAGCTAAGCAGAAAGCAATGAATGATATGGCTGCGGGCTATGTGAAATCGGCATTGGACTACCGGGCATTAGAATACAGATGTGATTTATTTGAGCAAAAGAGTAGCAGGTTATAGAATTTTTAGAAATCCTTTATTTTGCTATAATTGTTTTCTGACAAATAAGGTGTTATCATAATATTATCAAGAAAAGCCAATCACCACAGGCGACATATAGTGATGATCCGGAGACGATTTTACCGCCCCCACGCTGGCAGAAAGAAAGAGGCGCATGTTTATGGAACAACATGATTTAAGTAAGATCCAAAAATTACAAGAGAAAGGAAAATCCGACAAGATCATCAAATATCTGAGTTCTTCCGATGACACCGTGGTGGTAGCTGCACTGGAAGCATTAAGTCAGATTAAGGATGAGGACAGTGTCAACAGCATTGCCCACATGATCGACAATCCGGATGCAAAGATTCGTATCGAAGCAGCTAAGGCACTGGGCAGCATCGGCACCGAATATGCCAAGACTTATCTGCTGCACAGACTGAATGCCGAGCAGGATGATACAGTGAAGGAAGGCATCAAAGAAGCTCTTCACACCCTGGCAGAGCATCATTAATTAAATTTGCTTTACTCGTAGTTTTTCTACTTATACATTTTCCCTCTTATTGGCGTCCGGGTCATTCCGGGCGCCTTATTTTGTTTTATCCTGAGTTTTTCTGAAATAACTTTCGACGTACAAATTTTAAATAATATACGCGTATAGTTGTTGTGATTTACGAAACCATATGGTATAATAATTGCATACATTATTTATTACTTGTGTGAAGAAAGTTGGTGCCTGCTTGAGTAAAAAAGAAATTTTAAAAAAAGTAATTGAAAATAACGGCGGCATAGCAAAAACTTCAGATTTTGCCGCTAACGGGATAAATAAATACGAAGTAGCGGCGTTTTGTAAAGAAGGAATTATTGAAAGAATTCGCAGAGGATTTTATCAACTCCCACAAAGTAAAAGTATTACAGAAGAACAGCTCATACGAGAGTTTCTTCCACAGGGAATTATTTGTGGGGAGTCCGCTTTGTTTCATTATGGATACAGTGATTTTTCTCCTCGTGAATGGTCGATTGCCGTACCAAGGACGGCAACCCGTGTTGTAAAGAGCATTGAAGAATTTCCTATGAAAGCTTACTATATTCAAAAGGAATTTTTAGATATAGGTAAGTCCGTAAGCAATTTTAACGGCGTAATACTGCCTGTGTATGATCGTGAACGAACAATATGCGATTGTTTTAAATACCGTACAAAACTTGACAACGAGATTTTTAATAAGGCGGTCAATGCTTATGCTGTTGATGAAAAAAAGAACCTTGCAAGTTTGTCTAAGTATGCAAAAGAAATGAAACTATACACTAAGGTTATGAATGTAATGGAGGTACTGCTAAATGGCTGATATAGCTGCATCTGTGTTGGCACGGCTCAAAAATAAAGCTGCTGAAAGCGGTAGAAGCTATCAGCTATGCTTGCAACTCTTTTGCCAAGAGGAATTTTTGCGCCGTTTGGAAAATTCCGAGTATGCTGAGAACTTTGTGTTGAAAGGCGGATTGTTCCTCTATTCTATTACTGACTTTGATAGCCGAGTGACAGTTGATGTGGATTTTTTGCTTCGGAAAATCCCCAATACGCCGGAACAGTTAAAGAGTATTCTCGAAGAAATTATCGTTGTTCATACCGGCAATGATTTCGTGACTTTTGAGATAAAGGATGTTGCGCCTATCGCCGTCCAGAAGAAGTATGCAGGCATCGGAGCATCAATGGTTGCACATATAAAAAATACTCGAACCCCCTTTGGCATTGATTTCGGTGTTGGTGATGTCATTGTGCCGAAGCAGGAAAGGCGAAAAATACCCACTCAGCTTGGTGATTTTACTGCACCCACAGTTAATACGTATTCCATTGAAACGACTGTTGCTGAGAAAATTGATGCAATCCTTAGCCTGATGGAATTTTCCAGTCGTATGAAAGATTATTACGATATTTATTATCTTGCTAATAAGTTCGATTTTGACGGTAATGTACTGACCGAAGCACTCAGCAGAACCTTTCAGAACCGTGAGCACAATTTTACGGTAGTACAATTTGAACAAGTTATGAGTTTCGATGAAGATATGGCAATGCAGAAAAAATGGAAAGCGTTTGTCCGTAAAATCGACACGAAAACGGATGATTACAGTACTGTGTTGAAAACAATAAAAGTATTTCTGATAAAACCGTTTATAGCAGCGGTCATGGACAAAGAATTTACTGAAAAATGGTATGCCGCTAATGGCAAGTGGATGTAATAGGGGGAATCGTATTATGAATAATCAAATTATAGACGAATTTGATAAAGCATCCTTGATTAAAGAAATACATGAAAGAGATATTATTATTTGCAATTATCAAAAATGTGGTTTTTTGGATAGAGATGATGCAATTAGAAAAATTCAGGAATTAAGAAAAGGCGATAAGGATATAGCAACAGCAACGGTTGTAAATCTTTCCGTATCTTCGACTCCTTTCAGTCAGTCAACAAACGATCAAATTGTTAGAGAGTTAGCTATGCAGAGAAATATTTTGCAGGCAAAGCTGATAAAGAAAAATACGGAGGAGCAGAGATGAGTACGAATATATCAAAACAAAAGCGAGAGGACTTATTGAATAAAATCAAAGAAATTCGAAATTTTATTTCCGCTGCTCCGCAGGATGAAAATACAGGTAATCTTCTGTCCTACCTTTGCAATCTTGAAAGAGATGTGAACGGTAAAAAATATGGTCTTGTTTTTGAAGAACACCGAGAAGAAATCGACGATATTTTGGATACATATACCCCTGTGCTGACCGAGAACAAAGACCTTTTCATCAACAACGACGGCCAGATGAATTTTCTTATTGAGGGCGATAATCTTGCTTCATTGAAGCTGTTAGAAAAAACACATAAGGACAAAATCGACCTTATCTACATAGATCCACCGTACAATACTGGGAACAAAGATTTTATTTATTCAGATATTTTTGTTGATTCGTTAGATTCTTTTAAGCACAGTAAATGGCTTTCGTTTATGAAAAAACGTCTACTTATTGCAAGAAGATTGTTAAGCCGGAAAGGTATTATTTTTATAAGCATTGACGATAACGAAGTAGCACAGTTAAAATTGCTTTGCGATGAAATATTTGGCAATGACAATTTTAGAGGACAAATTGTACGCGGAACAGGAACACCTACGGGACAGGGTAATGCTATTCTATCAAACGAGATTGATTATATTTTGGTATACGCGAAAACAGAACAAGCGATATTTAATGGATTGCCATTTAATTCTGAAGATGCAAAAATTTATAATTTAGAAGATGAGTATGGGAAATATCTAGTGCGTCCACTTCGTAAAACAGGTGGCGAAGATAGACGCGAGGATAGACCGAGTATGTACTATCCTGTAACCGCACCAGATGGAACTCAAATTTATCCTATTGCGCCACTCGGATATGAAAGTAGGTGGCGCTGTCAAGAAAAAACTTATAAGCAGTTAATAGATGATCATCGAATTGAATGGAAACAAGATAAAACAGGCTGGAAAGTTTATCAAAAATTCTACTTAGATGGAAGAACAAAGCAGGTGGGCAACCTTTGGATTGATATTGAGGGAAACAAAAAAGCGACTATAACCATGAGAAATATTTTTGGAGAAAATATTTTTTCGTTTCCGAAACCTGTTGAATTGATTTATAGAATTGCGCAAATTGCTTCTTATAAAAATAGCTGTATTTTAGATTTTTTTGCTGGCAGCGGCACAACGGGACACGCCGTCATGAAACTAAATGCAGAGGATGGTGGCAACCGCAAATTTATCCTCTGCACGAATAACGAGAATAATATCTGTCGAGATGTCACTTATGAACGCATTAAACGTGTGATTGACAAAGAGGGATACGCCGCAAGTCTTAAATATTATAAAATTGATTATGTTCCGATTTCGGATCGCTTGTATTATGAATATGCAGATGAGCTTTTAAAGCATATTCGTGAATTGGTGGAATTAGAAAATGTAATTAACTTTACAGGAAATACTGAAATTGCTATCGTACTGACTGAAGAAGAACTTGACAATTTTATTTCTCAACTTGAAAATAGTACAAAATGTCAGAAGTTATACTTAGGGTACGACATACTGATGGATGCACAGCAGGCACAAACTTTGAAAGATAGGAAGATTACGGTAAATATTATTCCTGACTACTATTATAAAGAATTGGAGGGCTAAAATGGATATTACCCTTGCAAATTTTCAGATAAAAGCGATTGCTGATTTAACTGCAGCAATGGAACAACCAAATAGAGATATAATTCTTAAAAGCTGCACAGGAAGCGGAAAAACCATTATACTTACTCATTTTATGGACGAATATTTCAAAAGTAATCATAAGACGGTATTTATTTGGCTTACTCCTGGCAAGGGAAACCTTGAGGAACAAAGCAAAGAAAAAATGGATCAGTATATCCACGGAAGTCAGACAAAATTGCTGTCAGACATTATGACTGATGGTTTCGAAGAAAACGACGCTTGTTTTATTAACTGGGAAAAGCTAACAAAGAAAGGCAATAATGCCCTAAAAGACAGCGAACGTACTAATTTTATTGAGCATATACGCAATGCTCTTAATAATGGTTTGAATTTTAAAATCATCGTTGATGAATCTCATCAAAATGATACGATAAAGGCGGATGATATTATCGAGCTTTTCCATTCAGATAAAATAATCCGTTGTTCTGCTACGCCTAAAAATTATAAAAATGCTATTATGATTGATATTCCCGAAGAAGATGTTATAGCGGAAGAGCTAATAAAAAAACTACTTATCATCAACGAAAATTTTGAGCAGCACATCAGCATCGATGATCAGATTACATATCTACTTGATAAAGCGATTGATAAACAACGGGAACTTCGTTCGGAATATCTGAATCGAAAGGCGAAAATTAATCCTCTTATAATTGTCCAAATTCCAAATAAATCGGACATTTTACTTGACAGAGTAGAAGAATACTTTGAAAGTAAAGGAATCACCTATGAAAACAATACTCTTGCAGTATGGCTTTCTAACAAGAAACAAAATCTCGAAGATATCGAAGAATTGAACGCAGAACCTATCGCAGTCATCATCAAGCAGGCTGTAGCTACCGGCTGGGATTGTCCAAGAGCGCAAATACTGGTAAAGCTTCGTGATAATATGAGCGAGGTTTTTGAAATTCAGACTATTGGGCGGATTCGTCGTATGCCTGAAGCCAAACACTATAAGAGTGATTTGCTTGACAATTGCTATTTATATACTTTGGACGAAAAATTCACAGAAAGTGTAAAATTAAGCTTGGGCAAAGGGGCACTTGATGCATACAAAGTTTTTTTAAAGCCGGCACACCGCTCTTTTACACTTATCAGCGAATATAAAACCGATGTTCCGTATCCTCGTGATGCAAAGTTATCGCTTAGAGTAATACATAAGTATTTTGAAAAGAAATATCATATCACAGAAGATACGGCTAAGAACAAAATCTTGCTGGAAGCACACGGCTATTCCTTTGACAAGGATATCATCGACTATACAAAGTCAGGTTCGGTAAGTACTCTATCAAAAGAAAATATAGCCGAATTGAATGATATTTCAATACATGAACCACTGAGCACACATAAACACGGTAAGGAATATCATCATTGTGTCGCAGAGATAGGCTATAAAGTAAACTTGGATTACAACAGCACGAATACTATCATGCGTAAATTATTCCTTAATGGATTGCGTTGTGATTACAAAATTTTGAAAATTGAAATAAGAGAACTATACGCTTTTATAATCAATAATGAGCGTTCGTTGATTGAAGATGTTAGTGAAGCTATGTCAGACGAATCCTTGCAATTAAGTTTAGCAATTCCAAAAACAACGGAAAAACCTATAGGCTTTCCGTTAGAAATGATATTCACCTATGACGGAACTGCAAAGTCACAAGCAGAGTTTACGAAGAATGTATATAAGGGATATCTTTCTTCCGCTGAAAAACGCTCCTTACCAGAAAAGCTTTTTGAACGCTATTGCGAGAGCAGTAAAAATATTCAGTGGTTTTACAAGAATGGAGATAAAGGCATTGAATATTTTTCTATCGTTTATACGGATAACTTTGGAAAGCAAAAATCGTTCTATCCAGACTATATTGTTGAAACAACTGATGGTAAGGTTTGGATAATTGAAACGAAAGGCGGATTTACTAAGTGCGGCGATAGCGAAGACATTGATAAGTATACTGCAAAAAAATTTGGAGTATTAAAGGCTTATATCAATAAATATAACTTGCTTGGTGGTATTGTTCGGCAGGATAAACAGAGCAGCGAACTTTGCATTTGTACAGATACTTATTCTGACAATATTAAAAGTGACAGTTGGAAGCTGTTATCCGATGTATTATAAGGGGAGGAAAGATAAAAAATGAGTAGTCAAGAACCCAAGAAGAATGTTCCGATTTACTTTTATTATCTTACAATTTCAAAACAAAAGGACAGTAATGATTCTTCCACCTACGATATGCAGCAAATAGTGGGTTCATTTTCAAAATTATTACCATACATTACTGCAAAAGATTTGACCGAGAGGAAGAAAGACATTACAAGTTCGGAAAAGATTGTATGGCTTTATTCATTCGAAGATTTAAACAACGGAAATTACAATATTATTTTTAAATCTGCAAAGTACAATCACGTTCGAAATGAGATTGATACCGAAACAATGACTGAATTAGGTGCTCGTAAGCGTCAGCAGGATGGGGATGAAGAAAAGACGCATTTGTGCATTCGCCTTGCCAACGGACAATGTCGTTTCCTTGCAGTACATGAAAGCAATCATTATGGTATATCTATAAATTGTATTATTGATTACCTTAATACGCAATTTGTAAATTACAATGAAGATACCGATGACAAGTACCACTATACTTTATCACATGAGATTATGCCGGGAGATGATTTCTTATCGTCATTAAAAAATGCACGAACAACTTCGGCTCTGAAATTGACTGTCAGCAAGGAAGATATCAAAGACGATTTTATGCGATTTGCAGATCGCAATGATATTGACGATGAAGTTGAAATTTGGCTTAAGCGTCCTAAAGGAGCTAAAAAGTTTCCAGACAATCTAATTCGGGCATATTATGATGATTTGCAAAGTAATAATAGAATAAAAAAGATTTCTGTAAAAGGGACAAATGCTTCAGGCCAATTTGAGATTGATACCGATCTTATGAAAATGAAACATTATTTATCAGTCGTAGCTGAAGCTGTAACCAATGAGGTAAACAGCTCGGATTTCTTTGACAAAGCGCAAGAATTTATAGAAGAAACGAGGAATAAGACATGAAAAATATAGTTTTTGTTCCCTTAAAAGATTACTTTATTTCAAGGAAATGGGTTTTTATTAAGTTCCTCTTTCCAATGCTGATTGCTTTGGTCGCATTATTGCTGGCGATATTTTTTAATATTGGCACTTCAGAAAAAGTTTTGTTGACTTTTTCTGAATTTATAGATACACAGATAAACATAGTAGCTATTTTAATTTCTTTTTCCGTAGCGATCATTACAATTTTAGTATCTGCGGACAACGCGAATATACAATGCTTAAAAAAAGCAGAATCAAACAAAAATCAGTATAAGCCGGTTAATGGAAAGCAATTATCTTTATTTCAGATTTTGCTTTCTAATATAGCTTACAATGTAATCGTTGAGATTATATATTTAGTAGGACTTATAGCGATTTCACTTATGCAGAATCTTTTACCAATTGTAACATTAAAATACATTACAGCTGTTTGTATCTTTATTATTTTACATATATTGTTTGTGTTGCTTGAATCGGTAGCACAAATGTATCTTACTTTTTGGACAAACAAAAACAGTGATAAATGAGGGTAGGGAGTATCAAAATTCCTGCCCTTATTTATTGTTGTTGAATATACTGCGAAATTTGGAAAAATCTTGCGACGGGTTCTGCTTGAAGCTACAGTGCATATCTATTTATAATAGAACGGTACGTGAAAAAAGTAGTTTTGTAGTCATGGAGGTAGTTTAATGGAAAAATTAAACATTACAACTACAAAGGATAATGAAAAAGTATACAAAATCCTGGGGGATCTGATGAATGCCAACAAGGAATTCCAAATTATGATCACGGTTCCTTCTACGAAAAACGCCAAAGACAGCACAGTAAAAGCGACAGAAAAAAAGGAACAGACCCAGGAAGTCATCCATGACCTGGAAAAGGATGTCACGGATATGATCCATGAGATCGGAGTGCCGGCACATATCAAAGGGTATCAGTATCTGCGGGAAGCTATCATGATGTCGGTAGAGGATCCGGCAATGATCAGTTCTATCACAAAGATCCTGTATCCGACCATCGCCAAGCGGTTCCAGACCACACCCAGCCGCGTGGAGCGCGCTATCCGCCATGCCATTGAGGTTGCCTGGAGCAGAGGGCGCATGGAGACCCTGGATGCCATGTTCGGTTACACGATCGACACGGGCAAAGGCAAACCTACCAATTCGGAATTTATCGCGCTGATCGCTGACAGGATTCGACTTTCTTACAGAAACTGAGGCAAAACCGCAGACTCTAAAAGATTTGTAAATTATCGCTGCCCTCTTTTCTATGAATCGTAAACATGGTATAATCAATCTATATTTTGAATACAAGCCGTAGCATATGTGGAGGGTTTACATGAAAAAAATTCTTTTTGCCGCATCGGAAGGCGTACCTTTTATCAAGACCGGAGGACTTGCGGATGTCGTAGGATCTTTGCCGAAGTATATTGACAAGGAGTATTTTGATGTAAGAGTGTTTATCCCGAAGTATACCTGTATGAAGCAGGAGATGAAGGATAAGCTCAGGTATGTGACACATTTCTACATGGATTTCAACTGGCAGAATGTGTATGTAGGTGTTCTGGAGGCAGAGGAAGCCGGGGTGCATTATTATTTCATTGATAATGAGAGTTATTTCGGTGGTTTCAAGCCTTATGGGGATGATCCCAGATATGAGATCGAGAAGTATGCATATTTCTGCAAGGCAGTGCTGTCGGCATTACCGCTTTTGAATTTCCAGCCGGATCTGATCCATTGCCATGACTGGCAGACCGGTCTGATCCCGGTATACCTGAAGGAGCGTTTCCATGGCGGAGATTTCTACCGCAACATGAAGTCTGTGATTACCATACATAATCTGAAGTTCCAGGGAAAATGGGATGTGAAGACGGTACAGAGCATTACCGGATTGCCGGAGTATTATTTTACCTCTGACAAGCTGGAGGCTTATAAGGATGCAAATCTGTTAAAGGGCGGTATCGTATTCGCGGATGCAGTGACCACCGTAAGTGATACCTATGCGGAGGAGATCAAGACTCCGTTTTACGGTGAGGGCCTGGACGGATTGCTGCGTGCGAGAAGTCATGATCTGCGCGGTATTGTCAACGGCATCGACTATGGAGAGTTCAATCCGGAGACGGACAAAAATATCGTAAAAGCCTATAATGCAGTGAATTTCCGCAAGGAAAAGGTGAAGAATAAGCGAGCCCTGCAGGAAGAGCTTGGACTTCGCGTAGATGATAAGAAAATGATGATCGGTCTGGTATCCAGATTGACAGACCAGAAGGGTCTGGATCTGATCGCTTATGTCATGGATGAACTGTGCCAGGATGATATCCAGTTCGTGGTACTGGGCACCGGTGAGGAACGTTATGAGAATATGTTCCGTCATTTCGACTGGAAGTATGGAGACAAGGTGTCTGCCAACATTTATTATTCGGATGCACTGTCCCATAAAATCTATGCGGCTTGTGATGCTTATCTGATGCCGTCTTTGTTCGAGCCCTGCGGCCTGAGTCAGTTGATCGCGCTGCGTTACGGTACCGTACCCATCGTCAGAGAGACCGGCGGACTGAAGGATACCGTACAGCCCTATAATGAGTATGAGAGCACCGGCACGGGCTTCAGTTTTACGAATTACAATGCACATGAGATGCTGAATACGATCCGCTATGCGGAGCATATTTACTATGACAGGAAGAGAGAGTGGAATAAGATCGTGGATCGTGCCATGGCCACCGACTACTCCTGGAAGGTATCCGCCGGAAAATACCAGGAGATGTATGACTGGCTGATCGGATAAAGAACTGGAATAAGGTAAGATTACATATGGCAGATAAGAACAGTTCCAAGAACAATTTTATCATGCAGGCGGGAATTCTGGCGGCAGCCGGAATCATCAGCAGAATCATAGGGCTCCTTTACAGGGGCCCTTTACAGAGTGTCATCGGGAATCTGGGACTTGGTTATTACCAGTCAGCGTATAACTATTATACGATCATTCTGTTGATCTCCTCTTATAGTATTCCCTCGGCAATTTCCAAAGCTATCGCACAGAAGCTGGGAGAGAAGGAATACCGTAACGCCCACAGACTGTTCCACGGAGCCATGATCTATGTACTGGTGGTTGGCGGTATAGCCAGCCTTTTTCTGTTTTTCGGAGCGGGATTATTCGTGTCCGGAGCAGCGGTCACAGTACTGCGCACCTTTGCACCGACGATCTTCGTCTATGGTATCCTGGGAGTTTTACGAGGGTATTTTCAGGCACATAAGAGCATGGCGCAGACCTCCGTATCGCAGATCCTGGAGCAGATCGCCAATGCGGTAGTCAGCGTAGGCGCGGCATACCTTCTGATCCAAATGTTTATGGGAACGATGGAGGTTCCGGCGGATCAGGCAGGGCAGGTGATGAGGGCAACCTACGGTGCAGTGGGAAGTGCACTGGGTACCGGTGTCGGCGTATTAGTGGCGCTGCTTTTTATGGCGGGAGTCTATGCTCTGAATCGTGGAATGATCCTGCGCAGAGTGCAGCGTGACAGGCATGAACATGTGGATTCCTACGGACAGATATTCAAGACGATCACACTGGTGGTGACGCCGTTTATTTTGAGTACAGCTGTATATAACTTAAGCAGTACGGTCAACAACAGTATCTACACCAAATGGTATCCGTCCCTTCGCAATCTGGATACGGTATCTATTTATGAAAAATATGGTATTTTCTCCGGACAGTCCCTGACAATGTCCAATATTCCCATAGCCTTTGCATCTGCTATGGCTTCTGCCATGATCCCTTCCGTAGCACAGCTGATGGCAGCCCGGGATGTGAAGGGAGCCAGAGAGAAGATCGGACTGGCAGTGAAGACTACCATGGTGATCTCGATTCCCTGCGCTGTGGGACTTTTTGTACTGGCGAAGCCGGTGATCAGTCTGCTGTTCACAAATAAGACGGCAGAGGAACTGAATCTGGCGGCAGCTCTTTTAATGACATTGTCACTGTCGGTTATTTTTTATGCACTGTCTACGTTGAACAGCTCTATTTTGCAGGGACTGGGCAAAGTCAATACCCCGATCATCAATGCGGGGATCTCGCTGGTGGTGCAGACGGTGGCAGCAGTGCTGCTTCTGATGTTCACAAGACTGGATCTGTACAGCATTGCCATCGCCAATACGCTGTATTCCGGTATGATGTGTGTGCTGAACCAGTGGGCGGTAAGAAGAGCGGTAGGCTACCGGCAGGAGATCGTAAAGACTTTCGTCATTCCGGCGTTCGCCTCCGCGTTTATGGGAGCGGCAGCCTGGGCAATCTACGAGGGTCTGTATATGGTGACGAAGTCCATGCGGATCTCTGTCATTCCTGCAATCGTAATTGCTGCTGTAGTCTATTTTGTCATGCTGATATTGATGCGGGGCATCACGGAGCAGGAGCTTCGCAGCTTCCCGAAGGGATATCTGTTAGTGAAGGTAGCGAAGAAGTGCCGCTTATTGAGATAATGAGAAGCGATGACAGCTACGATGCTCTAGGTGAAGAAACAGTGAAGAGAATAAGTACAGAAAGGAGTCTGCCTCATGACAATGCTATTGTCGAAGGCAGATTTTTGCGTACATGGGGCGTAGATATAAGGAGCATGCTGATTAAGCCCCGGGGAGATCGAGAGAGCGGGGCGCAGAGAGGAAAAGAAACTAAATAAGCCCCGGGGAGATCGAGAGAGCGGGGCGCAGAGAGGAAAAGAAACTAAATAAGCCCCGGGGAAATCGAGAGAGCGGGGCGCAGAGAGGAAAAGAAACTAAATAAGCCCCGGGGAGATCGAGAGAGCGGGGCGCAGAGAGGAAAAGAAACTAAATAAGCCCCGGGGAAATCGAGAGAGCGGGGCGCAGAAAGGAAAAGAAGCTGATTAAGCCCCGGGGAGATCGAGAGAGCGGGGCGCAGAGAGGAAAAGAAACTAAATAAGCCCCCGGGGCATGAAACCACGGGGGCACAAGGTCAAGGTATATCATGGAATAGAAGTGAAAAACTTTCAAATGTATCAATTATCTCTGGCAGAACGGATCCCCACCATTCTTGAATAATGTGATCATTTCTTGACCGACACTGATAGTGGAGGGCAGATCCGGGACATCCTCTCTGGAGAACCATTTTGCTTCACCAAGTTCGGATTCCTGCAAAGTAATAGAAGGATCCCCCTCCAGCTTCGCGAAGAAGCCGATCATGGCGGAATCGCTGAAGGACCAGGGCTGGGATTTGTAATAGACCAGATCGCTGACCTTTAAACCGACTTCTTCCATGATTTCCCGGCGGGCAGCACCCTTGAAGGTCTCACCGACTTCCACGAAGCCGGCCACCAGTGCCCAGTGACGATAGGAACCGCCGGCGTAGCGGGTCAGCAGGATCTTGTCCTGTTCGGTATCCACGATGGCGATAATGACGGCTGGAGAGATCTTGGGATATTCGATCTGACCGCACTCCGGGCAGATGCAGGCCCGCTCTGTGGTGCTGTGAATTGTGGGATGTCCGCAGCGGCCGCAGAATTTCCGGTCCAGACGGAAACGATTGATCTGGGTGGCAGTGATTCCGGCAAATGCCAGATATTCCGGCTCAAAATTACGGAACATACCGGAAGCGTAGAGGTCTTCTTCCGGGAGCATGAGAGCACCGGCGTCCTCCGTCGTCTTGCGGAAGAATGCTCGGTCATCAATGGAAAAGAGATATTCACAGTCCAGAAAAAAACGTTCCATAGGCTGACGGATTCCCAAGAGTCCATGGACTTCTTCAAAAGTAGGAAGATATACTTGAGGATGCTCAGAGATGCCGGCACCGGCGGAAGTATCCGTTACATCACTGTTTTCTGTATGGGAGGGCAGATAGACCTTTTCTCCGTCAAATAACAGCAGATAATCGGAAGGCTTTGGCTCCTGATTTCGGAATTCCGGATAGTATTTATGTGGTTCAATTTTATGGATCATCATAGGCATTTCTCCTTTTATGGCTATTTTTCAGAAAGTGTTCATAAGAATATAGTAGTCCACCGTGGGAGAACTGTCAAACGTAACAGTTCAGCCGCGCCGTTCACGGGAGTCGCATTAACACGCTTTTATGTCACTTCGTGACTACCTTTGCTCATAGATTGGCGCTTAGCTCCTGCACATATTTGCCCGCAAAATCATGCAAGCATGATTTCTGCTCCCAGATATGTTCAGAACTGAACTGTTGTGGAAATTATTTGAGATTCCGGGATATTTGTGTTAAAATATTTTGTGACTGTTCTGAGGTGTTCATTTCTCGAATGCCCCTGTGAACAGTCACGGAATTTATCAGAAAATACAGCATGAGAGTACAAAAGTGAGTATCTCATGTGGAAACGAGGGATAGTATGTTACAGATGATCTTGCCGGAGGGAAGCAGTTCTCTCCTTGCTTTTTTTGGAATCCTTTTTGCTTTCGGAGCGACAGTACTGGCGACGGCAAAATTAAGCCCGTATCTGCCGAAGGACGCCGGAAGAGAATTTGCCCATGATGGAAAATTGTCCGCGGGAAAGCCAAGAGGCGCCGGAATCATTTTTGTGCTGGCATTTGTGGCATCTGTTTTACTGTTTGCACCCTTAAGCGCAGAGCTGGTGATCTATCTGCTGCTGATCGTGGTATGCATGATGACCGGTTTTCTGGATGACGCCTCCAAGACTCCCTGGGGTGAATACAAAAAAGGGTTTCTGGATCTGTGCGTGGCGGCACTGGTAGCCATCACCTTCCTGAAATACAACTCCAACGTGGTGGAACTGGCACTGTTCCATGTAAAGTTCACGCTGCCTCCCGTAGTATTCGCAATCCTCACGGTGATCCTGGTATGGACCTCCGTGAACGTGACCAACTGCTCCGATGGTGTGGACGGACTCTCCGGAACCCTGTCGATCATTACGATCATGTCCATCTATATCGTGGACCGTATGAAGGACGTCAATGAGACCTATTCTTTCCTGATCCTGCTGTTTGCCGTATGTATTCTGGGCTATTTGTGGTACAATGCCACACCCAGTAAGCTGATGATGGGGGATGCGGGTTCCCGGGCTATGGGATTGTTCATCAGCATCGCTATTTTGAAGAGCGGCTGCCCGTTCCTGTTCATCCCGCTGGCACTGGTGCTGATCCTGGATGGAGGACTGGGACTTCTTAAGGTGTCTCTGCTTCGTTTCCTGAAGATTCATATTTTGAAAAATGTGCGTACTCCCTTGCATGATCATGTGCGTAAGGTGTGGGACTGGTCCAATACACAGACCGTATTCCGTTTTGCCATTATTCAGATCATTCTGTCTCTGGCGGTAATCTACGCAATGCAGTTGTAGAATGCTGGACACACCGGGACAGCATAGAGACTGCGACCGGTCATCCTCTGCAAGAAAAGAAGGTTGGCTGCCGGAAGGAAAAAGGTCGGCCGTCAGAAGAAAAGAAAGGCGTCTGCTGAAGGAAAAGAAGGTCGGTCGCCGAAGAAAAAGAAGGACGGCTGTTGGTAGAAAATCAGCATGTGCCGAGCCGGGAGAAAAACTGTCAATAAATGATATAAGTAATTGAACAGATAGGAATGGAGAAATTATGTACGATGAATTAACACCCAGTGATATCAGGAAAATGGAAGATGAGATCGAGTATCGTAAGCTGGTGGTGCGTCCCAAGGCACTGGAGGACGTGAAGGAAGCCAGAGCCCACGGAGATCTCAGTGAGAATTTTGAATATTATGCAGCGAAAAAATACAAGAATCAGAACGAGAGCCGGATCCGTTATCTGGAGAGAATGATCAAGACCGCAAAGGTGATCTCCGAGAACTCCGCCGTGGATGAGGTGGGCATCAACAACACTGTTACCGTGGAATTCATCGACGACGGCACCCAGGAGGATTACAAGATCGTGACCACCGTTCGCGGTAATTCCCTGGAAGGCCTGATCAGCAACGAATCTCCTCTGGGCAAGGCACTGCTTGGTAAAAAAGTAGGCGATATGGTCCATGTGCAGGTCAATGCCAATGTGGGCTATGACGTAGAGATCAAGGCACTGAAAAACACTGAGGATGACGGGGACAAGATCCGCAGCTTCTAATGCTTTGCGGACCCCACAAGCTATAGAAAGAAAGGGTAACTATTCAGAGCCTCATAACAATTACAGAATATTCTTGCGGATCTCGGTATTCAATGAATATTTTGCGATAGTTACAGGGCTTGGAACAGATACAAAAAAAGGAATTATAAGAATGAAAAAATATCTGCTGTTTGATCTGGACGGAACCCTGACAGATCCTAAAATCGGAATTACGACCTGTGTGCAGTATGCACTGCACTCTTTTGGCATTGAAGAACCGGATCTGGACAAGCTGGAGCCATTCATCGGACCGCCGCTTCGGGACAGTTTTATGGAATTTTACGGTTTTACGCCCGAACAGGCAGAAAAAGCCGTAGCAAAATACAGAGAGCGGTTTCAGGATACCGGCATCTTTGAAAATGAAGTGTATGCCGGCATATCGGAGATGCTGAAAAATCTACAGTCTAATGGCTATTTTCTGGCAGTGGCATCCAGCAAGCCCCAGGTGTATGTGGAGAGAATTCTGGAACATTTTGACCTGAAAAAATATTTTGCTGTGGTCGTCGGAAGCGAACTGGACGGCAGACGGGAGACGAAGGATCAGGTGGTGCAGGAGACACTGAATCAGCTGTTTGGAGAGAATCCCGTAGCACCTGAGGAAGTCTATATGATCGGCGACCGGAAATTTGACGTGGAAGGTGCGAAGGCACTCGGCGTGGAGAGCGTCGGTGTGACTTATGGCTACGGAAGCAAGGAAGAGTTAAAGGAAGCAAAAGCGGACTACATCGTACAATCCGTGGAAGAACTGGAAAAATTTCTGCTTCGCGGCAGCGAGGAACTGGTGAACAGCAATCCAGACAATAAAAAGAAAAATCCAATGTACCAGAGAATCTGGACCATGGTGTATTCGTTCCTGATGTTCATCCTGGTGCGCAATGCGGTGCAGTATGCGCTGCTGGCACTGTTGTATCAGCTGGCACAGTCCGGAGCCACCGGTGGACTGGTAGATCTTCTGATCCTGAGGGATGAGACCGGCGCCTATAACGGCTATTCCGGAGATGTGTCCAGTATCATAGCGGCACTGGGCTTCATCGGCGGAGCACTGGCGGTATGGTCCACGGCAAAGCTTCTGATCACGAAGAACAAAGAGGATATGCATTTAAGCCATCTGAAAAAAGAAGGTAAGGCAAAATATGCCCTGCTGGTGGCAGCCACCATTGGTGCTGTTATCGGTTTCAACCTCCTGTTTGAACTTCTGGGTGTGACCAATAAATCCGAAGCCTATACGGAAGTCGTTTCACAGCAGTATTCTGCACACTTTATTGTGGGTATTCTGGTATTCGGCTTTATCTCTCCGATTGCGGAGGAATTACTGTTCCGTGGAGTGATTTATGGTTACCTGCGCAGATTTATGGATCTGAAGCTTGCTATAGCTCTGTCCGCACTGATCTTCGGTGTGTACCACATGAACTACGTGCAGGGCATCTACGGCTTTCTCATTGGCTGCCTCATGGCCTACGCTTATGAGTATTTCGGAGAATTCAAAATGGCAGTGCTCGTTCATGTGGCATCCAATGTCCTCGCCTACTGCCTGTCCTACACCGCCATCGCCGTCACCGGCTTCGTCAGCTGGCCCGTGTGCGTGATTTTCCTGACAGTGGCAGCAGTATCCCTCGGGATGCTCCATAAACAGAAAAATATATTCTAAGTAATAATAAAGTATATTAGCCATCCTTCGGATATTCGATAAGATATCCCCGGATGGTCACCATAACCCAGTAGCCCCGACAGAGGGAAGAATAAGCAGACCGTAAGCAGACGTCGGCACTTAGCGTGGGTACTTTCCACGCTTATGTGCCGCTACGCTCTGCGACAGAGCGAGAGCGTGTCGCGTTTCTTCCCTCTGCCGAGGCTACGGAGATTTTATAGAAAAATAGGAGCAACATATGAAATTCAGCATTATCGTAGTATGCCTGAACCCTGGCACCAAACTGAATCAGACCCTTGACAGTATCCTGGCCCAGACCTGCCCAGACTTCGAAGTCATCGTCAAGGACGGTGGCAGCCGTGACGGATCCATAGAGTCCATGCGCACTGACGGGCGGATCCATCTCTACCAGGAACCGGATCACAGCATCTACGAGGCTATGAACCAGGCGGTCTCTCATGTGACCGGAGATTACATTCTGTTCTTAAACTGCGGTGACCTCTTCTATGACAAGGAAGTTCTGGCACACACCGCACAATTCATGGAACAGCACCCTATGAAACTGCAAGGCATCTATTACGGAGATACCTACAGCGCGAAAACGGACACGAAGATATCATCCCCGCCCCGAATCACCGGCTTTGTCTGCTACCGCAACATTCCCTGCCATCAGTCCTGCTTCTATGCCGCAGACCTGTGCCGACAGAAGCCCTACGAACCAAAATACAAGATCCGCGCAGATTATGAACATTTTCTGTGGTGCTATTACCGGGCGAAGGCTCCCATGCAGTATCTGGGGCTTACCGTATCTTCCTACGAAGGCGGCGGCTACTCCGAGACAAAGGAGAACCTGAAACGCAGTGCCGCAGAGCATAAGGAGATCACGGCAAAATACATGAAACCCGTAGAACTGTTCCGTTACCGCGCTGTGATGGCACTGACCCTGGCACCTCTCCGGACCGCAATGGCAGAAAGCAGACATTTCTCTGCAATCTATCAGGGACTGACAAGCAAAGTATATGGTCGGAGACAGGAAAAATAGGGAAAATCCCCAAAGAGTTGTGCTAAAAGCATGGATTAAAAAAGGAAATTAACACAATTCACAGACAACAGCCGTGTGAACAACTGAATTGACAAATTATCTGACAATTCAAGGAAAAATCTATATTTACAAATGAGAAAAATAGGTGTATAGTACAGAAAAGGTCGCAATGAGGCGCTCGAAAGAGTCTCATTGCGACCTTTTTTAGTTGCAGAAAAGTGCTGAAAGCACAGTCTTGCGAATGAGGTTCTGAATAGGAACAGACAGATTAAGAAGAGAGAAATAGAAAACCGGAAAGGAGAACTATATGTTTGATGTAAAACAGGAGCTGCCCAAGGCACCGTTATATCGGGAAGAATTTGAGCATGATAACTGCGGTATCGGAGCCTGTGTCAATATTCACGGAGAGAAGAGCCGCGCGACCGTAGAGAATGCGCTGAAGATCGTAGAGAATCTGGAGCACAGAGCCGGTAAGGATGCGGAAGGCAAGACCGGTGACGGTGTCGGTATTCTGACCCAGATTCCCCACAAATTTTTTGCCAGAGTGACCAGGGCTCTGGGCATGGATATCGGCGGAGAGAGAGAATACGGTGTCGGCATGTTCTTCTTCCCGCAGGAAGAGCTGCGCCGCAATCAAGCCAAGAAGATGTTCGAGATCATTGTGGAAAAAGAAGGAATGGAATTCCTCGGCTGGCGTGAAGTGCCTACCTTCCCCAATGTGCTGGGACATAAGGCCGTAGAGTGCATGCCCTATATCATGCAGGGATTCGTGAAAAAGCCTGCCGATGTGGAAAAAGGACTTCCCTTTGACCGCAGACTTTATATTGCAAGACGTGTCTTCGAGCAGTCTTCCGATGATACCTATGTAGTTTCTCTTTCCAGCAGAACGATCGTATATAAAGGAATGTTCCTGGTAGGCCAGCTGCGTACCTTCTTCGCAGATTTGCAGAGTGAAGATTACGAATCCGCCATTGCCATGGTACACTCCCGTTTCTCCACCAATACCAATCCCAGCTGGGAACGTGCCCATCCGAACCGTCTGATGGTACACAACGGTGAGATTAACACTATCCGCGGCAATGCCGACAAGATGCTGGCCAGGGAGGAGAACATGGAATCCGAGCATCTGAAAGGCCAGCTGCACAAAGTACTGCCTGCCATCAGCAAGACCGGTTCCGACTCCGCTATGCTGGACAACACGCTGGAATTCCTGGTAATGAGCGGCATGGAACTGCCTCTTGCGGTCATGATCGCTATCCCCGAGCCCTGGGCGAACAACAAGGCCATGTCCCAGACCAAGAGAGATTTCTACCAGTATTACGCTACCATGATGGAGCCCTGGGACGGCCCCGCATCCATCCTGTTCTCCGACGGAGATATCATGGGTGCGGTACTGGACAGAAACGGCCTGCGTCCTTCCCGTTATCTGATCACTGACGATGATACCCTGATCCTGTCTTCCGAGGTAGGTGTCCTTCCTGTTGATCCCACGAAGATCAAGTTAAAGGAAAGACTTCGTCCCGGCAAGATGCTCTTGGTCGATACCGTACAGGGCAGAGTCATTGACGATGAGGAGATCAAGGAAAAATATGCTTCCAGACAGCCCTACGGTGAATGGCTGGACAACAACCTGACAGAATTGAAGAGTATTCACATCCCGAACCAGCGTGTCCCTGAGTACACCTACGAAGAGCGTCAGCGGATGCAGAAAGCTTTCGGTTATACCTACGATGAGATGAAACAGAGCATTCTGCCTATGGCAAAGAACGGCAGTGAAGCGATTGCCGCCATGGGTGTGGATACGCCACTTCCCGTCTTAAGCAAGACGAACCACCCGCTGTTTCATTATTTCAAGCAGCTGTTTGCACAGGTAACCAACCCGCCCATCGATGCGATCCGTGAGGAGATCGTGACTTCCACCACCGTATACATCGGTACCGAGGGCAACATTCTGGAGGAGACCCCGAAGAACTGTAATGTTCTGAAGGTCAACAACCCGATTTTGACCAACACGGATCTGTTGAAGATCAAGAACATGAAGGTAGACGGATTCAAAGTAGAAGTCGTACCTATCGTATATTACAAGAACACCAGCTTAGAGCGTGCCATTGACAGACTGTTCGTGGAAGTGGACAGAGCTTACAGAGACGGCGTGAACATCCTGATCCTGTCCGACAGAGGCGTGGATGAGAACCATGTGCCCATTCCTTCCCTGCTGGCCGTATCCGCCCTGAACCAGTATCTGGTACGCACCAAGAAGAGAACCAGAGTCGCACTGATCCTGGAATCCGGCGAACCCAGAGAGGTACACCATTTTGCTACGCTGTTAGGTTACGGTGCCTGCGCCATCAACCCTTATCTGGCACAGGATACCATCAAGGAACTGATCGAGAGCAATATGCTGGATAAGGATTACTATGCAGCAGTGGATGATTACAACAATGCTGTCCTCCACGGCATCGTCAAGATCGCATCCAAGATGGGTATCAGCACCATCCAGTCCTATCAGGGTTCCCAGATCTTCGAGGCTATCGGTATTGCACCGGAAGTGATCAGTAAGTATTTCTCCAACACCGTATGTCGTGTGGGAGGTATTACCTTAAAAGATATTGAGCAGCAGGTAGACGACCTGCACTCTCAGGCATTTGATCCTCTGGGACTGAAAAACGATCTGACCTTAAACAGCCCCGGACATCACAAGATGCGCAGCGGCGGTGACGAGCATCTGTACAATCCCGCTACCATCCATATGTTACAGGAATCCACCAGACGCGGTGATTACCAGATGTTCAAGCAGTACACTGCCATGGTAAACAACGAAGATTCCATCAAGAATCTCAGAGGACTGATGGACTTCAATTATCCGAAAAAGGGTGTGCCTATTGAGGAAGTAGAGCTGGTAGAGTCCATTGTGACCAGATTCAAGACCGGTGCCATGTCCTACGGTTCCATTTCCAAAGAAGCCCATGAGACCATGGCCATCGCCATGAACCATCTGCACGGCAAGAGCAATTCCGGTGAAGGCGGTGAGGACCTGGATCGTCTGACCGTCGGACCGGACGGACTGAACCGTTGTTCCGCAATCAAGCAGGTAGCCAGTGGACGTTTTGGTGTTACCAGCCGTTACCTGGTAAGCGCACAGGAGATTCAGATCAAGATGGCACAGGGAGCAAAACCCGGTGAGGGCGGACATCTGCCCGGAGGAAAGGTATATCCCTGGATCGCCAAGACCAGACACTCCACGCCCGGTGTGTCCCTGATCTCTCCGCCCCCTCATCACGACATTTATTCCATTGAGGATCTGGCGCAGCTGATCTATGATCTGAAAAATGCCAACACCCAGGCAAGAATCTCTGTAAAACTGGTATCCGAAGCCGGTGTGGGAACGGTCGCAGCCGGTGTAGCCAAGGCGGGAGCCCAGGTCATCCTGGTATCCGGCTATGACGGCGGTACCGGTGCGGCACCGAGAAACTCCATCCACAATGCCGGACTTCCCTGGGAACTGGGACTGGCAGAGACCCATCAGACCCTGATCATGAACGGCCTACGTAATAAAGTCCGCATCGAGACCGACGGTAAGCTGATGAGCGGCAGAGACGTAGCCATCGCAGCCATTTTAGGTGCCGAGGAGTTCGGTTTTGCCACCGCACCCCTTGTGACCATGGGCTGTGTCATGATGAGAGTATGTAATCTGGATACCTGCCCGGTAGGCGTGGCTACCCAGAACCCGGAGCTGCGGAAAAACTTCCGCGGTAAGCCGGAATATGTGGAAAACTTTATGAAATTTATCGCACAGGAGCTGCGGGAATACATGGCAGCACTGGGCGTGCGTACCGTAGATGAACTGGTGGGCAGAACTGATCTGCTGAAGAGAAAAGAGCATCTGACCGATCGTCAGGAGGAAGTGGATCTGACCCAGATCTTAAGCAATCCTTACGAGGGCAGCAAGCAGAAGGTGACCTTTGATCCCAGGCAGGTCTATGACTTCCAGTTAGAGAAGACACTGGATGAGAAGGTGCTGTTAAAGCAGTTAGGAAAAGCCATCGACGCAGGACAGAAGCGCAGCATCGAAGTAGACGTCAGCAACACCGATCGTGCTTTCGGTACGATCCTCGGAAGTGAGATCACCAGAAAATTGGGCGATGATGTGGAAGAGGATACCTACCATGTACTGTGCAAGGGTGCCGGCGGACAGTCCTTCGGAGCCTTTATCCCCAAGGGCCTGACTCTGGAACTGGTAGGCGACAGCAATGACTACTTCGGTAAGGGCTTATCCGGCGGTAAGCTGGTGGTATATCCTCCTCAGGGCAGCAAGTTCAAGGCTGAGGAAAATATCATCATTGGTAATGTGGCACTGTACGGTGCAACCTCCGGTAAAGCATTCATTAACGGTGTGGCAGGCGAACGTTTCTGCGTACGTAACTCAGGTGCCATCGCAGTTGTCGAAGGTGTAGGTGATCATGGTTGTGAATACATGACCGGCGGACGTGTGGTAGTCTTAGGACCCACCGGTAAAAACTTTGCAGCCGGTATGAGCGGCGGTATCGCTTATGTACTGGATGAAGGCAACGATCTGTACAAGCGTCTGAATAAGGAAATGGTATCCTCCAGCGAGATCACATCCAAATATGATGTGCTGGAGTTGAAATCCATGATCCAGGAGCATGTGGCACTGACCAATTCCGCCAAGGGTAAGGAAGTGCTGGACAACTTTGGAGAGTATCTGCCCAAGTTCAAGAAGATCATCCCTCATGATTATGAGAGAGTCTTAAAGACCATCGTCCAGATGGAGGAAAAAGGACTGAGCGCAGAGCAGGCACAGATCGAAGCATTCTATGCCAACACCAGAAAGTAGGAGGCCAGTGTGAAAAGTAATCTTGATAGATTGCTTTTCACACGACTAATTTGTGCCGCGGGCGCCACAAATTAGTTTATCGCAGAACTAAATATGAAATTTAGTTCGCGATTCTTCCGACGCCGAAGCGTCTGCAGAATGGAGAGAGTCATGGGAAAACCAACGGGATTTATGGAATATAAAAGGGAAGTCAGCGTGGCTGAGGATCCTAAGAAGAGAATACAGCATTTTAACGAATTCCATGAGCATCTGCCGAAGGAAAAGCAGCGCTTACAGGGTGCCAGATGTATGGAATGCGGCGTGCCGTTCTGCCAGTCGGGCATGATGATCTGCGGTATGGCCAGCGGATGCCCCCTGCACAATCTGGTGCCGGAGTGGAACGACCTGGTATATACCGGCAACTGGCAGCAGGCTTACAACCGCCTGAAGAAGACCAACAATTTCCCCGAGTTCACTTCCAGAGTATGCCCTGCCTTGTGTGAAGCGGCATGTACCTGCGGGTTGAACGGGGATCCGGTCTCCACCAAGGAGAACGAATATGCAATTATTGAAAACGCCTACAGCGAGGGTTATGCGGCAGCCAAGCCCCCTGTGGTACGCACCGGCAAAAAGGTAGCAGTCATCGGCAGTGGTCCTTCTGGACTGGCAGCAGCGGATCTGCTGAACCAGAGAGGACATCAGGTAACAGTATTCGAGCGTTCCGATCGTGTGGGAGGACTGTTGATGTACGGCATCCCCAACATGAAACTGGAAAAGCAGATCATTGACCGCAAGATCAATATTATGAAGGAAGAGGGTGTCACCTTTGTCACTGGAACCGACATCGGCAAGGACATCAAAGCCTCCAAGCTTTTGCATGATTTTGACCGTGTCGTCCTGGCATGCGGTGCCTCTAATCCCAGAGACATCAATGCTCCCGGCAGAGATGCCAAGGGAATCTATTTTGCGGTGGATTTTCTGAAAGCCAATACCAGGAGTCTTCTGGATTCAAATTTTGAAGACAAAAAATATGTGGAGACCAAGGGGAAGAATGTGGTCATCATCGGCGGCGGTGATACCGGTAATGACTGCGTGGGAACTTCCATCCGTCACGGTGCCAAGTCTGTGACCCAGATCGAGATGATGCCCAAGGCTCCGGACAAGAGAGCAGAGAACAATCCCTGGCCCGAATGGCCGAAGGTCTGCAAGACCGATTACGGTCAGGAAGAAGCCATTGCAGTCTACGGACATGATCCGAGAATCTATGAATCTACGGTTAAGGAATTTATCAAGGATAAGAACGGCAGCCTGAAAGCCGTGAAGATCGTGAAGCTGTCCTGGGAAAAGGATCCGGCTACCGGACGCATGAAGATGCAGGAGATCGCCGGAAGTGAGCAGATCCTGGATGCGGAGATCGTACTGATCGCAGCAGGATTTTTGGGAAGTCAGAAATATATTACCGATGCTTTCGGGGTGGAATTAAATGAACGCACCAACGTAAAAACTGCCCCCGGCCAATACCAGACCAGTGTGGAAAATGTATTCGTCACCGGTGATATGCACAGAGGACAGTCCCTGGTGGTGTGGGCGATCCGTGAAGGCAGAGAAGCCGCACATGCTGTGGATGAGAGCCTGATGGGCTACTCTAATCTGGTGATCCAGTAGAGGTATTATTCTCGTAGATGGATCTCAGACCTTTCATAAGAAGATTCTGATCGATATGGATCTTCGTTTCACAATGTGGAATGACGGTCGTTGCGTACCCTCCGGTGGCAACGACCGTTGCTTTTTGCCCTAACTCTGTCTGGATACGGCGGATCAGTCCGTCGATGGCACAGGCGTTGCCCAAGAGCATTCCCCCGGTGATGCATTCCTGCGTATTCGCACCGATGGTGTGGGCGGGCATATGAATGTCCCCTTTCGGGAGCTGGGCGGTCTTGCCTAAAAGTGCCCTGTGGGCGGTTCCAACGCCGGGAAGGATCAGGCCACCTAAAAAGCGACGGTTCTCATCCAACACGTTAAAAGTCGTGGCGGTGCCCAGGTCGATGGTGACGAAAGGCAGGGAATAGCGGGAAATGGCTCCTGCAATATCTGCCAGTCGGTCACAACCCACCTTTTCCGGGAATTCCGTACAGATCTCGTAGCCCAGATCCAGCTTATGGGAAAGAATCAGAGGTTTCCGTCCCAGAAAAGTTTCCAGAGCAGAGGAAAAAACGGCTGTCACCGAAGGCACAACCGAGGAAATCATAGATCCCTCAAAGGCCTCGGCGGACAGGCCGTGTTTGTTCAAGATCATATTCAGTTTTTCAATATATCCGGCATCAGACAGGGGACGACGGGACGATATCTTCTCAATAAAGAGCAGCTTATTTCCCTGAAATCCCCCGATGCCGATCGTAGTATTTCCGATGTCGATTGTCAGTACCACGGGTATACTCCTGTTATGCTGCAGACCTTGCTTTCTGATATACAGGAATGACTTTTGCCTTGATCAGTGCCAGCCCTACCGCTCCGGTCAGGAACGTGGATGCACACATCTCGAAGACCGCATTCACACCTACAAAAGAGCAGATGAATAAAATCGCGTTTTTACCACCCATCAGTCCCTGCACATAGGAAGTATTGCCGAACAGCAGTACTAAAAGGGACATGAAAAATGCGGTGTTGAAAAATGCGCTGCAAAATCCGGTGATCATGCAGGCGATTCTGTCTCCTACGGCTTTGCGGCTGTAACGGAAGACATATCCCAGCAGAAATCCGTCCAGAAGTCTGGGGATGAAACGCTGGATGAAGGCCAACACAGGGTTGATGCCAAAAAGCATTGCTCCCATGGCGCTGGTGCCTCCCACGCCGATGCATTGCAAAAAGCTGGTCAATCCGAATACTGCTCCCATGGCGGCTCCGCCTACAGGGCCAAGAGTGATTGCAGCCAGTGCAACGGGGATGACATTGAAGGTGATTGCCAGGGGGCCGATGTTCAGGTACCCGAGCGGGGTATAAGCCATCAGCAAAAGTACCGCAGCAAACAATCCCATCAACGTGAGTCGCATTGTCTTACTTTGTTTGTTCATATGAAATTTTCCTCCTTGTTACCATTCTCCCTCTGGGAGATACAATACAAGTTGTCCCGGTGATTCGGGACACTCCTACTGTTTATATCATATCCCGGACAAAAAGAAAAGTGATATTTGCATAAAATATGCACTTATGGTATTTTAGGAGTACAGTTTTGAAGTATTTTTGATAAATCAGGCAAAAGGAGACGACTATGCTGAAGGGAAAGACCGTAGTTCTGGCAATCTCGGGAAGTATTGCTGCATATAAAATGGCCAATGTAGCGCGGATGCTGTTAAAACAGCACTGTGATGTGGAAGTGCTGATGACACAGAATGCCACGCAGTTCATCAACCCCATTACTTTTGAAAGTCTGACGGGACATAAATGTCTGGTGGACACCTTTGACCGCAATTTCCAGTACAGTGTGGAACATGTGGCACTGGCAAAGCGGGCGGATGTGGTTCTGGTGGCACCGGCTTCTGCCAATGTGATCGGCAAGATTGCAAACGGCATCGCAGATGATATGTTGACCACTACGGTCATGGCATGTCCCTGCAAGAAGATTGTGTCCCCTGCCATGAATCATAATATGTATCACAACCCCATCGTGCAGGATAATATCGAAAAATTAAAGCATTTCGGCTATGAGATCATCACTCCGGCCACGGGAATGCTGGCCAACGGCGATATCGGTGACGGCAGAATGCCGGAGGAGTCCGTACTGTTCGAAGCCGTGGTGAAGGAGATCGCCTGCGAGAAGGATCTGGCGGGCAAAAAGGTGCTGATCTCCGCAGGTGCCACCAGAGAACCCATTGACCCGGTGCGTTTTATCACGAATCACTCCAGTGGAAAAATGGGTTATGCCCTGGCGAGAGCTGCAATGCACCGCGGCGCAGAAGTGACGGTGGTGGCAGCCCATACGGATGTGGAGCCGCCTTTGTTTGTAAATGTGGTGCCGGTACAGACGGCAGCAGAGATGTACGATGCAATCGTGTCCAGAGCGCAGGACTATGATTTTGTCATCAAGGCAGCAGCCGTGGCAGACTACACCCCGGCAGTGACAGCAGACAATAAGATTAAGAAAAAAGACGGAGACATGTCGATCCCTCTGGTGCGGACGAAGGATATTTTGAAGGCCCTTGGGGAAAACAAGAGACCGGGACAGATTTTGTGTGGATTTTCCATGGAGACGGAAAATGTGCTGGAGAATTCCCGGAAGAAGCTGGAGAGCAAGCACTGTGACATGATCTGTGCCAACAGTTTGAAGAGCGCAGGAGCGGGCTTTGGCACGGACACCAATATTGTGACACTGATCACAAAGAATTCCGAGGAGAGTCTGGAACTGATGAGCAAGGAACAGGTGGCACATAAAATTCTGGATAAGCTGCTTGCAATAGTTCAGCCATAGAACAGCAGAATGAATGCGAGGGGGCTTGCACACAAAGCGTTAATTCTGTAGAAAAATCATTTGCTTCTATGCAAAAAGATGGTATGATAGAAACAATGATGTATGGCCGTGTAGACGGCGGATTGAGAGGACGAAATGGACAAAATTATTTTGACAGGTGACAGACCCACCGGAAGATTACATGTGGGACATTATGTAGGCTCCCTGAGAAGACGTGTAGAACTGCAGAATTCCGGCGAATATAAGAAGACTTTTATCATGATCGCAGACGCACAGGCGCTGACGGATAATATCGAGAATCCCGAGAAGGTGCGCCAGAATATTATTGAAGTGGCGCTGGACTACATGTCCTGCGGACTGGATCCCAGCAAGGCAACGATCTTCATTCAGTCTCAGATCTCCGAATTGTGCGAGCTGACCTTCTATTACATGGATTTGGTAACCGTAGCCAGATTACAGAGAAACCCGACCGTAAAGAGTGAGATTCAGATGCGTAACTTCGAAGCCAGCATCCCTGTGGGATTTTTTACCTATCCCATCAGCCAGGCTTCCGATATTACCGCTTTCAAGGCGACCACCGTTCCCGTAGGTGGTGACCAGCTGCCCATGATCGAACAGACCAGAGAGATCGTACACAAATTCAACACCGTATATGCACCGGTACTGGTAGAGCCCAAGGCACTGCTGCCTGAAAATGAGGCATGTCAGCGACTGCCCGGCATCGATGGCAAGGCGAAAATGAGTAAATCCCTTGGCAACTGCATCTATCTGTCAGACAGTGCAGACGATGTACGCACCAAGATCATGAGCATGTACACCGATCCCGAGCATCTGTTGGTCAGCGATCCCGGACATCTGGAGGGCAACACGGTATTCACTTACCTGGATGCTTTCTGCAAGCCGGAGCACTTCGAGAGATACCTGCCGGATTACGCAAATCTGGACGAGTTAAAGGCGCATTATACCAGAGGCGGTCTGGGTGACGTGAAGGTGAAGAAGTTCCTGAACAACGTAATGCAGGAGACCTTGGAGCCCATCCGTAACCGTAGAAAAGAACTGGAGAAGGATATTCCCGCAGTATATGAGATCCTGAAGAAGGGCAGTGACGAGGCCCGTGAAGTGGCAGCACAGACCCTGTCTGAGGTAAAGAGCGCTATGCGTATCAATTACTTCGACGATGCAGAACTGATCCGTATGCAGAGTGAGAAGTACGAAGGACAATAAGAATAGTAAAAGATAACAAAAGGACGTTTCCGGAAAAACCGGAAGCGTCCTTTTTGTAATGCGCCGTGGGTTGTTGATCGCCTTTTATTCGATGGTGGTGTGCTCATCAGCTGGTCACTGTAATTAATTGCTGTAATCTACGTATATGGAATTTTTTCCAAAGTATTGTGCGGTCTTTTTACTGGTGGGATCCTCCGGGTCTCCGGGGAGATCACCGGTATAGATCATGGCAGGCTGATGGGTAAAGGGGGTCAGCACCACATCCGTAATCTCAGGGTCATTCAGGAGAAGAAGACGTTCTTCGTATTCTGCAGCATAGGCAGCGGCTTCACCGTTTGTCAGCATCCGGATCGCTTTTGCTGCGGAGGTCTCCTGCCATACTCCGGTGAAAAGGATGACGGCCAACAGGACCGTCATGGCGACATAACGGGCAATTTTCAACTTGCCGAGGACCGCCATTTTCTCCGGAGTATTCTGACGCATTTGCAACTTCCGGACTATAAATCCGAGCCAGTAGAAGAATACTGCAAAACTGATCAGCAGAAACGCATAGTAGACAATGGCTACGGCCCGGCCCGGTCCGGTGGAGTTCATGGTATAGAACAGAGGACAGGACATGGAGCAGAACAATCCGTAGGAATATCCGGTAAAAAGGAGGGGATGGGAGAAAACCCCCCCGTTTTTCTTCTGTAAAATGCGCAGGAAGACCGGCAGCAGAAGCAGGGCGGCAAGGAACCACCACAGTCTGGTCCAGGCAAAGGTATAGCGGATCCCCTGCAACAGGCATTTGGCAATGGCTTTCCAGGCGGGAATCTTCCACATGCCGTCCTGCCGCACCTGATTGCCGGGGGCCATGGCACTGACGGCAAAAGATAGCAGGAGAACAGCGGAGGTAATTCCGCAGACATAAGTCTTTTTATTTCTCTGCAACAGCAGTAGAAAGGTTACGGTTACCGCAAACAGCATGCAAGGGAGAAGGGACACGTAATTGCCACCGCCTAAGAAAATTGCGAACAGGAGAAGCGGAAGGATCAGTATCTTTTTCCCATTGTACAGGTAGCGAAGCAATGTGCCCAGGAAAAACAGGGTCACGGCAAAGAAACCGGTGTAATACATGGAGCCGTTGTACCAGTAAAAGCTGTCGCTCTGAAAGGCCACTGTTTGGATGCACAGGAAACTGAATACTGAGGAAATCGTGATCCATTCCCCACATGTTCCCGGCAGAAAATGGCAGACCAGAGGCCGTAGCAGATAGAAAATGCTGCCGCACAGCAAAAGAAGGATCACAAAAGTCACCAGATGATAGGCGGTATTGGAGAAGGCATTGGGCGCAAGATACATCAGAAACAGCGCTGAATAGGTTCCCTGCCAGATCTGATAGCTTTTGGCGACACCGGCACAGGCGGCGGAAATGGCCTGTGGTATGCTTCCGGTCTGCTGCCAGACCAGATGGGCTTCCGTACCGTAATAATAATCATCCCCGGTGGGATAATTGTAACGCCCCAGCCATACCAGAGGAACCAGGCTGGCGAGCAGGACCGCGAGGAAAATATAAGGTTTCCATTTGGCAAATTTATTTTTCATAGAGAATATAACTCCTGAGAGGTTTTTATAATGCTACAGTCAGTATAACATACCTGCAAAGACAGGAAAAGGTACTTGTTTTGCAAAAGAGGGAAGTATATAATCAGCTTAAAGATGGCGGAAGGAGGGCATGCCATGGAAGAAAAGGGTGTCAGAGACCGGAAAAGGGAACCGGAAGAATATAATTTTGACTATGAAGAACTTGCGGATGCAGAGGTGGATTCTGAACAGGCGGGACGACGTGATGATGCTGTATGGGAAACAACCTGTGATACAGAGGATCCGTATACTGTGGAATCGGAGGACTTTACGGAGGATGAGGACTATGGCGAGTACCCGGAAGGGGATGACCTGGATGACTTCGACGAGGGGGACGGGATCGGCTTCCGGTTCCGGCCATGGATGATTCCGGCTTTTGCGGGCATGATGGTTCTGGCGGTCCTGATCTGTATTCCGCTGTGGAAACTGAGCCATCATGACAGAACTACGGAAAATAATGAATTCGCGGCGGTGACAACAGAAGCGCAGAGCTCAGAACAGGCTTCTGCAGAGACCCCTGAGACCGGGATCGCATCGGAAAAGGTGGCAACGGCGGAACCGGAGACTACACAAATCCCCGAGACGGTTACTCCGGAGCCTGCGGCAGCAGTGACAGAAGCACCGCAACCGACACCTACACAGGCTCCGGAAGCACAGCCGCAGCCGACAGAGGCACCGGTGGCAACCGAAGTCCCCACTACCAATAATACGGGAGATGCTCTTGCGGAGGGAAATTCCATGACGTTCGGTGATGTGAACGAGACTGTCACTGCCAAGGATGTGAGTAATCTTCGCAGTACACCCTATACCGGAGATGAGGGCAATGTGGTAGGGCAGCTGAAGAACGGAGAGACTCTGGTACGCACCGGAAGGAACGATTCCACCGGATGGTCCAGACTGGAATACAACGGCCAGACGGTTTATGCAGTATCAGCATATCTGACCACGGATCTTACCTATAAGACCCCGGAGAAGCCGACATATCCCAACCGCGTCAGCACCCAGGACGGCAGAGTGATCGTCTTTACGGATTGTGATGATTATATTACCCCCAAAGATCTGATCAATCTGCGGACGGAACCAAGCACCAGCGAGGGAGAGAGCACTGTACGCACCCAGGTGCGGAACGGAACCAATCTGCATCGTACCGGCTACAGTGAAGGATCTGGCTGGTCCAGAGTGGAGTACAACGGTGAGATCCTGTATGCCGTGACCAGCTATGTGATCTCTGGCAGTGCTCCGGAATGACCGACGTATTCGGAAGATAGAATGTAAAAGAAGCTGTATCGTAGGGTGCAGCTTCTTTTACATTAAGATTCTATATAGAGAAAAGTATAAGGGGATGGCAAAAATTATTTCGGTCTTACGGTAAGTCTCTGGATCAGACCGTTTTCATCGGTCTTACGAACCGTGGCGATGGCCATGATGTTGTAGCCTCCGAAGTTGGCAATGAACTCGGCCTGCTCATCATTTACGACCTCAGCATCCAGAATGGAGTAGCGGCGGAAGCCGAATTTGTTACGGAAGAACATATTGATGGCCTCTTTTCCGTAGATATGATATTCCTGCTGGGAGGCGGAGGTGGTACAATAGTCACACAGAATGCCATCAGGGGTGAACAACTCTGCAAGTCCGGCAAAATCTTTATTTTCCATAGCTTCTACATATTTTTCAATGGGTCTCATAGCGTGTTCCTCCTTAATATACCTTTTCAGAATTTAACAGTGCGTCAGTACCGCCGTCTACGAACATGATGTTGCCGTTGACACCTCTGGCGGAATCGGATGCTAGGAATACCATCACCTCAGCGATCTCTTCGGGAGCCATCAGACATTCCTGACCGTACTTGGTTGGAATGGGGAGGGCATTCAGTGCCATTTTCGCGGTGGTGCTCATGGTAGCGGTCATGGCAGTATGTACGTTGCCGGGAGCTACCGCATTGATGCGGACACCGTTGGCAGCCCAGGTAGCGGAGACTCTGCGGACCCATCTGGCCAGAGCATATTTGGTGGATACATAGAGACTGTTGCCCACGGAGAGGTTGGTGGAATCCATGGAGGATACCAGGCTTAATACTCTCTTTTCATCACCGATATTGTTCAGCAGATCTACGACATCTTTACGTCCCGCACCCTGGGAAATGGTGTTGGATACGGTGACTACGCAGCTGCCGTGTTTTTTCTTAAGGAGGTCATAGACGCCCTTTGCAATGGCTACGGTTCCGAAATAGTTCAGGGAAATGATCAGTTCCAGATTGCCGCAGGCACCGGAGACACCGGCATTGCAGATCATGCCGTCCAGACCTTCGGGATGCAGCTCATGCAGCTTGTCTACAGCGGCCTGTCTTCCTTCCGGAGTTGCCAGGTTCACGCAGATATCGCCGTCCTTCAGATCGATATTGATGACTTCGTGTCCTTTTTGAAGTAACAGTTCTTTTGTCTTGGCGCCGATTCCGCTGGATGCGCCGGTGATTGCATATACGCCCATGTTAAATCCTCCCTTGTTTTCCGAAGGAAAATCCTGCTCTTCTTGAGGAGCTGCCCTCTTGAGGAGTCACCCCCTTGGCGGGGGGAGAATCTGTCCTTCCTGCTTGCTTTTACTTTATGAGTTCATTATAATAAAATCTGATATCTTTTAAATAACCAAAACAAGAAAAAAGGAGGATACCAGATGCTGACCTATGATCTGACTGCCCGTGGCAGAAAAACCATGTATGAATACTTATATGAAGCGATGAAAGCTGACATCTTGAGCGGCCGGCTGACTGCCGGTGAGAAGCTTCCTTCGAAGCGGGCGTTTGCCGAGCACTTGCAGGTCAGTGTCAAGACCGTGGAGAATACCTATGAACAGCTGCTGCTGGAGGGCTATATCCGGTCGGAGGAAAAGAGAGGGTATTTTGTCAACCGTCTGGAAGTGAAGAACGTCTCCGCCCCAGCCTATGCATCCTTTGTGACCCGTTTCCGGGAGGAAGAATATCTGGCGGATCTGACGGCCAACAATATTCAATATGATAAGTTCCCCTTTGCCACCTGGGCGAAGATCATGCGGCAGACCCTGACGGATTATGATACGTCTCTGCTTAAGACGGTTCCTTTTAACGGAGTGGAAAAACTAAGGGTGGCCATTGCAGAGCATTTGTATCGGTACCGTGGCATGCATGTGTCACCGGATCATATTATTGTGGGAGCGGGAACAGAATATCTCTACAGTCGTCTGCTACAGTTATTGGGCAAAAATGCAAAATTCGGTGTGGAAAATCCTGGGTATCGCAAGATTACGAAACTGTATGATGTGGGCGGTGTGACCTGGGATTATGTGGACATTGACAGTCAGGGAATGAAAGTGGAACAGCTGGATCAAAAGGGTATTACCGTGGCGCATGTATCGCCGGAACATCATTTTCCCATCGGACTGGTCATGCCTGTGGGAAGACGGCAGGAACTGCTTCGCTGGGCGGCGGAGGAACCGGAGCGCTATATCGTGGAGGACGATTTCGATTGTGAATTCCGCATGGTGGGAAAGCCGGTTCCCTCCATGCAGTCCATGGACCGCAACCACAGAGTTATTTACATCAACACTTTTTCCAAGACCATGGTGCCATCCCTGCGTATCGGCTATATGGTGCTGCCGGAGAAATTGATGGAACGCTATATTTCCACTATGAATTTTTATTCCTGCACGGTATCCGGTTTTGAACAGTATGCCATGGCAGCGTTTCTGGAAAAAGGGTATTTTGAACGCCATATCCGGAGACTGCTCAACGATTACAGAGGGCAGCGGGAGCGGATCTGCCGGATGTTTCGGGAGTCACCTTTAAGTCAGATCAGCCAGATCTATCAGGATGATGCCGGGACTCATTTTCTGCTGCATGTGCGGACGGAACTTAGTGACGTGGAGATCAAGTGGGCGGCCAGACAGCGGGGAATTCTCGTGAACTGTCTGTCGGAATATTGCTTTGCGGATGCGCAGAAATATCGGGGGATTCTGGTCATTCACTATTCGGATATGGCGGATGAGATATTACAGAAGGTGATCGGGGCGCTGGAGGAGATATTTTGTAACTATTCAGAGCCATGAAAAACTGCGTTCAGCGAATGCTTGCATTCAGGCAGATAAGTAGTTTTATATGGCGAAGTAACCACATGAGCAAAAGGAAAGCTACGAAGTAGCGGTTTTGCGAATGGGGTTCTGAATAGTTACAATTTTTTGTAATTCATAATTTTTCCAAAATGCGGGAACACTGACAAAAAAGAATGCAGTGTTATCGCATGGAAGGAGAAATTATGAATCAGAGAGTGGGAAGAAGCAGTATCCGTCTGGCACAGCCGGTGTGTGTGATCGCCGGTGCCAGTATCGTGGGAAAAAAAGAAGGCGAAGGACCGTTAGGCACCCTGTTCGACATGGTGGGAGAAGATGATCTCTTCGGCTGTAAGACCTGGGAAGAGGCGGAAAGTAATCTCCAGAAGGACGCAGTCTACATGGTCATGGAAAAGGCCGGATGGAAAGCGGAGGATGTGTCGTATCTCTTCGCCGGTGATCTCTTGGGGCAGTGCATCGCCACTTCCTTTGGTATCTCCGCTTACAATATTCCTCTGTTTGGAGTCTACGGTGCCTGCTCTACCTGCGGGGAAGCACTGACACTGGGAGCTGTGATGGCAGCGGGAGGCTATGCGGAGCATGTGGTCTGTGTGACCTCCAGTCATTTTGCCAGTGCGGAGAAGGAGTTCCGTTTTCCGTTAGATTATGGGAGCCAGAGACCTCTGTCTGCCAGCTGGACGGTGACGGGAAGCGGAGCCTTTGCATTGGGACTAAATCAGAAGTGCAGAGCCCACATCACCGGCATGACTCCCGGAAGGATCGTGGATTACGGCCTGAAAGACTCCATGAACATGGGAGCATGCATGGCACCGGCCGCTGCAGACACCGTTGCCCGTCACATGGAAGATTTTCATGTGACCCCGGAAGAATATGACCGGATCATCACCGGGGATCTGGGAAGCGTGGGACAGACGGTATTGATCGATCTTTTGCGGGAAAAGGGAATTGACATCGCCGACCGGCACATGGACTGCGGTATCGAGATTTTTGACGCAGAAGCCCAGGACACCCACGCCGGAGGCAGCGGCTGTGGATGCAGCGCTGTGACCTTGGCGGCATACGTCCTGCCGAAGCTGGAATCCGGCGAGTGGAAAAAAGTCCTCTTTCTACCCACTGGCGCCCTGCTCAGTAAGACCAGTTTCAACGAAGGTAAAAGCGTGCCGGGGATCGCACATGCGGTAGTATTGGAGAGTCCGGCGGTGAAATAGGGAAAAGCAGCAGGTCAGAAATGAAACACACTCTTGCAAGCGCTGTAAGTTACTGGTAAAATAAACCTCAAACGGCGAAAACACATTATGCCGGGAATGGCTGGTGAGTCAAAATGCGCAGGATAGAATTTAAGATGGAGCGGCCGGGACTGTTGGAGGTCGGACAGAAGATCACAGTGACCGAGGGACTTCTGCCCAGTAACTATTATTATACGATAGACCCGTCTCTGGCCATGTCCCCCAATATTCCTTTTCGTTATCGGTTGAAGAATCGCGAAGGAGTTGTGGCGGATATCGTGGAGAATTCCAGAGGATTCTACGTGACGGCGGAATTTGATGAGCCGGAGGTAGATATGACGAAGTAAACGCTATGTGCATGCTGCATCGGATTTTGGATGTGCCGGGATCCGGAGGCATCCTCAGGGCGTAATTATAGGAAGAAGAGGAGAATATTATGTTACAGAAGATTTCAACAGACAAAGCACCCGCAGCAATCGGACCTTACTCTCAGGGCATTGTACTGGGCAATATCTTTTTCGCATCCGGACAGATCCCTATTGATCCCGCTACCGGAGAGATTCACGGAACTACCATCGAGGAACAGGCAGAGCAGGTAATGAAGAATATCGGCGAGCTGCTAAAGGCAGCAGGTACCGGCTACACCAGAGTAGCCAAGACCTCCTGCTTCCTGGCAGACATGGGCGATTTCGCAGCTTTCAATCAGGTCTATGCAAAGTACTTTACTGAGAATCCTGCCAGAAGCTGCGTTGCAGTCAAGACCCTTCCCAAGAACGTATTATGTGAAGTGGAAGTCATTGCGGAAGTATAAAGTGTAAGTAACCACCATGAGCAAATAGCATGATGTCGGGGTCAAAATCCCCACAGAGGCAGTTCTGCAAATGGGGCGCTACGAAGGTTATAAAGAAGAACAGGACGGAAGATCGTCGCTTACAGGCGGCGATTTTCTTGTGTAGAGACAGGAGAAACTTATGAAAAATAATATTACTCTGATCGGCATGCCGGGTTCGGGAAAAAGTACGGTAGGCGTGGTTCTGGCAAAGCGCCTGGGCAGACGTTTTGTGGATTCGGATCTGGTGATCCAGGAAAGACACGGTAAATTATTGCATGAACTCATCACGGAACACGGCGTGGAGGGCTTCTGGCAGATCGAGAGCAACGTAAATGCCTCTCTGAATCTGGAAAACAGCATCATTGCCACCGGCGGAAGCGCCTGCTACGAGCCGGAGGGCATGCAGCATCTGCGGGATATCAGCACCGTGGTATATTTGAAGCTTCCTTATGAGGAAGTGGAACAGCGGCTGGGAGATCTGAATGCCAGAGGTGTGACCCTGCAGCCCGGTCAGACATTGAGGGACCTGTACGAGGAGAGAACCCCTTTGTATGAAAAATATGCGGATCTGATCATAGACTGTAGCAGAAAAATGCTGCGGGATGTAGTGGCGGAGATTGCTGAGAGATATAAGAAACAGCCCTGACAAGATCACATAACCGTAAAGCAGCAAGGAACGAAAAATATAAGGAATGGAAAATACAACTATGGAAAATACGAGAACAAAAACTACGAGAAACAGCCTGATCCTGCTGTTAACGGCTGCCATCTGGGGCATGGCGTTCGTCTCCCAGAGCAAGGGCATGGACTATATGCATCCGTTCACCTTTAACGGTGTCCGTTCCCTGATCGGTGCCGCCAGCATTCTGGTGTATATTCTGATCAGCAGAAAGATTGCAGGGGACAAAGCTGCGCCCCTTGACTGGAAACTGAATGTGAAAGCAGGACTTTTGTGTGGCATTTTCCTAACGATCGCCAGTACCTTGCAGCAGTTCGGTATTAAATACACCAGTGTCGGTAAGGCGGGATTTATCACAACGCTATATATCATTTTTGTCCCCATGTTCGGTATCTTTCTGAAGAAAAAAGTGGCGCCGGTGGTCTGGGCGGCAGCAGTCATGGCAGCCGTGGGCATGTATCTGCTCTGCATGACCGAGTCCCTGCGTCTCGGAGCCGGAGATATCATGGTATTTTTATGTGCCATTGCATTTGCCATACAGATCATGACCGTTGACCATTATGCAGCAAGAATTGACGGAGCTGTGGTATCCTGTATCCAGTTCACGGTCTGTGGAGTGGTCTGCTGCATCGGAGCACTCATCTGGGGACAGCCCACCTTCGGTCAGTTGCAGGAAGGCCTGGGAGCCCTGTTATATGCCGGTGTTTTAAGCTGTGGTGTGGGTTATACCTTACAGATCGTAGGCCAGAAAGGACTGAATCCTACGGTGGCGGCACTGATCATGAGCCTGGAATCCGTCATTGCCACGATCTCCGGATGGATCGCCTATAAGATCGGATTTCTGACTACTGATCAGACACTGACAGCCAGGCAGATCGCAGGCTGCGTTATCGTATTTGCGGCGGTGATCCTGGTACAGCTTCCGCCGGAATGGTTTCGTTTTGGCAAAAAGAATGCATCAATAAAGAATGCATAATTTTAAGAAAAAGTGCAGAGACTGTCCTTAGACAGATAGTAAGGGGGAAATGCAGAGAATGGATTATATCAATGCTTTCTGGGTGGGCGGCCTGATCTGTGCTTTGGTGCAGATATTAATGGAAAAAACGAAGATGATGCCGGGACGCATCATGGTGCTTCTGGTGGTCACCGGTGCGGTGATCAGTGCCCTTGGCTGGTATGAACCGTTTCAGAATTATGCGGGAGCAGGAGCCAGTGTACCGTTATTGGGCTTTGGAAATGTATTAATGAAGGGCGTGAAAGAAGCGGTGCAGGAACAGGGATTTTTAGGACTTTTTGCCGGAGGATTCAAGGCTGGAGCCGTGGGAACCTCCGCAGCGCTGATCCTCGGTTATCTGGCGAGCCTGCTCAGCAAACCGAAGATGAAGGAGTGACCGTCAGGAACCGCTCCTACGAATGATTCGAAGAACTGGGGATACCCCGGAGAGCGGGATCAGAGTTCTTCGTAGGAGATACCCTTCAGATCCAGATATTTTTTTAATGCCCTGTCCCATGCGGTGTCGGCACTTTTATCCATGGTGAAGACCTGGTAGGCACATCCGGTGGTGAGAACCGTTTTTTCCCCGTCGTAGCGGATATTCAGCACCAGTGCCCGGATGACGTCAGGGTCCACCTGGGCTTTTGTAAGCATGGCGGCGGCTTTATCCGGCTGCATATGAAGCACGAATTTAAAATACAAAGGAGTGTGTTTTCCCTTGATGAGGTCAAAGCACAGTCCTTTTATTTTGCTCCAGGACTGCAGCTCCCAGGGGATACAGTCTGCACTCCGTTCCTCTGCGGGATAGAAGTCCTTGTTGATATGCCCGTCAATGGTAACGGTGAGAGCCGTGCTGACGGTGGCTTCTTCCAACAGGAAAGGATCGAAAGTATCCGCTACCAGCAGGTGGTTCATAAAATTTTTCATGGATGTAATCTGTAATGCGATCATAGGGACTCCTTATATGTTTGTGAGAAGAACTCTGTGAGGAGCTTCGGTCGAAACGGAACAATCCTACCCTCTATTCGCATATCGTGGGATTATCATCCCACTTTTATGCTCATATCGGGGCGGGTCCTAAGGTCTTTCACCCACTTATGAGCAAGCTCATATGGGCTTAGACCTTTTGGCCCCGGCATCATAATATGCTGACTATATAGAAATAGTATAAACGAAGTCCGCCGAAAAGGGAATATGAATATTTTGTGTAAAGGCTTTACGAACGGAATGTTTCGTGTTATTATAAGTAGTATTAAAAACTACATAGTATGGTTTTTAAAAAATGGAAATAATTGTAACTATTCAGTGCCCCATTCGCAGAATGACTCTTTGGGAGTTATATTTTTGAATAGCTGCAATCAATGATATGGAGATTAATATGAGTTTTAAAATCGTAGTAGACAGCTGTTGTGAATTGCCGGAAGAATATTTGCAGGATTCCCGGTTCGAGATCGTGCCTTTGGGACTGGAAGTGGGAGATTACCAGATTCAGGATGATGAGAATTTTGATCAGGCGGAATTCCTGAAAAAGGTGGCAGAGTGTCCGAAATGTCCCAAGTCGGCATGCCCTTCCCCAGAGCGTTTCAGGGAAGCCTACCACACAGAAGCAGAGCATGTGTATGTGATCACTTTATCCTCCCACCTCAGCGGAAGCTACAACAGTGCGGTGCTTGGTATGAATCTGTATCGGGAAAAATACGGGAAGAAGCAGATCCACGTCATCGATTCCGAGTCCGCCAGCTGTGGTGAGACCCAGATCGTGAAGAAACTGGTAGAACTGGAAGAGCAGGGTCTTTCCTTCGAAGAAATCGTGAAGCAGATCGAAGAGTTCCGCAGCAATGTGCATACCTATTTTGTACTGGATAATCTGGAGACGCTGCGCAAGAACGGCAGACTGACCGGTGTGAAAGCACTGGTGGCATCCACGCTGAACATCAAGCCGATCATGGCCGGAGACAAGGGCAGTATCGTGCAGAGAGGCCAGAGCGTCGGCATGAAGAAAGCACTCCGAAGAATGGCGGAGATCGTTCTGGAAGAGGCAGGGGATACGAAGGAACGTTTCCTGATGATCACCCACTGCAATGCTCCTGACCGCGCCGAGACCATGAAGAAGCTTCTTATGGAAAAGGCAGAGTTCAAAGGATGCCTGATCATGGACACCCGCGGTGTCAGCAGCATGTACGCCAACGATGGCGGCGTGATCGTGACGGTGTAAAAAGATTAATATCATAGGCAATATAGCTCCGGCGGATTAGCCTGTCATTTTTTGTTTCTGACAGCCTGTTCCGCCTGGGCTATTTTTTTCATAAAAAGCAAATATAGAGGGCATTTTATGAAAAACAGAATTTGAGAGAGCGGTGCCATGAATCTGGCAAAATAAGAAATTGAAATGTAAGAGCTTACATACACGTCAGACAAACATCCTCATGCATATTCCACAAAAAGATAGATAAAAAATTAACTTTCCTAAAAACTATTGATAGTTTTTATTATTTAAGATACAATTGCACATATACAAAAATCAGTAGCCGACAAGAAACGGCTATTTTTTAAAAAATAAAATGTAAGCACTTACACGGCGCAACAGGCAGCCAGCTCAGGTGGCCAATGCCATAGTACGTGTCAGTAAAACACCGCGCCCGCAGACGGAGAGCAGCACGCCATAGCCGTTGTCGGCAGCGCCCGTGGCGCAGGGCATAAAAGTAACGCAGGCATCAGCCCGCAGAATGGAGAAGATTATGAGCCGATTGAAGATAGCTACCCCGAATAAAGCACAGCTTACGGTGGAACGCCTGTACAAAGATCTGGAGAGAAGAATTATCGCCAGCCCGCCCGGATTATGTCCGGTGGACCTGCAGCTTTCTTTTCTGAAAATGTGTCATGCCCAGACCTGTGGTAAATGTGTGCCCTGCCGTGTGGGACTGGGGCAGTTGCAGAACCTGATGGAGGATGTATTGGCAGGCAAAGCCACCCTGAAGACACTGGATCTGATCCGGGATACCGCTTCCGACATTGTGGACTCCGCTGACTGTGCCATCGGTTACGAGGCGGCCCATATGGTACTGGCCGGACTGGAAGGCTTCCGTGAGGATTATGTCTATCACATTGAACATGGGGGGAAATGTTCCTGCCATATTACCCAGCCGGTTCCCTGTGTGGCGCTGTGTCCCGCAGGTGTGGATATCCCCGGTTACATAGCACTGGTGAAGGAAGAGCGTTATGCAGATGCCGTGAAGCTGATCCGCAAGGACAATCCTTTCCCCACCGCCTGTGCCCTGATCTGTGAGCATCCCTGTGAGGCAAGATGCCGCCGCAACATGATCGATAGTGCCATCAATATCCGCGGCCTGAAGCGTATGGCAGTGGACAATGCCAGAGCCAACACGGTTCCTGTGCCTGAGAAAGCGGAGAGCACCGGTAAAAAAGTAGCAATCATCGGCGGAGGCCCCGGCGGACTGTCTGCGGCATATTATCTGGAGCTGATGGGACACCATGCCGTGGTATTTGAGGAAAAGAGCAAGCTGGGCGGTATGTTGCGCTACGGAATTCCCAACTATCGTTTCCCAAGAGAACGCTTACAGGAGGACATTGACACTATTCTGTCCACCGGAGTGGAAGTGAAATTGAACACCAGAGTCGGAAACGGCGAAGGTGAGATTTCTTATAATAAGCTGCACGAAGAATACGATGCAGTCTATATTGCCATCGGTGCCCATACGGATAAAAAGATCGGTATCGAGGGAGAGGATGCCAACGGTGTCATGTCTGCAGTGGAAATGCTGCGCCGCATCGGTGACGATGACATGCCGGACTTCAAGGACAAGACCGTAGTCGTAGTCGGCGGCGGTAACGTAGCCATGGACTGTACCCGTTCCGCCATTCGTCTGGGTGCGAAAAAGGTGGGAATTGCCTACCGCAGAAGACAGACCGATATGACGGCGCTTCCTGAAGAAGTGGAAGGCGCCATCGCAGAGGGCGCAGAGCTTTACAGCCTGAAAGCACCTCACAAGATCGAAGCCGACGAGAACGGCAATGTGACGGCTCTGTGGGTAGAACCTCAGATCATCGGCCCCATCGATGCCTGGGGACGAGCCCGTCCGATCCAGGCGGATGTGCCTCTCCTTCGAATCCCCTGTGATATCGTCGTGGTGGCCATCGGTCAGGGTATCGAGACCCGCCATTTCGAGGAGGCGGGTATCTCCGTAAAACGAGGCACCATTACTGCCATGAGTGACAGTGAAGTCAAGGATGTCCACGGTGTATTTGCCGGTGGTGACTGTGTGACCGGTCCGGCTACCGTCATCCGTGCCATTGCCGCCGGAAAAGTAGCTGCAGCCAATATCGATGAATATCTGGGTTACCACCATGTAGTACCCTGTGATGTGGAGATCCCGCCGGTATCCTACGAGGACAAGGAACCCTGCGGACGGATCCAGCTGAGTGAAAAGGAAGCCGGAGAGCGCAAGACGAATTTCGATGCATTTGAATGCGGCATGACGAAGCAGGAAGCCTGCCAGGAAGCGGGCAGATGCTTACGCTGCGATAAATACGGCTACGGAAGCTTAAAGGGCGGCCGAGCTGCCATCTGGTAAAAAGAGGAGCAAACAATGGGCGAGAAAATGATAAACCTTACAATAGACGGCGTGCAGCTGCAGGTCCCGGAGGGAACCAGCGTCATGAGCGCGGCAGCAGGCGTGGGAATCGAAGTACCGCATCTGTGCTTTTTAAAAGACATCAATGAAATCAGTGCCTGCAAGGCCTGCGTGGTGGAAGTGCAGGGAAAAAGCAAGCTGATCACAGCCTGCAACAGCCCGGTGGAAGAGGGAATGGTAGTGTATACCAATTCTCCGAAGGTACGCCGTGTGCGCAAGACAAATGTGGAACTGATCCTGTCCCAGCATGATTGTCACTGTGCCACCTGCGTCAGAAGCCGTAACTGTAATTTACAGCAGATTTCCAACGATCTGGGAATTCTGGAAGTACCTTTTACCGAGGAAGTTCCCGAGACACCCTGGGATCATTCTTTCCCTCTGATCCGGGATTCCAGAAAATGTATTAAATGTATGCGCTGTGTACAGATCTGCGATAAAGTCCAGGCCATGCATGTCTGGGATGTACAGAACACCGGATCCCGTACCACAGTAGATGTGGCGGATAATAAGACCATCGATTGCTCCGAATGTACACTGTGTGGACAGTGTATTACCCATTGTCCTACCGGAGCATTGCGGGAACGGGACGATACATACAAGGCTTTCGAGGCACTGGCGGATCCCGAGAAGGTCACAGTAGTCCAGGTGGCACCGGCGGTAAGAACCGCATGGGGCGAGGAACTGGGACTGAATGCGGAGGAAGCTTCCGAGGGCAAAATGGTGGCAGCGCTGAAGCGCATCGGTTTTGACTATGTATTTGATACCAACTTCGCAGCGGATCTGACGATTATGGAAGAGGGAAACGAACTGCTGGAGCGGCTGGGTAATTCCCGGAAATACGCATGGCCCATGTTTACCTCCTGCTGTCCCGGCTGGGTAAGCTTCGTGTCCAAGAAGTATCCGGAGTATCTGCGGAATTTGTCCACGGCAAAATCCCCCCAGCAGATGTTCGGTGCCATGGCGAAGACTTATTTTGCACAGAAGAAAGGGATTGATCCCAATAATATCTGCTGTATCTCCATCATGCCCTGCGTATCCAAGAAGAGAGAGGCTTCTCTTTCTTATATGAAGAGCGCCGGAGCCGGACAGGATGTGGATATTGTACTGACCACAAGAGAATTCGTGCGGATGATCCGTGCCGAGCATATCAATACCCGGTTCTTAAAGGAGCAGGCTTTTGATTCTCCTCTGGGAGAAAGCACCGGTGCCGGAGTGATCTTCGGCGTCACCGGCGGTGTCATGGAGGCAGCACTTCGTACCGCATATGCAGTAGTGGAAGGCAAGAATCCGGAAGCAGATGCTTTCCGGGCAGTCCGGGGAAGAGACGGCAGAAGAGAAGCAGACTTCACACTGGGAGATCAGACCTTACATACCTGTACTGTCAGCGGACTGGCCAATGCGGAGAAGCTGATGGAGGACATTAAGGCAGGAAGGGTATCCTATGATTTCGTGGAAGTCATGGCATGCCCCGGTGGTTGTGTCGGAGGCGGCGGACAGCCCATCCACGACGGATGCGAATTCGCGGAGCGGCGCGGAGGCACCCTGTACCGTCTGGACAGTGAGAGAAAGCTTCGCTTCTCCCATGAGAACCCCGAGGTACAGAAGGCCTACGAAGAGTTCCTGGGCAAGCCCCTCAGCCGCACCGCCCATAAGCTTTTGCATTCCGAACACGTGAACGAACTGTATTTTGAAACACATAACTACTTGTAATACCAGGTGACCGATTCAGCCGCAGGGCATGCTTGCATGCGCCTGCGGCTGAATCAGGGAACCGCCTAAACATGAGGAAGAAGCGATTTGCGAAGCAAATCAGCGGAATCCGAATGTTTGCAGAATTGCGAAAGCTGCACGGCAGCGGAGCAATTCGTGGGTATTACAATGTATGGGCATGCTTGCATGCGCCTGCGGCTGAATCAGGGAACCGCCCAAACATGAGGAAGAAGCGATTTGCGAAGCAAATCAGCGGAATCCGAATGTTTGCAGAATTGCGAAAGCTGCACGGCAGCGGAGCAATTCGTGGGTATTACAATGTATGGGCATGCTTGCATGCGCCTGCGGCTGAATCCGAATGTTTGTAAGACCCTATTGACATTTTTTCACACAGGGTCTATACTGTGTATAGTTTAAAGATGATTACTAGAGTAAGAGTGGACGCGCGCCACTCTTTCTTGTTGTTGTAACGACAGCTCATATCAGTAAAGGAGGGCCTACATGTCCAAACGAGAGGACTACGAAAACAGAACCGAAGAACTGCTGACGCCCATCGCAGAAGTAAGTCAGGTGGAGATCTACGATGTGGAGTATGTAAAAGAAGGCAGTGACTACTATCTGAGAGCTTACATCGACAAGCCGGAAGGTGTGAACATTCTGGATTGCGAGAATGTCAGCAGAGCATTATCCGAAGCTCTGGACAAGGCTGATTTCATTCCGGATGCTTATATTCTGGAAGTCAGCAGCCCGGGACTGGGTAGAACGCTGAAAAAGGATAAGCATTTGCAGAAGAGCATCGGTGAAGAAGTAGAGATCAAGCTGTTCAAGCCCATTGACAAATGCAAAGAGTTTTCTGGCATTCTGGAGAGCTTCAATGCAGATAACATTACGATCACGGAAGACGGCAGCCCGAGAACTTTTGCCAGAGCAGACATTGCCCTGATCCGTCTTGCATTAGATTTTTGATACTATTCAGAGCCAAAGGGCGAAGGAATAGTGATAGCTTGTAGAATAAGAAGAAACCATACACTAAGAAAAGGCGAAAGCCGGAATGGAGGAAATGATGAATAAGGAATTAATGGAGGCACTGGACGTTCTGGAGAAGGAGAAGGAGATCAGCAAGGAGACCTTGTTTGAAGCCATCGAGAACTCCCTGATGACAGCCTGCAAGAACCATTTTGGAAAGGCTGACAATGTCCATGTGGAGATTAATAGAGAGACCTGCGATTTTCTGGTATATGCTGAGAAGGAAGTCGTTCCCACGAAGGATGATGTGGAGGATGACTGCCTGCAGATTGCTCTGGAGGATGCACAGGAGATCTCCAAGAGAGCACAGGTGGGCGACATGATCCATGTGGAGATCAAGTCCAAGGAGTTCGGCCGTATCGCTACCCAGAATGCCAAGAACGTGATCTTACAGAAGATCCGTGAGGAAGAGAGAAGCGTGATCTACAACCAGTACTACGAGAAGGAAAAGGATGTTGTGACCGGCGTAGTACAGCGTTATGTAGGCAAGAACATCAGCATCAATCTGGGTAAGGCAGATGCCATGCTGACCGAGAACGAGCAGGTAAAGGGCGAAGTATTCAAGCCCACCGAGCGTATCAAGGTTTACATTGTGGAAGTAAAGAACACCCCGAAGGGACCCCGCATCAATGTCAGCCGTACCCATCCGGAACTGGTAAAGAGACTGTTCGAGTCCGAAGTTACCGAGATCAAGGACGGTACCGTAGAGATCAAGAGCATTGCCAGAGAGGCAGGAAGCCGTACCAAGATCGCTGTATGGAGCAATAACCCCAATGTAGATGCTGTCGGCGCCTGTGTAGGTATGAATGGTGCCCGCGTCAATGCTATCGTGGAAGAGCTGCGCGGTGAGAAGATCGATATCGTGAACTGGGATGAGAACCCCGGTAACCTGATTCAGAATGCACTTTCTCCTGCCAAGATCGTAGCAGTATTTGCAGATCCCGATGAGAAGACCGCAAAGGTAGTCGTACCCGATTATCAGTTGTCTCTGGCTATCGGTAAGGAAGGTCAGAACGCAAGACTGGCAGCAAGACTGACCGGCTACAAGATCGACATCAAGTCCGAGACTCAGGCCAAGGATGCTCCCGGCTTCCGTTATGAGGACTATGTGGATGATTACGAAGATGATACCGTAGACGATTTTGATGGAGAGCAGGAATAATCAATGGCAAAAAAGATTCCACTGAGGCAGTGCGTAGGCTGCGGAGAAATGAAAGGCAAAAAAGAAATGCTGCGTGTCCTGAAAACGCCGGAAGATGAGATATGTCTGGATGCAACCGGCAAAAAAAACGGACGTGGTGCATATATATGCAGACAGAAGGAATGTCTGCAGAAAGCCCGGAAGAATAAAGGATTAGAACGTTCTTTCAAGATGAGTATTTCTCCTGAGGTATATGATACACTGGAAAAGGAGTTTGATCAGCTTGAAACAGAATAAGATTTATTCCCTTTTGGGACTTGCGATGAGGGGGCGTAACCTGGTAAGCGGTGAATTCCAGACGGAGGACGCTGTGAAAAAAGGTTCTGCCATGTTGGTGATCGTTGCAGAGGATGCATCGGCCAATACGAAAAAGTTGTTTCACGACAAATGTTCCTATTATGAAGTCCCGGTATATGAATATGGCACGAAGGAAGAACTCGGCTGGGCCATCGGCCGGGATCTGAGATCTTCGGTAGGTGTGTGTGATGCGGGACTGGCAGATGCACTCATCAAGCAATTGGAAGCGAATTTGCCCGGTTAGGCAGAATGGAGGAAAGCATGGCGAAAATCAAAGTACATGAACTCGCAAAAGAATTGGAACTACAGAGTAAGGATATATTAAGTTTTTTACAGGAAAAAGGAATTGAGGCAAAGGCAGCACAGAGCTCGCTGGAAGAGGATGCGGCAGCACTGGTACGCAACAGCCTCGGAAAGAAAAAAGCAGCTGCACCCGCAGCACAGAAAGCTCCGGTAAATACCGAAAACGCAAAGCCTGCTGAGGAAAAGGCTCAGGCACCCGCAGGGGAAGCAAAGGCTCAGGAAACGAAAGTTTCCGAGGAGACCAAATCTACTGAGGAGACGAAAAAGAAGAAAAAGATTATTTTCGTTAGCAACCCTCAGAATTCCAAGATGCCCGGACAGCGTCAGGGCGGTCAGAGTGGACAGAGTGGACAGGGACAGAGAAATGCAGGCGGACAGCGTCCGAATCAGGGCGGCAGATACCAGAACAATGGTTACCAGAATAATTCCTACGGCAACCGTGTTCAGGCACAGGCTCCCGTACGTCCCATCAAGCCGCTGACCCCTCCGTCTCCCACTCCCAGCGTGGCAATGGTACCCGGCAACCGTGGACAGCAGCCTGCGAAAAAGCCTCAGACACAGGCACCGGTAAAGGAGCAGGCAGTACAGAATACTGCAGCCGCACAGGCACCTCAGGCAGCACAGCCTGCACAGAATGTGGCACCGACCAGACCGGCAGACAGACCTCAGAACGGTAACCGTGACAACCGCGATAACCGTCAGGGCGGTTACGGTCAGAATAATCGTGACAACCGTGGACAGAACGAGCGTGGCCAGGGCGGTTACAACCGTGACAACAGAGACGGCAATCGTGACAATCGTCAGGGTGGCTACGGACAGGGTAACCGTCAGGGCGGACAGAATGGTAACAGAGGAGGTATGGGCAATGGCAGACCTCAGGGAGGCGGATTTAACAGACAGGGTCGTCCGGGTATGGAAGGCGGTCAGGGTGATCGCCGCGGTAACGGCAATGGTGAGCGCAGTTACGGCAATAACGGCCGCGACCAAAGAGGCAATGGCGGATCGGGTAATCGATTCGGAGATAACAGACAGAATAAGGGCTTCGCTCCGGAACCTGCAGGCAAGGATCTTGAGAAGAAGCGCGAAGATGAAAAGAGACGTTTCAGCCAGGAGAAGGACAACAAGCGTTCCAAGAAGGATCATATCTACGAGGACGAGGACGCGCTGAAGAACAAGCCCGGACGTTTCATCAAGCCGGAAAAGAAGAAGGAAGAGGTACAGGAAGAGCAGATCAAGGTGATCGTGCTGCCGGAATCCATTACCATCAAAGAACTGGCTGAGAAGATGAAGTTACAGCCCGCAGCCATCATCAAGAAGCTGTTCCTGGAAGGTAAGATTGTAACCGTGAACCAGGAGATCTCCTATGAAGATGCAGAGAACATTGCCATGGAATATGACATTCTCTGTGAAAAAGAGGTCAAGGTAGATGTCATCGAAGAACTGTTGAAGGAAGATGAAGAGGACGAGGCAGATCTGGTGGAGAGACCTCCCGTAATCTGTGTTATGGGTCACGTTGACCATGGTAAGACTTCCCTGTTAGACGCTATCCGTAAGACCAACGTAACCGATCGTGAGGCAGGTGGTATCACCCAGCACATCGGTGCTTATACTGTAAATGTGGGAGACCGTAAGATCACCTTCTTAGATACTCCCGGACACGAAGCATTTACCGCCATGCGTATGCGTGGTGCCAATGCGACCGATATTGCTATCCTGGTAGTAGCAGCGGACGACGGCGTAATGCCCCAGACCGTAGAGGCAATCAACCATGCAAAGGCAGCAGGTGTGGAGATCATCGTAGCAGTGAACAAGATCGATAAGCCCTCAGCCAACATTGACCGTGTAAAACAGGAGCTGGCAGAGTACGAGCTGATCCCCGAGGATTGGGGCGGAAGTACCGTATTTGCACCGGTATCTGCGAAGAGCGGAGAAGGTATCGACCAGCTGCTTGACATGATCCTGCTGACCGCAGATATCATGGAACTCAAGGCCAACCCCAAGAGAAAAGCAAGAGGTCTGGTCATCGAGGCAGAGCTGGATAAGGGACGCGGTCCCGTGGCTACCGTACTGGTACAGAAAGGTACCCTGCATGTGGGAGATTTCATTTCCGCAGGCGTGGCACACGGTAAGGTAAGAGCCATGATCGATGATAAGGGACGCAGAGTAAAAGAAGCAGGACCGTCTACCCCTGTAGAAATCCTGGGCCTGTCCGATGTTCCCAGTGCAGGTGAAGTATTCCTGGCACATGATAATGATAAGACAGCAAAATCCTATGCGGAGACCTATCTGGCACAGAACAAGGAAAAGATGCTGGAAGAGACCAAGGGCAGAATGTCCCTGGATGATCTGTTCAGCCAGATTCAGGAGGGTAATCTGAAGGAACTGAACCTGATCGTCAAGGCTGACGTACAGGGTAGTGTCGAGGCTGTAAAACAGTCCCTGATGAAGCTGTCCAACGAAGAAGTAGTAGTTAAATGTATCCACGGCGGCGTAGGTGCCATCAATGAGTCCGACGTATCTTTGGCAAGTGCGTCCAACGCAATCATCATCGGATTCAACGTTCGTCCCGATGCGACTGCCAAGGCAACCGCAGAGAGAGAGGGCGTGGATGTACGTCTGTACAAGGTCATCTACCAGGCTATCGAGGATGTGGAAGCTGCCATGAAGGGTATGCTGGATCCCGTATACGAGGAGAAGGTTATCGGTCATGCAGAGGTTCGTCAGATCTTCAAGGCATCCGCTATCGGTAACATCGCAGGTTCCTATGTTCTGGACGGTGTGTTCCAGAGAGGCTGTAAGGTTCGTATCACCCGTGAGGGCGAGCAGATCTTCGAAGGCAACCTGGCTTCCTTGAAGAGATTCAAGGATGATGTGAAGGAAGTTAAGGCCGGATATGAGTGTGGTCTCGTATTCGAAGGCTTTGACAAGATGCAGGAGCTGGATATCGTAGAAGCATATATCATGGTGGAAGTACCACGGTAGGTTACTAGAACGCATCCGTTCGCAGATGCATTCCGCTTACCCACGCTCGCGCTCTGCAAAAAACGTAGCGGACACTAAGAATCTTCCTGCGCTTTGCTTGCAAGATTCAAGTGCCGACGTTTTTCAACGGGGTTACGCGAAACGCATTCTGTTCGCGGATGCTCGCCAAGACGTCTACGATACCCGCAGGAAAGAATTAAGAAGGAATAAGAATGAGAAAGAATAGTGTGAAAAATACCCGTATCAACGGGGAAGTACAGCGCGTTCTGGCAGAGATCATCCGGGGCGGTCTCAAGGACCCCCGGATCAGTCCCTGGACCAGTGTGGTCGCTGTGGAAGTGGCACCGGATCTGAAGAGCTGTAAGGCATGGATCAGCGTGCTGGGAGACGAGGAAGTCAGAAAGTCTACCCTGCAGGGACTGAAGAGCGCCGAAGGCTTTATCCGCAGAGAACTGGCTCGTACCATCAATCTGCGTAATACTCCGGATATCACTTTTGTGATGGATCAGTCCATTGAATACGGTGTCAATATGTCCCACAAGATCGATGAGGTCATTGCAGCGGATGAACAGGCACAGAAGCCGGAAAATGAAGTGGTGGAAGATACGGAAGAAACAGAGGAAGGTGACGAGTAATGGATTTGCGTGAAGAATGTCTGGGTGCGAAAAAGATCGGCATCAGCGGACATATTCGTCCGGATGGAGACTGTGTGGGTGTATGTCTTTCCTTACAGATGTATCTGCGTAAACTGCTTCCCGAAGCGGAAGTTACCGTATATCTGCAGAAGCCGTCCGAAGAGTTTTCCTATCTGAAGGGATACGATGAGATTCAGACCGAATGTCCCGTGCAGGAGCCTTTTGATGTGTATTTTGCGCTGGATTGCAGTGGGGATCGTCTGGGAGATGCGGAGACGTATTTCCAGAATGCGAAAAAGAAGATCAACATTGATCATCACATCAGCAATTCCGGTTGCGGTGATGTGAATCTGGTCCGTCCGGAAGTGGGAAGTGCCTGTGAGGTGCTGTATCACATTATGGATGCGGAACTTATTGACAAGGATATTGCGGAAGCGCTGTATACCGGCATCATCCATGATACCGGTGTATTCCAGTATTCCAATACGACACCGGAGACGCTGCAGGCGGCAGCGTTTCTGATCTCCTTCGGATTCAATTTCCCGAAGCTGATCGAGGAAAGCTTTTACCAGAAGACCTATCTGCAGACCCAGATCATGGGCAGAGCTCTGATGGAGAGCATTCGTTTCATGGACGGACGCTGCATCGTGAGCATGGTGGACCGCAAGACCATGGAATTCTACAATGCGGTACCGGGAGATCTGGACGGCATTGTGAACCAGTTGCGCAATATCAAGGGCGTGGACTGTGCGATTTTCATGTATGAGACCAATGTACTGGAGTATAAGGTCAGCATGCGTTCCAATGAGAAAGTAGATGTGGCGAAGGTGGCATCTTTCTTCGGAGGCGGCGGACATGTACGTGCCGCAGGCTGCACTATGAAGGGAACCTTCCATGATTGTGTCAACAATTTGTCACTGCACATCGACAAACAACTGCGGGGAGAACAGGGTTAATGGACGGCATCATCAATGTATATAAGGAAGCGGGCTTTACCTCCCATGATGTGGTAGCCAAGCTTCGCGGGATCTGCCGGCAGAAAAAGATAGGGCACACAGGTACACTGGATCCACAGGCTACCGGTGTGCTTCCTGTATGTCTGGGGAATGCTACCAGAGCATGTGAAATGCTGACGGACAGGACCAAGGAATATGTGGCAGAACTTCTGCTGGGACAGATCACAGATACCCAGGATATCACGGGAACCGTTTTGGAAGAGCGGGAAGTGGCGGTGAGTGAAGCACAGGTACGTGAAGTGATCGCCGGTTTTGTTGGCGGCTATGACCAGATCCCACCCATGTATTCTGCACTGAAGGTCAATGGGAAAAAGCTCTATGAGCTGGCCAGAGCGGGCAAAGAAGTGGAACGGCAGGCAAGACATGTGGATCTGCCGGCAATCGAGATTCTGGAAATAAAGTTTCCCGTGGTAAAATTCCGCGTGGAATGTTCCAAGGGAACCTATATCCGCAGTCTCTGTGCCGATATTGGGGAAAAACTGTGCTGCGGCGGCACCATGCAGAGCCTCGTTCGTACCAGAGTCGGGGAATTCCAGCTGGCAGATGCCCTGACACTTGCACAGCTGCAGGAACTTCGGGACACGGAGAGGCTGGAGGAAGCACTGCTTCCCACAGACCGTATTTTTTCGGATTTTCCCATGTTGCATGTGGAGGAAAAGTGGCGGAAACTGATCGATAACGGGAATGCTTTTTATCCGGGACAGACTGTGGAACAGACCACACATCCGGCAGGAGAGTGGGTGCGCATCTACAGAGAGGATGACAGCTTCGTGGGCATTTATGCGTATGATGAAACGAAGGAATGGTACAAGCCCGTGAAGATCTTCCCAAGTAATACAGAAAGCAGGAAATAGACTTGGAAATCATTGCAGGAACAACAGACTTTTATCTGGAAAAAGATACAGCAGTAGCCATCGGTAAATTTGACGGAGTCCATCTGGGCCACAGGAGACTTTTGGAAGAGATTCTTGGCCGAAAAAAATACGGGCTGGCGGCGTGCGTGTTCACCTTTGACCCTACACCGGCAGTGCTGTTCGGCCTGTCTGACGGTAAAGAACTGACCACCAGAGAGGAAAAAAGACGCCTGTTTGAACGTCTGGGAATCGACACTCTGATCGAGTTTCCTCTTACGAAGGAGACTGCAGCCACAGAGCCAGAGTGTTTTGCAACAGAGATTCTGGCCAAACAGATGAATACCCGGTTTGTGGCGGCAGGCGAGGATCTGTCTTTTGGCAAGAACGGCGCAGGAAATGCCGAACTTCTGGAGAGAATGGCGCCGCATCTGGGCTTTTGCGTCCAGACCATAGAGAAGATCGAAGTGAACGGCATCGAAGTCAGTTCCACTTACATCCGTAAGCTGGTGGAAGAGGGCCGGATGGAAGAGGCCGAAGAGATGCTGGGAATGCCTTATACGCTGGTGGGAGCAGTGGAGCATGGCAATCATATCGGACATACCCTGGGATTTCCAACGGTGAATCTGCTGCCTCCCGCAGGCAAACTTCTGCCGCCCAACGGAGTTTACTATGCGGCGGTGCGCCATAATGGAAAGGTCTATAAGGCCATCAGCAATGTGGGAACCAAACCCACGGTTTCTTCTGAAAAAGTGATGGGGGTGGAATCTTATCTGTATGATTTTGACCAGGACATCTACGGGCAGGAGATCGAGGTGGCTTTGAAAAGATTTCGGCGCCCGGAACGCAGATTTGGATCGCTGGAAGAACTTAAGGAGCAGCTGGACCGGGATATTGCGGATGGTCGAAATGCGTAGGAAAAACAGCTGTTTTACGCAAACACGGTAGAAATTGCGTAAAGTTTTGTAAAGAAAAGTAAAAGAAAAGTAAAATTTACATTGCAAGTTTTTATTCTATCTCGTAAAATATATTTTGGATTGTTTATATAAGAATAAATTTGAAAATTATTGTTTTGGTTTTTCGGAAGAGAATCAAGAGAGATTGAGGGATTAAAAATGAGCTTTGGAACAATATTGACAATGGCAGGAGGTCTGGGACTGTTTCTATTCGGAATGGAGTTGATGAGTGATTCCATTGAGAAGGTAGCAGGTGCCAGACTTCGTCGTATTCTGGAAATCTTTACCACGAACCGTTTCATGGGTATGATCGTCGGTATTATTTTTACCGGTATCATCCAGTCCTCTTCGGCATGTACGGTTATGGTCGTCAGCTTCGTTAACTCTGGTCTGATGAATCTGTATCAGGCGGCGGGCGTTATCCTCGGTGCAAACATCGGTACTACCATTACTTCACAGCTGGTATCTTTTAATTTATCCAAAATAGCACCGCTGATCCTGCTGGTGGGTGTGGTCGTGATGATGTTTACGAAGAAGGAAAAGGTCCGTAAGGTGGCGGAAGTGGTCGTTGGTTTCGGTATCCTGTTCGTAGGCCTGAGCACCATGTCCCAGGCTATGGCGAACATGAAGAATGAGCCACAGGTGGTCAATCTGCTGATGTCTCTGAAGAACCCGTTCTTAGCCACATTGATGGGATTTGCTCTGACAGCCATTATCCAGAGTTCGTCCGTAACGGTCAGCATTGTGTTGTTGCTGGCTAATCAGGATCTGCTGCCGTTACCTATTACGCTGTACATTATCCTGGGATGTAATATTGGTGCCTGCGCTACCGCAATGTTAGCTTCCATGACCGGTAAAAAGGACGCAAAGAGAGCAGCACTGATCCATCTGCTGTTCAATATTATCGGTACGGTTATTATTTACATTGCCCTGTTTGTGGCAGGAGACCAGATCGTGGAATTGATCAAGTCCATTTCCGCAGATAACGGTCGATTCGTAGCAAATGCACATACGCTGATCAAGATTGCACAGGTAATTATGCTGTTCCCGTTCACCGGCTGGCTGGTGAAGATGACTTACCTGATCGTACCCGGCGAGGATCAGAAGGTTGGCTACAGAGAGAGCTATCAGTTAAAATACATCGGCGACAAAGTGGTGTTCAACCCTGCTACCGCAGTGGTAGAGGTTATCAAAGAGCTGGAGCGTATGGCTTCTCTGGCAGAGGAAAACTTAAACCGTGCCATGAATGCCCTGATCACGCTGGATGAAGAGGACATTGAGGAGGTCTACGAGGTAGAGAAAAATATCAACTTCCTGAACCATGCCATCACGGACTATCTGGTAAAGATCAACCAGACCACACTGCCCATCGAGGATTTGAACAGTCTGGGTGCCCTGTTCCATGTGGTGAACGATATCGAGCGTATCGGTGACCATGCGGAGAACGTGGCGGATGCTGCCAGACAGCGTAAGGAAGAAGGCGTTTCCATCAGTAAGGAAGCCCAGAAGGAACTGGGAGATATGTTGGAAATGGTCAACAAGATCATCCGTTATGCTGTAGAAATGTTCGCCAAGAGCGATGAATCCCATATGCAGGAAATCGTTACTCTGGAGGATCAGGTAGACGAGAAGGAACGCGAACTGCAGAAGAAACATGTAGAGCGTCTGACCAAGGGAGAGTGTTCTCCCGAAGCCGGCATGATCTTCTCCGATATCGTATCCGGACTGGAGAGAGTAGCAGACCATGCCACCAATATCGCTTTTGCCATTACCACAGAAGAGGATGCCGAAGACGGCGATATCAAACGGTAATTAACTGGAAAGTTAGTAAAGAAATGCTATCAAATCCCCGTAGCCCTTGGCAAGGTATAAGAAACGCGGCACGCTCGTACTTTAGTACGATGCGCTCCTGTCGCAGAGCGTAGCGGTACATAAGCGGTCACAATACGACCGCAATGCGTCCCTTGGGACGCTATGGTACCGACGTCTGCTTACGGCACTGCTTATTCTTATACCCAGCCGGGGCTACTGGTTTTTGAAAGCTTTCCAAAACGCAGAACTCCCGGAGTATGCGGTGCCATGTCGAAGATGTTTGTCGGAGGATGTTGATATTTTCTAGAAAAGTGCTGAAAGGCAGGGGGAAAGCGGACACGATGTCCGCGTCAGCCGATTGTCGACATGGATGTCGACTGTAGGCGGCCCCGTCATGACGAGAATTACTCATCACTTTTCGTAGAAAATTCACATCCGGAGACCTTACATCGAGACATGTGTATCGCATGCTCCGGGAGTTCGTGGATTTTGCCAATGTATTTCACTAACTTTCAATTCACTGTCATTATCGAACGAAAGAACTACATCATTTATTCAATAATCATAACGCAAATCCCATTCAGATATTATCCGTTCTCTTTTGCAAAATATTCCTTTGTCATTTTCACTACGACGCCGGACAGTAGGAACACAGCGATCAGGTTGGGGATGACCATAAGCCCGTTGAAGGTCTCGGCGATGCTCCACATCAGTCCGAGGTTCATTGTCGCGCCCACGATAGCTGTAAGGGAATACAGTACCATGAAAGGCATGTTGGAACGGGAACCAAAGAGGAATTCGATACATCTTGTACCGTACAGTCCCCAGCCAATGATGGTGGAGAAAGCGAAGCAGCACATCGCCACAGCGGTAAAGATCGATATCCAGCTGCCATAGACAGCCGTGAAGCCACTGATGGTCAGCTCTGCACCGGCAGCCTCACCGTAATTCACAGGTACGCCGCTGCACAGGATGACCAGTGCTGTCATGGTGCAGATGATGATCGTGTCCACAAATACCTCAAAGATGCCGAAGAAACCCTGCTTTACCGGCTTCTTCGTATCGGCACAGGCATGGGCGATGGATCCGGTACCAAGACCGGCTTCATTGGAAAAGATACCGCGGGACACGCCCTTTTTCATGCTCATGAAGAAGCTTCCGACCACACCGCCGGTGACAGAGGCAGGATGGAAAGCACCTTCGATAATAGAAGCAAATACAGCAGGCACAGACTTAATATGGAAAATGATCACACCCAGTGCCAACACGATATACATGATCGCCATGAAAGGAACCAGCTTGGAGGTAACATTGCCGATCCGCTTGATACCGCCGATCAGGATCAGGGCAATGATGATCGCCAGTGCCACGCCGATGATCAGGTTGACAAGCTTCACAGCATCTGCAGGCAGTACGTTAAAGCTGCTCAGAGCAGAATCAATGGCAGTAGTGATAGTGTTGACCTGTGTGGCATTACCGGTACCGAATACGGCCAGCACACCGAAAGCGGCGAACAAATACGCCAGGAAGTGCCATTTTTTATCCAGTCCGTTCTTAATATAATACATGGGACCGCCTACCAGGTCGCCCTGTGCATTGGTCTCGCGGAAGTGTACAGCAAGTGTTACTTCGGCAAACTTGGTGCACATGCCGAGCAGCGCAGATACCCACATCCAGAATACCGCTCCGGGGCCGCCGATGGCGATAGCACCTGCCACACCGGCTACGTTACCCGTGCCTACCGTAGCGGCGAGAGCAGTACATACCGCCTGAAAAGGTGTCAGGGCTCCGTCGGAGGCCTCTTTTTTCTTCATCATACGTCCCAGTGTCACCTTCATGGAATAGGGGAACTTTCGGATCTGCAGGAAGCGCGTCCGGATACTTAAATACAGACCGACACCGATGATGCAGATCATGGCGGGGACACCCCAGATAAAATTGTTAACAACACTGTTGACTGCTTCAATTGTGGATAACATAAACAGAATCTCCTATCATTTGTGGATATAAGGCAAATACTTTTACAGATTAACATATTTTCACATATGCTGCCACAAAAATCTTGATTTCCGGGCAGTGTATCATGGAATCTGTTTTTCCGAAAAGATAAATATTTGTTGCATGGAAGAAAATTCACAATTATTATAATAGAAAAGGGATAAATAAGGAGGACCAAAATGGAAGCAGATATCAGATGGCTGGACGATCCGAAGGTGTTCCGGGTCGGTCAGCTGCCAGCCCACAGTGATCATCCCATTTATGGGGATGTGGAGGAAGCAGCAGAAGGTAAAAGCTCTCTGGTGCAGTCTCTGGACGGAAACTGGGAGTTCGCCTATTCGGTGAATGCGAAGAGCCGTCCGGTGGATTTCTACCGGGAAAATGCCGACAGTGCACAGTTCGATACAATCCGTGTGCCGGGACATATCGAACTGGCAGGTTATGACCAAATTCATTATATCAATACCATGTATCCCTGGGAGGGGAAAATTTACCGCCGCCCGGCTTACACGCTGGGAAAAGGATTGGCAGAAGGTGCTTTCAGCGAAGCAGAGTATAATCCTGTAGGAAGTTATCGCAAGCGTTTTCACCTGGCGGAAGGCCTGCGGGGAAAAAGGGTGATCATCTGTTTCGAAGGTGTGGAACAGGCGATGTATGTCTGGCTGAATGGCCGTTTCGTGGGATATGCGGAAGACAGTTTTACTCCTTCGGAATTCGATCTGACACCATATATTAAGGAAAAAGATAACCTGCTGGCGGTGGAAGTGCACAAGCGCAGTACGGCGGCATTTCTCGAAGACCAGGATTTCTTCCGCTTTTTCGGAATCTTCCGCAGTGTAAAGCTTTATGCAAAGCCCGGCTGGCATGTGGAAGATCTCTGGGCAAAGCCTAATTATAGCGTACAGGATGCAATGGGCACTTTAGATCTGACGGTAAAAGTATCTGCCGCAGATGCGGGACAGCACCCGGGCAAAATGCAGATCCGTCTGTCGGATCCTGCGGGGAAAGCGTTGCTTACGCGAACCGAGTTTTTACAGCCCCAGGCGGAGCAGGTTCTGCATCTTAAGGAAGAACTGGCAGAGAAAGTAACACCCTGGAGTCATGAGAATCCTTATCTGTATCAGTTGGAGATCACGCTGACAGACAGTGAGGGTGAAGTGACGGAAGTGGTGCCTTATAAGATCGGCTTCCGGGATTTTATTTTGGATCCTACGGATAGAGTGATGAAACTGAACGGCGAGCGGCTGGTGATCTGTGGAGTGAACCGCCATGAGTGGAATGCAGCTTCCGGACGGTGTATTTCCCTGGAAGACATGAAATGGGACATCGAATGCTTCAAACGTAACCATATCAATGCCGTCCGTACCTGTCATTATCCGGATCGCATGGAATGGTACACATTGTGCGATGAAGCCGGTATTTACATGATGGCAGAGACAAATCTGGAGAGTCACGGCTCCTGGCAGAAGATGGGAGCTGTGGAACCTTCCTGGAATGTGCCCGGTTCCCTGCCGGAGTGGAAGGAAGCGGTAGTGGACCGCGCCAGAACGAATTTTGAATGTTATAAGAACCATCCGTCAATCCTGTTCTGGTCCCTTGGAAATGAATCTTATGCCGAGGATGATATCGCTGCGATGCAGCAGTTCTTCAAGGAAAAAGACGACTTGCGTCTGGTGCACTATGAGGGTGTTTTCCATAACAAGGCATATGAGGATGTGATTTCCGATATGGAGAGCCGGATGTATGCATATCCGCAGGAGATTATAGATTATCTGGAAAACGACCCGAAAAAGCCGTATCTGTTGTGCGAATATATGCATGATATGGGCAATTCCCTGGGTGGAATGAATTCCTATATGGAATTATTGGACCGCTTTGAAATGTATCAGGGCGGATTTATCTGGGATTATATCGACCAGGCGCTGTGGGTAAAAGACGAAGTGACGGGACGCAGAGTACTGCGCTACGGAGGAGATTTTGATGACAGACCCAGTGATTATGAATTCTCGGGAAATGGAATCTTATTCGCAGACCGTAGTGAAAAACCGGCAATGCAGGAGGTGAGATATTATTATGGCACTCAGAATCGTGATCGGTGATGTGACCATCGGAATACAGGGACAGGATTTTGCCTATATTTTCTCTGTAGGAATGGGCGGCATGGAATCTTTATATAAGGATGGCAAAGAGTGGCTGTACCGGGCTCCCAGACCGGCTTTCTGGCGGGCAGCCACGGACAACGACAGAGGTAATGGCTTTGTTTTCCGCAGTGCGGTCTGGTCTGCGGCGGATCGTTTTGTGCGCTGTGTAAAGGTAACGGCCCGGATGGATGGAGAGGAGATTGCCATCCCGCTGGCACCGGCGAATAATAAATACACTGGAAAAGAGACCTGTGACAGATTCGAGATCGTCTATACGTATAAGACACCCACTGTACCGGTAACGGAAGTCACGGTAAGCTATCTGGTGGAATCGGACGGCCGGATCCATGTACAGGTGGATTATCTCGGAAAACAGGGACTGCCGGAGCTTCCGGTATTGGGCTTAAGATTTTTAATGCCCACAGCGGCGGAAGGCTATACTTACGAAGGTTTGTCCGGAGAGACCTATCCGGACCGTATGGCAGGAGGGATCCACGGTGTGTATGAAGTACAGGGATTGCCGGTGACACCCTATATGGTGCCTCAGGACTGTGGGATGCATATGCAGACCAAATGGCTGGAGATTGTCAGGAAGACTTCCCTGGATAATACAGACCGTGGAGAAAGAAGCAGCCGTTTAAAAATAACCGCGGAGGAGGGAAAAAACTTCGCATTTTCCTGCCTGCCTTATACGGCACAGGAACTGGAAAATGCCATGCACCACGAAGAACTACCTCCTGCCCGCAGGACGGTGGTATCTATCCTGGGAGCAGTGAGGGGCGTGGGTGGTATCAACAGCTGGGGCGCTGATGTGGAAGATGCTTATCATATCAGCGGAGAACAGGATATCACTTACGGATTCTGGATCGAGTGAAATACTTCCCCGATCGGTCCCTGAATCAGGAGATCTGCGTGGCTGTCTCTGGGGGTCGCACTCTTGTTGATGACCACCAGCTTATCACCCTGAAAATAATCAATTAACCCAGCTGCGGGATAGACAGCCAGAGAAGTGCCGCCGATGATCAGGACATCTGCTTCGTGGATGTATCTGACGGCGGCATTTAACGTCTTCTCATCCAGTCCCTCTTCGTACAGAACCACATCCGGCTTGATGATACCACCGCATTTTTCACAGCGGGGAATACCGGTGCTGTTTAAGATAGCATCCAGACCGTAGAACTGATGGCATTTTTCACAGTAATTGCGAAGCACGGAGCCGTGGAGCTCAAGTACGGTCCTGCTTCCGGCAGCCTGATGCAGTCCGTCGATATTCTGGGTGATCACGGCCCGGACTTTTCCGGCAGCTTCCAGTTCTGCCAGTTTTTTATGGGCGGCATTGGGCTGTGCATTGGGGAAGAGCATCTTATTCCGGTAAAAACGGAAGAATTCCTCCGTGTGGGAACGATAAAAGGTGTGACTTAAAATCGTCTCCGGCGGGTAATCGTACTGTTGGTGATACAGTCCGTCCACGCTTCGGAAATCCGGGATTCCACTCTCGGTGGAGACACCGGCACCACCGAAAAATACGATATTGCCGTAGGTATCAATGATCTTTTGCAATTCCTGAATCTGTTTGTTCAAATTTTCCATAAGTTATTCCTCCTTTTCCTTATGAGAATTACGAAAATTTTGAAAATATTGTTTCCGTATCGGTTGCAGGCTGGCGGCAGTAGTAATAACCGCCAGATATTTGAACATCTGCAGCAGAATGTAGACGCCACAGGAATAGAAGCTGTTGATGAACTTTTGCATGTCTTCGGAAAACCATGCGGTGAACAGGCCACAGCCGAAACGCAGCAGAACGGCACTGAGCAGAATCCCACAGGTCAGGACCCACAGTTCGAGATCTTTTGTGTCCCCATGGAAAAGTCCATGGATCACGCGGACGGTCAGCACACAAAGGGCAAGCAGTGCCAGCAGGAACATGGGCTGTCCCAACAACTGATAGATAGCGTTGCTCTTATTCAGAAGAGATACCATACCGGAACTGTAGATCTCATTGAAATCATATAAGGTCTCATCCTCAATGGAATCATAATCGGCAGCCTGAAACTGTGACAGTGTGGGGTACACGGTCAGGCAGGAGGCAAAGGATTCCATACGACGGATATCCGACAGCCGGCCGGCACTTTTGGCGGAACTGCTCAAAGCACAATTGGTGTATCCTGCAATTTTCCAGATATTCTGCAAAGTATCACTGAGGATACCGGGAATTTCTTCCGGCAGTACGCCACGGGATTGGGAGGAAAAATAGAGGGCACCGTCCGTCTTTTCGGTCAGCTCGCCACTGGCTACGGCTGCCCGCAGTTCGGAGAGGACGTTGCCATAAAAGGTCTGTGCACTGACGGCATTCGGGGCAATTCCCGAGTCCTGTACCGCATCCCGCAGTACCCAGCTGAAGTGATCGCCGGGAATCTCACCATCCCTTGTGGCCCAGTCTTCGGTATAACTGTCCAATAGTGTCTGAATCTGCTGCAGAGTGGGACTGGCTGCTTCTGCTCTGACAATAGTATCCCGGGAGATCCAGATGTCGGGATTGGTTCTCGTATTGCTGTCCAGATGATACAACAGGGACATCAGCTCTGCAAAATTTCCCTCCGTGCGGTCGTTGTTCAGGAAAACACCGTAGTGGATCCGGTTGACGACGGAGACACCGGTGTTGGCGCCGAACAGGAGAAGGAGTGGCAATAACATGGTCAGGCAGTGAAGCAGAAGTGCCTTTGTGTTTAATTTCTTATGCAGGACCAGAATTACATAACCCACGTTCCATACCGTCATAACGGCGATAAACGGCAGGATCCAGACGGAATCCTCCCGGATCTGCCAGAAAAAGGCAAGAGTCAGTCCGGTCAGGAATGCCCAGGGCAGCTGTTTTTTCAAGGGGAGCTTTTTGCGCAGAGTCAGCCCGATCATGCTGGAAAATACCACCAGGACCATTCCCGGAACGATTGCCATGCGGTACAGCCGCTGCGTGACCAACAGCGTGAGGCTGATGGGGGAAAACAACAGGAGCAGATAGAGAATTGCCTGCCCATAGGGATTCTGCCATCTCACAGACACTGCGCGGACAAACAGCCATGCACCGGCCGCCTGCAACAGCGACAGCAGAACAGAGTAGGGAAGGCACAGCTTTTTCGCCAGTACCAGAAACAGCGGATAGCCGATTCCTTTTGCCAGCGTATAAGAATCGTAGCTGCCAAGCCACACGCCGCTCAGCAGATCGTAAGCATTCTCGAACAGCAGCCGGTCATCATAGCGCTGATTTGCCAGGATCATATAAGGAATCCTCAGTCCGGCGAGGACACGGAAAACGGTCATCACCAGCAGGAGGAAGGGCAGATATCGGGAAAAATCTTTTTTGGATAATGTGGTATGCATAAGGTTTCCATCCGTTTCTTTTTTCAGAAGTAGTATGTTAATTACATCATAGTGTTAGGTGAGTGACAAGTCAATCAGTGTCTGGTAAAGAAAATTTTCGAAAAAATTAAGAAAACCCTAAAATATGTGGTATTGAGACTGCCGTAGGAGATATGCTACAATAGATCGTAGGAAAGAATGGAGGCAGTATGAAAAGGAACCACTTGATTCCGAGGGAAAAAAGTAAAAAAGTGATCTATCTGGATCCCAGAGGCAGAGGCGTGGGAGAAAAACATTACGGAGCAAGGGCGTTATATGTTCTGGCGGTGCTGTGTCTGCTGTACTGTGTGGGGATCGGTCTTTTTGTTGCCTTCGGCAGCTACTTTTTCCTGGTCTGGGGTGTGATTGGTGCTTTTTGTGCCGCATGGGCATGGGTGCTGACCCACAGAACCGTATATTACTGGATCCCCCGATGGCTGCATATTACATTCCGGAGTCTTGTGATGGCAGGGATGGTATTGCTTCTTATTATAGAAGGGATGATCGTCAGTCAGTTCCATGCCACGGCGCAGGAAGGTGCGGATTATGTGATCATACTGGGAGCCCAGTGGAAGACTTCCGGCCCCAGTTATGTGCTACAGAAACGGCTGGATAAAGCCATAGAATATCTGAATGCCAATCCGGAGACCAAAGTCATCGTGTCCGGTGGACAGGGATACAATGAACCCATCAGCGAAGCCGAGGGAATGCAAGGATATCTGGAAACCGCCGGGATCGATCCGGAGCGGATCCTCATGGAGGATGCTTCCACGAATACCACGCAGAATCTGATCTTCAGCGGAGAACTGCTGGACAAATCAGAGGACAGTGTTGTGGTTATTACCAACAATTTTCATATGTTCCGGGCGTTGGCTATTGCGAGAAAACAGGGCTATGCCCATGTAGAAGGACTGTCCGCGGGAACTTATCCCATTACCGTACCGAATAACCTGCTGCGGGAGGCTTTCGGGGTAGTGAAGGACTTTATGGCGAACCATTTATAATACAGAATCACAGGCCTCTGTCGCGACATGTTTTCGGAGGAGTGGCGATACAGGCAGGAAAAGAAGAGGAAAATGTTATGGATATTAATGTGGGAGATGTATTGAAACTGAAAAAACAGCATCCCTGCGGCAGCAGAGAATGGGAAGTACTCCGGGTGGGAGCAGATTTCCGGCTGAAATGTCTGGGCTGTGGACACCAGATCATGATCGCAAGAAAACTGTTAGAAAAAAATGTGAAAGAAATCGTTGAAAAAGCTTGAAAAGTGGACAGGAATATGGTATCATGTTCCTTCGTGAGACACTTTATTCCTTGCTCATATATAAAATATGGGCCAGAGACCAAAAGGAGGTAACTAACATGAACAAGTACGAATTAGCCGTTGTTGTTAGCGCTAAGATCGAGGATGATGAGAGAGCAGCCGTTGTTGACAAGTGCAAAGCACTGGTTGAGAGATTCGGCGGCAACATCACAGAAGTGGACGAGTGGGGCAAGAAGAAGCTTGCTTACGAAGTTCAGAAGATGAAAGAAGCTTTCTACTACTTCATCAGATTTGAAGCTGAGAGCACTGTTCCTGCAGAGATCGAGAGCCGTGTTCGTATCATGGACAACGTGATCAGATACTTATGCGTTAGACAGGACGAGGCATAAACAGAAAGCGAGAAGCGAAATATGAATAAAGTAATTCTTATGGGACGTTTAACAAGGGATCCTGAGGTAAGATATTCTCAGGGAGCTACCGCAACAGCGATTGCTCGTTTTTCCATAGCAGTAGATAGAAGATTTAAGCGTGACGGTGAGCCGGATGCTGATTTTATTAACTGTGTAGCGTTTGGCAGAACCGGTGAGTTTATTGAGAGATACGGCCACAAGGGAACAAAGTTCGTTGTGGAAGGACGTATCCAGACCGGAAGCTATACCAATAAGGATGGACAGCGTGTGTATACTACTGATGTAGTGGCTGAGAACGTAGAGTTCGCAGAGAGTAAGAACGCATCTGCCGGCAATAATGACGGTGGATACCAGAACGCTGGCTTTGGTGGCGGTAATAATGCCCCTGCTCCTTCCGGAGCAGGTGATGGCTTTATGAACATCCCTGACGGCATCGATGAAGAATTACCCTTTAACTAAGTTTCAGTGACAAGCGGAGCTGACACCCGCCTCTGCCCTGACAGATTCCGATAGGAGGTAATAATAATGGCTTTTAATAAGACTGAGAAGACCGATTCTCCGATGAGAAAAAAAGGCGGTATGCGCAGAAGAAAGAAAGTTTGCGTATTCTGTGGTAAAGATAACGTAATCGATTACAAGGATACAGCTAAGCTGAAGAAGTATGTATCTGAGAGAGGTAAGATCCTTCCTCGTCGTATTACCGGTACTTGCGCAAAGCATCAGAGAGCACTGACCGTTGCTATCAAGAGAGCACGTCACGTAGCACTTATGCCTTACGTAGCTGAATAATTCAGACTAAGATGAGAGACCAGCCCTTTGTGGCTGGTCTTTTTGTGTATACCATGAGCCGAGTACAGGGTAACAGTTGCGTTTGACGGGGGCCGGATGCTCCATTATAATAAAAAGAGAAAATTATTGGAGAAAAGGTATCGCAAAAGCATGAGTACAGATAAGCATAGATTAATACCAATTACTGATCTGCATACACCGGAACTGGAGATCTACAATGAACGCAGAGAGGTACAACTTTTTCATTATTATGAGCCAGAGCGGGGGCTGTTCATTGCGGAGAGCCCCAATGTGATTCTGCGGGCACTGGCAGCGGGATATGAGCCGCTGTCACTTCTGATGGAACAGCGGGAAGCGGATTCGGAGAAGGGCAGGGAAATCCTGGGGCGGATTGCAGAGGTGTCTGGGGAAATTCCCGTATATGTGGCATCCAATGCAGTGCTGTCGGAGATTTCCGGTTTTAAACTGGCGAGAGGAATGCTCTGTGCCATGCGCAGAAGAGCATTGCCGAAGATGGAAGACTTGTGCGGAAATGCCAGACGCATTGCTGTTCTGGAAAATGTTGTAAATCCCACAAATGTAGGCGCAATTTTCCGTTCTGCGGCAGCGTTGGGAATCGATGCAGTATTGTTGACGGGAGGCTGCAGTGACCCGTTGTACCGTCGGGCAGCAAGAGTCAGCATGGGAACCGTATTCCAGGTGCCGTGGACGATCCTGGAGACAAAGGACTGGCCGGAGCATACCATGGAACAGCTGCGGAAGATGAGGTATCATACCGTAGCCATGGCTTTAAAAGAAGACAGCTTGCGGCCGGATGATGAGAAACTGCATAATGTCGAAAAGCTTGCCATTATTCTTGGAACGGAAGGGGAAGGACTGGCAGCGGATACCATTGCGGACTGTGACGATACGGTGTGCATTCCCATGGCCCATGGTGTGGATTCCCTGAACGTGGCGGCCGCCAGCGCAGTGGCTTTCTGGGAACTGTGTAAGTAAGAGAACGACTCTCCGTCCGGAAAAGCTGACAAAAAGCACAAATTTGACAGAGGAATATTGTCTATTCGTCAAAATAATATGGTGGCGGAGCGGGTTATTATTTGTTATAATAGAAGTTGTCGAACGCAAATATTGAGAGGTGTTCTTTCATGAAAAAACGAATCAGACTGAAAGGCAGGATCCGTACATATATCCAGTTTACCCTATATCTGGGCCTGTTACTGCTGGCTATCGATGCGGCGGTATTCATGTTGGATTTCCGTGCAGGACTGCTTACCTTCGGATTTACGATTTTTTATTTTGCAATTACCCTGACGCTGTATTTCTACAACAAGCCGATCATCATGAACGAGCTGATCAGCTTTGCCACGGAATATGGTCAGATCCAGCGAAAACTGCTGCGGGATCTGGAATTGCCATATGCCCTTCTGGACGATTCCGGCAAGGTGATCTGGACCAACATTGCTTTTGAGAATGTGGTGCATCAGCCCAAGGGCTACAGTAAATCCATCACTTCCCTGTTTCCTACCATTACCCGGGACAGGCTTCCGGACGAATCTGGTGTGGACGAGGCACAGTATGAACTGGAATACGAGGGCTGTGAGTATGTGGCCAAATTCCGCAAGATTTCTCTGAAGGAGATGGCGGAACACAGCGATATGATCGATGCGGAAGGCTATAACGGTTACCTGATTGCTGTGTATCTCTTCGATGAGACGGCACTGCATATCGCATTGCAGGAAGTGGATGACCAGAGCCTGACCGTAGGCATGATCTATCTGGACAACTACGAGGAAGCCCTGGAGAGCGTCGAGGAAGTCCGCAGATCCCTGCTGATTGCTTTGATCGACCGTAAGGTAAATAAATACATTGCGGCACTGGATGGTATCAGCAAGAAGCTGGAGAAGGACAAGTATCTGGTAATCATGCGGAAAAAAGCAGTGGCACAGCTGCAGGAGAACCGTTTTGATCTGCTGGAAGAGGTCAAGACGGTGAACATCGGCAACGAGATGGCGGTGACCATCAGTATCGGTATCGGTCTGGATGGACTGACATATGCGCAGAACTACGAGTTTGCCCGTACCGCCATTGATCTGGCGCTGGGACGCGGCGGTGACCAGGCGGTCATCAAGACGCCGGAGAGCATTACCTACTACGGCGGCAAGAGCCAGCAGGTAGAGAAGAATACCCGTGTCAAGGCAAGAGTAAAAGCTCATGCCCTGCGGGAAATCATCACCGGCAAGGATCGTGTCATTGTCATGGGACACCGGATGCCGGATGTGGACAGCTTCGGTTCTGCGGTGGGTATTTACCGGATCGCCCAGACCCTCGGCAGAAAGGCTCACATTGTATTGAATGAGGCTACTACTTCGGTACAGCCTCTGGTAGAACTGTTTAAGAACAACCCGGAATATGACGAGGATATGATCATTACCAGCCAGCAGGCCATTGATATGGCGGGCAGCAATACGGTTCTGGTGGTGGTGGATGTCAATAAACCCTCCATCACGGAGTGCCCGGATCTGCTTCGCTTCTGCAAATCCGTCGTAGTACTGGACCACCACAGACAGGGTACGGAGACCATTGAGAATGCCACATTGTCTTATGTGGAGCCTTATGCATCCTCCGCCTGCGAGATGGTATCCGAGATCTTGCAGTATACCTACGACAATATCAAGATCCGTACGGAAGAGGCAGATTGTATGTATTCCGGTATCATGATCGATACCAATAACTTTATGACCAAGACAGGTGTCCGCACCTTCGAGGCTGCCGCATTCCTGCGCAGAAACGGTGCGGATGTGACCCGTGTGAGAAAACTGTTCCGTGAGGATGCAGCAGAATACAAGGCCAAGGCGGATGCTGTCAGTCAGGCAGAGATCTACAAGCAGTTCTTTGCAATCTCTCTGTGTACCGCAGAGGATCTGCCCAGCCCTACCATCATTGGTGCGCAGGCAGCCAACGAACTGCTGAATATCAAGGGCATTAAGGCAAGTTTTGTACTTACCGATTATCAGGGCAAGATCTATGTCAGCGCCAGATCCATTGATGAGGTCAATGTACAGATCATCATGGAGCGTATGGGCGGTGGAGGCCACATGAATACCGCAGCCTGCCAGATGGAAGGCGTGGGACTGGTAGAGGCCATTGGCGTATTGAAGAACACCATCGACGACATGCTGGAATCCGGTGAGATCTAAGGGATTCCGTTTGAAAAGTTTTACCATATAAAACAGAAGATTCAGGAAAGGCAGGTTGATCCTATGAAAATTATTTTACTTCAGGATGAAAAAAAGCTGGGAAAAAAAGGAGACATCATTGAGGCCAGCGAAGGATATGCAAGAAACTATATTTTACCGAAGAAGATCGGTGTGGAGGCAAGCTCCAAGAATCTGAACGATCTGAAGCTCCATAAGGCAAACGAAGAGAAGGTGGCACAGGAGAATCTGGATGCGGCAAAGGCGCTGGCAACAGAGCTGGAGACCAAGCAGGTCGTGGTCAAGATCAAGGCAGGAGAGGGCGGAAGAACCTTCGGTTCTGTATCCTCCAAAGAGATTGCAACTGCCTGCAAGGAACAGCATGGTATCGAGATTGACAAGAAGAAAATCCAGCTGCCGGAGAGTCTGAAGAACTTCGGCTCCTATGAGGTAACAGTGAAGCTTCATCCCCAGGTGGCAGCGAAGCTGACGGTGAAAGTTACGGAGGCGTAGACGACCCCATGCCCGCAATGGATGAAAATGTAATCAAAAGAATAATGCCTCACAGTTTAGAGGCGGAGCAGTCGGTCATCGGCTCTATGTTCATTGACGCGGAAGCCATTGCGGCCGCCACAGAGCAGATCTCCGGAGAGGATTTCTACAACAGGCAGTACGGTGTGGTATTTGACACCATCGTAGAGTTGAACAATGAAGGAAAGCCCATTGACTTTGTCACTTTGCAGGATCGGTTGCGATCCAAGGAGGATGTGCCTCCCGAGGTCAGTGGACTGGATTTCCTGACGAATCTGATTGCAGCAGTACCTACTTCCGCCAATATCAAGTATTATGCTGGAATCGTGGCGGAGAAGGCAACACTCCGGCGTCTGATCCGTACCAATGAAGAGATTGCCAATACCTGTTATAGCGGCAAGGAGAGTCTGGATACGATTCTGGAGAGTACCGAGAGCAAGATCAATGAAGTGGTACAGAAGAAAAACGTCAAGGAATTCGTACCGATTCGTACCGTAGTCATGAACGCCATGGACAAGATCGAGAAGGCTTCCAAACTGCACGGAACCGTCACAGGTATTGCCACCGGATTCATTGATCTGGACTATCGTACCGCCGGAATGCAGCCCTCGGACCTGGTGCTGATCGCAGCCCGTCCTTCCATGGGTAAGACGGCGTTTGTATTGAATATCGCGCAGCATGTAGCATTTAAGCAGAATCTGCCAGTAGCCATATTCAGTCTGGAAATGAGTAAGGAGCAGCTGATCAATCGTATGTTTTCCCTGGAATCCAGCGTGGATGCCCAGAAGCTCCGTACCGGCCAGCTGAATGACCAGGAATGGGAACGACTGATCGAGAGTGCCGGTGTCATCGGCAAGTCCAAGCTGATGATCGACGATACCCCCGGTATCAGCATTGCCGAGCTTCGTTCCAAATGCAGAAGAATGAAGCAGGAAAACGGTCTGTCCATGATCATCATCGACTACTTACAGTTGATGTCGGGAAGTGGCGGAAGAAGCAGCGATTCCAGACAGCAGGAGATTTCCGATATTTCGAGATCCCTGAAAGCAGTCGCCAGAGAGCTGTCCGTACCGGTGCTGGCATTGTCTCAGTTGAGTCGGGCTGTAGAGCAGAGACCGGATCATCGCCCTATGTTGTCTGACCTGCGTGAGTCCGGAGCCATCGAGCAGGACGCCGACGTGGTAATGTTCATCTACCGTGATGATTATTATAATCACGATTCGCCGGATAAAGGTATTTCGGAGATCATCATAGCCAAACAGAGAAACGGTCCCATCGGAACCGTACAGCTGGCATGGCTGCCGGAATACACCAAGTTTGCCAATCTGGAAAACGACAGAAAAAAAGATTTCTAAGTATATTACGAATACAGAACATAAAATACGAAAGAGAACAAGTGAGGGAGATTCCCCGCACCTGTTCTCTTTCGTATTTTTATTATATATGGATATGTGGAAAGGAAGAGAATATGGGAGAGTATTTATTGATTTCGGATGCTGCAAAACAGGTAAAGGTGGAGAGCCATGTACTTCGCTATTGGGAAGAGGAATTACATCTGCCCATCAAAAGAAACGAGCTGGGGCACCGCTATTATACGAAGGAAGACGTGGAACGGTTCAAAGAGATCAAGAGCATGAAAGAAAGGGGATTACAGTTGAAAGCAATTAAAATGATATTAAAGGACGGACGGCTGGACGTACTGCCGGAGGAACGGGAAAAAGAGCCTGTAGAAGCCCGGAAAGAGCCGGCAGAAGTCCGGACACCACACATGGCCATCGAGATCGTTGATAAACCGGTGGATAAAGAGATGCCGGTACAGCCGCAGGAGAGGATATGTACGGTGCCGGAGAAGGAAGGACTGCAGAGTGAAAGCAGGGAAGAGAAGGCTAAAAGGCTCCAGTGGATCCTGCAACAGTTGATCCGTGAGGCAGTACGGGAGAATAACCAGGACCTTTGCCGGGAACTCAAGGAAAGCATGGTCAAGGAGCTGGATTATCAGTTCCGCAGCAGAGAAGAGCGGGAAGAGGAGAGAGACCGCAGACTGGAACAGCGCAGCGAGGAGTACTATCAGAAGATGGACGAGCTGTTGCGGAAAAAGACCAGGGGACAACTGCGGAAACAGCAGAAAGAGGAGAGAAGGCCGAAAGTGGAAAAAGAGTCCACAGAGATCGCAGACAAAGAAAATACCGGCAGGGAAATTAAGGCAGAAAAAAAGAAAAGGCATTTCATTTTCTGAAATGCCTTCCCCGGGGTACGTTCTGAATCAGGAATTAATCCTCTGCGATAGCACCAACAGGGCACTGACCTGCGCAGGAACCGCAGCTGATGCACTTATCTGCATCGATTTCAAACTTTCCGTCGCCCATGCTGATAGCACCAACGGGGCACTGTGCCTCACAAGCTCCACATGCTACACAAGCATCACCAATAACAAATGCCATAATCTTTTCCTCCTATTTTGCGTGTATCAAATCTCTTGTTTGATACAAATTTATCAATATAACTATTAGTATTGTAATATAAATAGGGCTTGAATACAAGTCTTATTTAGTATTTTTTATCATTAGTTACAGTTGTTTATTTATATTTATTGAACTCCAGGATCTTCTTCGCGTTCTGGATCCTCTCTTCGGTGGGCGGTTCTACACCCTCAAGCTTGTAAGGAATCCCCAGTTCTTTCCACTTGTACTCACCCAGAGTATGGTAGGGAAGAACTTCTACTTTCATGACGGTATCCAGAGTGTCAATGAATTCTCTTGTTTTCTTCAGATATTCGTCATTGTCAGTGATTCCGGGTACCAGTACATGACGGATCCACATGGGAATACCCTGCTCGGAAAGGTATCTTGCGCAGTCTAGAATATTCTTGTTGGTATGGCCGGTTAGCTTCCTGTGTTCTTCGTCATCAATATGTTTGATGTCCAACATGACGAGATCAGTATATTTCAGTAATTCATTGAATTTGGAGAAGAAAGGCTCTTCTCTGGTAAAAGGCTGTCCGGAAGTATCAAGGTTGGTATTGATGCCTCTCTCGTGGGCCTTGCGGAAAAGATCGATCAGAAAATCGATCTGTAATAAGGCTTCGCCGCCGCTGACGGTGATGCCGCCTTCTTTGCCCCAGTAGCTGCGGAAACGCTCTGCTTTATCCAGAAGCTCGTCTGCTGTCATCAGATTGTCAGTGTCGGGATTCCAGGTATCTACGTTGTGGCAATATTGACAACGCATATTGCAGCCCTTGAGGAAAATAAGATAGCGGATTCCGGGTCCGTCTACTGCGCCGAAGGATTCTAATGAGTGAATTCTGCCTTTGATCATTGTAATAATCTCCATTCTCTGCCGTGCAGGCAGCTGAGGGGTGGTGGTTCTCTGAATAGTTTTACCAAAAAGGAGCCGGACAATACTGCCCGGCCCCATATACATCAATTATCTCAAAACCTGTAAGAATTACAGACTCTTATGGCAGGTTCTTGCGATAACGTCATCCTGCTGCTCCTTGGTCAGGCTGATGAACTTAACAGCATAACCGGATACACGGATGGTGAAATTAGCGTACTCAGGCTTCTCAGGATGAGCCTGTGCATCTAACAGCTTCTCGGTACCGAATACGTTAACGTTGAGGTGATGAGCACCACGATCGAAGTAACCATCCATTACACGTACCAGAGTTTCTTTCTGCTCGTCAAGGTTGTGACCAAGAGCGGAAGGAGCCATGGTCTGGGTATTGGAGATACCATCCAGAGCATACTCATAAGGCAGCTTAGCTACAGAGTTCAGAGAAGCCAGCAGACCACTCTTCTCAGCACCGTAGGAAGGTGATGCACCGGGAGCGAACGGTGTGTAAGCTGCTCTACCATCGGGCAGAGCACCGGTAGCCTTACCATATACAACGTTAGAGGTAATGGTCAGTACGGAAGTGGTAGGCTCAGAATTTCTGTAGGTGTGGTTCTTCTTGATCTTCTCCATGAAGGTCTTCAGCAGCCATACAGCGAATTCATCAGCTCTGGGATCATCGTTACCGTACTTAGGGAAGTCGCCTTCGATCTTGAAGTCTACAGCACAACCCTGGTCATCACGGATAACCTTAACCTTAGCATACTTGATAGCGGACAGGGAGTCAGCTACGTGAGACAGACCTGCAATACCGGTTGCGAAGGTTCTTCTTACATCGGTATCGATCAAAGCCATCTCAGCTGCTTCGTAGTAGTATTTATCATGCATGTAGTGGATCAGGTTCAGGATGTTAACATACAGAGATGCACACCAGTCAAGCATGATGTCGTATTTATGCATAACTTCATCGAAATCAAGGTACTCGGAAGTGATAGGAGCGATTTCAGGACCACACTGCATATGTTTGCCGTCCTTGTCCAGATGCTTCTCATCCTTACCACCGTTGATAGCGTACAGTAAGCACTTAGCCAGGTTAGCACGAGCACCGAAGAACTGGATCTCCTTACCGGTCTGAGTAGCGGATACGCAGCAGCAGATGCTGTAGTCATCACCCCAGATAGGCTTCATAACGTCATCGTTCTCGTACTGGATGGAAGAAGTATTCACAGAAATCTTAGCTGCGTACTTCTTAAAGTTATCAGGCAAAGCGCTGGAGTACAGAACGGTCAGGTTCGGCTCGGGGCTGGGTCCCATGTTCTCCAGAGTATGCAGGAAACGATAGTCGTTCTTGGTAACCATATGACGGCCGTCCATGCCGATACCACCAACTTCCAGAGTAGCCCATACGGGGTCACCGGAGAACAGCTGGTTGTAAGAAGGAATACGAGCGAACTTAACCATACGGAACTTCATGGTCATATGGTCGATCAGCTCCTGAGCTTCTTTCTCGGTCAGGGTGCCTTCCTTTAAGTCTCTCTCAATATAGATGTCCAGGAAAGTAGAGATACGTCCAACGGACATAGCTGCACCGTTCTGGGTCTTGATAGCTGCCAGGTAACCGAAGTATAACCACTGGATAGCTTCCTTAGCGGTGGTAGCGGGACCGGAAATATCGTAACCGTAGATCTTAGCCATTTCCTTCATTCCCTGCAGAGCCTTGATCTGATCAGCGATCTCTTCTCTCAGACGAATGATTTCCTCGGTCATAACGCCGGTACCGCAGTTCTTCTTATCCTTCTTCTTCTGCTCGATCAGGAAATCGATACCGTACAGAGCAACTCTTCTGTAGTCGCCTACGATACGTCCACGGCCATAGGTATCGGGAAGACCGGTAACGATATGGGTATGACGAGCAACCTTCATCTCATCGGTATAAGCATCAAATACTGCCTGGTTGTGAGTCTTGTGGTACTCGTTGAAGATTTTGTCATATTTAGCGTTTACTTCGTAGCCATAGGTGCTTGCAGCCTGCTGAGCCATCTTGATACCACCATAAGGCATGAATGCTCTCTTTAAAGGCTTGTCTGTCTGCAGACCAACGATCTGCTCCAGATCCTTCATAGATTCATCAATATAGCCAGGGCCATAAGCGGTCAGACTGGATACGACCTCTGTTTCGCATTCCAGAACGCCGTTATGCTCACGCTCTTCCTTCTGTAACTCCTGAAGTCTGCCCCAAAGCTTATTAGTTGCTTCGGTAGGTCCCTCCAGGAAGCTCTCATCTCCATCATACGGAGTGTAGTTGGTCTGGATGAAGTTACGTACATTGACGTCTACATCCCAGTGGCCATCTTTTTTAAAACCTCTCCATGCTTCTGCCATGAAAATTTACCTCCTTCTGGTAAAAACAATTAATATTATCAACTGAGAGTACCAGTTGCGCTGGCATCCCAAGCTGTTTCTTTACGATAAAAGTGTACTACCTGACAAGGGTAAGTGTCAACCTTTTTAGGAATTGTTCCGAGTTTTGTACATCAGCTCTGACATGAAAAAGAGGTTGACGTGCGTGGGTGCTTGCACACAAAGCACGAAAATCTCTTTTTCATGGACAAAGCACACCAACATGAAATAAAAGATGAGCTGCGAAGCGGCGCCATTTGCGAAGCAAATGCTTTTATAAATGTGGTTCGCGGCAGAGCTGATCTTCGGGGAAGAACAAATGCGGATGTACAAGAATAATCTTGCCTTATTCCGGGGAAAGTATTATACTAAAAAAGCCTTATACGGCAGAAAGGAGACCGATATGACCGGAGTAACAAAAGACATGACCATTGGTGAGATCTTACGTGCCAATCCTGAAGTAGCTCCCGTACTCCTCGATGCAGGAATGCATTGCCTGGGATGCCCTGCTTCACAGGGAGAGACCCTGGAAGAGGCAGCTATGGTACATGGCATTGATGTAGATGAGCTTATGAAAGTGATCGAGGAGCTGTAATCTTTGTATGTCTGTTTTGGCAACATCGCCTGACCGGGGCACACAGGTGAAACAAAGTATTTATGGAATTTCATAGCTCAGATTTCCGCGCAATCGAAATGTGTCCGCCGATTGCGCGGATTTGAGAAATCTAAAGAATTCAAGGAACTCAGATCATCGGCCTCTGGCCGTCTATTTTTTCGTTTTTTCCCTTAGATAAAATATTCAATCCGACATTATGAAGTATGACTGGCACGGTAGATTCTTTCAGGGGAGGCTAATTCTGTGGTACTTTCAGTTCCCAGCCTGAATAAATCAGAGCAGGATTGCGGATCAGTTCCCGGTTCAGGGAAACGATTTCAGCCACGGAGCAGCCGCATTTTCTGGCGATTGCCCAGAGGGTGTCGCCCTGTCTGACGATGTATATCCCGCTTTTCTTATTCTCAGGCAGGACAGCATCGGGAGTGCCGCCTGTGATAGGCGCTCCGCTTTGGGGAATCTTAAGCTGCCAGCCGGCGTGAATCCGGTTCGGGTTCTTGATCCGGTCACTGTTGGCTGCCACGATCTCGGTTATGGAGCAGTTGTATTTTCTGGCGATTGCCCAGAGAGTGTCACCTGCCTGTACGGTATAGGTCATATAGGAGGTGGTGTTTTTCATGACAGGAGAGGGATTCTCACGGTCAGCCTTTTCCTCGGAGCCGCTGTCAGTACTTTCCTGTTCGGTGTCAGCATTCACATCATAGTAGAGCTTCAAAGTCACGATATCCTCCGGACCGCTGATCTTCTTTAACGTTCCGCTGGCGGTGGAGATTGCCGGATTGTAGGTAAAGCCTTCATAGGTTTTCGGCGTTGCTGTGACGGTATCACCTGTCTTCCCTGCGGAATGTTCTGTTTCCGCCAGCGTGTAGCCGCTGCCGTCCGTCTTGTAGTGCTCCACGATATAATTGATCGTGTTTCCGGAGATGATGGGAGTCGTGTTTCGCGTCCACTTTGCATATAGCGTTTTATTTCCCGTATCGGTAGCTGTGATCTCTCTAACGGGCAAACCGGAAAAGCTGCTGTCTGCGTACCAGCCGTCAAAGCGGTATCCCTCGCGGGTAATATCATTGGTGGTAGGAAGAACTGCCCCGGTGCCGTAAGTGTAGCCGGTTACTTCTTTTCCGCTGGCAATCGTACCGCCGTCTGTCTGCAGCGTTACGGAATAGGTGGAGAGTTCCCATTTTGCCTTGAGGGTCATAGTGCATTTGACTGTATCCGTGTCAAAGTTCCATTTTGTTTCCGTACCGTTGTTATCATAATACCAGCCTTCAATACTATGCCCCTCATTGGTGGGAACGGAATCCGGTGCGGTGAGTGCCGCTCCGTCCTTACTCCAATTCACTTTCTGTGTGCTGGGCTGATCCCCATTGTTTGGGTCAAAAGTGATCACGAGCATACCGTTCAGGGTGGCACCGCTGAAATCACCGTCTAAAACCGTACCATCATTGTTCGTAATCGCGCCGGTGAATGTGCCGCCGTTAATGGTACCACTGCTCTCATTTATGACCTCATTCTTGAATGTGCCCTTCCGGATGGTGCCGGTGTTGGTCACTTTGCCATGGAACTCAGTGCTGCCGGCGGCACCCTCACTGCCGGTGATCGTGCCGGTGCCGTACCTGTTGGTATCGTTCGTCATTGTGCCGGACATTTCGCCGCCGTCAGCATTCAGGATGCCAACGTTTGTTACATTTGTGTAGATTTTTGCATTGTCGCGCATAGTAAGAGTAACTCTCTGAGTGGAAGTATTGTATACATGGCTTGGGTCTTTTTTATTATCCGGATCACCGATCGTGCCCCTTGTCATGGTGAACTGATTATCATTCCACACCCCGCCGCTTGAAGCATACTGGGTGGTGGTGCTGATGCTGGCTTTAATCGTACCGCCTGACATAATAAAGGATCCAGAGTTGTAAACACCGCCGCCGTATAATCCTGTGCATGTACGGATTGTTCCGCCGTTCATGATAAAGCAGCCGATGATATTTGAATTCCACAGGGCGCTGATGTCCACACCGCCACCCCCGGATTGTGCGTTGCAGTTGCGGATCTCAGAGCCGGAACCCATGGTGAATGTGCACCCCGGGGAGACAGACACACCGCCGCCGTTTTTTGCCGCGCAGCCGATAATACTTCCGCCCGTCATGGTGAATGTGCTGCTCTTGCCGATGGAAGAGTCATAGGCAAGGTGTACACCGCCGCCGAGACCACCTGCCGAGCATCCGACGATGCTGCCACCGGTCATGGTCAGTTTACCGCCGACATTAACAAGCACACCGCCGCCATCACTGTGGGTAAGATCACCGCCACCGCCCGTAATAACCCCACCAGAGACGATTTCCGTGCCGGTGTCTTTGTCCAGTTTCCATAGGCCACATCCCCACATATCTGTATAGTTCGGGTTAAATTTATGTACTTTGTTGGGAGTGCTGTCCGCAATTGTCAGATCGCCGCCCGACTCTACCTTGATTACGCTGAAGCCGCCGGTCATTTTCAGTACATTACCGTTTAAATCCAGTGTCACAGTACGGCTAACCGTCAGCGTGGTGCCGATGGTAATGTCTGCCGTCAGTTTGACTGTGTCATTCGCATTGTTTTCCAGTGCGGCCGTCAGTTCCTCCGCTGTCGCCACTTCCTTCACACCGTTTGTGACCGGCAGTGCTGCGTACAGTCCGTTCAGAACCGCTGCAGCTTCATTTCCCGATGCGCTTTCCGGGGAACCCGGACCCTCTGTGGATGTAGGGGGATTCGTCAGCTGTCCGGTTTCTGCTGCCGATACCGGCGTGGAGACCAGAGAAAATACCATGGAACTGCAAAGCAGCGCCGCATAGAACCGAATTTTTTGCTTTTTCATGAATTTTTTTCCTCCCATTGTTGTGATGCGTTTCCTTTTCCCGTGCCTTGTCCGCGGTGTTCTCTTTCCCGGAGTCTGATACACAGCACAGTGATCATGACTGCTGTGGAGAAAGAAATTACCCCAACCAGCACATAACCGCCGGCGTCTTCATGCAGCAGGATAGAACCGTACATTCCCCGGGCGGTGATCTGCGTCTGGCCGGCTGCTGTGTGCACCGTTCCCACAAGGAACGCAGACAATGCCATGCACAGGGCAGACAGCCGGCAGATCCCGCGGCGCTTCTTCCGGCGATATTTTTCGTGCACCCGTTTTTTCACCAGTTCGACCCGCTTTTCTGTATCATACATATTGCTGAAAACCTCCCTTCGGAAAGTAAAGTCATAAAATACATATGCCCTTCATCTAATTAGGTACAAAAAAGCGAAAAAACTCTCACCTGAAAATCAAATTTTTTGAAAAAGGTTGAAAAAAACAGGAGCTGCCGACAGCAGCTCCGCAAAAGACAGGATTCAGTTGTGACTCTGGGGCAGGCGGACAATCAGTTTTCCCACCGCCAGGATCAGCACAGGCAAAATGTATGCGATATACTGTATCGCACCGCCATAGGCGATCAGAAGATTATAAATTGCATGAAAAGTGATGGCTGCCCCGAGCAGACCGCAGGTTCCGGCGATCTTCAGCCAGGTGCGCTGCCATACATACGCCAGCCCACCGCCGACGATGGCACCACAGATCACGTGCATGGCACCCGTTCCAATGCCCCGGAAAAAGATAAAGGAAAAATGTCCGGCTCCGTTTTGAATCAGATAGCAGACATTCTCAAAGGTGGCAAAGGAAAGTGCAACGATGATGGCAGCATTTTTTATCGGCATCGGTTCAGGCTCAAATACAAGAAGATAAAAGAGCAACGGCAGGAGTTTCATTACTTCTTCTACCACAGGTGCGATCTCTGCGGTGGCGGTAATCGTATCTGCTGCGTAAAGAGCGGCAAAGAAGGTATTGATGTAAGCGGAGAGCAGGCATGCCCCCATTCCTGCAAGACAGCACAGAAAGAATTTAGCCTGCCGCCTACCCATGCACAGGGCAGCGATCAACAGGGGTGAGGCCATACAGATAAATACATTTTCAATATAGGTCATGTCCGCACCGCCTTTCCTGTGGCAGGCAGCAGCCCGAAAAGGCAGAACGTCAGCAGAAGATCACACCAACAATAGGGACTGAAGATAGAGTCGTCCGGCCAGAAGCAGCCGGAGGTCCACAGAGCGTATTCTGTCGCAACATAGCAGAGGATTCCGATGTGAAAATACCGCAGGTTCCGTCCTTTTCCCGTCTGTGTCTCTGCGTAGACAAGACCGTGGATGGAACGATAGGAGACAAGGATCATCATGCCGCACCAGAGCAGGTTGGAGAGAATGTCACCAAAGGTACAGTAAAATGCGCACAACGGAACTCCGATCAGTGGAGCCAACAGGGATTTCCGACAGGAAAAGCTTCTTTCCTCCGGGGAGGAGAGAGTATATTGTAGGAGACAGAGAAAAATAACGCTGGAGACCCAGCCGAATTCCGATACATAAAAGATCCGTGGTGTTTCGGAAAACAATAACAGATACAATGTCCAGTACAGGGAGCCCAGTGCGAAACAGCCATAAAAGCAAATCAGCAGAAAATATGACAGTGTCCGATGTCTCAGATAACGAATGCCGCTCAGACAGAAGCCCAGCATGGTAACGAAAAATTGCAAAAGATTAATGATCAATTCCATTGGCGCGGTCCCCCCTCTGCTCTGCCTGCTCTTCTTTGTCCAGCAGATGGACACGAAAACACAGGATCGTCACGCATACGCCGAGAAGAAATGAAAGCAACCCTATTATGATATATTCGGGTGCAGCACCTCCGCCGAGGATCGTTGCCGCCGTTTCATATCCGGAGGAGATCCCCGGCACCATTTGCCCAGAAATCCCGGACATGACAAAGGAAGCCCCGAAGATCACAGCAAGGCATGCCGCTATGCAGGTAATAGCAACGATCCGCCGCTGTTTCCGTCTTTTTTGTCGTTCTTTTTCCGCAATCCTTCGTCGGACTTCTGCGATCCGTTCCTCATGACTCCGCATTTGTTATTCCCTCCCGTTCCAATAATCCCCGCAGACGCTCTTTTCCCCGGTACATTATATTAGTGATCTGCTTCACGCTTTTTCCCATAACTTCAGCGACCTGCCGGTAACTCATACCCTCAAAATAGGTCAGATAAAGAGCTTCTCTGTAATCCGGATGCAGTTCACCCATGCATAAATGCAGGATCTGATTCCGTTCTTTTGTCCGGATCACCTCATCCACCAGTTTCCCACCTTCCGGCTCTTTGGTCAGATCATCAAGACAGAAGTGATGTCGCCGGATGCTTTTATGGCGCAAAGCCATATGCCGTGCCGCTTTATACAGGTAAGCCCTGAATCCGCCATCCCGGATAGGGGGCCTTTTGGAGAACAGGTAGGAAAATACTTCTATCATCAGGTCCTCCGCCTCATGAATGTCATGCAGATAGCCGTTGATGTATAAGGTCAGTGGGTTGCCGTATTTTTTCATCAATTCTACCAACCCTGTTTCATCGCCGCTCAAATATTGTCGGTATAATTCTTCATCGGAAATCATATCGTGTACATCCTTTCCACTGTAGCCGGCGGTTCGTCCCTTTGTAATCCCAAATGTGTATGGAATTGCGTAAGCTGCATGCCTACGGATTACTTTGTTTATTAAACATCATTATATGCGAATAAGGTTATATTTTCAAGTTATGCATTTTCCGGCTCCTTTCCCGTAGCCCCGCCGCTAGGGAAAAGAATAAAACAGCTATAAAAAGCTATAAAATAAGAGAGTCCCCACAAAGTGGGAACTCTCCTGAATATTATGATCTGTCGTCACATTGAAGTATTTGCAAGACGCTGTAAAGCATGTTCGGCGATCAGTGTGGAACAATGTTCCTCAAGAAAAGTAAGGCTTGCCGGTGTGGAACGCTTGGGAATACCGTATTCAGAGATGACATTGCAGACACGGTCGAAGACCTCGCGATCTTCTTCGCCCTGCGTCAGGATCAGATAATACCCGTCGGTGCCCTCCTCGTGATACAGAGTGCTGAGCCCGTGATAATGGCTTCCGGCTATTACTGCCGCGTTGATCACCTGTTTCAGAGATTCCATACGGAACAGGCGGGAGCGTACACTGTCACTCTCCTCGGGAGCGGACGCGGAAGGAACTTCAGGAGTGCTTGCGGTATTGTCTTCGCTCTGGATGCGGCGGAACAGATCCAGAACCTCGTCTGCCGTGCTCTCATCACTGTCATCATCACTGTCTTCCGTAACGGAAGGCGCAAAACGGGAAAAACGGGTGTCCAGTTCTTCCGGATCTTCCACTTTGGTAATGATCAGTACGATACAATCCGCATTCAGAGGGATGGCTTCAATCATCAGGGGAATATCCTCTGCTTCGAAGCCAAATTCAAAATTGGCCTGCTGCATCATATCACGGAACAGAGATTTAGCTTTTTCTGTGCCGTAGGCAAGTTCACTTATTTTTAATTCGCGGCTGGCGAGATCCTCACGGGTCAGGGTGCAGCGAATCTGATTTTCATTTACTTTTTCTATTTTCATGCGACAACACTTCCTTTCTGCTTTCGCATTGGTATGGTATATAGCTTATACTTTCCCTATATTTTAGTCAATAGAAGCTATTCACAGTTTAAAAAAATTTAATAAAACATCTTGTCAAATAGCAGGCTGCAGTGTATAATCCGACCTATAGATGCCTCTGATACTCCGGTACGGAGAGGAGGTCGACAGTTTTCCATTTTTTCTTGTTGATTTACCAGGGAACGATTCGTTCCAGTTCATCCCCTTTTTTATTTTATGATGCAGATGGCTGTTAATGTATTTGGGAAGGATAGGTTATGCTGATCTGTAAAATATAGTATGGAGATGTCTTACAGGCATATACGTGTCTGGTCATAATATTTCAACAGATATTTTTCACGAACATAATTCCAACATTTTCACACAAATTACTACAAGTACTGTCAGAGGCATTTATAAGTAACTATTCAGAGCCACGCAAATCGTGTCAATAGGTACGTCGAATGCTTGCATTCGTAAGAACATTTGACATGATTTATATTGCGAATAGTGTTCTGAATAGTTACGCTTATATGTACTAGCGGAAAAAGCAGCGTTATTTTAAAGTGTTTCACGAATCCTTTTGGTAAAATATGCTGCGGACGGGAGGTGTCTGTGGAGGACCGGGAAGCTGTGACTCCCGGGAAGAAGTTTCCCAGGAGAAAGGTGGAAAAATATTTTCGAAAGCTTCAGAAAAACGGCACAGAATTGTATGTCGACGGAGAAAAGGTCTCACCGTCGCAGGCGGCAGCGTATGCCGTCAGAGAAGAAAGCCCGTATATGGCAGACTATATATTGGGAGAACAGGGCAAAATCAGCCAGGTCCGGCTGGATAAGGTGGATCTGCGTTAAAGGGTGTCAGCTCTTGCCCGGGTAATACTTTGAAACAGAGAATGCGCTGCGGGGATGCAAAACGGGATTGCCTCTCTGGCTGTATCCCGCAGTGCAGGATCTGTCTCTATTGTTCCTTGTATTATATAGAGGAATTGTGATAGAATAAAACTGTTCTGCCGATAGAAGACGGAACGGAAGAAAAGGCAAGAATGGTGCAGGCGGCAGCCTGCGGATGGGAGCACATATGAAGAAAAGAATACTACCGGTGATCATAGCAATCCTGCTGATCCTTGTGATCGCGGGCGGAGCACTGGGAAAGGTGCTGTTGGATAAATATTCCTACAGCAAAGAAGAGGCAGACTGGAACGAATTTTATCAGGTGTCAGAGAGTGACAGAAGTGCCATTATTTTACAGGACGAAATGGTAGAAGAACAGGCACTGATCAGAGATGACGTATGCTATTTTGATCTGGCAACTGTCCATAAATATATGAACGAAGTGTTTTATGCGGATATGACGGAAAAACTGTTGTTGTACGCCAATCCGACAGAAGTGATCCGTACGACTTTCGGCGAGACTTCCTATACGACAACAGAAGGCACACAGGATGCCGGATATGTGATCAGTTTCGTGGAAGGGGATACCGTATATGTGGCGGCGGATTATGTGAAGCTGTTCACAAATTATTCCTATGATTGTTATGACAGACATGTGCAGGTCTACACCGAATGGGGGACCAGACAGGTGGCACAGCTGAAAAAGGATACGGCGGTGCGTCTGCGGGGCGGTGTGAAGAGCCCGATCCTCACGCAGGCAGCGAAGGGAGATACCCTGGAGATTCTGGAGCAGATGGAGACCTGGAGTAAGGTGAAGACATCGGATTCCGTGATCGGATATGTGGAGAACAAGCGTCTGGGAGATATTACGGAAGAGACCGAGACTCCGGTGACGGATTATCAGGAGCCGGAATATACTGCCCTGACTTCTGACAGCAAGATCTGCCTGGGCTGGCATTCTATCGGCGGTGTAGGCGGTAATGACACTCTGTACTCCATGGTGTCCGGTACGAAGGGTATGAATGTCATTGCACCGACCTGGTTCAGTCTGACGGATGAGAACGGAAGTATCCGGAACTTCGGAACAGCGAATTATGTAACCACGGCCCACAATATGGGCTTACAGGTATGGGGCGTGGTGGATAATTTTAATTACGCCAATGAGACCGGAACGGCCATCAGTACTCTGAATATGCTGTCCTCCACCACCAGCCGGCAGAACTTTGTGCGGAACGTGACAGATGCAGCAGTCAGCCTGGGACTGGACGGCATCAATGTGGACTTCGAGCAGCTGAGCAGTGACTGCGGACCGCATTATGTGGAATTTATACGAGAACTTTCCATTCAGTGCCGCAACAGGGGACTGGTATTGTCCATTGCCAACTATGTACCGTTTAATTTCAATGATTATTACCGTCTGGATATCCAGGGACAGGTTGCAGACTATGTCATTATCATGGGATATGACGAACACTGGCACGGAAGCAAGGATCCCGGAAGCGTGGCAAGCATTAGCTATGTATCCGGCGGTCTGGACAGAACATTGCAGGAGGTGCCTGCAAACAAGGTAGTCAATGCCCTTCCGTTCTACACGATCCTGTGGAAGACCGAAGGCACGGATGTGACGGATGAATATATTACCATGAACAACGAGGCAGATTTCATGAGCAGAGCCGGTGTGACAGCAGAGTGGGATGAGGAGACCTGTCAGAATTATGCAGAATGGACCTCCGGAAATGCCACCTATCAGATCTGGCTGGAAGATGCAGAATCCATCGCAGTGAAGCTGAACATGATGGCTACCAAGAATATTGGTGGTGTGGCGGTATGGAGACTGGGTTACGGAACACAGGCAGCCTGGGAACTGATCAATGCCTATCTGCAGTAGGAACAGAATAAAATAGTAAAAGCCCGGTCCCGCAAGGGACTGGGCTTTATTGCTGCCGAAAACTTTATTCCGCTTCCTGTACGTTCTTTCTGCGGATGGTATAGCCTCCGGCCATGCATACAACTGCGGCACCCAGAAGCCAGAACATTGCAGAATTTTCACCGGTCTTTGGAACGTTGTCATATTCGGAAGAAGTACTGTTCTGTGTGGCCTGTGCAGGAGCTGTGGTCTGTGTGGGCTGCTCGGTAGCTGCAGGAGCTACTTCTGCGGCAGCAGCGGGAGCGGTGGTGCTGTAATACTTTGCTTCGGTCTTCAGGGATCCGTCTTCAATGGCCAGCTTACCTGCGGCGAAACTGTAGGCCTCATAGAAAACGCTCTGGTCACGGTTGTCTTTGGCAATCAGATGATTGACGGTACCGACACCGTTGATGGTGGCATGCAGATTATTGGATTTATCATCTGTCAGGCCGATCATTTCCAGAGTGTCTACATTGCTGTTGAAATTTGCCTTGGCATCGCCATATACATAGGCATGAGATACATCACCGTTGACAGCACCGGAGGTACCGCTCAGGAAATAGACACTGTCATAGCCGTTGGCATAGACTACGGGAACACCAACAGTATTCTTGAAGGTCAGGTTGCCCAGACGGACAGAAACCTTGAGGGCCAGGGCATTGTTCTCCACATCGTTGTCGATGACAATATAGTCACCGTCTTTGATATTCTGCTGCAGATAATACAACTCGCGGTCCTGAACTTCTGCGGACCAGCTGGATGCTTCCTTGTATCTCCACTCGGAACTGCTGTCGGAATAGTTCAGAACATAGGTGGTGGGCTCCGCAGCCTTTACAGTGATCTTTCCCAGACCGGGAATAGCAAAGCATACGGCAGCCAGCGTGAACAGTGTGACAAATTTTTTAAGTCTCTTCATAAGAAAACCTCCTGATTGTCTGTGAGTTATTCCTGTATGGGAAGGTAGTGATCACCGGGTTCCACTTCTTTGGCAACGACTACGAACCGGCCCTGCTCTACATGGTATACGCAGGTGGACAGTGTCAGAAAATGATCTCCGAACTCTGCGGTGACACCGGTGTCATACTGGGATAACTGCTTGATATTGTTATAAAAGTCATCAAATTCTTCCTGCGTATCCGCCTGGAAAAATTTGTAGAACTTAAATACCTGATCTGTTTTCCGGTAGACCTGGGAGCGAAAGACGGCAATGATCTCGTAATTGCGCTGACACTCTTCGGTATAGAGGATAATGTTTTTGTGTTCCTTATAGAAATCCTGATTCTCGTAATCGGTCAGATTGCCGAACATGGCACCGGATTTCATATTGTGACCGTGAATGATAAGATTCGTGGTCAGAGGATCTACACAGCTCTCATCGTCAAGGAGCAGACAGCCGTTTTTATTTTCGCTGCCGTCAAAAGCACGGTAGAGATAATAGGTCTCATCTTCCGGAGTCCACATTACCGGATAATCGATATTGGTGCCCGGAATCTGTAGCCAGGCCGCCATATCCTTGTTGGCAAGAAAACTGTCGGCATAAGGGTTGGCCACTCGTTCGAACTCCTCGGTGGAAGCCGGGGTCTCTTCTGTGGACGGTTCCGGGGAGACGGTAACGGTCGGCTCACCTTCGACTGTGGAAGGTGCCTGCGTGGTCTCCGCGGACTGCGTCGGGCGCAATTCATCCAGCGCTTCCTCCATACGCCGGTCTTCGATCCGCCCTTTTACCAACAGGATCACTGCAGCAAGAACACAAATTCCCGCCAGAACAAATAAAATGATAGAAAGAGTTTTTTTGCTTATTTTCATAATGGTATTATACGCTGAAGTAGTAAGGGGATGCAATAGTTTAAAACAAAAGGATTTCTTAATTTTCGGAAGATATTTCCAGAGAAAAAGGCATATAAAATCATATAGAATAAAAGAGACACCGGAGAACAGGGATGGAACAGAAAGTGTTAAGGGCGGTGATGGTATGCCTGTTGCTTATGTCTATGGCGATACTTGGCAGGGAAACGGCGGCATATGTGGAAACGGTAAATGCCGTGAATGCCTTGCAGGGGAATAATGCGGACACGGACGGAATACCGACGGTAGTGATCGATGCCGGCCATGGCGGGGATGACCCGGGGAAGATTGGTATCAACGGAGTACCGGAGAAGGATATCAATCTCCGGATCACAGAGAAACTGAGACAGTATCTGGAGGCAGACGGAATCCGGGTGGTGCTGACCAGAGAGACGGAGGATGGATTGTATGATGCATCTGCTCCCAATAAGAAAGTGCAGGATATGAAACGCCGGATCGAAAAGATTGAGCAGACGGATCCGGTTCTCACGGTGAGCATCCATCAGAACAGCTATCCGGAAGAGTATGTGCACGGAGCGCAGGTCTTCTATTATAATGGCAGCAGCGGAGGGGAACAACTGGCAGGGCTGATCCAGACACAGCTGGTCCAGGATCTGGATCCGGAGAACCACCGGCAGATCAAGCCCAACGACAGCTATTATCTTTTGAAAAAAACCAAAGGAACCATCGTCATTGTGGAATGCGGCTTCCTGTCCAATGCGGCAGAGGCGGGAAAACTGTGTGACGAGGCCTATCAGGACAGAGTGGCATGGTCGATCCACAAAGGAATTTTACAGTACATTAACGGGATACAGAGGGATTGAAACGGGAAATACAAAATAAAGGCACGAGTTGTATACACAGTGTTATTATGATAATATAAGATTTATACGTTATGACAGAATTTTATAAAGTTACGGGAGAGAAAATGAGTCGATATCAAAAAATAAGAAATGTTCTGTTGACCGTGATCGTGACATTGGCATTGCAATGTACATTTGAAGTCTGCCTGGGAGGATACGTGGATTCGAATCTTGTCAATGGGCTGAATAAACTGTGCGGAGCATTTACGGTGCTGGATTATACAGATCTGTTAACGGCTGCGGCAGTATTTGTAATGCTTAAGGAAGTGAAGAAAAGAGAGGCGAAGACAGATGTGGCAACGTTGGTGCTTTCTGTTATTCTGTCATTCCTTCTTATAGTATGTATCAGCTTTAAGAAATATGATTCTGCCATTTTCCTGTGGGGCAATTCTTTTCAGATACTATTATCCACGTACTGTGTTTTGGGGTTTGCAGTGTTATTGTATCTGGTATTGCGCCTGGTATATTTTGGGCTGGAGCATGTGGAATTACCCGCAGAGCAGGGCAAAAAGCACCTACAGATGGTGGGTTTTTTTGTAATAGCCTTCAGCTGGCTGTTCTGGATCCTGCTAAATTATCCGGGAACTACCAGCGGGGACGGTCTGGTGCAACTGAAACAGTTTCTGGGTGAACAGGACTGGGGAGCGGCACATCCGCCATTTTCCTCCGCAATTATGGGAATCTGTTTTGTGCTGGGAAGAACCATTGCAGATGCCAATTTCGGCTTTTTCCTGTATTGCCTGCTGCAGACACTGGTAGGGGCCTATGCTTTTTCCCTCAGCATGAAAAAACTGCAGGAGCTGGGAATTTCATGGAAATGGTGTGCCGTGGGAATCCTGTTTTTCGCCTTGACACCTTTTTGGGGAACCTATGCCCAATGGTTTGAGAAAGATCTGCTGTATGCGGAAATGACGGTGTTACAGGCAGTATATCTGATGTCGGTACTGAAAAAGAAGGAATGTGGCGGGAAAGATGCGGCGGGACTGATTGTATTCAGTGTATTATCCTGCCTGCTTAGAAATAACGGGATCTATGCGATTGTTCCGGCACTGCTTTTGCTGGCAATTTATCTGAAAGGCAAAGAACGCAGGAAGGCATTCCTGGTATTGCTGGCAACTGTGGTGATCTATGAACTGATCACGGTGGTGGGATACAGAGCGTTGATCGATGTGGGAAAACCGGCAGCTTCCGAGGGGCTGAGCGTACCGTTCCAGCAGACGGCGAGATATGTCTGTGAATACGAAGATGAGGTTACGGAATATGAGAGACAGGTGATCAATGATACCCTGAACTTTGATGCTATGAAAAATTATGAACCCCGGATTTCGGATCCCATCAAAATATTATATCGAGGCGGAGACCTGGGGCCCTACATGAAAATATGGGTGCAGATGTTTTTCAAGCATCCGGGATGCTATGTGGCGGCATTTGTCAACAAGGGCTATGGCTATCTGGCACCGGTGGAACAGAACATAGAGGCATGGATCCAGCTGGAGTATCCGGAATATGCGCAGGAACAGGGAATTCATCATACATTCCCCATTCAGACATCGGAGTTTCTGCTGCAGATCTGGTTCCTCAGTATGCGGCTGCCGCTGATCAAGTATCTGTGTACTCCGGGATTGTATACCTGGATTCTGGTAGTGCTGGCATTTTTCCTGTGGAAAAAGAAAAGATACAGTGCGTTGATACTGCTGGTTCCCGGCTTTATAAACGTGTTGGTGTGCCTGGCATCCCCCATGTCCAATGCAATCCGCTATGAACTGCCGACCGTGGCGGTGATTCCGCTGCTGGTCGGATGGACCGTTTATTCTGTACACACAACATCCCGGCAGACCGGAGAGGAATAATCTTTCCATTTGACTGGGGATATGATATACTATATCCAAATGCAATTTAGAACACAGAAGGTAAAAACATGGAGACTGAGATCATAAAGATTCGTCCCGGAGAGGGCCCCGTCAGCGAAGAAGATGAGGAGAAACTCCGGGCGGCGGGAGCAATCCTGCAGCAGGGAGGACTGGTGGCTTTCCCTACCGAGACCGTGTACGGGCTGGGGGGAGATGCACTGAATCCTTCGTCTTCCCAGAAAATATATGCGGCAAAGGGCAGACCGTCCGACAACCCACTGATCGTTCATATTTATCGGTTTGAGGACATTTACAAGATTACAAAGGAGGTACCGGAAGAGGCACGGAAGATCGCGGATGCTTTCTGGCCGGGTCCCCTGACCATGATCCTGCCGAAATCAGACGCGGTGCCTTATGAGACCACAGGTGGTCTGGATACGGTAGCAATCCGTATGCCCTCGCATCCGGCGGCGCAGAAGCTGATCAAATACAGCGGGGGATATATTGCGGCGCCCAGTGCCAATACTTCCGGCAAGCCCAGTCCCACAGTGGCAAAATATGTCGAAGAAGATATGATGGGGCGGATCGATGCCATCATTGATGGCGGTGAGGTGGGGATTGGCCTGGAATCCACCATTATTGACCTGACGGTGACACCGCCACAGATCCTGCGGCCCGGATACATTACCCAGGAGAAACTGAGCACAGTGCTGGGAACAGTGGATACGGACACCACGATCCTGCGGGCAGACAGCGGACAGGCACCCAAGGCCCCCGGAATGAAGTACAGACATTATGCACCCAGGGGAGAACTCACCATCGTAGAGGGAACCCCGGGGCAGGTAAGGGAGTATATTAACCGGGCTGCGGCAGCAGACCATACCGCAGGAGAGAAGACCGGAATCATCGGAACCGAAGAAATGCTGTCCGGTTATATAGCAGATGTAGTGAAAAGTGTCGGCAGCCGTAAGGATGAGGACAGTATCGCCAGACATCTGTACACTATTCTGAGAGAATTCGATGATGAAGGTGTGACAAAGATCTATTCCGAGGGATTTTCCACGGAAGGCTTCGGACAGGCCATTATGAACCGGCTGTTGAAAGCAGCGGGCCATAAAGTAGTAAAACTTTAAACAGAAAATACGAGGAGAAGGAAAATGATAGCAATTGCAAGTGATCATGGCGGATATGATCTGAAAGAAAGAGTAAAGAAATATTTAGAGGAGAAGAACATTCCATATCAGGATATGGGATGTGACAGCAAGGCAAGCTGCGATTACCCTGTGTTCGGACATGCAGCGGCAAGGGCTGTGGCAGACGGTACCTGCGAGAAGGGCATCGTGATCTGCACCACCGGTATCGGTATCAGCATTTCTGCCAACAAGGTAAAGGGGATCCGCTGCGCACTCTGCTCCGATCCTCTGTCGGCGAAGATGACCAGACTGCACAACGATGCCAACATGCTGGCAATGGGTGCAGGCATTGTCGGTGAGAACCTGGCGCTGGAGATCGTGGAGACTTTCCTGAATACACCTTTTTCCGGAGAAGAGAGACACAGCCGCAGAATCAGCCTGATCGAAGAGGTTTAATGCATTACACAGACACGAACAACGAAATACTATTATAACAAATACAAAACACAGGAGGACAACAATATGTCAAAAGTAGTAGTTATGGATCACCCCTTAATCGAGCAGAAGATCGGAATCATCCGCAGAAAGGAGACCGGTACCAAGGACTTCAGACAGAACATCAGCGAGATCGCAATGCTGATCGGTTATGAAGCAACCAAGGATCTGCCTCTGGAAGAAGTAGAGATCGAGACCCCTATCTGCAAGACCACCGTGAAGCAGTTAAAGGGTAAAAAGCTGGCACTGGTACCTATCCTGCGTGCAGGTCTTGGTATGGTAGACGGTATGTTATCCCTGATCCCTGCTGCAAAAGTAGGACATATCGGCCTGTATCGCGATCCTGAGACCTTAAAGCCTGTAGAATATTACTGCAAGCTGCCTGCAGACTGTGCAGAGCGTGAGGTATTCGTGGTAGATCCCATGCTGGCTACCGGCGGTTCTTCCATCGCAGCCATCCAACTGTTAAAGGACAAGGGCTGCAAGAGCATCCGTCTACTGTGCATCATCGCTGCACCCGAAGGTGTAAAAGCTATGCAGGAAGCACATCCGGATGTGGATATCTATATCGGAGCACTGGATCAGAAGCTGAATGATCATGGATACATTGTTCCCGGACTGGGAGATGCAGGAGACCGTATTTTCGGTACCAAATAAAGGAGACACCCATGAGTGCCAAACGCAGCGATTATATCAGCTGGGATGAATATTTTATGGGGGTGGCCCACCTGTCTGGAATGCGGTCCAAGGACCCGAATACCCAGGTGGGAGCCTGCATTGTCAGCCCGGACAACAAGATCCTGTCCATGGGATACAACGGCTTCCCCAAGGGTTGTTCCGACGATGAGTTCCCCTGGGAGAGGGAGAACGCCAATGACAGGAATCTGACAAAGTATCCCTTTGTAACACATAGTGAACTGAATGCTATTTTGAATTATCGTGGCGGTTCCCTGGAGGGGACGAAGCTGTATGTCTCTCTTTTTCCCTGCAATGAATGTGCGAAAGCCATTATCCAGGCGGGGATCCGCACGGTGGTATATGACAGCGATAAGTATGAGGGAACTCCGTCCAACCGGGCAGCCAAGCGGATGTTTGACGCGGCCGGAGTGAATTACGTGCAGTACCGTAAGACGGGCCGCATGATACGCATCGAGGTCTGAAGCAACAGATAAAAGGAGTAAAACGGTTGAAGCGCCTACAGAAGACAGCTGTGCTGCTTACAGCAGTGATCCTTGCAGGAGCCTTTTCTTCAGAAGATATCAAAGTGGAAGCTACCAGCAGTACCTGGCAGCAGATTCAGAAAGAGCAGGAAGAGAAAAACAACCTGCAGAATCAGCTGAATGAGGAAAATGATAATCTGGAGAACCTGAAGGGAGAACAGAATTCCCTCAAGGGACAACTGAATAATCTGAACGGTCAGCTGACGGAAGTCAGTAACAATCTGTCAGATCTGGAACAGCAGATCGCAGACAAGGAGCAGGAGATCGCGGATACCCAGGCCAGTCTGGAAGAGGCGAAAGCTACGGAAGCATGGCAGTATGAGTGTATGGTGATCCGGGTACGGGATATGTACGAGCGGAATGAGACCAGTTACATCAACGCTTTGCTGAATGCCCAGAGCTTCGATAAACTGCTGAACGCTGCGGACTTTTTTGAACGGATCGCAGCCTATGACCAGAAGAAACTGCAGGAATTCGAAGAGAACCGCAAGCTGATCGAAGAGGAAGAGGCGAGACTGCAGGCAGAGAAAACGGAGCTGGATAGTCTGAAGGTGGCAGCGGAAACCGAGAAAAGCAAGGTGTCCGGTCTGATCAGCCAGACATCTAACAGCATTGCAAAATATGCCGGGGATATTTCGGAAGCAGAGCAGAGAGCCCTGGCATATGAACAGGAGATCAAACAAAAAGAAGAAAATCTGGAAACACTCCGGAAAAAGCTGGCAGAAGAGATCGCCATGTCCCAGAAGGCGGCAAACGCAACCTGGCGGGACATTTCGGATATCTCCTTTGAAGAGGGAGACCGTTATCTGCTGGCAAATCTGATCTATTGTGAAGCGGGCGGAGAACCCTATGACGGTCAGCTGGCGGTAGCCAGTGTGGTTATCAACCGTGTCAGAAGTTCTGTTTATCCCAACACAGTGGTAGGAGTGATCTATCAGAACAAACAGTTCTCACCGGTGGCCAGCGGACGTCTGGAACTGGCATTGGCCACCAATAAAGCCACTAGCCGCTGCTACCAGGCGGCAGACGAGGCTATGTCCGGTGTGACCAATGTAGGAAACTGTGTATATTTCCGCACACCGGTGGAAGGACTGACAGGTATCAATATCGGCGGACACGTATTTTATTAAACGAAAGCGAAAATCTATGAGACTCAACAGCGTAGAACAAAAGGGTTATGCAAATAGAATCATGGACTGGAAGATCTTCGTAAGGCAGGATCTGGTAGCAGCCAAGGCGTCGGAATTTTTCTATGAATTCGTAGGGGAGAATTCTTTCCGGCCGGTGAGTGAACTGCTTCTGCCGGAAGACGGGGAGCTGTTGAAAAAAGCAGTGGAGGCGGATACGTTCCAACCGCTGGAACTGATCACGGTGCTTCACAATCTGAAGGACAGTGTAAGGAATGTGTATCTGCGTCTGGAACAGAGTGAACAGACGGAGAACGGGATTCCGTTGTATCAGATCACCGTTTCAGATATTCATGATCTGGAGAACCGGAATTTACGACTGGAGCAGAGCATTCTGAAGTACCGTCATTTTATGACATTAGAAGATGTTTACTTTTTTGAATATCTGATCGAACAGGACAGTATTACGGTCTATAAATATGTCAACGAGCGGGCCATGAACCAGTTTGAAGGGCCTATGAATGCGCTGATCCGGAATGTGGAGCAGGCACATGAGGGCAGTGATATTGCCATATTGGAAGGGCAGCTTCGGACTTTCTGTGCGCATCTGCGCAATGGAGATGATTTCTTTGAGATGGAATTCGTCAGTGAGCAGGAGAACAAGGGAATATGGAGGGTCAAAGGCTCCCGGATCCCGAAAAAACGTGATATGGTGGCTGGTATCATAACCCCGGACCGGAACAGGGAGCAGGAAGCTTACTATCTGACTCCGGCAGCCCGGGATGCCGGAACCGGTCTGCTGAATAAACGGGCATGGACGGAATATACCATCGAACAGCTGAATCGGAAGGATGGTCAGGTCCGCTGGCTGGTGATCATTGATATTGATGATTTCAAACATATCAATGATACCTATGGTCATATCTTTGGTGACCAGGTCATCCGCAGAGTGGCGGAGATCATGCAGGAATTGGTGGGACAGCGGGGCGTGATCGGACGATTCGGCGGAGACGAGTATGTGATCCTGTTGGAGAAAGTGGAGACCAGAGAACAGCTGAAGACACTTTTGAAGACCATTGCGAAGGAATTTGCTCTGGCATTTGATCCGAAGACCCATGCGACAGCTTCTATCGGCGTATCAGAGTATCCGGTAGATGGAAGCGAATACGAGGAACTGATGCGCAAGGCGGATAAGGCCCTCTATCTGGCCAAGGAAAAAGGCAAGAACCGCCATATCATCTATGAAGAGAGACTTCACGGCAAGCTGGAAAGCGACGATATGCAGAACATGGCTATGGCCTATGCGGTATCTAAGGAGAAAAAGCGGGAAGTCATCACGAAGATGATCACCGAACTGTGTGTATCCGATGTGAACTCCATTGTAAAAAAGGAAGAACGGCTGCAGCAGATCCGCAGTCTGTTTGATCTGGATGGAATCACGATTTATTCAGAGTCGGGAGCGCAGCTGGTATGCCGGAATGGTAATTACATGGTAGAAGTACCGGATGGAAGAGGACTTTTTGAAGATGAGAAGTATCTTGCGCTATTCGGGGATGATGATAATTTTATAGAATCCAACACATTGAAACTCAGATCCCAGGATCCGGCGGCATTTGCCGTGATGCAGAAGCAGGAGATCGGTGCTTTCCTGCAATGTCTTTGCCGCAAAGAGGGAGTGCCGAATGTGATCGTGAACTTTGATGTGTTCAACCGCAACCGTAAGTGGTCGGATGAAGATATTACACTGTTGACGATTCTGGGACACTGCATCGGAAACCTGCTGAACTATTCAGAGTAAAGTAAGTGAGAGCAGAAGCTCGTCGGACACTTGTGTCCGTAAGAGCCTATGCTCTCATTTATTATGCGAATGTGTTACTCTGAATAGTTCTGACCAGGGAGCAAAAAGTAAGCACTGCAGCTACAGCCCGCTCCTATCCAACGGATTCTGCAGCCTGTCGAACTTGTCCCGGTAGATAATGGTGATCAGGTTGTTCAGCTGGCGCAGGCAGGCACTCATCTGAGCCTGGGTGATCAGCCCCTTTTCCAGAGCCTCGGCCAGCTCGTCCAGATCCACGACATGCATCCTTCCATCGGGATAGAGGATAATGTCAGCCAACAGATCCGTGACGATCAGGGAATTATCTTCCGGTCGGGAAGTATATTCCACAATATCGCAGTACCAGTACAGCAGAGAACCGTCATGGCGGTAGAACTTGCTGATCTTGAAGCCTTCCTTGAGATAATAGCAGGAACAGCCGTGGGAAAACGTGGTCTTGGGATTCAAGGTCTTCCATTTGGTCAGAATGTAGTCTTCGTTCTGCTCGACGATAATATCATCCTTTAATAAAATGCATTCTTCCGGGATCAGCCGTTTACGGTAGATCTGAAGTTCGTTGCTCATAGAGTTTCTCCTTTGTGCGGTGTGCTTTACAACGGTCACAGTTCCGGAAACGGGATAAAAGGCCTGGGAGGAATCGTGTGAGGACACAGCGTCTTCTCCATCCAGATCATATCATGCCATGCATCCTGCTTGTAACCGGAAGCGTGAAAATGTGCCACGGTTTTATAACCATGTTTTTCGTGGAAGGCGATGCTGGGAGGATTGGGGTAGGTGATGCAGGCACAGACATTGCAGACGTGCTGTGCGGTCAGGCATTCCTCCAGCTTTTCGTATAACAGACTGCCGACACCGCTGCTTCGAAGATCCCGGCTGACATAGATGGAAGTCTCCACAGACCAGTCATAAGCAGCGCGGCTTTTAAAAGCGGATGCGTAAGCATATCCTGCCGGCTCCCCGTCCAGTTCAGCCACCAGGTAAGGATAACGGGTAAGAGTGTGACGGATCCGGTCCGCAAATTCTTCTGCGGAAGGAGCGATGTACTCAAAGGTAATAGAGGTATTTTCCACATAAGGGGCATAAATGGCAACCAGCCTTGCAGCATCCTCAGGGGTGGCGATACGGATCCGCAGCTGTCTTTTGATGTCTGTAGTCTTCATTCGCGTCATCCTTCTTTCTATAAGGGTGTAAAGTCACTGAATAGTTACTCAAATAGTACTTCCGGAGAGATTTCAAGTCAATCTTTTTTTCGCAGGATTTTATAGATTTTTTACCATTTAGACAGGGGGATTTTACTGGACATCATGTTAAGATTTCGTTATAATGACTATAGGTTTGCCCTGCAGTGGGAAAATATTTTCAAAAATGTACAAAAATAAATGCTGAGAGCAGAAATCAACACAGGAGGACACAGTGTCAAGAAAAAAGAAACCCTACGACAGACAGGTGTTTCGGGCGATCACACTGATCATGCAATTTGGTATCAATATGTTGGTACCGATCTGCCTGATGTCCGCAGCCGGCATCTGGCTGGATAAACATTTCGGAACGGACTTCTGGATGATCCTGCTTTTCTGTATGGGAGCTGTGGCCGGAGGGCAGAATGTATACCGGATGGCCAGGACAATTTATGAAGACGGCGATGATAAACACACTAAAAAAGATAAATAGAACGGTTCTGGAGATGGATCTGGGGATCTTGTTCCTGGGAGTGTCAGCGCAGATCATAGGAGCATTTATTGCAAAGGATGGAGCAATGTATGCCAAAAGTCTGTGGTTTGGCGTTCTGCTGGCGCTGTTTTCCATATATCATATGTACCGTTCCCTGGACCAGGCATTGGACCAGCCCGAGAAGACTGCTACGAAAATGATCATCCGTGCCTATGTCTTACGATATGTCATGCTGATTTTTTTCCTGTTGGTGATGATGAAGACCGGAGTGATGAATCCTCTGATTTTCTTTTTCACCTATGTTATATGTATGAAAGTAACGGCATTTCTACAGCCGCTTACCCATAAATTATGCAATAAACTGTTCCACGAGACGGATCCGATACCCCAGGCGATGCCGGAGGAGACTGCGGAAGACAAAATTGCTCCGCAGACTGCGGAAGAAGCGGAAGCCCCGAAGGATGGAGAAGTGACAGAGGAACAACAGAATAAACAATAAGGAGGTGAAACAATGGAACATGGAATTCTGTTATCCGGTGCCGACAATATCGACTTTATGATACATGGCGTGTTTAAGTATTCCTTTTTCGGCCATGAGGTATGGATAACGACCACACATGTGTGTGTGCTGATCGTCATGTTGCTTATCATTGGTTTTGCCATTGCTGCCAACCGCCAGATGGCCAAAGCCAGAGAAGTGCCGGAAGGTTTTCAGAATGTGGTGGAGCTGATCGTGGAGAAGCTGGATGCCATGGTGGATGCTCCCATGGGCAAGGCCGCACCGAAGTTCTACAACTACATCGGAACGATCTTCATCTTCATTCTGGTGAGCAATATTTCCGGTCTGTTAGGCCTGCGTCCCCCCACAGCGGACTACGGCGTGACATTGCCTCTCGGTGTTCTGACCTTCCTGCTGATCCATTACAATCAGTTCAAGTACCAGAAGCCGAAGGAAATCTGGGAAGGCATGTGTTCCCCGCTGCCCCCCTGGTTGCCGATCTGGCTGCCCATTAACCTGATCAGTGAGATCGCAGTACCGATTTCCCTTTCATTACGTCTGTTTGCAAACGTATTGTCCGGAACGGTAATGATGGCACTGATCTACGGACTGCTGGGTGTGATCGCTACAGCGTGGCCCGCAGCACTGCATGTATACTTTGACCTGTTCTCCGGAGCCATCCAGACATACGTATTCTGTATGCTGACCATGACTTACATTGCCAATGCAAGAGGAGACGCTTAAAGCTGTACTGTTCAGGTATGGCTATCTGAAACTATGCTAGAAAGATTCTGATAAGAATCTCAATAATAGGAGGATTTACTATGGATTTTAATGAAAACTTTATCTTAGGCTGTTCTGCAATCGGTGCTGGTCTGGCAGTTATTGCCGGTATTGGACCCGGTGTAGGCCAGGGTATCGCAGCAGGACACGCTGCTGCAGCAGTAGGACGTAATCCCGGAGCAAAGTCCGAGATCACTTCTACCATGTTATTGGGACAGGCAGTTGCCGAGACCACCGGTCTGTACGGTCTGTTGATTGCTATGCTGCTGCTGTTCGTAAAGCCCTTACTTCCCTGATTAAACGAAAGGAATGCGGATGAAAATGATACTATTAACAGAAGGCGAGACCATGTCAAGACTGTTTGACCTGGACTGGCAGCTGCTGGCAGACTCCTGCCTGATGATCATTGCCATCTTCGTATTGTTCCTGGCACTCAGCTATTTTCTGTTCAATCCGGCCAGAAAGTTCTTAAATGATCGTAAAGAGAAGATCAGGGGAGAACTGGAAGAGGCAAAGGACAATCAGGAAAAGGCCGCAGAACTGAAGGCACAGTATGAGGCGAAGTTGAAGGACATCGACAAAGAGGCGGAGGACATCTTAAGTGATGCCAGAAGACGGGCTCTTCAGAACGAGGAGCGTATCGTCACACAGGCCAAGGAAGAGGCAGCCAGAATCCTGGCGAGAGCACAGGAAGAAGCCAGACTGGAAAAGCAGAAAATGTCCGATGAGATCAAACAGGAGATCGTATCCGTGGCATCTGTCATGGCAGGTAAGCTGGTAGGCGCTTCCATAGACACCACCAGACAGAACAGCCTGATCGAAGAGACGCTGAAGGAAATGGGTGAGGATACATGGCAAAATTAGTTTCCAAAGTCTATGGAGAAGCCCTTTTCGAAGCGGCAGTCGACCATGGAAATGCGATCCAGCTGATGAATGAGACCGCACAGCTTGAGAAAATATTGGAAGACAATCCGGATTTTGACAAGCTGATGAAACATCCCGGAATCCCCAAACAGGAAAAACTCTCCATGGTGGAACAGGTCTTCCGTGGCAGAGTCAGTGATGATCTGACAGAGTTTCTGAAGATCGTGGTGACCAAGGAACGTTACGGCTCATTAAAGGCAATCTTTGCTTATTTTACCGAACTGGTCAGAGAATCTGAAAAGATGGGAACCGCATATGTGGATACCGCAGTGGAGCTGACGGAGGCCCAGAAGCAGGCAGTGAAAAATAAGCTGCTGGCTACGACTTCCTATCAGACCTTTGATGTGTATTACCATGTGGATCCGACGCTGATCGGCGGAATGGTGATCCGGGTGGGTGACCGGGTGGTGGACAGCAGTATCCGGACCAAACTGGAAGATATGAAGAAACAATTATTAAATATTCAGCTGGGATGACCGGCTGAAAGAAAGGTGCGACAGATCCATGAATTTAAGACCAGAAGAAATTAGTTCCGTCATTAAGGAACAGATCGAAAGATATTCTTCCCAGCTGGATGTATCCGATGTCGGAACCGTCATTCAGGTAGCGGATGGTATCGCTCGTGTACATGGACTGGAAAATGCCATGCAGGGTGAGCTGTTACAGTTCCCCGGCGATGTATATGGCATGGTGCTGAATCTGGAAGAAGATAATGTCGGTGTCGTATTGTTGGGAAGTGCCAGCAATATCGAAGAGGGTGATATCGTCAAGACCACCGGACGTGTGGTAGAGGTTCCCGTAGGAGACGCATTGCTTGGACGAGTAGTGAACTCCTTAGGACAGCCTATTGATGGTAAAGGCCCTGTACAGACTGACAAATTCCGTAAGATTGAGCGTGTGGCAAGTGGTGTAATCACTCGTAAGAGCGTAGACACGCCGCTCCAGACAGGTATCAAGGCAATCGACTCCATGGTTCCCATCGGAAGAGGTCAGCGTGAGCTGATCATCGGTGACCGTCAGACCGGTAAGACCGCTATTGCGATCGACACGATCATCAACCAGAAGGGTCAGAATGTAAAATGTATCTATGTAGCTATCGGTCAGAAAGCATCTACCGTGGCTAATATCGTAAAAACACTGGAGGAGTTCGGTGCCATGGCTTATACCACCGTTGTGGTATCCACGGCAAGTGACCTGGCTCCCTTACAGTATATCGCTCCTTATTCCGGTTGTGCGATCGGTGAGGAGTGGATGGAGAACGGAGAAGACGTACTGGTGGTATATGATGACCTGAGCAAACATGCTACCGCATACCGTACACTCTCCCTGCTCCTTCGTCGTCCGCCCGGACGTGAAGCATATCCCGGTGACGTATTCTACCTGCATTCCAGACTGCTGGAGCGTGCAGTCCGCATGAGCGACGAATACGGCGGAGGTTCCCTGACGGCACTTCCCATCATCGAGACCCAGGCAGGCGATGTATCTGCATACATCCCTACCAACGTTATTTCCATTACCGATGGACAGATCTATCTGGAGACAGAAATGTTCAACTCCGGTTTCCGTCCTGCGGTAAATGCAGGTTTGTCCGTATCCCGTGTAGGTGGTGCCGCACAGATCAAGGCTATGAAGAAGATCGCAGCACCGATCCGTACCGAGCTTGCCCAGTACAGAGAGCTGGCTTCCTTCGCACAGTTCGGATCCGAACTGGATGCGGATACCAAGGAGAAGCTGGCACAGGGCGAACGGATCAAAGAAGTGCTGAAGCAGCCTCAGTACCAGCCCATGCCGGTACAATATCAGGTCATCATCATCTACGCAGTAACCAAGAGATTCCTGCTGGATGTGCCTGTAGAGGATATTACCAGATTTGAGAAGGAGTTCTTCGATTATCTGGATACGAAGCATCCCGAGATTCCTGCAGCCATCGCTGAGGAAAAGGTGATCTCCGATGCTACGGAAGAAAAGCTTGTGAAGGCACTGAATGATTTCAAGGCAGAGTTTCTGAAATAAGTGTGTCAGCCGTGATATACGGCAGAATGAGAGGTAACTATGGCATCAATGCGTGATATCAAGCGCCGTAAGACCAGCATTCAGGGCACACAGCAGATCACCAAGGCCATGAAGCTGGTATCTACGGTAAAGCTTCAGAGAGCCAGAGCAGGTGCAGAACGTTCTCAGACGTATTTTGACTGTATGTATGATACCGTAAACAATATCCTGTCCAGGGTAGGTCATCTGGAACATAAGTATCTCGTTCCGGGGGCTTCCCCCAAAAAGGCGGTCATTGTCATCACCTCCAACCGAGGTCTGGCAGGCGGTTACAACTCCAATGTGGCCAAGCTGATCACTGGACAGGAGGAGTGGAAGGCAGAAGACGTTGTGGTTTATGCCATCGGTAATAAGGGCCGGGAGATTCTGGAGAGAAAGGGATATACCGTGAAGGAATCCTATCCGGAGGTCATCGAAGAGCCCACATATGCCGAAGCAATGCTTCTGTCGGACAAACTGCTGACATCATTTGCAGCCGGAGAGATCGGCGAGATTTATCTGGCATACACACACTTCAAGAACACGGTGAGCCACGAGCCGAAGCTGTTGAAGCTTCTGCCCGTGGAATATGATGCAGAGGCGGGTGCATCCACAGAGGGTGCCGATGCGCTGATGAATTTCGAACCGGAAGATGTGGAAGCACTGGATATGATCATACCGAAATATATATCCAGTCTGATCTATGGTGCACTGATGGAAGCGGCAGCCAGTGAGAACGGTGCCCGTATGCAGGCCATGGATAATGCCACCAGCAATGCGGAGGATATGATCAGTGATCTGTCACTGAAGTACAACCGCGCAAGACAGGGAAGCATTACCCAGGAGCTTACAGAGATCATTGCAGGCGCAGAGGCGCTTTAATATTTATATTTTGCAGTTATGTCTCTGGCAGTCTTTGTATCATTCCTAAGCAGACCGTAAAGGAACGTCGGCACTTAATGAGCGCTTCAGCGCGAATTTAGTGCCGCTACGTTCCGATCCGAGCGCAAGCGTGTCTGCGTGGAAGATACAAAGACTGCCAGAGAAAAACAGTGCAAAATGTGAGTTGATTATGAAATGCCCGCATAGCGGGCAGGAAAGAGGTAGAAATGGCAGGAGAGAATAAAGGAAGGATCACCCAGGTCATCGGTGCCGTACTGGATGTACGCTTCGATGAGGGCAAACTTCCCGAGATCAATGACGCGATCCGCATCCCTACCAGAGATGGAGGAGAACTGGTAGTGGAAGTCTCCCAGCATTTGGGTGATGACACTGTCAGATGTATTGCCATGGGTACTACCGACGGACTTGTGAGAGGAATGGAGGCTATCGCCACCGGATCTCCCATTTCCGTACCGGTAGGAGAGAATACCCTGGGCAGAATATTTAATGTACTGGGTCAGCCGATTGATAACAAGCCGGTACCGGCAGGAGTGTCTTACGAGCCTATCCACCGTGCCGCACCGACCTTCGCAGAGCAGTCTACGGACACAGAACTGCTGGAGACCGGTATTAAGGTCGTTGACCTGCTCTGCCCTTATCAGAAGGGTGGTAAGATCGGTCTGTTCGGTGGTGCCGGTGTAGGTAAGACCGTACTGATCCAGGAGCTGATCCGTAATATCGCAACCGAGCACGGCGGATATTCCGTATTCACCGGTGTAGGTGAGCGTACCCGTGAGGGTAACGACCTGTACCACGAGATGCAGGAGTCCGGCGTATTGGACAAGACCACCATGGTATTCGGACAGATGAACGAGCCCCCCGGAGCAAGAATGAGAGTCGGTCTGACCGGACTGACCATGGCAGAGTACTTCCGTGACAAGGGCGGAAAAGATGTGCTGTTGTTCATCGACAACATCTTCCGATTCACCCAGGCCGGAAGTGAGGTATCTGCACTGTTAGGCCGTATGCCTTCCGCAGTAGGATACCAGCCTACATTACAGACAGAGATGGGTGCGCTCCAGGAGCGTATCACATCCACCAAGAACGGTTCCATTACTTCCGTACAGGCAGTTTATGTGCCTGCGGATGACCTGACAGACCCGGCACCTGCGACCACATTCGCACATCTGGATGCCACCACGGTTCTGTCCCGTTCTATTGTAGAATTGGGAATTTATCCCGCAGTGGATCCTCTGGAGTCCACATCCCGCATTCTGGATCCCAGAATCGTAGGTAAGGAGCATTATGAGACCGCCCGCGGTGTACAGGAGATCCTGCAGAGATATAAGGAATTACAGGATATTATTGCTATCCTCGGTATGGATGAGCTGTCCGAGGAAGACAAGCTGGTCGTATCCCGTGCCCGTAAGATCCAGAGATTCCTGTCCCAGCCTTTCTTCGTGGCAGGACAGTTCACCGGTCTGGAAGGAAAATATGTACCTATCAGCGAGACCATCCGTGGATTCCGTGAGATCCTGGACGGTAAGCATGATGATATTCCGGAGAGCTACTTCCTGAATGCCGGAAGCATTGATGATGTACTGGCAAAGGTTCATGCATAGCATGAGAGGGGAGTACAGATATGGCAGATAAAGAATTCACACTTCGTATCATAACCCCGGAAAGAGTATTCTATGAGGGAATTGTGGATATGGTAGAATTCAATACCACGGAAGGACAGATTGGTGTCCTTCCGGGCCACATTCCCCTGACGGTGATCGTGAAGCCGGGTATCCTGCATATTACGGAGAAGGACGGAGAGAAGGAGGCAGCATTGCATTCCGGATTCGCCGAGATCCTTCCCGAAGGAGTTACCATTCTGGCAGAGATCATCGAATGGCCGAATGAGATCGATGAGAACCGTGCGGAGGCAGCATTGCACCGTGCGGAAGAGAGACTGCGCAGCAAGACGCCGGAGACGGATATTGCCAGGGCAGAGACGGCATTGCAGAGAGCAATGGCGAGAATTCAGGTGCTGCGATAAGCTTCGCAGCACCTCTTTTTTCTTTTACGCATATGCTATAAAAAAGCATGAGGCATTTTAAAATGGTAGCAAGACCGTTTTTTATGACATTGCCCGGATATCCCGGAAGAATGGATGAAAAGGAACTATTAAATGACTTGGAATATCTGCAGCAGACCTATCCCGGAGAAGTCAGACGCTGTCAGCGCAGGATTGCGGAAATATTGGACAAATACGACTATGAAGGAAGCATGATCTATGATGAATATCCGGACCGCCTGAGTCTGTTCCGGATAGCGGATACGATCAGCACGATCCTGGAACAGGAAGCGGAAAAAGTATCAAAGGATCTGATCCATGTGTTGGTGTGCAATGAGATCTACAAAAGGAGACACGGTGGACGACGGGGAATGATTGCGTTCTTATAGGAAAGCGTGCTATAATATGCGCAAAACATTTGAAAAACAGGATAAACCATGGAAGAACTGAAAATACTTTTACAGAAAATTTTGAATAAAGATCTGCAGCAGATCATCCTGAGCAACAGCCGTCATCCGGAACAGACCCAGAAGGTAAAGATCCGCCCGGTGCTGATCCGGGAGGAACTGTTGTTCCAGGAGACTGCTTACAGAGGAACTCAGGCATTTCACGAGAATTTTACAGCAGAACAGCTGACGGACCGGATCTGCACCGCCTTACAGGAGCAGTTCCGGCAGGGAGAATTCTCAGCGAAGACCCTGCAGGCCACCGCTCTGGTCAGCAAAAAGGGCAAGCTGACACTGAAGGTGAAAAAAAGTGGCAAGGCACCGCGGACGGAGGGGGCGGCTGCTTCTGAAGAAGAGGAACTGCAGGCACTGGCTCACAACCGTACCAAGCATTATATTTTAGAGGAAGGAAAACCGGTGGATTTCCTGGTAGGACTGGGCGTGCAGACCCCGGACGGCCGGGTGACCAGGGCGAGATTTGATAAATTCCGTCAGATCAACCGGTATCTGGAATTTATCGAGGATGTGATCGATGAACTGCCGAAAGACCGTACCATCCGCATTATTGATTTTGGCTGCGGCAAATCCTATCTTACCTTTGCAATGTACTATTATCTGCATGAATTACAGCATAGAGATATCCAGGTGACCGGACTGGATCTGAAGACCGATGTGATCCGGCACTGTAATGAACTGGCGGAAAAGCTGGGGTATGACAGATTAAAGTTCGAGAGGGGAGACATCAGTACCTACGAGGGCACAGATGTGGCGGACATGGTGGTGACCCTGCATGCCTGTGACCTTGCCACAGATTATGCGTTAGACAAGGCGGTAAAATGGGGGGCCAGAGTCATTCTGGCGGTTCCCTGTTGTCAGCATGAACTGAACCGGCAGATAAAATGTGATCCTTTAAAACCAGTGTTAAAATACGGCATCATCAAGGAGCGCGTGGCAGCACTGCTCACCGATGCTCTGAGAGCAAATCTGCTGGAACAACAGGGCTATGAGACCCAGATCCTGGAATTCATCGATATGGAACATACCCCGAAGAATCTGTTGATCCGGGCAGTGAAAAAGAACGGTATGCGCCCGAAGAAAAGCGCAGATATCGGTACTGTGGAGGAACTGCTCCATGTGGCACCGACACTGGAAAAATTGCTGAATAATGAATGAGTGAAGAATCAAGAATGAAGAAAACGATCATTAGAATTGCCGTGTGTGTTGTAGTATTTCTGGCATCAGCACTGATCATCGGCAGCATTATGAATCAGGGACATAACAATATGACCATGGAGATGGCTCCGGCCACTCTGCCTATGATCACCATGGAAAGCGGCGGTGTGGCATGCAATGAACTGCACGGAAATACCGTGGAGATGGATGTGGCTTACCAGAAGGACTGCATTACTCTGCTGGGGGAGGGCAGACAGGCGAATTTCACCGTGGATACGTTCGGAAGAGAAATTACGGGGATCTCGACAGAGGTTCGCAGCATCGACGGCAGCCGGCTGATCGAGAACAGTGAAGTCACCGGATGGAAGGCAAATGGGAAAAGCTTTTCCGTTTCCCTTACGTTAAAAGACCTGATCGACACGAATACACAATACAGTCTGACCTTGATCCTGGAACTGGAAGGGGAACAGAAGGTATATTATTATACGACTATTTTATGGAATGATGATGTGCATATTTCGGAAATCCTGGAATTTGCGACAGATTTCCACGGAAAATTATACGACAAGGAAGTGGCCAAGGAACTGACGAAATATCTGGAACCGAATTCCAAGCTGACAGATAACGGCACTTTTCATAAAGTGAATATTCACAGCAGCTTTCAGCAGATCACCTGGGGCAGTCTGGAACCGGTCCAGGAGGACGCGGCTTCCATCCGGCTGACACAGATCAGTGGGAATGTGGCCTCTCTGCTGATGGATTTTGTGGTATCCACCGGAGAGGGCAAAAATAAGATCTACTACAATGTCGAAGAGTATTACAGAGTCAGATATACTTCGGAGAGAATGTATCTGCTGGATTATGAGCGTACCATGACACAGATCCCGGATACTACCCGGATGTATGCCAATGACAAGATCCTTCTGGGAATCACGGATGAAAATGTGGGTATGATGGAGAGCGCGGATGGCAATACCGTGGTGTTCTCCGATATGGGGCAGCTACTCAGCTATAATGCGGCTACCAACAGACTGACAGTGATCTTCTCCTTCTATGATAAAGATAATGCCGACCGGCGGACTCTGTATGACAATCATGGCATCAAGATCCTGGATGTAGACGAGGGCGGTAATGTGAAATTTGCCGTGTATGGTTACATGAATCGCGGAAGACATGAGGGAGAGACCGGCATTCAGATCATCAGCTATGACAATTCGCTGAATACGATCGAGGAAGAAGTCTATATCCCATATTCCAAGAGCTATGCGGTGCTGAAGGATGAGATGGAACAGCTGCTGTACCGGAACAGACAGCAACATGTATATTTTTTCCTGGAAAACGGTGTCTATGATGTGGATCTGGAGAATCGCAGCGCTGAACAGCTGGTAAGTATAAGACAGGATGACAGCCTTCAGGTATCGGAGAACCATGAGATCATCGTATGGCAGGAAGGGGATGACATCAACCACAGCAACCAGCTGAATGTCCGGAATCTGAATACCGGAGAACAGACAGTGATCCGGGCGGAGGACGGTGAGGCTATCCGGCCGCTTGGCTTCATGGGAGAAGATATTATCTACGGCGTGGCCAGGGAGAGCGACATCCGGACAGAGAATTCCGGACAGATCTTTTACCCCATGTATAAGGTCTGCATCAGCAATTCTTCCGGAAATAATCTGAAGGAATACGGACAGGATGGCATCTATATCGTGGATTGCGCCATCGAGGGCAATCAGATCACCCTGTCGAGAATACAGCGTTCTGAGAACGGCAGCTATCAGGAGATCCTGAATGACCAGATCATGAACAATGTGGAAGAAGAGCCGGGACAGAATAAAGTAGTTACGGCGGACATTGATATTTATGAGAGATATGTGCAGATACAGACCAAGACAACCATTGATACCAAGACTATCAAGGTGCTGAATCCGAAGGAGGTCGTATTTGAGGGCGGAAGAGAACTGACACTGGATGCGGTCAGCGAAGTTTCCAGATATTATGTATACAATGCTTATGGAGTACAGGGCATTTACAGTGCCCCGGGCAAGGCGGTGAAGGAAGCCTACGATTCCTCCGGGGTTGTTACGAACGACCGAGGCATTACGGTATGGCTGAAGGGCAATCGTGTCAGCAGGAACCAGATCATGGCGATCAAGGAAGAAAGTGTCACGGACCAGAAGAACAGCCTGACGGTATGTCTGGACAATATCCTGCGGCATGCCGGAATCACCCGCAACACCGAATATGACCTGGCGCAGGGTAAGACGGCCATACAGATTCTGGAAGAAAATATGACAGGCGTACAGGTACTGGATCTGAGCGGCTGTAGTCTGGATGCGGTACTGTATTATGTGAATCAGGATATTCCGGTACTGGCGATCCTGGAGGACGGGGAAGCGGTGCTGGTGACCGGATTTAATGAATTCAATGTGGTCATTATGGAACCTTCCACCGGAAAGCTGTATAAGAAAGGAATGAACGATGCCACAGCGTGGTTTGCTGAGAATGGCAATCATTTCATCACATACATGAGAACAGAGAATTAAATAGCTTATGATGTCGGGGGCAAAAGCCCCCGACTTTGATGCCTGCGGATTGTTCCGTGCTACGCACTCCCACAATCCCACCCGATATGAGCAAGCTCATGTGGGCTTAGACCTTTTGACCCTGGCATCATAACTTATTTCTGTACGTCAAAAATGTATTTGCGATATTTCTGCAGCACGGTGCGAAGCAGCATGCCCAGGATGCCGCAGGAGATCACTTCCCCGATGCCTACGGTCAGCATGAAATAAGGAATACCACCTTCTAAATGATACACATAAGCCAGCACGAAAGGAACGATAATGGTGTTGGCAATGATGGGAGGCAGGGGAGCCAGCCATTTGTTCCTATCCCGCAGCAGGTAAGTGCCAAATGCACCGATCAGCGTTGCCAGACTGCCGAAGATAATGTCGAGCAGCATACAGCCGGTCATGGTATTGCTGATGATACATCCCAGGAAAAGTCCCGGTATGGCAGCAGGGGTAAATACGGGAAGAATCGTCAGGGCTTCCGAGAAGCGGACCTGAATGGCATAATTAGCCAGTCCCAGAGCGTTGGCTAACATAGTCAGCACAACATAGAGAGCAGCGATCACCGCTCCGTGTACGAGGTACAGTACTTTTTTGTTCATTTGTTTTCTCCTTTAGTTTTGTTTTACGTGTGGAAGGTCTCGAACACACGATTCATTTTACGCCGGGAATCGGCGAGCCTTATAAGACCTTGTTTTTATGGGCTGTACAACTGTTTCAGTATAACAATAATCTGGGAAAAGTCAAGACCGGGTACAATTTAGACTCAATTTTATGTAAATGGTGAATTTTATTGACGAAATCAAAAGAGGGTGTTAAGACAATAAAAGAAAAGAGTGCTACCGTACAGCAACGGTTCACCTAAGTTAATAGTTACTTATCAAAAAAGCATCGGGCGGTTGCTTTTTTGATGTTTATGTTTCTGAGCAGTCTGTACGATACTGATAAGCGTTACGATGATACTGATGATCGTAACAACAATACCGACAATCCCAATCACTGTTTCTGCCATCTTATGTACCTCTCGTTAAATTTCCCATTTGTGCCACCTCCGATAATACTATCATAGATACCTTTGATCCGGAAAAATAAGTAACGAAATATGCTATGTGGAAATTGGCTGTTTTCCCGAAAATGAAATTTGTGCAAAATAACCAATAGTTGCATTTTCTGCGTAAAAATGCGAAAATATAAGATAACGCATTGATTGCAAGAAGGTAAGGAGAAATATATGTATATTATCGCAGGGCTGGGAAATCCAGGCAAAGAATATGAAAATACCAGACATAATATCGGGTTTGATGTCATAGACAGATTAGCAGAGGAAGAAAATATCGCCGTCATGGAGAGTAAGCATAAGGCGCTGATCGGCAAGGGCTATGTGGCTGGACAGAAGGTGATCCTGGCGAAGCCCCAGACTTTCATGAATCTGAGCGGTGAGAGCATCCGGGAGATCGTGGATTATTACAAGGTGGATGACACTGCGGAACTGATCGTGATCTCCGACGATATCAGTCTGGATGTGGGACAGATCCGTATCCGCAAAAAAGGCAGCGCCGGTGGCCATAACGGCCTCAAGAATATCATCAAAATGTTAGGGCATGATACTTTTATCCGCGTGCGTATGGGCGTGGGAGAGAAGCCGAAGAACTTCGATCTGGCAGACTACGTGCTGGGACATTTTCCGGCGGAGGAACGAAGCATCATGGACGAAGCGGCGAAGACCGCAGCAGAAGCTATCCGTATGATCATCACTGAGAATGCGGATGCAGCCATGAACCATTTTAACAGTAAGAAAGCGTAACGGTTGTATAGTAAGAGGAAAAAGCGATGCAGGCACTGATTGCGCCACTGAAAGAACTGGCGGAATATGATGAGATCCGAAAAGTGACCAGACAGGGAAAAGGAACCGTAGCTCTGTCCGGCTGTGTGGACTCCCAGAAACTTCATATGATCTACGGACTCAGCGATGGCCTGAAATACAAGGTCATCGTTACTTATAGTGACTTAAAGGCCAAAGAGATCTACGAGGAATACCGCTTTTATGACAGAAATGTCATGCTGTATCCGGCGAAGGACCTGATCTTTTTCCAGGCGGATATCCACGGCAATCAGCTGGTGCAGGAGCGGATCAAGACCCTGCGCAGAGTCGTGGAGGGTAAGCCGGTCACCATTGTTACCACCTATGCGGCACTGATGACACCGCAGGTATTGTGGGAGGAGAAAGACATCATCCGCACCGAGCGGGGCGGCAGTCTGGACGAGAGCAAACTGGCATCCAGACTGGTGGCTATGGGATATGAGAAAGCCTATCAGGTGGAAAGCCCGGGGCAGTTCTCCATCCGTGGCGGCATTGTGGATATCTTTGATCTGACGGAGGAAAACCCCTATCGTATCGAACTGTGGGGAGATGAGGTGGAGTCCATCCGCAGCTTCGACATCCTGAGCCAGCGTTCCATTGAGAAGCTGGAAAGCATCACTGTCTACCCGGCCACAGAGTTTGTACTGTCGGAAGAGCAGATCCGCAAGGGAATCAGTAAGCTTGAAAAAGAAGCAGACAAACAGGAAAAAATCTTCCGGGATGCCCACCAGCCGGAGGAAGCCCACAGGATCGCCACACAGGTCAGCGAATTGAAAGAGCAGCTGCTGGAGTTCCAGAGTAAGATCAATCTGGAAGGCTACATCCGTTATTTTTATGAAAATACGGTAACCATGCCGGAACTGCTGTCAGATATGGCGGGGCGTTCTCTTGTCTTCTACATCGATGAACCGGCGAGAGTGAAGGAACAGGCGGATGCCATCGAACTGGAATTTCGGGAGAGCATGGAACAACGTGCCAGAAAAGGTTATGTGCTGCCGGGACAGATGAACATTCTCTACAGTGGGGAACAGGTAGCGGCTACTTTAGAGAAAAATGCCGTGGTGACCCTGGCTACCATGGAGACCAAGTACGGATATTTCAAGAAAGAAATGCATGTGGATATTGCTGCCCGCAACATCGCCCCTTATAACAACAGCTTTGAAGCACTGGTCAAGGATCTGAAAAAATATAAAAAGAACGGCTACCGGGTGCTGCTGTTGTCCGGTTCCCGTACCAGAGCCAGACGTCTGGCGGAGGATCTGCGGAACACCGAGGATGCCGGACTGACAGCAGTATACACAGAAGACCCCATGAGGGAAGTACAGCCTGGAGAGATCCTGACCTATTACGGGCATGTGAACAAGGGATTTGAGTATCCCTGGCTGAAATTCGTGGTGCTGTCCGAGAGTGATATTTTCGGAGCGGAGAAGCGTAAGAAAAAGAAGAAAAAGCTCTATCAGGGGCAGAAGATCAATGATTTCAACGACCTGAAGATCGGGGATTATGTGGTACATGAGACCCACGGACTGGGCATCTATAAGGGCATCGAGAAGGTAGAGGTAGACAAGGTCGTCAAGGATTACCTCAAGATCGAATACCGGGACGGCGGCAATCTGTACATTCTGGCCACCGGACTGGATGTGATTCAGAAGTACGCCTCCGCCGATGCGGCGAAGAAGCCGAAGCTGAACAAACTGGGCGGTAAGGAATGGGAGCACACCAAGACGAAGGTGCGCAGCGCCGTCAGCGCCGTGGCGAAGGATCTGGTGGAATTATACGCTGTCCGACAGCAGAGCGAGGGCTATGCTTTTGGAAAAGATACGGTGTGGCAGCGGGAGTTCGAGGAAATGTTCCCCTTTGAAGAGACAGAGGATCAGCTGAATGCCATCGCGGACACCAAGGCGGATATGGAAAGCCATCGGATCATGGACCGCCTGATCTGCGGAGATGTGGGCTACGGCAAGACCGAGATCGCCATCCGGGCCGCTTTCAAGGCTGTGCAGGAGGGAAAACAGGTGGTCTATCTGGTGCCCACCACCATTCTGGCACAGCAGCATTACAACACCTTTGTGCAGAGAATGAAGGATTTTCCCATCAACATCGCATTGATGAGCCGTTTCCGTACGCCATCGGAGATCAAAAAGACGGTGAAGGATCTGGAAAAGGGCATGGTGGATATCGTGATCGGTACCCACAGAGTATTATCTGCGGATGTGAAGTTCAAGGATCTGGGTCTGCTGATCATTGACGAGGAACAGCGTTTCGGTGTGGCCCATAAGGAGAAGATCAAGAAATTAAAAGAAAACGTGGACGTGCTGACCCTGACGGCAACCCCCATTCCCCGGACACTGCATATGAGCCTGATCGGTATCCGGGATATGAGCGTGCTGGAGGAGGCCCCCAATGACCGACTGCCGATCCAGACTTTTGTCTGCGAATACAATGACGAACTGGTGAGAGAGGCCATTGTCCGGGAAATGGCCCGGGGCGGACAGGTCTACTATGTCTACAATCGGGTGAACAATATTGCGGATATCGCGGCACAGATCGCAAAGCTTGTGCCGGAAGCCAACGTTGCATACGCCCATGGACAGATGAAGGAACACGAACTGGAGCGGATCATGTTTGATTTCATTAACGGAGAGATCGATGTGCTGGTGTCCACCACCATCATAGAGACCGGACTGGATATTTCCAATGTCAACACCATGATCATCCACGATTCGGACAATCTGGGATTGTCCCAGCTGTATCAGCTCAGAGGCCGTGTGGGTCGTTCCAACCGGAATGCCTATGCTTTTCTGATGTACAAGCGGGATAAGATGTTAAAAGAAGTGGCGGAAAAGCGGCTGGCGGCCATCAAGGAATTTACGGATCTGGGCAGCGGCTTCAAGATCGCCATGCGTGATCTGGAGATCCGTGGCGCCGGTAATCTGCTGGGATTAAGTCAGCACGGACATATGGAGGCCGTGGGATATGACCTGTACTGCAAGATGCTGAACGAAGCGGTGCAGAACCTGAAGGGCATTCATACGGCAGTGGATTTCGCTACGGTGATCGATCTGGATGTGGATGCTTACATTCCGGCGGAATACATTGTCAACGAGACACAGAAGCTGGATATTTACAAACGGATCGCCGGCATCGAGACGATAAAAGAGCGGGATGAAATGAAGGATGAACTGTTAGACCGCTTCGGCAACATCCCCAAGGCAGTGGACAATCTGCTGCGGATCGCCCTCATCCGTATGGCGGCCCACGGTCTGGACATGACGGAGATCAAGGGCAAGAACGAACGCATTACCTTCAACTTCCGGCCGGATGCGAAGATCGATCCCCGCAAGATTCCGGATTTCCTGAAAAAGCATAAGGATGAATTGAGCTTTACCGCTTACGGCAATCCGTTTTTTACCTATAAGTATAAAAAGACGGGACTGGTGGAGACCGATGCGGAGCTTTTGATGGGCAGAACCGAGGAATTATTGGAAGAAATGAAAGAATTGGTGTTGGAAACAGAGCCGGTTCAGAATGATTAAGAGAGTTTTATGGGACTTTAAAAATGATACCTTTTTATCAGAACAGGGAACGAAAGGATTCTGATAAGGAGGTATTTTTTATGAAAGGATATGTGACTGCCTGCGGATATATGGGATATGTGGAGAATGAATATATCTTATTTGCCAGCGAGGATGACTATTTTGAATATGTGGATTCGTTAAATTTTTAATTAATGTCCAGTGTCTTTACCGAGGCCGTGCATATGTGATATAGTACAAATGTAAAGAAAAAATGTAAGGGGTTTCAACGCTGCACTGTAAGGAGTAACGGTGAAATTCTGATAAAGCATTTGGCAAAATATGCAGATGGGAGTTTATATTATGGAACTGACTGAGAAGAAGGAATTTGACCTGCTCTCCCTGGGAGAGATCATGCTGAGATTATCACCGCCCGACAATGAGCGTATTACCAGAGGCGACAGCTTCAGCAAGCAGGCAGGAGGCGCAGAACTGAATGCCATTACCGGTGCGGCAATGCTGGGATTGCGCTGCGGTATCATTTCCAAGCTTCCGGCCAATGACCTGGGTGTATATATCAAGAACCGTGTACGTCTCTGCGGTGTCAGCGATGACTATCTGGTATACGATGATGACAAGGATGCCAGATTGGGCGTGTACTACTATGAGAATGGTGCTTACCCCAGAAAGCCCCGTATTGTATATGACCGTAAGAATACCTCCATCAACAAGCTGACCGTTGATGACTATGATGACAAGATATACAGCGATACCCGCTGCTTCCATACCAGCGGCATCACACTGGCTCTCAGCCCGGAGCTGAGAGCTACCGCTGTTGAGATGATCAAGCGCTTTAAAGCACAGGGGGCCATCATCTCCTTCGATGTGAACTTCCGTGGGAACTTGTGGACCGGCGCCGAGGCGAAGGAATGCATCGAATCCATTCTGCCTTATGTGGACATCTTCTTCTGCTCCGAGGACACGGCGCGTTTGACCTTCCTGAAGGAAGGCGATGCCAAGAGCATTATGAAGAGCTTCACGGAGGAGTATCCAATCTCCATCGTGGCATCCACACAGCGTATTGTACATAGCCCGAAGCGTCATACCTTCGGCTCCATTATCTACAGTGCCAAGGATGATACCTATTATGAGGAAGCACCTTACACCGATATTGAAGTCGTAGACCGCATCGGAAGCGGTGACGCTTATATCTCCGGTGTCCTGTACGGACTGTTGGCACATCCCGGTGAGTATCAGAGAGCACTGGAATATGGCAATGCCATCAGCGCACTTAAGAACACCATCCCCGGTGACCTGCTGTGCACCGACTTAAAGGAGATCCAGGGGATCATCAAGGAGCACAAATCCACCGGACGTATTGCGGAGATGGACCGCTAAAGCATTTCACCTTCTTATCTGATCGAACAAATAGAAAACACAAAGCTCTGCCATGTTAATTTAAGTGCATGGCAGGGCTTTTTCTGTTTATTTTTAACAAAATTGAACCTAAGATATATTAAAAAGTCTGCTATACAAGATTAAATTAGTTTGATATACTAAAGACTGATATAGAACTAAAAGCAGGATGTTATCAGACGGAAGATTCGAGAAACGGAAGGGAGACAGCAATTTGGAAAAGGAAGACCATATCCGGCAGAAAGAACAATGGAAACAACTGTCTCCTTCTGAAAAATGGCAGTATTTTATGGACTATTATCTGTGGGTTACCATAGGTGTGGCAGCGGGGATCGCTATTGTTATTTTCCTGATCGTACATTTTGCCACCAAGACCAGCTTCGTCATGGGAGTCATGGCAGTGAATACGGACGGAGAGCACATCGAAGCCACCGGTCCGGATTATTTTACGGATTTCCTGCGGGAGCACGGTGTGACTTCCAAACGGGATGTGGTCAACTTAAACTATACGATCTGGATCGATCCGAACTCGGATTCGGATGTGGATTCCACGAATCTCAGCACGATCCAGGTATTATTCATGACCCGGTCGGTGGATGTGTTTTTTTCTGACGAAGAGTTTTTGAAGCTCATGGGCGGCACGGATTATCTCGTGGACCTGCGGGATTATCTGCCTAAGGAACTATTGGACAGATATGAAGATCAGCAGATCATGGTGTTAAATACCATGACGGGAGAAACGATTGTGGCGGGGATCCGGCTTGAGAACAACGAATGGGTAAGGAAGACCGGATGGTATCAGGAGACCGCAGCCGTGGGGCTGGCGGATGGCATGAAGAATCCGGAGCTGGCAGTGGCACTGTTGGAGGAGATCCTACAGTAGTTCCGTCACGGCTGCCTGCGCCTGCGGCAGATGATGCGCTGTGGGAACGTGGATGACAGAGCACGATGGGAACAGAAAGACATGGAGTATAAATAGGGCATGGAAAACATGGACGCAAAAGGAAATGACAGAAAACACTATCGGGGAATCGAGAAACAGACGGATAATCCGTTTTTGAACCTGTATCACATTGATGCCCTGGGACGGGACGGAACGCCGTTTCATTATTATTTTGCGTCCCGAAATGATGAAAACAATATCAAACACAAGACCCACAGTATGCGCCCCGAGGGCATGGCGGTCTACGCAGTGACAGAGGACGGAGAGAAACTGGTGCTGGTGCGTCAGTACCGGTATCCCGTGAATGATTATCTGTATGAATTGCCGGCGGGACTGATCGAGCCGGAGGAGACCGCTTCGGAGGCCGCCTGTCGGGAAATGATCGAGGAGACTGGCTGGAAACTGGAAGTCTACGAAGGCGGAGAACCGGCTTTCCGAAGAGGATTTTTCCTGGCACAGGGGCTGACAGACGAGAGCGGCAGCATGATCTTCGGAACCGTGACAGAGAATGTGGGACAGCAGATGGAAAATACCGAGGATATTCAGGTGATCCTGGCAGACAGACAGGAAGTACTTCGTATCCTGCGGGAAGAACGGGTGTCCATGCGCTGTGGACTGATGCTGATGCAGTTTTTGAAGACAGAACCGGAAGCACCGTTTGCTTTTTTATATCTGTGACATTGACAGATGCAAATACACTGTCATGGATATTATTTGGAAAATTTGGAAAAATGATTTTGCAAAAACGGTTTTTTAAGAATAAACATTGATAAAGAAAGAGGCAGATTATGGCGATCAGATACATCGAGCAGGACAGAACCTTCTGGTTGGACACGGAACACACCAGCTATCTTCTAGCAATTGTAGATCAGGAGAATTTTGTGGGACACGTATATTACGGTCAGAAATTGCAGTATACCGAGAATACACCGGCACCGGTATATTTGCTGCGTACGGGAGAAGCACCCTTCGTTCCGTCACAGAATAACAGAGAGCGTGTGTCATTTCTGGATTCTTTCCCCATGGAATATCCGGGAAACGGTCTGGGAGATTACAGAGAAAGCGCCATTTCCGTGCGGACAGCACAGGGACATGTAGGAGTGCAGTTACAGTATGTCTCTCATGAGATCGTAAAGGAGAAGCCGGCACTGCCGGGACTTCCTTCCACATTTCCGGGGGATGAGGACTGCGATACCCTGATCCTACATCTGGCGGATCCGGTCATCGGTCTGGCTGCAGACCTGATCTATACTACATTTGAAGAGGAAGATGTGATCACCCGCAGTGTGATCCTGAAAAATACGGCAGGGCAGCCTATTTATGTGACAAAAGTTATGTCTGCCTGCCTGGATCTGGACTGCACGGATGAAAAGTATGACATTCTTACGTTGCACGGATCCTGGGCGAGAGAGCGCCAGATGGAGAGAAGAAGTCTGATGCACGGCAAACAGAGTGTTGGCTCCGTGCGGGGAGAATCTTCCCATCAGGAGCATCCCTTTATCGCACTGCTTTCTGCGGATGCCACGCAGGATGCCGGTGAAGTCTACGGTATGCACTTTGTATACTCCGGCAATTTCCTGGCACAGGCGGAGCTTTCCCAGTTCGATTCCATCCGCATGACTATGGGCATTCATCCGGAGAACTTTGTCTGGAAACTGGAGCAGGGAGAAAGTTTCGCAGCACCGGAAGTCGTTATGACCTATTCCTCAGAAGGATTGAGCGGGATGACCCATCATTATCACGATATGTACCGTGGCCATCTGATCCGCGGCGAGTACCGTGATAAAAAGAGACCAATCCTGATCAACAACTGGGAAGCTACCTATTTTGATTTTAACACGGAAAAACTACTGAAGATCGCAGAGCAGGCATCAAAGCTCGGCATTGAGATGCTGGTCATGGATGACGGCTGGTTCGGACACCGTAACGATGACAGTACCAGCTTAGGTGACTGGAAGGTCAATGAGCAGAAACTGCCGGGGGGCTTAAAACCTCTGGTGGAGCAGGTCAATGCACTGGGGATGAAATTCGGTATCTGGTTCGAGCCGGAGATGATCTCCCCGGATTCGGATCTGTACAGGGAGCATCCCGACTGGGCCATCGCCATTCCGGGACGGGCAGGCAGCTTATGCAGGAACCAGTATGTGCTGGATCTGTCCCGAAAGGAAGTCAGAGATCATGCCTTTGAAAGCGTGGCGGCAGTGCTGCACAGTGCCAATATTGAATATGTGAAATGGGACATGAACAGGCAGCTGTCGGACCTTGGTAGCGTGGAATTGCCCGCGGACCGTCAGGGAGAGCTCTATCACAGATATGTGCTGGGTGTGTATGAACTGCAGGACAGACTGCTGCAGGAATTCCCGCATCTGCTTCTGGAGAACTGCTCCGGCGGCGGAGCGAGATTTGATCCGGGTATGTTATATTACAGCCCGCAGATCTGGTGCTCCGATGACATGGATGCCATTGAGCGATTGAAAATTCAGGAGGGCACGATGTTATTGTATCCGCTGTCCACCATGGGCGCCCATGTATCGGACTGCCCCAACCATACGGTGGGAAGAGTGACTCCTTTTGAGACCAGAGGTCATGTGGCACTGGCAGGCACCTTCGGCTATGAACTGGACATTACGAAGATCCCGGAGGAGGACAGACAGCAGATCCCCGCACAGACCGCCATGTATCATAAATACAACGACCTGATCCGCAGAGGAGATTATTCCCGGATTGCATCATTTTTGGAAAACGGTAATTATGACTGCTATCAGGTGACATCCAAGGATCAGAAAGAAGCGTTGGTAACCTATGTACAGGTACTTTCCCGACCGAACTTCCACAGCAGGAGAGTACGTCTGAAAGGCCTGGCACCGGAGAAACAGTATCGCATCGAGGAGACCGGGGAAATCTTTGGCGGCGACGTGCTGATGCAGGCAGGACTGCTAGTGACACCTCTGTGGGGAGACTACCGCAGTAAGCTGATCCATCTGACCGAGGTGTAAAATTAAGGCAGTGACATGCCTTGACAAACGATTTTTGAAATCTAATATGGAAGTATAATTGACGATTTATCGGGAAATGTGTAGAAAAATAGCGATAAGGAGTACAAAATTATGGCAAAAGCAGTAAAATTAGCAGATATCGCAGAGAGAGTTGGAGTCAGCACAGTAACAGTGTCCAAGGCACTGTCCGGACAAAAAGGCGTCAGCGAGGAAGTTCGGGAGAAGATCCGCAGCATTGCGGAGGAACTGGGTTATCAGCAGCCGTCAGCGGCAAGAAAAAGTCAGAACCAGAAGAGCTACAATATCGGTATTCTGATCTCTGAGAGATTCCTTGATAAATATGAATCGTTTTACTGGCAGATGTACCAGGCGGTAGCTACCAGAGCCACGGCAAAGGAATGCTTTACCATGCTGGAGGTCATCGGAATGCCAGAGGAAGAGAACGGCAGAATGCCGAAGCTGGTACAGGAACGCAAGGTGGATGGCATTATCGTTATCGGTAAGATGATGGATACTTACCTGCAGCATCTGAATACAGAAGCCGGGATCCCGGTGATCTATCTGGACTATTATAACGGAAGGGAAGCCAGCGATTCCGTTATTTCCAACAGTTATTACGGAACCTATGAACTGACCTACTATCTGTATCGGATGGGACATCACAAAATTGCTTATGTGGGAACCCTGCTTGCTACCGAGAGTATTACGGACCGGTATTTTGGTTATCAGAAGGCTCTTTTGGAGCTGGGACTGGAGCAGAAAAAGGAATGGGTCGTGGACGATCGGCACATTGAGACAGGTAAGATCGATACGGTGAATATGTTGCAGCTTCCCAAGGATATGCCTACCGCATTCGTATGCAACTGCGATCTGACTGCGAGCTTTCTGATCAAGAAACTGAGAGAGAACGGATATCGTGTGCCGGAGGACATCTCTGTGGTCGGCTTTGATAACTACCTGTATCCGGGGCTCAGTGACATCCATATCACGACGTATGAAGTAGATATGGGAGAGATGGCGAGAAGAGCCATTCATAATATGATCAAGAAGATCACCAGTGATAATTATAAGTCCGGAGTTACCGTGGTGGAAGGCCGACTGGTACTGAAGGACAGTGTGTCTCACGTATAGACTGCGGTGCATTCTGCCTGTAGACGAAGGGTGTGACACCGGTGTGCTTTTTGAACAGGTGGATGAAATGATTGGTATTGTCGATGCCTACCATAGCCCCCACCTCGTGAATCGGATTATCCGTAGATAGGAGCAGTGATTTTGCTGCTTCTATTTTTTTCCCCTGAAGATATTGCAGCGGGGAAGTATGGAATGTAGCGGAGAATTCCCGACACAGACGGTAGCGGCTGATGCCCAAAGTCTGCTCAAAGTATTCCAAAGAGTGATTTTCAGCATAGTTTTCTTCAAAATCCGCTTTCATGGACAGCAGATAAGCAGGAATGGGCTTCACATCCCGGGAGACGGACAGGGCGGACAGCATCAGTTCTGCGAACATGTCGGTCAGTTCTCGGTGAAGCTGTATCTGCTCTGCAGGAGTCGGGGTGAATGAAAATTTGGTCAGCTGCTGCATCCGCTGTGAAACGCAGGAGCCGATGGGAATCGGGTAACAACAGGTAAAAGCAGCCTGAAATATGCTATAATAAGAAGAAAGCTCCGCTCCACTTAAGAAAAACATCTGAAAACGCCACTTTCCCTGCAACAGCCGGAGAGAGAACCCCTGGCTGCAATCTAAGAACAACAGATGCTCATGATCCAGGACCACCTCGCTGCCCCGGGTAGTAAGGACGGCACTGCCCTCTAAGGTGTAAAGCAGCAGATATGAGGGAAAGGGGTTCCATTCATAATAGAAAGGATCCGAGAGCCGGAATTCTCCACCGGCCAGGGGCAGTAAAAAGCTCTTGTCTTCCAGGGATACTTTATAGATCTGCCCCAGCAGGATTTCCGGGGAACGCTGCCCCTCCACATCGGAGGAAGTGTGCCTCAATGCATTGAGAAAAGTGGTGGAAATGTTCATACAAAAACCTTGCCTTTCCGCAATCTTCAAACTTCGGCTGCTTTAGCAGCTTGTGCAGGAACAAAACTTCATGTGAAAAATTTATTTTCACACTAGAAACATGCTTTTTTATTAAAATCTATTATAGAAAATTGATTATCTTTTTAGAAGTTCTTAAATGCCGCCAAAGCCTTATGTTTCAAGGCTTTCCGGCATTTCTTGTTACGGAAGATGTTCTTAAATCTCCTTAAATCCCCTCACGTTTTCCTGTTCAAAGGTAGTAGGCAAAGTAGTAAATTCAGCTTTTACTACTAAGCAATCAACCGTTCCATTTCTGCCATTGCATTGTCCGGTGTAGCGTGTGCGTAGTAGTTCAGCGTCATATTGATGTTGGAATGTCCCATGATGTACTGTAACGCTTTCGGGTTCATTCCCGCGTTTGCTAAGTTGGTGCAGAACGTGTGGCGTAAGGTATGCGGCGTTGTCACTTTCGGTAAGGCTTCCTCATGGCTCTTGTTGTACTTCTTCACAAGCCCCCGGAACATACTGTCATAGTTTGCAGCCACTTTCGGCTTTCCGTCCCTGTTGAGGAATAAGAAACGACTGTACCCGTCAATGATAACCGGCATTGCCTGTCTGCGGTTTTTCAGCACACGCTTAAATGCTTCACAAACCTTTGTACTCATAGGGATTTGACGGGTGCCGCTTTTCGTTTTCGGCGTTTCAATGTAATAGCCGCCCGCTTCGGAATGTTTCAAAAGTTGGTGGTCTACATTGATTAGCTTCTTCTCAAAGTCAATGTCCGTTTCCGTCAGCCCGCAGAGTTCAGAAATACGGAGCCCTGTCCCTAACAGTATGATAATCTCGTCGGAATATTTCTGATAGGTCTTATCATTCTGCATAAAGGATAAAAGCGAGGATTCCTGTGTTGAGGATAAGGGTACCTTTGGCTCCGTATCATCTTCCAGAACCGTGTTCAACTGGAAGTCAAACGGATTTTTGCGAATACAATCGTCCTGTATGGCTGTGTAAAAAGCAGCTTTTAAGGAACGCTTGTGGTTGTTGATAGTCTTGAAAGAATATCCCTTGTCTTTCATTCGTAACGCCCATTCTTTCGCGTCCGACAGCTTCACATTCTCAATGCTGCAAGCTCCAAGTTTATCTTCTTCCAAAATCCGCATAAGCTGTTTGCGCCCCTGTTTCGTACCCGGTCGGACGTTTGCCCGGTGGCGTATCTGCTTTGCGTAAAGCTGGCAGACAGTCATTTTCTTTCCGATAGGGTCTATCCCGTCGTCAAGGTCTTTCTGGATTTCTTTTTCCTTTTCCCGAAGCGAAATATCGTCGCGCTTCCCGGCGGGTGTCTTGTCGGTAGGTACTAACTTCCAAGAATACACAAACTGCGGTTTCCCAAAGGTATCAATGTATTTGTAAGCATATCTTCCGTCTTTTCTCTGGCTCTCTCCTGTCCGTAAGATACGGTTTCTGTTATCGCGTCTTTTTTCCGACATTGTGCGTCATGCTCCTTTCCATGACGGAAAGAGCCTTGATATGCCTGTATTCATTATACCACATTCAAGGCTCAATTTCACTATATAACTTCCAATGTGTCAATGATTTTTTCAAACTGTTTCCGCTTGATTTGAATACGGTTGCCATTCATAATGACCCACCCGGCAGCCGGATTTTCCTCTGCTAACTTTCGCAGCTTGTTTTCTCCAATGCGGAAGTATTTAGACGCTTCCTCAATCGTCAGCGTGTACTTTTCCCAAATAGGAACATCAGTATAATTCATGTAAGGTGTCCCCCTTTCTTGAAAAAATAAAATGGTTACAATATCAAAAAGGGGCTTTAATCAGACAGCTTCGGCAAGCCTCACGGGAATTGCACCCCCGCATGGTTCTCATGCAGCCCTACCCATTATCTGCGACGCTTCTAACGCTCGGATTATAGCTATAAGGGAGTATCATTATACCGATATGCGGATCGTGGCGGCAGACGTGCCAAGGTCTGCTATGGAACGCTGATAGTTCCCGCTCGGTGTTTCTCCCTCCTTTCGGTCATCGCGTATCAGCCCAATGGCTCCCCACATATCGAATGTATCTGATTTGCCCTATGCTGCGCCGCCATTCTCCTGCGTCGCTTTCTTTGTCAAGGTTCAAAAACGGTCAAGTTTTGCAATCTGCGGAAAGGGGAACGCAGATTACTTTTTACTTAGACCTCAAATGACAGGACAGCCCTCATAAGGCGTGACCGCAAGCGGTCGCGTATGTCCTCGTCTATGCCCCAATAAATATTGCCGCGCTCGTCGCGGAGCTTTCGCATAGACAGGGACGCTATGTAACTTTCGTAATGCTGTACGACAATCTTCATAGCTTCCGGGTCGCCCTTAGTTGCGGCTATGATTACCGGGTAAGGCAACAAGCCGCTTTCAGCGTTCTCATTGTTAATCTTCGTAGTCATAGGCGCGTTCCTCCAAATAGCGTTTTAGTAGCTTCATAGAGCTTTTCCGGCGGGTCTGTACTGTTGTCCTCGGAATATTGCAGTATTTCGCAATTTCCCGTTCGCTCATATCAAAGAAATAATAGAGCAGTACGGTTTCCCGCTTTTCGTCCGGCAAACTGTGTAGGGCTTCGGCAAGCAGCTCCGCAGTTATCTCCTTGCCGCCGACAACGAAAGACTGTTGCGCTTTATCGTCTGTAAAATATTCGTCGCAAACGTAAAGCTGTTTTTCTTCCTGTGGCGACAAATCGGAAAAAGGAATTTCGCGTAATTGCCGCTGCTTCGTGTCCCTGTGGGCGTTCATAGCTTCCCGCCTTAACGCCAGTTTGCAAAAGCCATTAAAAGCACAACGGATTTGCCATTGGGTACGAATAGGTTCGTTCATGTTCTCACCTCCTTTCGCAGCCGCGAAAGCGGTGGATTTTGAAATGTCCCCTTTCGTAATCCCTCAAACCGAAAAACTTGATTTTGGACGTTGATTTTTGGCGATTTTTCAAAAAAACTTTTGAAAAAATGCAAAATGCGCCCGTCTGCAAAATGCAGATGAACGCATAGGAATTAACTAAGGTATTTAGATGATTTGACAGTTCATATTTAAGGGTAGAAATGTCCCCGGCGGTGGTCGGGCTTTTTTTAACAAGTCAGAGAATGTAAAGATTTGTCGGTATGGTTTATCACTCATGGCGGCTACCTCCTAAAGCCGCCATATTTGAATGATTACAGGTCGTCACATAGACAAAAAAATCGGCGGCTCTGAAAATCAAAGCCGCCGAAAAATAGTAGGCGCGTGAAAATGCTTCTGCTCTGCGACGGCTTTTTTTCTTTTGCCGTCGCTCGGCAGATGAAATATCTATTTAATTATCTCGTCATTGCCGCCTATAACTGATCCGGGCAGCAATATAGTAAACTCCGTAGAGCAATATAAAAAAGACAAATGCAATACTAAGAGAGCCGATTATCCACAAGTTGTTTGAAAATGCAGGGAGATGAAACGCACTCAACTGCATTTTCCCCGCACTGACATATACAAAGCAACTGCTGATAATCAAAGCGGGTAACAAAGGGAGTAAAAACATCATTGACAACTGGCGATTATTTAGTTTCTCAATATCCCGCCTATTCATTCCAAGCTGCTGTAAAATACAGTCCTGTCGTCGTTTCTTCTCCCTGTCACTAAGAATTTGCGTCGCCAAAATTGCCGCACCAGTGATTTCAAAGACCAGTGAAAGGTAAAATAAGCAAATAGCCATAGCATAAAGCTGTGTCAAACTTTCTTTATCTACCCACTTGCCGGACAAATAATCAACATTATCAATCAGAGCTGTCACACCGCTACCGTCAGACGCAGTTTTCCCAATATTACGTTTTAGCATAGAAAGACCATCACACATTTGAACGATATTTTGCAAATCGCGGCTATCAAGCGGCGTTTCTGTTATGACAGACAGCAGACTATATAGTGTCGTCATTTGGCTAACCGCCTGTTCTGGAACAATGATACAAAAGTCAAGACCATTTCCGTATGTGTCCATCTGGCTGAATGGTTCACAAAATATGCTGTCCTCTGCGAATAAATATCCGGCACAATTCAGACTTTTATCCTGTTCAAGCAATGTTTCAAAGGGCTTTTTAAGTGCGGGAACACAATGGATATAACACAAAGACGGATTGAGTTCTACGGATTGAAGCCCCAGTATTTCGCGCAGTTTCTTATAATCACTCTGTTTCATATAAGTATCATGTTGATATTCTGCGTATGCCATATAGCCCGAACGTCCGGTACTTGATATACAATCGTTTCGCGCTGCAAGAAAACTATTTTTGTTATCCGTATAAATGCTGTAAACATAACTTGACTGAACGGGGAAGTTAAGGTCAAGAACATTTTCATAAGCCGAAAAATCCTGTAATTCTGCCTTGTGTAAAATCATTATATCAAATACGCTCTGTTCCATATTTTTGTCTGCAATCATATAAACAGCAGTACCCACCCCCATAAAGGTTAATGAAAGCATAAACAAAACGGAAAGAACGCCCATGATAATGCTTGTTGAACGGATTTTTGCTGTAAAGCCGCGAAATAGTACCAACCTGTTTTTTTCATATTTCCATTTTTCACGATTGCCAAATTGCATAATGAGAAACGTGGGTACACTTAGGAAAAACCCAAATAAAAACAGTACCAGACAAACAACGCTTATAAGCACATCATAACCATTCCCCAGCAGCCCGGTACACATCAGAAAAATTCCTACACACCCTGTCAAAACAGATATAAAAAACAGTGCAATGGCAGATACCCCGTCATGCAGCAGCTTTTTTTCGTTCTGGCGCTCATAATACAACAAATCGTAAAGAGTTACCTTGCTTATCCATTTGTTGTTCCTCCGTATAGCGTAAAAGAGCATTGCCAAAAAATAGATACAGGTTAATGCTGTGGCATTAAATGAAAAGTTCCACCTTAGGACATACATCACACCAAACATAGAGCTAAGAACCGCTTCTAACAGTTGGGAAAACAGTATGCCAACAGGAAGCCCAATAACAAACGCAAAAATGCCAATCAAAGCGTTTTCATAAAAAATAAGCCTGCATATAGAACGGTTAGGGATTCCCGAAATCATATAGATACTCAATTCCCGGCTCCGTTTTTTCAATATATACTTTGTCATGTACCCAACAATCCACCCCATAATAAGGACAATGAGCAATGACGCAACAATAATCATATAAGGCAGCACGCCGATACTGGGAAACGCTTTCACTATATCCGAAAAAATCAGTGAATTAAAAGCGTACATAAAGGAAACCGTACAGGCAAGTGTGATGAAGTAAAGCAAATAATCTTTTGACTGCCTTTTCGCATTGCGGATTGATAATTCCTTTAGCATGGATTGTCACCTCCCAAGAGGGAGAGAACGTCAAGGATTTCGTGATAGAATATATCCCGCGTCTTTTCGCCTTTCAATATCTCATTAAAAATCTTCCCGTCCTTTAGGAATAAAATGCGGTCTGCATAACTGGCACAAAATGCGTCATGTGTTACCATGAGGATTGTAGCACCTGTTTCTTTGTTAAGTTCTGACATCATCTGTAACAGAATACGGGCAGAATTAGAATCAAGGGAACCTGTCGGCTCGTCAGCCATAACCAGTTTGGGATTACATATCATTGCCCTGGCAAAAGCACAACGCTGTTTTTGACCTCCCGATACTTGAAAAGGAAATTTTTCAGTGTGTCGCTGATTTGTAGCCGCTGTGCAATATGGTTAATCCGCTCCGTAATTTCTTTCGGCGGCATTTTCCCGATTGTTAAAGGTAAAGCTATATTTTCTTCCAATGTCAGCGTATCTAACAGGTTGAAATCTTGAAAGACAAAGCCAAGATTATCACGACGAAATGCGGATATATCATCTTCGCTTATGGTCGTAATATCCTTTCCGTCCAATAAAATGTGTCCGGCACTTACGGTATCAATGGTAGATATACAATTTAACAAGGTGGTTTTCCCGGAACCAGACGCCCCCATGATACTCACAAATTCCCCATGCTGCACATAAAAGCTAACTTGATTTAAGGCTTTTGTGACGGAACCCTGATTACCATAATATTTTTCGATATGTTCTACACAAAGCAATGGTTTTGGACGATTTATCATTTTTTCATTCCACCACCTTTCCGTTTGAAATGATTATATCTTTGTCCGCAAATTTCAGAATATAGGTATATGTTGCGTCCTCTAATCTTTCAAAATAGAGTTTCATCGTATTTTTCGTATTCAGAGATATTTCTGCTTCTATCACATAAGTCTCTGTTATATTCCCGTTTGAATCGGTTTTGCGTTCTTCGGCAAGTTTCGGAACAATAGACGTGTAGGGGAAAGTTCCTCTTACATTCAAACAGGTTACTACTTCCCCCTCAGTTACAAATTCAACTCCCGCACTATCTGAGCGGAGCTGTTTTGTTTTCCCCACCATATGAAACATAAAAAACAGGCAGAGGGCAAAAAGCAGCATGATACCTATTACAAAACGTGTTCTTTTTTTCTTTGTTGTACTCATTATAAAACGCCTCCTTTTGCCCCTATTCTATACGGAAATTCAAAGCGGTTGTATAGAAGTTGGTTGATTTTATCTAACAATTTTGTAAGATATAAAATCAAACATTCAAGTGGTTACTTTTCGGAAAATGCAACAGGACAGTCGTATAGCACCCAACTTCGGATTCAATGTCAATGCCTATTCCCAGTTTCAAGCAGAGCTGGTCGCATAAGTACAAGCCGATTCCAGTTGATTTTTTTCTCATTCTTCCATTGCTGCCGACAAAGCCTTTATCAAAAACCCGATTTACTTCGCTCGGCTTAATGCCTATGCCATTGTCTGTAATAGACAGGGTAACATAATCCCCCATATCTTTTGATTTGATTTGGATAACAGGCGGCTTATCACTGCAATATTTAATACTGTTAAAAATAATCTGGTTGATAATGAAGCCAAGCCATTTACTATCGGAATAAACAAAATCAGAAATAGAATCTGTATGAACACATACTCTATTATGGATCAGAAATTGTTTATTTCTGGACAGCACCTCAAGCACACACTGTTTCAGTGAAATTTCCTTAATCAGATAATCTTTTTCCACGTTGCCCAAACGCGCGTAAAACAGAACCTTTTCAATACTTTGCTCCATAAGTTCTGTTTGTGCTATGATTTTTCGCATGATTTCTGTTTTGTTATTCTCACATAATAACTGAACCCCCGTAATAGGAACTTTGATTTCGTGAATCCATTGTTCAATAAAATCTTTATATTCCACTTTCAAACGACGAATTTCAGTCACTTCATCAGTCATACTTTTTAGAGCAGTTTTCAATAGCCGAAAATAAATTTTTTCTAATTCTGTTTCTGGTCTGTCTGCAATCTCCGCAATTAAATATTTTTTGTCCAAGGTCTCCATTGTTTCCAACAAGTATTGAATCCGTTTTTGCTGTTTCCGAAAATATGCGAACATTGTAAAAAAGACAATGATTGCAAAGCATACCCATAACAAAGCCATTTCTGACAGACTAATGCCAAAAGCCAAAAGGAGAACAGAAAAAAACAGTCCTCCGGCAAAACAGACAAGTAATGTAATTTGGTTATCTTTCATATAGTCTGAAAATTTCATATCTTGTACCCCATACCGCGTTTGGTCTGTATGAAATCAGCCGCCCCAAGAGTACGCAGCTTTTCTCTTATCCGCATGATATTCACACTTAAAGTATTATCATCAATGTGAATTTCATTGTCCCATAAATATTCAACTAAATCTATTCGGGGAACAATCTCGCCTGTATGTTTGAACAGATAGTACATGATTTTTAGCTCGGTTTTCGTTAATTCAATTTCTTTTCCGTTTGCTGTAAGCGTCCCGGCAATCAAATTAAATTGAATCCCGTTATGCTCCATTATACTAATCTGTTCGGACGTTCCCCGCCGCAAAAGAAGGTTTATTCTTGCAAGCAGAATAGGGATGTTATAGGGCTTTGTAATGTAATCGTCGCCCCCAAGTGTTAATGCCTGTAATTCGTCCATTGTTGTGTTACGTCCTGTAATGAATAAAATCGGAGTTGTGGAAAAACTGCGGATAGAGCTGCAAAGGCGATACCCGTCTTGCTCCGGCAAATTTATATCAAGCAAAATCAAGTCGGGAAAAGCAGATTTAATGTAGTCGATTGTTTTTGCAAAATTGATAACGCAATCTACCACATACCCCGCATTGACTAAAAGCGTTTTTAATTCTTCTCTTATCAATTCTTCATCTTCAATTATCACTATTTTGTAGGATTTCATTTTTTTGCTCCTTTCCGCGTTTGGTTCTTCCGTCAATCGGCTTTTCTGCGTTCTTTGGTATCAGCCACATATACCCAAGTTTTGAAACGCCCGGTATGCGGTTCTCGCTGCAAAGTATCTGTACCCGTCTTTCTGAAATGCCCCATTTTTCCGCTGCCTGTGGCGCAGACATATATTCCATAATTCTCCCGTCCTTTCTGCATACAGTATCAGTATAATTATACTCGGACAGGCGAATAATAGCAAGTGTCTGATTATGAATTATTTTGGTGCATAGTAGGAATTATGTAAGCATATCCAACAGGAAAGGGGAACAGTAAAATGTAATCGGGTGAATGAATATGGCAAAAAGACCAGTAGAAAAGTATGACTTCAAGGCTTTTGGGGAAGCGATAAAAGAAGCTCGGAAAGGGCGCAAGGAGAGCCGCAAGAAAGTAAGCGACGAAATGTATATCTCCCCGCGTTACCTTGCGAACATTGAGAACAACGGGCAACACCCAAGTTTGCAGATTTTCTTTGAGCTTATGCAGCGTTACAATATATCCGTAGACCAGTTCCTTTTTGACAGCCCCGCCGGGAAAGACACCAATCGGCGGCAGCTTGACGCGCTCCTTGACGATATGAGTGATACAGGCATACGGATTGTGAGCGCAACAGCAGAGGAAATAGCCAAAGTCGAAAAAGAGGGCAGATAAGATGTGTCCGGCAAAACTGAATAGGATTTAGAAAGCGTTGTAATCTTTTTTGAGATTGCAGCGTTTTTCTTTTGCAAAAAACCGTCATTTTTCCTTTTCTCGGTGTTGTAGGTAGTGTAGGGATAAGTTTCGTAGCAAGCATAGGAAAGGGGTACCCTTTCCGTATTTTCGCCCTCCCGCGCTGCGGCGCGTCGGTTGAAAACTGCTTGTTGGGAAGTGTCCCAAACCCTCGGAACGGAAAGGAGCGAAAACATGGACGGAAGAAAACGGACAATACAAATCAAATTCAGAGTGACAGAAGCGGAACGGGATTTAATCTTAGAAAAAATGAAGCTCGTCCCCACCCGGAACATGGAAGCCTATCTGCGGAAGATTGCCATTGACGGGTACATTATACAGGTAGACCATAGCGACATTAAGGCTATGACCGCAGAGATACAGAAAATCGGCGTGAACATCAATCAGATTGCAAAGCGCGTCAACGCGACGGGCAGCGTCTACCAAGAGGACATAGAGGAAATAAAGGGGGTGCTTGCGGAGATATGGCGGTTACAAAGATTAAGCCTATTAAAAGCACGTTGAGCAAAGCCCTTGACTATATCCAAAATCCCGATAAGACGGACGGGAAAATGCTTGTGTCCTCTTTCGGCTGCTCATACGAAACAGCGGATATTGAATTTGAATATACCCTGTCGCAAGCTCTGGGAAAGGGGAACAATTTAGCGTTTCATCTGATACAGTCCTTTGAGCCGGGGGAAGTGGATTACGAAACAGCCCACAAAATCGGAAAGCAGCTTGCCGACGCGGTAACAAAGGGGCAGCATGAGTATGTACTCACGACGCACATTGACAAAGGACACGTCCACAATCACATTATTTTCTGCGCGGCAAACTTTGTAGACCACCGCAAATACAATTCCAATAAGCGCAGCTATTACGGAATCCGCAACATGAGCGACAAGCTGTGCCGGGAAAATGGATTGTCCGTCGTCGTTCCGGGCAAAGGAAGCAAGGGAAAGAGCTATGCGGAATATCAAGCGGAAAAGACGGGTACCAGTTGGAAAGGCAAGCTGAAAACCGCCATTGACGCGCTCATTCCCCAAGTGTCCAGTTTTGAGGAATTATTACAGCGTTTACAGGCGGCGCGCTATGAGGTAAAGCCGGGGAAATACATTTCCTGCCGTGCTCCCGGACAGGAACGGTTTACCCGCTTGAAAACCCTCGGCGCAGACTATACAGAGGAAGCCTTAAATGAACGGATAGAGGGCAGACGCACCCGCACGGCGAAAGCTCCACGCGCGGATCACGGCGTTAGTCTGCTGATTGATATTCAGAACAGTATCAAGGCGGCGCAGAGCCGGGGCTATGAACAGTGGGCGAAAATCCACAATCTGAAACAGGCGGCTAAGACCATGAATTTCTTGACGGAACACAAGATTGAACAGTACGCAGATTTGACCGCTAAAATCGCGGAAATCCAGACGGAAAGCGAACAGGCCGCCGACGCGCTAAAGAGCGTCGAAAAGCGGCTTGCAGATATGGCGGTGCTGATGAAGAATGTTTCCACCTACCAAAAGACAAAGCCTGTCTATGACGCATACCGCAAAGCCAAGAATAAGGAGAAGTACCGCGCCGGACAGGAGCGGGCAATTATCCTACATGAAGCTGCGGCAAGGTCGCTGAAAGCGGCGGGCGTTGTGAAGCTCCCCAACCTCGACGCGCTGCAAGCAGAATATGAAAAGCTCCAGACGCAGAAAGAAGCTCTTTACGCTGATTATGGCAAGCTGAAAAAACAGGTTAGGGAATACGACGTTATCAAGCAGAACATAGACAGCATTCTACAGGCAGAGAAACAGCCGGAACGGGAAAAGGAAACAGAGCGCGGATAAAGAATCACAAAAAAAGAACAGGACGCGGAAGCCAGTCAATGACCTCCGCGCCCTGTCTTTTTGTGGGTGTTTTTTGTTGGAATGTTACGCAGTAGAACCGCGATTTTGGCACTTTAAGTATAAAGTATCGCCTTAATGATTTTCACGCGCCGCAAGCCTTATAAATCAAGGCTTTTTTCGCCCCTATTGCGTAACAAGAGCGCGTCGTTTCCTCATGCGCTCGGCGGCTTGTCTGCGGGTAATCCGCTTCCGGCAGTCCGGGCAGTATTTGACGCTGTTTGACTTTGAAGCAAACGCCGCGCCGCAGACGGTACACCGCCGCCTGTCCTCGCTCTGGAACAGTTCGGCATAGAGCAGCTTATCAAGGGGAAGCACCGCAATCCGAAACCACTTGCAGAGAAGCGAACAGGAAATAAGCTGCGGACATACGCACTCGTCCCCGTCGTCAAGCAAGATACAGTGTCCGTTGTCGCAGTTGCAGCACTCCCGGCGCACAAGGCTGTTTACTTTCCGGCTCTGGGGCGGCGATAGCCGCTTAATCCCGCTCATACTTCATCAGCGGCATACAGGGCAAGCTCCGCGTATTCTTCTTCGGTCAGCGCGTCCACTTTGGCAAGGGTGCGCTGTGCAAGCTCCCGCATATCCGCGTCCATGTAGGGCAGCGCGGCGTTGACATTCTCAATCAGCCCGCGCTTGCCGCCCTCGTTGTAAATGCTCAAAAGGTTTGTTTCCTCAACCGTTAATCTAATCATGCTCATACCTCCAAATCGTGATTTTTTGATTTTGCCGCCGCTTTCTTCGGGGTGGTCTTTTCCTTGTCTGCTTTAAGCTGCGCCCGGATAGAGGGGCGGGCTTTTCGTATTTCCTTATCCCTGTTTTCGCCCTTATCAATCAGCGCATACGTTCCGTGTCTGCCCTCGATTTTGGAAAAAGAAAGCGTCTTGTAGGGCAGCATGGAGAAAAGGCGGTCTAAGTCCTTTGTGTTCGCAAGCTGCATGAATGGGGTCGAAAGCTCCGCCATGAAATGTGTTTTGTTGGGGCTGTTCGGCGTATCGCGCCGCTTCATTTCCCCCACAATGCGCCGCGCTTCCGTTTCAATCAACCCGTCATGCAAAGCGGCGATATGCACCTTGAAGTCCCCCGGCGTAAGCTGCTCCCGGCTGCGCTTTTCCTCCTGTAAGAGAAATTGCAGCGCGTCCGGGTCGTTGGGGATTGCTTCAAAGCGTTCAAATTTTCCGTAGACCGTATCGGGATTGCCTGTAAAATACTGTCCGGCGGGTATGTCCCGCGTCCCATGCTCATAAACCAGACGCACCGTATCGGCGGCAAGCTCCCTGTCCTTGACGCGCTCATAATGCCTTGCATAGTCAAGCTCATAGAGATTGCCTTTGATTTTCCCGCGCTCCTTGCCTGTCAGTTCGATTGCGTAAGCAAGGATACGGTCGCTTGTCTGCTCCATGTAGAATCGCCATGTGTTGTGGGGTGCGGTGTCCTTCAGAAACACGTCGCGCTCCCTAAAGCAATGCGTCCCCATAGGTCGGCAGAACCACAAGAGGGTCTTATCCTCCCGGTTGGGGCTTGCCGCCGCCTTTGCGATTATCTCTTTGTCAATGTCAAAATCGCTCTGATAAAAGCCCGTGTTCTGCTTCAAAACCGCATTGAGGGAAGCGAACACGTCCACATCTTCAAATTTGCTCAATCTCCCCATGCGTCAGCTCCTTTCCAAGTCCTGTGACTTCTGCTTTGCGGGCTTCTTCTGTGCCTTTTCCTTATCGGCTTTAAGCTGCGCCCGGATAGAGGGCTTCCGTTTTGGCTTCGCTTCCTTTCCGTTCTCCTTATCCGCTTTGACTGCGTTAGCCAGGTCAACAAGGGAAATCTGTTCGCCCGCCTTAACCTTTGCTTCCAGTTCTTCAACGGTGGGCGTGGGCGACTCATTGTTGATGATACCGTCAATCATATTTTCGTTTTGCTCGGTGGTCTGCTCGGTCGCTTTCAGATAATTCTCCGGCTGTAAAAACTCCGGCACGTCCTTATAGCCGAAACTGTCTACATAGTGGGCGGTGTCCTGTCCGTTCTGATGAAGCACCACCACGTCGGAAACGGAAAGGCTGTGTCCCTTAAAATCTTTCGGGTGGTCGATATTGAAACGGGTGTAAATATCTTCAAGGGAAGTACCCGGCGTAAGCTCTGCGGAATAGACAAGCTCATAGTTTGCCTTATCCACCACATTCCCCGCCGCGTGTAGGCGGTCGTAAGGTTCAAAGCGAAAATCCCGCGTTCCGTCGCCGCCTTTTATCTGATAAATGGAAAAGGTGTCTTTGTCCGGCGCGGCGGTCTGTGCCGCTTCCTGTGCCTTTGCGTAAAGCTCCTTTACCTGTCCCTGTGTCAGTTCCCCGGCGGCAAGCTGCCCCATAAGCTCGCGGCATTTTTCCAGTGTGCCGATATACAGAGCGTCGCCCATTTTTGCGGTAGGATTTCCCTGTGTAAAAACATACTCCTGTAAGATATAGCTGTTTTCCCGGCTGTCGCTGTAAGGATTGCGGCGCACCTTATAAATGCTTTCTTTTTCCGGCTGCGCCTGTGCCGCTTCCTGTGCGGGGGTTTCCGGCTGTTTCTGCTCCGGCGCGTCTGCCTGTTCCGTGGCGGTTGGCTGCTCGGCGGTCTGCTCCTTGTCCTGTACCTTTTGGATTTCTGCGATATGTCCGTCAATGGAATTGATAATCTCGGCGGCTGCGCTGCGTATGGTTTCCAGTGAGCTTTTCAGTTCTGCAAGCTCCCGCCCGCTGCTCCACCCGGCGACGTAGCCAAAAGAATAATCCGACGTATCAAGCCCGTAATGTTGGCAGACGGTATAGGCGACGCTTTCCGCTTCGACTTCGCGGGTGTTGCGGTCAACACGGGGCTGTCCGTCTTTCGGGGCGTTTAGGTCAATGTCATGCAGCTTCGCGTGTGCGATTTCATGGATAGCGGTTTTTAGGGTCTGTAATTCGCTCATGCCCTCGTTGAGCGCGATCCGCTTATCTGCCAAGTGGTAATAGCCATGTGAGCCGCCCTCGATTTTCTCAAAGGCAATCGGAACGGGGGAAGTCTTTTCAAGGGCGGCGAAAAAATCCTTGTAACGGTCAACATCGCCTGTCAGCTCGTCCACCGCTATGTCCGGCAGCTCCTTTCCCTCGGTCTGCGACACGTCGAAAACCGTTACCACCTTATAGGCGGGTATCGTGATTTCTTTTTCCTCTGTAACCGGCTTCCCGTCCTTGCCGATAACGGGCTTCTGGGTGTGCGGGTCGATTTTCTGCATTTCCTGTTTGACTTTGAATGGCGACGGGGCAATAATTTTAATTCCCTTTTGCCCTTTCATCACGTTTCGCTCAAAGTTGTTTTTCCAAGCAGAAAAGCCCGCTACAAGGGAAGCGTCCGGCTTTTGCATGGCGATAAGCAGCGTATTGTTGAAGCTGTAATTATGGAATTTTGACATGACGCGCAGATATTCCTTGTAACGCTCGCTGTCAAAGAGTTCCGTAATGCCCTGTTCCAAGCGGTCAGTTATCTCTTTGAGCTTTTCGGCGGGCTTTTCGCTCGTCAGCACGATAGGGATAACCGGGCGCGGCTCGGTAGGCTGTTCGGCTGCCCTCACTTCCTGTCCCGGCGTGGCTGCGTCCATGTAAGATTGCTCCGGCTCTGTACGCTCCGGCTGCGGGAAGCTCATAACCTTATATTCTTTCGGTATGTCGTTCTCGCGTCCGTTGTACCACTCCGTAAAGGTGTTTTTGTTGTTGTAGATATAGCCCTGTTCGGTAAATCTGCCCCCGTCATTGATAGCAGCGTCGCGCCCGTATTCCTCATACATGAAATACTTTTTTACTTCTTCGGGCAACTCCAATTCGTCCAGTTCGTCGATAAGGTAATACCCGTAGTCTGCTTCATTCTGTACGGTGGGATAAATCCAGTAGCAGTCAAGATTTTGTGCAAGGTTGATAAGGTCTTTGATGTTCCCGGCGTATTCTCCAAGCGTGACCGCCGCTGCAAATTTCTCTCTGTCCTCGTCGCCTAACATGGAAAGCAGATTGCCTAAATAGTTCAGTTCGTCAAGGCTTGCGCTCTGGATAACGGGAAGCGGCACGTCAAAGGGCTGCTGTTCGGTGTTTGCAAATCCATTGATGAAAAAATCCTGTGGATTCTTTGCGGTAATGCCGACGCTTTTCATAGCTTCGTGAAGCTGCTCCGTCGTAGTCGGCATGGAGAGCCACACGCCGCCCGGTATGCCTGTTTCAAAACGGGTGCGACTGTCAATTAAAACGGAAAATTGTTCGCTCATCTGTTGTCTGCTCCTTTCTTCGTCGATTAGGCGGTGCATAAGTTCGTAGTCCTCAATGCTCATGCTCCCGTCAAAAATATAGGGGTCGGGTTCCTCCCCGTCCCGGTAGGGCTTTTCCGAAAAGGGAAGCCCCGCAGCGTGGGCGTCGGCTCTTGCTTCCTCGATAACCTCCGGCGGCAGTCTGTCGTCGTGGGCTTCCAGAAAATCGGAAAGCTGATTGTAGCCATTTTCATAGTGCCAGCGCACACCCGCCGCCAGTTCGTCAAGGTTCATATCCTCGCCCAAATGCCCGCAGTAGTAGGAATTGAGCATGACAGCGGCGGGGTCTGCTTCTCTGATTTCTTCCATGCGGCTCCGGTCAAGGGCTTGTATCGCGTCGTCCGGCTCCAGATAGAAATAGTCGGCGTTCCATGAACGCCCCTCTCTCCAGAACGCCACCCATGCGATACCGTCTTTTAGCTCGTCCTGATAGTCCTTTACGGTGTTCCGTAAACTTGCCATAAGTGAAAAACCTCCTTTCTTCACGCGGCTTTTTGCGGCTGCATAGCCTACAACGGAAGCGGCGCGTTTTTGCCAAAGATTTTTACAGGGTTTTATAAGGGTTTGGGATTATCCCAACAAGCAAAATCCCCGTCCGGCGCGTCGGCGGCAGAACGGGGATTTACGGAAACGGGTACCCGTTTCCTATGCTTGCTATTCCAGTTTTTACTTCTTCGGCAGCTCCACGCGGTAGTTGACGTATTTCCCGCCCGTATCGGCTAAAACAACCGTTCCGTCATAGGTTTTGCCTGTTTTCGGGGAATAGAGCTTCTTCACGTTCACTTTGCCGGATTTCAAGAGTGCGGCGGCAATCTTCGGAGAAAAGGCTATTTTTCGTTCCTCGAAAAAGCGGTCATTCTTCCACATGACAAAGGCGCAGTCCCGGTTAGAACAGTAATAGTTTTTCTTGCCCTCATGGACGGGAGAGCCGCAGCGGGGGCATTTGCCGATTTCCGGCTTTTCTGTCTTAAACAAATCCTGTTTCCCGTCCAGAACGGAAGCGTAGGTTCTCACAAGCTCCCGCGCCATGTCCTCGATACGCCGCATGAAGTCCTCCGGGTCGGCGGCTCCCTTTGCTATCTGCGTCAGATTGTTTTCCCATTCGGCGGTCAGCTTCGGGGAAGTGAGAACGTCGGGCAGTATGCACACAAGGTTATTCCCGTCTTTGGTGGGGATTAGCTGCTTTCCCTTGCGCTCCACAAAGCCGCTGTTTACCAGTTTTTCAATGACAGCGGCGCGGGTGGCGGGAGTGCCAAGCCCCCGGCGTTCCGCGTCCGGGTCGGTGTCCTCATTCCCGGCGCGTTCCATAGCCGACAAAAGGCTTGCTTCGTTGTGGGGCTTCGGCGGGGTCGTGTCATGCTCCGTAACCTTTGCGGAAAAATCAGAAAAGGTCTGCCCCTCGGAAAGCTCCGGCAGCGTGGAAGCGTCGCTGTCCCCGTCGTCGGCTTCGGGCTTCGTTTTCAGCGTCGCCCGGTAGCATCGTTCAAGGTCTTTCCACCCGTCGCTAAGTATGGTCTTTCCCCGCGCGGTAAAATTGGCTCCGGCGCAGGAGAAAACCGCTGTAACGGTTTCGTAGGCGTGCGGCTCGGCGGTGGCAAAGAGCAGACGCGCCCCCGCAAGGGTAAGGATATTTTTCTCACTTTCCGGCAGCGTCGCAAGGTCGGTCTTTGCAAGCTCCATTGTGGGAATGATTGCGTGGTGGTCTGATACCTTTTTGCTGTTCAGCACCCTTGCAATCTCCGGCGTGAAGCTCACGCCAGCCATAAAGGGCAGCTTCCCGCAAAGCAGCGCGGCAATGTCCGCCGCTGTACCGCCCATGTCGTCGGTAAGATAGCTGCTGTCCGTCCTCGGATAAGTCAGCAGCCGCTTTTCATAGAGGGATTGCGCTAAGTCAAGGGTCTGCTTCGCGGTGTACCCGTAAATGCGGTTTGCTTCCCGCTGCAAAGAGGTAAGGTCAAAGAGCTTCGGCGGGGCTGCGGTTTTCTTTTCTTTTGCGACGGAAACGCATACCGCCTGTGCCGCTTCGCAAGCGGCTTTCAGTGCTTCGGCTTCCTCGGCGGCGCGGATCTTCGCGCTTGCCGCTTCCGCGCCGGGTAAGGCAAGCCGCACATGGTAGTATTTTTCTTTCTTGAATGTAGAGATAGCCGCGTCCCGGTCGGCAAGCATTTTTAACGTCGGGGTCTGAACGCGCCCCACGTTCAAGGTGCAGTTATACAGACAGGAGAAAAGCCGCGTTGCATTGATACCGATAATCCAGTCAGCCTTTGCGCGGCAGAGGGCAGACGCAAAGAGCGCGTCGTATTCCCGCCCGTCTTTGAGGTTATCAAAGCCGCTGCGGATTGCCCCGTCCTCCATTGAGGAAATCCACAAGCGGCGTATCGGCTTTTTACACCCGGCGACTTCATAGACAAAACGGAAAATCAATTCCCCCTCGCGCCCCGCGTCGCAGGCGTTGACGACTTCGGACACGTCGGCGCGGTGCATAAGCTCCTTTAAGATGTTGAATTGCGTTTCCTTGTCTTTGGAAACGGTGTACTGCCATTTCTCCGGCAAAATCGGTAAGCTCTCATAGCTCCATTTCCTGTACTGCTCCCCGTAGGCGGCAGCTTCGGAAAGCTGCACTAAATGTCCGACACACCACGAAATGAGGTAGCCGCCGCCCTCTAAATATCCGTCTTTCTTATTCTTCACGCCAAGCGCAGCGGCGATAGTCTGCGCCACGCTCGGCTTTTCTGCGATTACAAGCGTTATGCTCAATAAAATATCCTCCTTTCAGCGTTCCGGCGCGGTGCGCGTTTCCTTTGGGGGCTTCTCCTGTACCTGTTTCAGACAGTAGCCGATACAGGGGGATTGCGCCCGGTACGGACAGGACGCGCAAGCCGGGGATTTGGGAACGGGCGGCGCATTGTCGCGCCGCCCGCAAGGTCTTTGTATCATCATTTTTTCAAAGGGATTGTCGGTAAAGAGGGTCATGCTTCCCCGTCCTCCGTTTCCCCGTCGCCGCCCGTGCCCTCTGCGTCGTCGGCTTCCGGCTCGTCCTCGTCGTAATCCTCAAAGTCAAAATCTTCAAGGTCGGTGCTGCCTTTGACGCTCTGCTTCGGCTTCATAAACTTAAAGTAGTAGAGTGCGCCCCCGCCGCCAAGAAGTGCCACGATAAGGAATACGAAAAGCCCGCCTGTGTTGCTTTTTTCCTCCGGCTGCTCTGTGGCTTCCTCGGTTTCCGGCTCGGCTTCCTTGCCGCTGCAAGCGGTCATGTTCGTAGAGCATACGGGGCATGAAGTGTTGATTTTTCCCGTTTCGCATTTCTCCGTACAGGTGCAGACAGCGGGCGTTTCCGTCGTCGTTTCCCCGTCGTCCATGAGTGCCATAAGGTCGGCTTCGTCCACTTGATTAAGGAAATGGACGGTGTTTTCGCCCTCGTCGTCCCGGTCAATGAGGATATAGAAGTAGTTGCCGCTTTTGGTCGTTACCGTGATAAGCTGCTTGTTGCCGCCGAAATCGTCCACAAGGGTTGCGTTCCCGTCGGGGGTAAGGGGTGCGGTTTCTTCGGGTTCCTCGTAGATAACGCCGCTGTCGTCGGTGGTATCCTCCGGCGTTTGTGCAAAGGCGGTCATGGAAAAGCCGCCCATGAGCATAAGGGCGGCGCAAAGTGCGGTTGCGGTTCTAAGGATTTTTTTATTCATTCTCGGTGTCCTCCTGTTCTTCGTCATAGTCTGCGGTTTCTGCGGGATAATCCGGCGCGGCGGTCATGCCGGGAATCCCGCCGCCAGACAACATAGCGTCAAGCTCGGCGGGGGTCAGCCGCATAGCGCGTACAAGCTGTACGATTTGCAGATTTTCCGCTTCGGTTTTCTGCGCTTCCAGTCCTTTCAGTTTGTTCTGGTACTCCGTGATTTTCTCACGGGTCTTTGCAATCTCTTTGTCGATACGTTCAATTTTGCTCATTGCCATAAAATATTGCTCCTTTCTTTGCTCAAAAATGGTTTAGTTCCAGTTCATCAGCCCGTACCCTTTGATACAGGCATAGTCAAGGGGATAGCTCTTTATCTTGCAGGCGTCGCCGGAATTGCCCTCGACGGTATAGACGCGCTGCCCGTCGGTGCCGATAACAAGCCCTACATGGTCTGCGCTCCCGTCTAAATCCCAGTCGAAAAAGATAGCGTCGCCGGGGGCGATATTCTCATAGCCCCTCGCGCCCCATTGCCCGCGTGAGGTAAACCACGGAATCCCCTGTGATTGACAGGCGGCAAAGCGCGGCTCGGATAAGCCCATCTGCCCGTAGCACCATGAAACGAAACAGGCGCACCATTCCACGCGGCTTGAAAATCCGTACCAGCTCCAATAGGGTCGCCCGCCCACGTTGCCGACTTGCTGCTTCGCAAGCTCCACAATGGCGGTGTTGCCCGGTCGCGTCCCGTTCACAAAATCCACGCCGCTTAAATCCTCGGACGCGGAAGTATCGGGGGAGCCGCCGCCGAAAATCAGCGGCTTGTTGCCGCTTGTTTCCAGATAGACGCGGTACATTTCAAGCTGCTCCGCGTTCAACAACTCCGATACAAAGCTGTCTATCTGATGATTTGTCAGCGTGACATTTAAGATGTAATACTCGTAGGGTACTTCCTCGCTTGTCGTTTCTCCTGTTTCCGGGTCGGTGCTTGTTTCGGTGCGGTAACGGATTTCCACTTCCTCGGTCAGCGTAAGCTCATACTGCCTGTTGAAAACGCGGTCAAGCTCTGCCTGTGCGCTCTGCGGGGTGTAGCTCTGCAAAAGGGCGGTCAGATAGGACGCTAATTCGTGCGGGTTATGCCCGATACTGTCAAGGTCATAGCGGTATTCGTCATAGCCGGGATAATCGCGCTCGATAGAATCAATCCGCTGCTGAAGCTCGTTCTCCTTTGCGGCGTAGTTGTTTTCCGTCGCCACAAGGTCGCTGTCCTCCGATGTGTAGGACGTTCCAAGAACGCCATTTGTCAAGCCGGAGAACATAGCCCCGCATGAGGACAGCCCCGCCGATACCATGATGAATAAGAGCAGCGCGGCGACAGTGATAGCGATACCCGCCGGGTGCCTTGCCGCAAACGCCGCCGCTTTCCGCATTTCCTCGGCGGTTTTCTTTGCCGCCTTGCGGGTGTTCTCTGCGGCTTTCTTCGCGGTGGCTGCGCCGCCTGTCCTTGCGGCCTTTGCATACTGCCGCTTGATTTGCTGCTTTTGCAGGAAGCGGGAAAGGGGGTTGCTCGTAAGCTGCGGGTTGTCATGCAGCGTCTTGTGGTACTGGAAGTTGACGTTTGCCTTAAACGCCGCTTCCTCTGCCTTTGCCGTTTCCCGGTAGGGTTTCAGCTTATGGCTGCGGTAGCCCTCCCGTACCTTCCGCGCCCCGTACTTCGCGCCGCGCTCCGCCAGTTCTTCGGATTTGTGCGCCCCCTCCACGCCGGAATTGTCTTTCTCGACGCTGTGGATTTTGTTATGGACGAAAACGCCCGCTTCCTGTGCGGGGCGGGATAGCGGATTACTGTGGGATTTGCCGCCATTTATCGGCTTTTCCCGTTCCTCAAAACGTAGGCGGGTCTTGCCCTTGCCTGTGGCTTCGTCAAAGGTACGCTCCCCAATCAGTTTCTTTTCTTTCGGGATAGCTGCCCTTGCCGCGTCCAGACGGTCGGCGGCTTCGTTGGATTTTTTCACATATTTTTCAAGCTCCGGCGTTGCCAGTTCTTCGTCCGTGAATTGCAGACGGGAAGATTTCTCTTTCGCGGCAGCTTCGCGCTGCGCCCGCTGTGCGGCTTTCTTTGACGCTTTGCGGGTGTGCGCCGCGTCGATATGCTCCATGACGCGCTCGGCGGCTCCCGTGTCCTGTTGGTGGGGAAGCTCCGGCGCAGACGGAAGCGGGGAAGCGGCAGACGGTACGCCTTGAAGCTGCGCCGCGTCCTGTACCGCCTGTGGGGTGGATTCCTGTACCGGCTCGTCTGTCCGTTCCGGCGTTTGGGCGGCTGCGGGCTGCTCCGGCTGCTTCATGCGCTGCTTTTTCCGTCCTGTGGGCTGCTCCTGTGGTCGGGAAAAATCCGCGTCTTTTTCCCGGTTGCTCACGCGCTCGGCGGTTTCTTTGGTTTCGTTTACCTCGATAAGCCCGTCGCGGGTCATTTTCTGCGTGATTTTATCACGCGGCTTATACTGTCTTATGGTTCTACACCTCCAATCCGCGCCCCCGCAAGGGCGCAATACTCGCTGTTAATCTCAATGCCGATATAATGGCGGTCAAGGGATTTTGCAACCGCCGCCGTGGGACCGCCAAGTATGCGCATGAAGCAGGTTTTTTCCCCCCCGCCGCTGTGGTACCGCTGCCAAGAAACGGGTCTATGACAACGCCGCCTTTCGGACAGCCCGCCAGTATGCACGTTTCGGCTAACTTCGGGGGATAGGCGGCGAAATGCCCGCCCTTATAGGGTACGGTGTTGATGTGCCACACGTCGCGCTTGTTCCGCATGGTCGGCATAAGCGCGTCGTCATAATAGCCGCCGCTTCTTGCCCGGTTAATGCCCTGTGCCTTTCCCTGTCCGGGTATGCCCTCCGCATACTTGTGTCCCTCGCCCCGCCCCCGGCGGTAACGCGCCGCTGTCCCCGCCGCTATCGGCTCCGCCATGGGGGGGGGGGGCAACCGCA
>OATA01000039.1_pt1 | contig 190717 bp, 165 predicted proteins | sample 1516451 | NCBI WGS metagenome assembly OATA01 (sample SAMEA2579905, study PRJEB22360) | human gut metagenome | biome: human gut; feature: human-associated habitat; material: faeces | place: Denmark | collected 2008/2010 | reverse complement strand
TACTCATAAACAAATCCTCCATATAATATTTATAATTTATTCTACCAATAAAAATCATAAAATCCAACACATATTTATAATTTTTTATAAGATTATTTTAACAGTTAAACACCTCCTAATAAAACAGAAACGCACAAAATGTTAAGTAATCATCTGTGCGTTTCTATATCTTCTGTATTAAACTGTAATAAATCCTAATCCTTCAAGTACTGAGAACACTAAGATTGCAACAATACAGATTGGTGCAATATACTTAACCATAATAAGAAATAGTGATTTTCTCTTAAATTCCCCAGAGCTTTCAACTTCATCAACAATTACTTTTGGCTTGATGATATAACCGACAAATAAACATGTTAAGAATGCTGCGATCGGCATTAATACACTGTTACTGATGAAATCAAAGAAATCAAGGAAGTCAAATCCTAAAATCGTAATATTGCTCCATGCTCCAAATCCTAAAGATGATGGAACTGCTAGTAACAGAGCAATGATAAACATTGTAATACATGCAGTTCCTCGTTTCATATGGAACTTATCCATCAGAACTGCTACGAGTGTCTCAAGCAGCGAAATGGAAGAGGTAAGTGCTGCAAGCAACACTAAAATAAAGAATACTGCTGCAATAACACTTGAAAAAGCCATACTGTCAAATACTTTTGGAAGCATCACAAACATCAAAGATGGACCTTTTGCAAGCATGGATGAATCTCCGTTTGAGAATACAAACACAGCTGGTACGATCATAAGTCCTGCAAGGAAAGCAACCCCTGTATCAAAAATCTCAACCTGTGTGACTGATTTCTCAAGGTCAGCTTTCTTTGGCATATATGATCCGAATGTGATCATAATACCCATAGCAAGGGACATCGAATAAAATAACTGTCCAAGTGCAGCTAAGATCGTTGTCGGACCAAATCCTTTTAAACTTGGTTTTAAATAATATGCAACTCCAGCCATCGCCCCTGGTCTTGTGATACAGAATAAAGAAACTCCGATCAACAAGACGATCAAAACTGGCATCATGATCGTGCTGACACGTTCTACTCCGCCTTTGACTCCTCCTGCAACAACCACTGTTGTAGCGATCAGGAAAACAAGAACACAGATCATAGGTTCCGCTGATTTGCTGATAAACCCTGTAAAGAATGTATCAGAGGCGGCATTATGAATCCCTCCCTGAAGCGATATCAGTGCATATTTTGTAACCCATCCACCGATAACACAGTAGTACGGGAAGATAATAAACGGAATGATCGTTGTAAGATATCCGATAAATGTATGCTTCTTGCTAAAGTGTCCAAATGCACGGATCGCACTGGTTCCTGCCTTTCTTCCAAGGGCAACTTCTGTGATCATCAGTGAAAATCCAAATGTTAATGTAAGGATCAGATAAGTTAATAAAAATGTTCCTCCGCCATACTTGGCTGCAAGATATGGAAATCTCCAGATGTTTCCAAGACCTACGGCAGACCCAGCCGTTGCAAGAACGAATCCTAAACGGCTCGAGAATCCACTTCTTTCATTACTCATAATATTAAGTACCTTCTTTCATATATATTCAGATACGTAAGGATATGTATCTGGCTCTGCCGGAGATCTTAGATATGAATCCTGCATGGCAGGATTCCCAGCCTGGATGCTGAATTCTATTTAGATGACGTCCACATCTTCTCCGGCAAGGACGGCATTCATATTACGTACAGAACACATCTTTCCACACATTGTACATGTATCTTCTCTCTCTGGTGTTGATTCTGCACGGTATCTTCTTGCCTTTTCAGGATCAAGAGCAAGTTCGAACTGTTTCTCCCAGTCAAGTTTCTGTCTCGCAGCTGCCATCTGGTTATCCCAATCCATAGCGCCTTTTACACCTTTGGCAATATCTGCTGCATGTGCTGCGATCTTGGAAGCCATGATTCCTTCTTTCACATCATCGACATTTGGAAGACGCAGATGTTCTGCTGGTGTTACATAACATAAGAAGCTTGCTCCAGAAGCTGCAGCGATTGCTCCACCAATTGCAGATGTGATATGGTCATATCCAGGTGCAATATCTGTTACCAAAGGTCCAAGAACATAAAATGGTGCTCCATGACAGATCGTCTGCTGGATCTTCATATTCGCCTGAATCTGATCCATTGGCATATGTCCAGGTCCTTCGATCATAACCTGTACATCCTTCTTCCATGCACGTGCTGTTAATTCTCCTAATGTTACTAATTCTTCGATCTGTGAAATGTCACTTGCATCAGCAAGGCATCCTGGACGACATGCATCGCCAAGGCTTAGCGTTACATCATATTCGTTACAGATATCAAGGATTTCATCATAGTATTCGAAGAATGGATTCTCATTGCCTGTTGCTTCCATCCATGCAAAGATCAGAGAACCACCACGAGACACAATGTTCATCTTACGTTTCATTGCCTTAAAACGTTCCGCTGTGTTTCGGTTGATCCCACAATGGATCGTCATAAAATCTACACCATCTTCTGCATGCATCTTAAAAACATCGATCCATTCACGAGATGTGATATCCTTTAATGCTTTATTGTAATAAACAATCGCATCGTAAATAGGTACGGTACCAAGGATTGCTGGACATTCATTGACAAGTTTCTTACGAAATACATGAGTATGTCCAAAAGAAGAAAGATCCATGATAGCTTCTGCACCCATCTCTACGGCTTTATTAACTTTCTCCATCTCAACATCTAAGTTTAGACAGTCTCTGGATGTTCCAAGGTTTACATTGATCTTTGTCTTCAAAGAATTCCCGATTCCAAATGGCTTTAAACACTTGTGGTTCTTGTTTGCAGGGATGACAATAGTTCCAGCTGCAACTTCTGCCATAAGGTCTTTCACGTCAATTCCTTCATAGGCAGCAACTGCTTCCATCTCTTTCGTTACAATTCCCTGTCTTGCTGCATTCATCTGTGTTGTGTACTTCATGATTGAAAACCTCCAAAATATAAGATTTTGGGAGACTCTTATTCGGTTTTGTTTATTTTATCATCATTCTGTCTTGTTGAGATAAAAAAAGACAAACTTTAAAAAGCCTGTGATGCTGCTTTACAGTTCGTCTTGTATTCATAGCATCCAAATCCCTACGACGGCATTATCCGTATCAGGTCCATGGTCGAAACTCTCGTTTCCTCTCAGCTAAGGTATCACCTTTTAAGCTCCCATTTCAGTTACATCAATATTGTACCATCCTAAAAGGCAGATAGCAAGAATTTTGTATCCTTGTTATCTGCCTTTTGTACTTCTTTATCTTTATATTTTTCTTTTATTTTACTGGTCTGGCGATTGCTGCAACTTTGCGGTACCATGGATAGCTGTAAGACACACTGCTTCCATCTGCATGTACGATCGTGTCATTTCCAACATACATGGCGATATGGTCGATATTTTTATATCTTCCATTCTTTCCACTTCGTTTACGGTAAAAGATTAGATCTCCCGGAAGTAATCTGTCTGATTTTCCGTTATATGTAGAAAGTTTTAATAATTTCTTCTTTTTTCCACACCATTTAGCAATATCTGCAGCTGTTGGTGCATAGCTCTTACTTCCAAAATTCACACCATATGGTTTATAAGATTTCCACACAAAAGAACTGCAGTCTACACAACCTTTCCGCATTCGTTTTGCCTGACTGTATCTTGGTTTTGTCTTACAGATCGCTTGAGCTTTACTGACTCCTTTGTATACTTTGGATTTTAAGATATAAATATTAAAAGATACACTCGCATTATCAGCACTGATCGTTAAGGTTGTCCTTCCGTATTTTTTTCCTTTTGTTAATCCATTTGATGATACAGATGCATATTTTGTATTTCCAACTTTATATGTAACTGGTGTATATCCGCTGGCTCCTGATACTTTGTAAGATACTTTTTGCCCTTTTTTCAGAATACAACTGGCTCTATATTGTGGATCTGTGCACTTTACAGTTGCTTCCAGACAAATTCCATCTACATATACGTATATCTTTCTGGTTTGTTTTGCATATCCGTAAAATGTCCCATCATCCGATACATAAAAATTATGGTTATTATCTGCTCGATAGATAATGCGTTCTTGTCCATTCGTCGAGTTGCCTTCTACTTCAACTTTCCCTTCGTTATAAAGAACCGTTGCAAGTTTGTTATTCTTTAATCTCGGATTGGAAATCTGGATATGCATTTCTTTTGTTTCAATACTTTGATATTCTGTTCCTTCATCTGTTATGATATTTAATCGGACTGTTGCATCTCCTATGGATCTTCCTGTAATCCTTGCAGTCTTCTGATCTGCTGATACCTCCATCGCAATATGATCATTTCCATTGACGATCTGCCAGTTATATTTCAGATTATCTCCATAATCATAAGAATCGTTATATTTTAATGAAATATTTCCACCAACAGCAACACCTGCATTGATGCCAGAATCATAGAAATCAATATCATATGTTGCTGCTTCTTCCGGTGAATCGTATCCGCCCCATAAATTATATCCTGCTTTGTTTATCTTATTCGTTATCTTTCCCATGCCAGTCTTACTTGCTGCTGATACGGGCATGATCTGAATCGATAACATTCCTATAACAACTGAAAGCGTACATACGCACAGCTTTTTCATCACTTTTTCCACTTTATTTTTCCCCATTTATCTTGTTTCTCTTAATGTATATTCGACTATTTACAAAATTTAATTCATTACATTGACTGGTTTTCCTTCCATCCAACATTTCACATTATCAAAATCAATGATCGCACGTTTTACCAATGCTTCTTTTGTTGCAAATGCAACGTGTGGTGTCGCGATCAGATTCTTTGCATGTAAGAGTGGATGATCTTTTGATACCGGCGGTTCATTCTCAAAGACATCAACGGCTGCTCCTGCAATCTTACCGTTATTGAGTGCTTCAGCTAATGCTTCACTATCAACAACCGGACCTCTTGCCGTGTTGATCAAAACTGCATCTGGTTTCATCAATGCGATTTCATCTTTACCGATCAAACCTTTTGTTGATTCATTTAAAGGTACATGCAATGAAATGATATCACAATTATATAAAAGTTCTTCTAACCCTACAAATTGAATTCCTGGAAGATCTTTTACTGTCCTTGAATATGCGTAAACTTCACATCCAAATGCCTGGGCGATCTTCGCAACTCTGGTTCCGATCGCTCCGGTTCCGATCACACCGAATTTCTTTCCTTCCAGTTCAAAGCCAACCAGACCATCCTTGGTTCCTTCTTCTCGGACTACCTGATCGCAGGAAATGATATTTCGATACAGTGAAATCAAAAGTCCAAAGACAAGATCTGAAACTGCAGCATTTGAATAGCCTGCACAGTTGCATACTGTAATCCCCTGTTCTTTGCATGCAGCCATAGCAATATGATCGATCCCTGTAAATGCTACCGCCAGCATCTTAAGGTTTTTGCAGCCTTTGATGACTTCAGCATTCAATGGCAGGTTTGCAACCATAATAATGTCCGCATCCTTTCCACGTTCGATCAGGCTTTCTGTGTCAGTTACTTTGGTCTGGTAAGATACGATCTCGACAGAATCTGGCAATGCTTTATGTGCGATTTCCATCAATTTCTCTTCTTCCACACCTAGTGGTTCAATAATTACTAATTTCATAATTGTCGAATACTCCTTTCGTATGATTTTACTCTCCTATTCTATCATCAAATATACGATTATAAAAGCTTAGAAATATTTTATTTCATAGAGGATTCCATCGAAGTTTCTTATGATCCATATAAAGTAAAAAAACTGTCACACTAGTTTCCACCAATGTGACAGTTTCATATACTTTATAGAAAATCTACTGGAGTAAATCTCTTAATTATTTAAGAGTTACTTTAGCTCCCTGTTCTTCTAATTTAGCTTTGATGTCTTCAGCTTCTGCTTTAGATGCACCTTCTTTAATTACTTTAGGAGCTCCATCAACTAATTCTTTAGCTTCTTTTAATCCTAATCCTGTTACTTCACGAACAGCTTTGATGACTTTAACTTTAGCTCCACCAACTTCTGTTAATTCTACGTCGAATTCGTCTTTTTCTTCTGCTCCACCTTCAGCTCCAGCTGCTGCTACTACAACACCTGCTGCTGCAGATACTCCAAATTCTTCTTCACAAGCTTTTACTAAATCGTTTAATTCTAATACTGATAAACCTTTGATAACTTCAATAATTTCCTGAGTTGTCATTATAATTTCCTCCTAATATTTTAAATTTACTGATAACTGATCTTACTCAGCTGCAGCCCCTTCTCCGTCTTTTTCAGCGATCTGCTTAATAACACGAGCAAAGTTTGTAATTGGGGACTGAATGCTTCCAAGGAATTTCGCAAGTAATTCGTCTCTTGATGGGATGCTTGCGATAACCTGGATACCATCTTTGTCATAGAATGTTCCTTCTACAACACCAGATTTCATTTCTAATACTTCGATGTTCTTAGCGTGTTTTGCAAGGATTCTTGCAGGAGCTGTAGCATCTGTTTTAGAAACAGCGATTGCTGTAGGTCCTTTTAAATCATCAGCTAATGCTTCAAATTCTGTTCCCTGGATTGCAAAACGAATCATTGTATTCTTATATACTTTGTATTCTACATCAGCTTCTCTTAATTCTTTACGCATTGCTGTATCCTGTTCTACAGTGATTCCGCGGTAAGAAACTAATACTGCTGACTGAGCATCTGTAAGTAATTCTTTAATTTCGTTTACTACTGGTTGTTTTAACTCAACTTTTGCCATTGAAATGGTGCACCTCCTTGATTTATTTTGTGTACCACCGCACATATAAAAAGAAAACTCTATATCCGCACAGACATAGAGTGTTAATTAGCATATTCACTAATACTCTCCTCGGCAGGTTGTTCTACGTTGCGCCTTGCGGCACCTGCTGTCTTCGGCAGTAATACTTTACATATAATACACGACATTTATATATATGTCAAATGTTTTTTTACTTTTTTTGAAATGTTTTTATTTTTATGCAATTCCCATATGGCAACATAGGATTTTGCATAAATCTGGGGTCAGACTACATGAGACTGACCCCGCTTAAAGTTAAATATTAAGCAAATTTTGTTGTATCAATTTTCACTCCAGGTCCCATTGTAGAAGTAATTGTTACGTTTCTAAAATACTGACCTTTTGCTGCTGCAGGTTTTGCTTTTACGATTGCATCGATTAACGTCTGGAAGTTGTCCGCTAACTGTTCTTCTGTGAAAGAAGCTTTTCCAACTGGTACATGAATGATGTTGGATTTATCTAATCTATATTCGATCTTACCTGCTTTGATTTCTTTAATGGCATTCGCAACGTCCATTGTTACAGTTCCGGCTTTAGGGTTAGGCATTAAACCTTTAGGTCCTAAGTCACGTCCTAAACGACCTACTACACCCATCATGTCTGGAGTAGCTACTACTACGTCGAAGTCATACCAGTTTTCTTTCTGGATCTTAGGAATTAATTCTTCTGCTCCTACGAATTCTGCTCCTGCTGCTTTCGCTTCTTCAGCTTTTGCATCTTTAGCGAATACAAGAACTTTAACTTCTTTACCAGTTCCGTGTGGAAGTACAACTGCTCCACGGATCTGCTGGTCTGCCTGACGTCCATCTACACCAAGACGGATATGTGCTTCGATTGTTTCGTCAAATTTAGCGTTTGCTAATTTTTTTACTAAAGCAACTGCTTCCTGTGGATCATAATTGTTTGTTCTGTCCACTAATTTTGTAAGCTCTGCGTATCTCTTACCTTTTTTCATTCTAAAATACCTCCTGTGGTAATATCGGGAGTTCACCCTCCCACTTTCGTTTCAAATTTGTGACTACTCTTCTACTGTGATTCCCATACTTCTTGCAGTACCGGCGATCATGCTCATTGCTGCTTCGATAGAAGCTGCGTTTAAGTCTTTCATCTTTGTTTCAGCGATCTGCTGAAGATCTGCTTTAGAAATAGTAGCTACTTTAGTTCTGTTAGGTTCTCCTGATCCAGACTGGATTTTGCAAGCTTTCTTTAATAAAACTGCTGCTGGTGGAGTCTTTGTGATGAAGCTGAAGCTTCTATCCTGATATACAGTGATTACTACAGGGATGATCATGTCTCCCTGATCAGCTGTTCTTGCGTTAAATTCTTTTGTAAACTGTACAATGTTTACTCCGTGCTGTCCAAGTGCTGGTCCAACGGGTGGTGCTGGTGTTGCCTTTCCTGCTGGAATCTGAAGTTTGATATAACCTTCTACTTTCTTTGCCATAATCGTTAACCTCCTGATTATTGTGGTAATTACGGGATAGCCCTCCCACTTTGTTTCAAATAAGATTCTCTATTCTTATTCTTCGTTACGCTTTCTTAATATCTAAGAAATCAATTTCTACTGAAGTTGCTCTTCCGAACATCTCGACTTCAATAGTTACTGTCTGTTTGCTTTCATTGATTGCAGTAACCGCACTTGTTGTTCCTTCCCAAGCACCGGAAGTCACAACGATCATATCACCAACTTCGATATCAAGTTCAATCTTCTCTCTTGCTGGTGTTTCTTGCTGTTCTCCTCCAATCTGGATTCCTAATGGTTTCATCTCTGCAGGAGTCAGCGGTACTGGTTTTGATCCAGGTCCTACGAATCCTGTAACACCTCTTGTGTTACGAACCACATACCATGTGTCGTCGTTCATGATCATATGGATCAGAACATAACCTGGGAACATTTTTCTTGAAACTTGTTTCTTCACACCGTTTCTCATCTCTACCACGTCTTCAAGTGGTACGCGGACTTCCAAGATCTCATCCTGAAGCTTACGGTTCTCGATGGTTTTCTCAATATCCACTTTTACTTTATTCTCATAACCTGAGTAGGTGTGAACAACATACCAATTTGCCTCTGCCATAAAATCTCCTTACTTCTATCCAACCAATGCCTGAATTCCATACTGGATTCCAACATCAAGAACTGCAACAATGACTCCGATAATAATAGCACAGATCACTACAACTGCTGTTTCTTTTGCAATTCTTTCTTTCGTTGGCCAGATAATTCTGTTAAATTCAGCTTTTAACTCTTTGAACCAACTTGTTTTCTTTGCTTTGTTAGTTTTCTCCATGTTTTCACTTCCTTTTCTCTCAAAGGGAATTACCGGAAATTATTTTGTTTCTTTGTGTAATGTGTGAGTTTTACAGAATTTGCAGTATTTCTTTGTTTCCATGCGTTCAGGATGTGTTTTCTTATCCTTTGTCATGTTGTAATTACGCTGTTTACATTCTGTACATTCTAATGTTACTCTTGTGCGCACAACTTCCACCTCCATTTTGTTTGTTGTTTAATTAAAATAAGGCATAAAAAAAAGACCTTCTTCCAACGCTAAAGTCTAGCGTGTTTATCATATCATCCATATGTTGGTCCGTCAATAGATTTTTCGTTTTTTTTACAATACAATCTTGTTTCTTTACATATTAAAACGAAATAATACCGCATCAACATCTCGGCTGATACGGTACTTATTTTCAAAAAGAGAGGATTAAAAATATATATGAAAAACTATGTCTTTATTATATCAGGATCCTCTCTTCATTCAATATTCTGTTTCTAAACATTTCTAAAGAAAGTATAAACAAATATGAAGGAATTATTATTTAGTGTATTTTACCTGATATCCACTTGTACCTTTGGATCCTTTTTTGATCTTAATATAGTAAGTTCCTTTTTTTGCCTTTCCATAGATACGGAAACCTTTTGATATTGTTTTATTTTTTAATCTTGCTGCTCCTGTGACTGTTACAGAAATCTTGCTTTTATTTCCAAGTCCTGTGATATCGATATATGTCATTCCAGTCTTCTTAACTTTGATCTTATACCAGTGTGTTTTACTTGTACTTTCATTAGACAAGAATACCTGCTTCTTGGATTTCTTACGCTTGATCTCTTTTGCTTTTTTCTTAGATGTTCCATAACTGTCAGATGCTTTTTGATTTGCATTGATGAAATAAAGGATCTCTCCAGATGCCGCATTTGCAACGACACGATAAGTCCCTGCAGCAAGTCCTGTTGTTACTACATAGTTATTTTTTGTTGCACCCGCTAATCCGGTTGCTACAGTTTTCCATGTCTTTCCACTTAATTTCTGAACAGAATATGTAACACTAGAAACATTTCCCGCTGAATTTTCTTTATAAACTGCGATCGCTGCAACTCCTCTTTTGGATACTTTAAACTGCTGATATGTAGCTGCTCCAGTACTTGCACTAGCGATTACATTATTTCCGCCAAAAGTTCTGTTATTCTGGCTTGATATCACTGCTGCTCCAAATGCTGCAACCACTGGTGTATTTGCATTCTCACATGCTGTTTCAAGGTATAATGCATATGTTCCTGCTTTGACTGCACCAGCCCAGATCATTTTTCCATTATTCGTCTGTGAAAGTGTCATAGCCGGATTCCCATTATAACACAGTTTTAAACGTCCACCATCTACTCCTGCGACCTTTGTTGCATATGGGATAACAACCGTTCCATCAATTCCTACACGAATTGTTCCAACTTTCACATATTCATTTGCATCACTATATCCTTGATACAACATCATTTCCTGATTTGCCTGCCATTTATTTGACAGCGTATCAAAATCAGACAGCGTGTAAACATTCGTTGCATTTAACTGCACTGCCTCTGCAGATGCTTTTGCCTGTTTTGCTCTTACTCTTTGTGATGCTGTGATTGCAGGAAGTTTGCTGTGAATACTTTCTGTTTTTGTTTTTGCTCCTACCATTACAGTCCCTGTCATCATTGCAAATGACAACGCTATACATAACGTTCTCTTTAAAAAGTTTTTAACCATATTACATCTCCTTATTTGTATACATATGCACTTGCTACAGTTGATACGTCACTGGAATATGTTTTGTTTCCAAATTTAACTTTTGGAGTCACCTGAACATAATATGTTCCTTTTTTAAATTTTTTCTTTCCGTTTTTTGTGATCTGGAAAGAGTAGCTCTTCTTCTTAGAAACCTTGACTGTTTTTACTTTTTTAAATCCAGATTTTGAGTTCTTTGATACAGAAACTGTATACTGTTTAATTCCTGTTCCCTTTTTCAGAACTACTTTGATCCCTTTTTTCTTGTTTGTTGTCTTTCCTGAAATAGATGGCATTGCGAAGTAGCGATAGTTGCTCCATCTTCCATAGTATGTCTGATTATTACTTCTGTTTGTATAGTAGTATCTTGCACGATATTTATACGCCATATCTTTTGACACATTCATAGACTCATAACCCATAGATGTTGATGTCTTAGACAGTACTCTTTTATTCTTTGCATTATATACTTCCAGCTGTACTCCTGTTGCCATCTCAGGTTTATTAACCTTAAATGCTACCTTCTTAATATTAGCGTATGCTGCTGTGATCCCAAAATTATTCTTCGCTACATCGGCAGGCGTTGTGTTAACATAAACACTGTCAACTGACCAGTTATATGTTTTTCCTGTGGCAAGACTTGTAAGTCTGTATCCCAGTCTTATATATCCTGAATATCCTTTTGTTGCCTGAACTGTTACCTGCGTTGTATCTGCAGAACCCTGCCAGATCATTTCCTGCGTTCCAATTTTCTCAAGATAATAGCCATCCACTCTATATCCATTCAAACTCTGTGGAGTCCACTGAATCGTAATGCTGTTATCATTAAATCCAGCCATCCATACCTTTCCTGCTGCCTTTGCATCCTTAGGCGATACAATGATCACTGCTGCCAGCAATAAAACACTAAATATTACTTTTTTCAAATTCTTTCCCATACTTTTTCCTCCTTTTCGTATGTGATTACTTTTTTCGTATGTGATTACTTATCTATTATCCACCTTCTCTGGATAAAGATCATGATTTGAAAGTCTGTTCCATGCAACATCTTCCCATTTTGTTCCTGGTCTTCCGTAGTTGCAGTATGGATCAATGGAGATTCCTCCTCTTGGAGTGAATTTACCCCATACTTCAATGTATTTTGGATCCATCAGCTTGATCAGATCTTTCATAATGATATTCATGCAGTCTTCGTGAAAATCTCCATGATTTCGGAAGCTGTATAAATACAATTTTAATGATTTACTTTCTACCATGCGCTCTCCTGGCACATAAGAAATGTAGATCGTTGCAAAATCCGGCTGTCCTGTGATCGGACATAGACTTGTGAATTCTGGTGCATTAAATTTGACAAAATAATCATTCTCTGGATGTTTATTCTCAAATGTTTCTAACACCTCCGGTGCATAATCATCTGGGTATTTTGTTTTCTGGTTTCCTAATAACGTAATTCCTTCTAATTCTTGGCTCTTTCTGCCACTCATTGTATTTTCCTCTCTTTCAAATTTTCATTGCCTAACGTATATCTTAGGACTTTTTGCCTATTTGGGTGTTTTGCCCCCCCCTTGGAAATTTTTTCCGACTGGAGAAGTTCTTTGTAGTCTTCCATCTTCAATGGTTTCGAATACCAATATCCCTGAATCTCATCACAACCGATCTGTCTTAATATTTCAATCTGCTCATCTGTTTCTACACCTTCACAGATTATCTGATATCCTAGATTTCGAATCATATCGATCAAATGTTTCAGGAAATAGATTCCACGGTCTGTTTCTAAGCAGCTGGTAATAAATCCTCGATCGATCTTGATCACATCAACTGGGATATCAACGATCGTATTCAGGACAGAATATCCGCTTCCAAAATCATCCATCGCTGTCTTAATCCCATGTAACTGAAAAGAGTCAAATAATTTTCTAACACTTTCATATTCAGACACAACTGCTGTCTCAGTAAGTTCAATCTCAACCATTGTTGGATCAACACTGTATTTCTTCAAAATATTTATATAAGTGTTGATCGTCTGCGGATCAGATGCATGGAGACTAGATGCATTGATCGATATCGGCACCTATTCTCTTCCTGCTTTTAGATTCTCTGCAATGAATTCTACAACTGTCTCAAAGACATAGAAGTCAAGTTCTATGATCTTTCCATTATTTTCATAAACTGGAATAAATGCATTGGGACTTAAAACGGTTCCGTTATCTCTCTCCCAGCGCACCAATGCTTCCGCACCTATGATCTCATGACTTTTTATGGAATATTGGGGCTGAAAATATACTTTGAACTGTTTTTGTTCCATCGCTTCCTTCATATCATTGACGATCTCATTTTCCAACTCACGTTGTTTCTGCATCTCATCGTCATAAAATCTTACACTGCCTTTTTCTCCACCTTTCACTTTCTGTCTCACATAGTTTGCCGCATCGATCGCATAGGAAGTGCTCCTGCATTCTGGTGTCACATAATAGATTCCTGTTCTCAATACCACGTTGGATTTTGGGAACTTCTCCTTCTGCCGCAGCATAAATTCTTCATTGATCTTTTCTGTTTCTTCAATGATCGCTTGATATTCATCCTTCTCATGGCTAGCTGTACGAAACATTAAAAACTGATCCGATACAACTCTTGTAAAGTACAGATTATGTTTTTCTTCTGTTTTTCCAATAATGAAACTGCAAAAATCCTTTAATACCTGATCTCCTAGAGTATATCCATACTTATAATTAAAATATTTAAAATTTTCAAAATCCATATATATCATCATGTAATCACTTGTCTTATTTGCAAGAATGATACGTTCCACTTCCTCATGAAATCTTGCAAATGAGATCAAACCTGTCAGCGTATCATGCTCCATTCGTGTGATCGCTCCCTGATAGACATGATTCATCACCTGATTCTTGGCAAAATGTGCGGAGATAATCTTCGTTACTTCGGATAACTGCTTCAACATCTCGTTTGACCAGCTTCTCTTCTCCTTACACACAGCATATGTGATCGCTCCCGTATAGCGTCCTTCACAATACATTGCAACACTTACGATTGTCTTTGCCTCTCCCTGTATCAGGATCTTCGTTGCTGATTCGGAATATCGTTGCATATGATCATGCTGTAAAACAAGCACCCCATTCTCATCAAAATCATTAAATACTGTGAGAAAATCCTCTTTATCAAAATGTCTGACCGTCTCTAAAACCTTCGGAATTCCTTCTCTGTTCCATTGATAATCAGAATATATCTCTCGAGCCTTGATATCTGTCTGCACGATCGTGATACGATCAAGTTCCAGACGAACTCCGATCACTTTCAGTAATAAATGTATCGCCACCTCAAAATTGTTGGTTTTCTCGAAGATTTCAAAAGCTGTAGCAACAATATCATTCTGAAAATATCTTGCTTCCAGCATCTCTTCCTGTTTCTCTTGTTCAGCGATCATGGATGAAAAATGCTGCAGGCTGTCACAGTAAACATAACAGTTCTTTCCTCGCTCTTTTGCTTTATATAAGGCAATGTCCGCATTCTCAAACAGTTGGTCATAGGTATAACCTGATACATTCTCTGGAAGATAACAACATCCTGCACTACATGTGATCGTACAACCTGTCTTCCCGAATTGAAGCTCCCTGATCTTCTGCATCAGCTCCACATTCTTCCTAACCAACTCAATGTTCAAGATATCTTTTACAAAAATAACGAATTCATCCCCGCCAGCTCTCATTAAAATACTATCGTTATCTCTAAATACTTCTTTCAACAGCATCGCCAAACAGGCTAGAACTTTATCTCCAAATGAATGGCCATAATTATCATTCACCAACTTAAAACAATCCACATCTAATACAATCATTCCACACGAATCAAAAGGCTTCTTCCGATTCAGATATTTGTTGATACATTTTTTCCCATATACCTGATTATAAAGCCCTGTCAAAGAGTCTTTTCTCGCTCTTTCTTTGAGCTTCTTCTCTTGTTTTCTTTGTTCTGTGATATCCCTTGTACTTCCTATCAAGGTCAGCTTTCCATCTTCATTCACGATCTTCGTAAACTCGAGTACTGAATGTTTAATATCCCCATCCTCCCCAAACTCACGGATCTCTACCGTTGCTTCTTTTGCTTCCTTATAAATCTGCTTTATCTTTTCTCGGTCTTCTGGATGAATCTTGCTTTTGTTGTCTATATAGTCCATGTATCCAGCTATCGTTTTCTCGATATGAAATTTATTATTATAAACTACAAGTGTATCTTCATCCACAAGATATTCAAATATCTTAATCCGAGAATTATTTAAAACTGTTGACAGTTTCTCTATTTTTTTTCTGTTAACTTGCAGTGTTTCCATATCCTATTATTTCTCCCGTAGTATTGCTATTTCCCATTACCAAAAGTATACAATGAAACGCTTAGAAACACAATCTTAATCGTTCTCTTTTTTTCTTTCATTGACTTTTTGTCTCATTTATTTATAATGAATATATAAGTGCATATTCATTCTGAAGCCAAGGATTTCCTGATGCCAAGATTGAGCTTACAAAGTACCTGTTCCCTTGGGGATCTTACGTACTTTTTTATTCGACTATCTGGCATATTCATTTCCGAATATGCTTTTTTATTGCATAGAAAATATCGATAAAATCTCCTATGCAATAAAAATATTACGTATTAACTAATTTAGGAGAAGGAGAAAACTATGTACAGACCAGAATCCGGTATCGCAGAAGAATTTATTGATGACCAGGAGATCAAAGATACACTTGCTTATGCAGATGCCAACAAAAACAATAAGGAACTGATCCTGTCTATCATTGAAAAAGCAAAGAAATTAAAAGGTATTTCCCACAGAGAAGCTTCCGTACTTCTTGCATGTGAAGATAAAGAACTGATCCAGAAAGTTTTTGATCTTGCGATCAAGATCAAGGAAGAATTCTATGGAAATCGTATCGTTATGTTTGCTCCATTATATCTTGCAAACTATTGTGTCAACGGATGTACTTACTGTCCTTATCATTATAAAAATAAACATATCCGCAGAAAGAAATTAACTCAGGAAGAGATCAAGAAAGAAGTTATCGCTCTTCAGGATATGGGGCATAAGAGACTGGCTCTTGAAACAGGGGAAGATCCTGTGAATATTCCAATTGAATATGTATTAGAGAGCATTAAAACAATTTACAGTATCAAACACAAAAACGGTGCGATCCGTCGTGTAAACGTAAATATCGCTGCTACAACAGTTGAAAATTATAAGAAATTAAAAGATGTTGGTATCGGAACATATATTTTATTCCAGGAAACCTACCACAAAGACAATTATGAAGTTCTTCATCCAACAGGACCAAAACATGATTATGCTTACCATACAGAAGCTATGGACCGTGCGATGACAGCTGGTATCGATGATGTTGGTATCGGTGTTTTATTCGGTCTTGATATGTATCGTTATGACTTTGCTGGTCTGTTAATGCATGCAGAACATCTGGAAGCAAAATTCGGTGTTGGACCTCATACGATCAGTGTTCCAAGAATCCGTCCTGCTGACGATATCGATCCTGACGATTTCGAAAATGCAATCAATGATGATATCTTTGAAAAGATCGTTGCAATCCTTCGTATTGCTGTTCCTTATACAGGAATCATCGTATCTACTCGTGAGACACAAGAATCAAGAGAACGTGTATTAAAAGTCGGAGTATCCCAGATCAGTGGGGCTTCTTCTACAAGTGTCGGTGGATACGCTGAAAAAGAAAAACCAGAAGATAACTCTGCACAGTTTGAGAAAAATGATAACCGTACCTTAGATGAGATCATCGGATGGCTGATGGATCTTGGTCATATTCCAAGTTTCTGTACAGCATGTTACCGTGAAGGACGTACTGGTGATCGTTTCATGACTCTTGTCAAATCCGGTCAGATTGCAAACTGCTGTGCACCTAATGCTTTAATGACTTTAAAAGAATACTTAGAGGATTACGCTTCTGATGAAGTCAAAGCCAAAGGTGAGGTATTGATCAAACAGGAACTTGAGAAAATTCCAAATCCTGTTGTCAAGCAGAAAGCTACCGAATATATCGAAAATATTCATGAAGGAAAACGTGATTTCAGATTCTAGGAGATTTTTATGTTCAAACACTTAAACACCCGAATTCCAAAAAGAATTGAACAAGAAAAGGACAAGGTATCTGCCGTTATGATCCCTCTGATCAAGAAAAATGATGGATACCATATCCTATTTGAAGTCCGTTCCAATAAACTCTCACAACAGCCTGGGGAAATCTGTTTCCCGGGCGGCCGGAGAGAACATGATGAAACATCCATGGAGACTTCGATCCGTGAAACTTGTGAAGAATTACTGATTTCTGAATCTAATATTAAATTATATGGGCCTTTAGATTACTTTTTATCTCCTGCTGGTCTGCGGATCGATCCTTATCTTGGGGAATTAGTAAATTATGATGGTCAGTATAGTAATGATGAAGTTTCTGAAATTTTCACTGTTCCATTAGCATTCTTTCAGAACACCCCACCGAAATGTTATTATAACAAAGTGACTATGTATCCAACAGATAACTTTCCATTTGATAAAGTACCTGGTGGAAAAGAGTACCCTTGGGCACGTGGGGAATATGAGGTTTTATTCTACGAATATGATGACCGTATCATATGGGGACTTACGGCGAAGATCTTGTATTATAATTTGAAAATGATCCAGTAATACAGATTTGTTTTGAATCTGTATTACTGGATCAACTGGCATTTACAATAATTTCTTTAGAACTGTTTATACTTTCTTTAGAATTGTTCATACTTTATATATTGAATAAAGGAAGGATTTTGCTATACTTAAGACATAGTTTTTCATATATATTTTTTAATCCTCTCTTTTCAGAAAAGTAACCGCTCATTATATCGAGCGGTCTTTTTATTTCATAAATATTCTCCTAACATATCTCTTACACATCTCTCTATCTGATCCATAATATCCACACATACCTCTTTTTTCATCCCTGACGTAATTCCAACTGTTAAAATTTCCTTTCTTCCAGGATTACGTCCATTCCCGTCAACTGTCGTGGTATGTTCTCCATAATATGTGCTGCTATAAGTTAGATCATATGCTGGGCTTAGTCGCCAACTATCTTTCTCTTCATCATATAAATATGTGAAATTCTTTGAATGATCATCTCGATTATGTGCAAAAACGTTAAAACACATTCTACGAAACATATTTTCAATATCCTCCGTATTATCTCTTGTTAATATCTTTGTCAATTTCATTAAACTATGATAATCAAGACTTGGCTGCTCGAAGTCCAATTCCAAAAGAGCTGCAGCAGTTAACATATGAATTCTTTTTTTTCCTGTTTGGTCTATTCTTCTATCAAAGCGTTTCGTTCCAAAATAACCATCACACTGTTCTGATGGAAAAAGTCTTGTTTCACTCATTGTAATCCCACTTTTTTTCGCACAACATGAATAATCATATTCCATTTTCCCTGCATTTTTTCCATCTACATGAGCTGGAAATTTTATGATCCATTCTTCCTCATCGATTGTCGTCATGATCTTCGGTCTTGCACCACCACTGGTTCCTCCAAGGCGATATAATTCATCTAGTTTATCTGAATATTCTGTATTGAGAATTTTCTGACATTGTTCTGCCAGTTCATCCAGGTTTGTATTTCCATTTGTTTGTTCCAATGTCCGCTCAGGATGATAGGTAATTGCTCCCATTCCTGACTTTCCAACAATCTCTAAGCGGTCCAAAACAGTTAATCTATCTGGATTCTGTTTATGTACACGCAATAATCGATTCAATAATAATCTTCCCCAGTTATCTGGCAAACTGTCCGCAAATACTCCGAAAAGGCCATCAAAATAATCCTTTTGCGGAACAAACACTTGATTTTTTAAAGGTAATGAAAATGGGCTGATTGAAAAACCATCTTCTAACCATTCCTCACTATACTGGAATGCAACTTTATGCCCTGATGCCATAGCCAGTGTTCCCACAAGCTTTTCATCATACATAACTTGTAACGTTTTAGTTTCGCTCATTGATAACCTCCTGAATATTCCGATATGGCACTTGTGTAAAAATATTTCGAAGTTCATCTGCAATATCTAATGCCATTGCTATCTTAGTTAATGAAATTAATGAAATCTGTCCTGTTGTCTCAAACCTTTTGATCGAACCATAACTTACACCACTCATAGAAGCTAATTTCATCTGAGAAATAGAACGCCGTTTTCTGATCTTTCGTACTCTTTGTGCAAGTTTCTGATCTAATTCTTCTGCTGTTTCCCATACTAATTGTTCCATTTATTTCTCCTCATTTTATAGATAATATTTTATCCAAAATCTCATATTTTTAATAATAATAGATAATATTTTATCTATTATTATTTTATCATTTATACTTCATTTAAACAAGTTTTGTTTGAATATATTCAATTTCTTTAGAACTGTTTATACTTTCTTTAGAATTGTTCATACTTTGTATATTGAATGCTTCGAGGATTTTGGTATACTTAAGACATAGTTTTTCATATATATTTTTTAATCCTCTCTTTTCAGAAAAGTAACCGCTCATTTTATTGAGCGGTCTTTTTATTTTTCAAAAATTAGTGTATGATAGTCTCTGGTTGTTTGTATACAATCAAATTTTTCTTTAAAGGAGTTATCACCAATGAGTACTTTTCAAAAATTCATCCAATATTATAAACCCTACAAAAAAGTCTTCATTTTTGATCTGATCTGTGCAGCATTTATCAGTCTGGTTGATCTTGCTTATCCACAGATCCTTCGTTCACTTACAAAGACTTTATTTCTTAAGGATGCTTCTATGATCCTTAAGACTCTTCCGATCATCGGGGGAATTTTATTTATCTGCTATATTTTTCAGGCATTCTGTAAATATTATGTCAGCTGTCAGGGACATATCATGGGAGCTCAGATGGAACGTGATATGCGCCGTAAACTGTTTGACCATTATGAAAATCTTTCTTTTTCCTATTATGATCAGCATAACACCGGACAAATGATGAGCCGTCTTGTTTCTGATCTGTTTGATATTTCCGAAGCTGCCCATCACGGCCCTGAGAATTTATTTATCTCTCTTGTAAAGATCGTTGGATCTTTTATTTTCCTGTTTATCATTCAGTGGAAATTAGCGATTATTCTTCTTGCGATCGTTTTACTGATGATCTTCTTCAGTGCAAAGCAAAACCGTAAGATGCAGGCTACCTTCCTTGATAACCGCAGGAAGATTGGTGATGTCAATGCTTCTTTGCAAGACTCCCTTGCTGGAATCCGTATTGTGCAGTCTTTTGCAAATGAAGATATTGAACGTGAGAAATTTCGTGTTGGAAATGAGGCATTTTTAGATTCCAAGCGTGATAATTATCGTGCTATGGGAAGTTTTCAGAGTGGAAATACATTTTTCCAAGGAATGATGTATCTTGTCACTTTACTTGCTGGTGGTTATTTTATCGCTCTTGGCCAGATGAGTGCTGCTGACCTTGCTATGTATGCATTGTATATTGGAATCTTTATCAGCCCGATTCAGATTCTTGTAGAATTAACAGAAATGATCCAGAAAGGTATGTCTGGTTTTATCCGTTATCAGTCTGTTATTGATATTGAATCTGAGATCACAGATTCTGTTGATGCCGTTAATATGAAACATCCTGATGGGGATATCTGTTATCATGATGTCTCATTTAGTTACGAGGATAATGAGATTGTATTAAATCACATTGATTTCACGATCAAATCAGGAAAATCCATTGCACTCGTTGGACCTTCCGGTGGTGGGAAAACAACGATCTGTTCTCTGCTGCCTCGATTTTATGATATTACAGATGGTTTGATTACGATCGGTGGTCAGAATATCAAGGATATAAAATTAGAGAGTCTTAGAAGCTCCATCGGTATTGTTCAACAGGATGTTTATCTATTTGGCGGCAGTGTCAAAGAAAATATTGCTTACGGAAACCCTGATGCAACCTTTGATGAAATTGTCGAAGCTGCTAAGAAAGCCAATATCCACGATTTTATTATGACATTACCTAATGGCTATGATACTTTCGTTGGAGAACGTGGTACAAGATTATCCGGTGGTCAGAAGCAAAGAATCTCTATTGCAAGAGTCTTCTTAAAGAACCCGCCAATCTTAATCTTAGATGAAGCTACCAGCGCATTAGATAATGAAAGCGAGCAGCATATCCAGAAGAGTCTGGACGCCTTGTCTGAAAATCGAACAACGATCACGATCGCCCATCGTTTATCAACGATCCAGAATGCAGATGAAATTCTTGTTATCGATGGACAAACGATCAAAGAACGAGGAACACATGAAGAACTAATTGCCTCTGGCGGTCTTTATGCTAAATATTATCATATGATGTAAGTGTCAAAAGTACAACAACGTCGAAACCTATTTTGTTTAGAACTGTTTATAAATTCTTTAGAATTGTTCATACTTTGTATATTGAATGCCTCGGGGATTTTGGTATACTTAAGACATAGTTTTTCATATATATTTTTTAATCCTCTCTTTTCAGAAAAGTAACCGCCCAGATGGGCGGTCTTTTTTATATCCTCTCATAGATTTTATACTCTTCCATTAATTTATTTCTATACTGTATATCATTGTATATCTTATCTATATCTTGAATTTTATTATTAGCTAATAAAATTTTTACTAACTGTAATGTAGCATTTTCCCCTATAATTTTTCCCTGCGCTATACCTTGTGTTATTCCTTGACTTATTCCTTGACTTATTCCTTGCTCAATTCCTTTATTAATTGCTGTATCTAATATTGTACACATAGTAACCTCTCCTTCCTCATTTTTCTTTACATCCAATTGCAAAAATCTTTCGTCTTCTGCAAAAATCCTCATAAATTTTAACATTTCATCCACATGTTTGATTGGTTTATGATTTTCAATTGTTTTATAACCTTTTCTTCGTTTTACAAAATAATCCGCAATAATTCCAAAGTCACTTTGAAACATTTTTATTTGTTCTTCTGTCAGATATGCTATGTCAAATACATTCAATTTATAATTTTGAAACAGCTCCTCATTCACACTTTCTTGATTGATAACTTCTCTTAGTTCTTTATCATCTTTCCATTGATTATCTCCAAAATGTAAGATCAGTGTTATTACTTTACAAAATTCTTTTGCACCTTTCTTTAACATCTGAGAACGATAACTTGCTCCATCGTATGCAATTACACGTAGTGGCATCTTTTTATCTTTGATTGTCTGATTTTCAATTCCAAATAATACCTTGAAACCTTTTTTATTATTCCATTCTTTCAAAGTATCTCTCTCTTCTTCATGAAGCACATCATCTGATGCTTTATATTGTGACCGTATATTTGTTGTCCGTAGTTCCTCTGGTTTAACTACTTCTTCTCCTTGATAAACTAATACATTGATAATATCTGCAAATACATCTGGATAATCTTCCAATAACTTTTCAATCTTATCCTTTTCTCCCATTCCTGACTCCTTGTTTGTAAACTATCATTTGGTTATCTTATCTGCAGAACTGCATATTCATAGAATTTCTCTGAATCGAATTACAATTATATAGAACTTCTTTGACTTTAATCTAGATTATTGATGTTTATAGTTTACATTAATTTACAAATATTAGCAAGTATTTTTTACAGTTTATTCCACATATTTTATTTATTATTAGTATACTCCACTTATTTCATATTTTCAATACTTCTTTTAGAAGCACTAATAACAGAAGAGCCATCCGGCGAGCATAAATTCTCTGGCGGATGGCTCCTATTCTTATTTATTTTTTCTCATATACATATCAAAGACTATTACAATCTACTGCTGAAACGCATTCAACAGATTAGGGATCATCTGTTTCTTACGTGACATAACTCCAGGAAGAATTGCAACTTTATCTTCTGGTGTTACACCAAATCCGCGTTCGATCACTCCCTCAGCTTCTGGTCCGCAGATCAGCAGATGTGTTGTTTCCTCTAAGATGTTTGTTAGCATAAAGAATACGTAATCAAGTCCCTGTTCTTCTTTCACAGAATCCATATATTCAAGGATTGATGCTTTGATATCATCTAATTCTCCCTGATCCATGGATGTGATCTGTCCAACACCAAAATCAATTGTATCGGCATTGAATTTCTTATAATCCATGTAGAAGATCTCGTTTGGAGTCTTACCACTTAAATCACTTCCTGCACGGAACATTGCTTTGGCATGTTCTTCTACATCAATTCCTGCGATCTGTGCTAATTCTCTCGCGATCTGTTCGTCCACTGGTGTACATGTTGGAGAACGGAACATTAATGTATCAGAAAGAATTGCAGAACACATTAATCCTGCCATCTCTTTTGTAATCTCGATTCCCTGTTCACGGTACATCTGAGCAACGATCGTTCCTGTACATCCAACTGGCTGATTTCTGAAGTAAACTGGTGATACAGTTTCCACACTTCCGATTCTGTGGTGGTCGATGATCTCCATGATCTCACATTCTTCTAATCCTTCGACTGCCTGTGATACCTCATTATGGTCAACTAAGATTACCTGTTTCTTGTTGAATTCTAAGATACGACGTCTGGAAATAAATCCTACAAATTCGTTATCTGCATTCAATACAGGGAAGTAACGGAAACGTTTCTTTGTCATCTCTTCTTTGACATCATCTACAAAATCTGTTTCATTGAAAGATACGATCGTATCTGTTGCCATGATATAAGATACTGGCATTGCCTGGCAGATCAAACGGCTTGCTGTAAATGTATCATATGGTGTTGTGATGATTCTGCAGTTCTTTTCCTTTGCAAGTTCTAATACTTTATCAGTAACTTCTGTACCCATGCATACTACAACACACTGTACTCCTGTCTGGATCGCACCAATCTGTGCATCTTCACGGTTTGCAACGATCACTGTATCTTTAGCTGTTACAAATTCTTCCATTGTATCAACACTTGCGGCAGATACTGTTAACTTACCTTCTGTGATATATCCTTCGATATCTCCTGCCTGAAGTGTTCCATCTAATGTTTCTACAACATTTTTATATGGTGTTTTTGCTTTGGCAAGGATTTCATTGTCATAAACATCCATGTCTGCTTTCAACACATCACTGATGGATACCAGACCGATCATTTTCTTTCCATCTAATACTGGAAGAGACACAATCTTCTCTGTCTGCATCATTTCACGTGCAGATTTCAGGGAATCTGTCGCTTTTGCACCTTTAACTAGATTTAAATTTACGTCTTTTAATCTTGGTCTTACATCACTAACATATTTTGGATCTTTAATTCCAAATGTATCCAATACATATCTTGTTTCGCCGTTGATATTACCGGCACGATATGCTTCGTATCCATTTCCTTCCACTTGATTCTTTAAGTTTGCGTATGCGATCGCAGAACAGATGGAATCTGTATCTGGATTGCGATGTCCAATGACATATACTTTTTTCATTGTTCCTCCTTCTTTCTTGGCAGCCGTATTATGAATGTCGTATACTCATTCTGGCTTTTTGCTTTGATAGTTCCATCATGAAGCTCTATGATCTCCTTCGCGATCGCAAGTCCAAGACCTGCCCCGCCAGTTTCAGAAGATCTTGCTTCATCTAATCTGTAAAATTTCTCAAACAGGTTATTTAATTGATGTTCTGGTATGGTCTTTCCCTGATTCCTGACTAAAATCTCTGCGTTATCTCCATCGATCATTCCATAAACCTCAATGAGAGAATTCGGATAACAATACGATACTGCATTCCTTAACAGATTCTCAAAAACCCTGGCAAGCCTGTCCGGATCACCATAAATTAATATTTTATCATCTACCTCTATCTTCCACTCTAATCCTTTCTGCTTAAATACCGCAGCAAAAGAATCCATCACCTGTTCAAGCAGAACATAAAGATAAAATTCCTTTTTGTCCAAGGTAATATTCTGAAGATTATACCTTGTAATTTCAAAGAACTCATTGATCAGTTCTCCAAGACGTTTCGCTTTCTCAAGAGAAATTCCTATATACTTAGCTCTTTGTTCTTCCGACATATCCGGCGATTCATTTAACAATGATAAATATGCAATGATCGACGTCAACGGTGTCTTCAGATCATGAGCAAGATAGACGATGATATCATTCTTTCTCTGCTCACTTTCTTCTGCAATCCGCCTCTGTTCTTTCAACGTTCCTTTGATCTCATTTAATTTATTCTCCAAAGGATTCAACTCTGGTGGGAGCAATATGCGGTCTTTGGATTCATTTAAGATCATCTGGATCCCGCCTTCAACCTGTCTTAGGTATGTCGTGAATTTTGACATACCCAGATAAAAGCTTAACAAAAGCAGCACAAAAAATCCAGCACCAATGATCATTGTTTTATTTTGTACAAAGATCAGACGATATACACGGATCGCTTCCAGCTCATCCATCCCAATCCGTTCAAATATATAAACAACCGTTTTGGCAAATGGATCCTGAAATACACCATCTACAAATATATCAAGTACAAAATATCCGATACATGCAACGATCAAACTGATTCCCAATGTCTGTAGTATGATCCTTATCTTTAAACTTCTGTATTTACTCCTCAACTTTGTATCCAACTCCCCAGACTGTCTTGATCAATTCTTTGTGTCCCATGACCTCTCCCAGCTTCTCACGGAGATGTCTGATATGTACCATAACTGTATTATTGTTATTCTTAAAATACTTTTCTTTCCATACCTGCTCAAAAAGATTCTCTGAGCTTATAACCTTCCCGCGGTTCTGTGTCAGAATCCATAAAATTGAAAATTCCAGCGGTGTCAATGTAATTTCTTCTTCTCCATAAGTACACTGGTGTGTTGCACGATTTAAGATAAGACCTGCGATCTCCAGTGTATCTTCCTGATTCATACCGCTTCCATCGTTGTATCTTGTAAATCTTCGAAGCTGTGCCTTCACTCTTGCCATCAATTCCAACGGCTCAAATGGTTTCTCAATATAATCATCAGCTCCCAATGTCAATCCATTGATCTTATCCATGGAAGATACTTTCGCTGTCAGCATGATCACAGGGAAATTGTGTGTTAAACGGATCTGTTTTAAAATCTCAAATCCATCAATATCTGGCAGCATCACATCAAGGATCGCCAGATCAATATTCTCATGTTCTACACACGCCAAGGCATCCTTTCCATTGTAAAATTTATGTACATTATAATTTTCATTCTTTAAATATAATTCAATAAAGTCAGCAATCTCTTTCTCGTCATCTACTACTAATACAGTTGACTGTCTCATTCGCTTCCTCCTTACTCTTTACCACCCTGAATCACATGAAATCTTGCTTCTTGGCTTTCTTCTTCCACTTCTGTTCTCGTATGTCCCTTGAGACTATATAATGGTACAGTTTTATAAAGCGTACGGATCAATTCACAAAGGATCCTTTGATGTTCTTTATCTTCTTCGTCCAGAAGATTCACATACGCAGATGTAATCTCTTCATAAGTCAATCCATTTTGAATCTTAATAACCAGTGATTTTACGATCATCATAACCTTATACTGATCATTCTCGATATTCTTCATCACAAAATCATATAATTCTGGGATTCCATCCCAGCCTCCAATTCCATTGCCTAGTGCCAGATTCTTATATTCATCTTCACTGTAACGTTTCCATGATAGATCTTCCCTAAGGCTCCACTGAATAAATACTTCGTTACGATTTTCTACCTCACGGCTTGCCAGTAACAGTCTCGAATTCATCTGATTTCTTAATAAGATTCCTGACTGCCAGAATACAATACGGAGTAATATAAATTCTTCCAACTCATCATAAGTCAGCTCTGGGAACATCTCTTCCTGGATCATCTGGCAACACTCATAAATATCTAAAATACCATATAAAAACAACATTCCAAAGAGAATATTCTCAAGTCTGGTACCCTCTTCTAACTCTTCCTGAACTCTGCGGCTTTTCAGAGAGAAGAAAAAATTATCCTTTGCTTCTATATTCAATAAGATCGTATCGTCTTCATATGAGAGAAATCCAAGAAAATGTAACTGCTCAATCTCTCTTGCGTATATCTCAGCAATCAGACTCTCACCTTCCATATCCCAGCATTGCAGCAAGAATTCGATTGCTTCCTGCTGTAATAACTTAGTGATCAATTGTGGCATATCATAAAGTTTCTCTGCTATCTTCTCTGCCAGAGATACTTCACTTTCGTCTTCATGAAACACAATATCGATTCGTTCCGATAAAACCATCAGGTTGACTCTTGGATTGGTCGCAAGTTCTTCTATATAAGTTCGTTTTGATTCTACAATTCTTGCCATCGCCCGATCCCTCCTTTGTCTTAATCTAATAAAGTATATCTTATCGAGCTTCTTCCGTCCAGTGGAACAGGCATAAAGAGTCGTCTAAAATAATTCTTTAATTCGGTTTATATTCTCTTTTGTGACACGGTATCCCATATCATACGTTTGTTTTAATACATCAATGTCTTTCTCTAAACTATCGATTGTATACTCTGGTCTTAGGATCACTGCCTTTCCTTCCCTCTCTAACTGCTCACAATATCTAACTGTTTTATTATATCTTATATGACGATTTAACAGCAGTTCCGGCAAATGTGGATATTTTCTCTTGAGAAGTTTTGCCGCAGCTTTGTTGCTCTTGCTTAATTCTTTTCTATACCCTTCTGGCCTTGTCAGTACGATCAGATTCTTATCATTCCCATCTTCTATTGATCGTCTGATCGGAATCGGATCTGCAATTCCACCATCATAATAAGGCTTTCCATCTACTTTGATCGTTGGAAATGCAAACGGGATCGCACAAGTTGCTCGAAGCATCGTACACTTCTTATCCAGTTTCATTCCATCTTTGTATTCTGCTTTCCCTGTCCATGCATTTGTTACACCGACCTTGATCGTTCCCTTGTATTCATTGAATGTCTTCCAGTCAAATGGATACAGTTTGTTTGGGATCGTGTCATATACGAAATCCAGTCCAAAAAGACTTCTCTCTTTCAGTAGATTCCTCGCTCCCATGTATCTTTTATCATTCCTGTGGTTCATCAGGATCTTTAAATTTCTTTCCTTTTGTTTGGATATATAAGAAAAACCATCACAGATTCCCGCAGATACTCCGATCATATAAGGAAACATGATATCTTCATCCAACAGTGCATCCATCACTCCTGCACTAAAGATCGGACGAAATGTTCCTCCTTCTAAAATAATACCAGGCATCTTTATGCCCTCCTCATCTTCTTATGTTTCGTAAACTTGTCTTATGTTGTGTCATGTGAGTTCTATAGACACTTGCTCTTTATTATATGATGTAAGTGTCAAAAGTATAAATTGCGTTTGTGCTTGCACAAATAAGCAATTTATACTTATTGACACGCCGAACAACGAGAACGGAATAAAATGGTGTGAACACACCATTTTATGGGAGTTCGAGGTGTTCGAGGATTGCGAAATTGCGTAGCAATGAAGCAATCCGGGTACATCAGAGAGTGGCAAAATTTACTTTTGACACTCTCATCATTATATCACGTTTCGATTCTCCATTGTTACATTTTGTCAAAGATTTTCTTAAGAGATTTCGAAATTTTTGTGAATAAAAAAGATAAAGCTCCCTATTCTCTTCCTTTCATTTATCTCAAATTAGTTTGTAACGTATGGATCAATTCCTCAATAACAATTGGTTTGGATAAAAATCCATCCATACCACATTCCAGTGCTTTCTTCCTATCTTCATCAAACGCATTGGCAGTCATAGCAAGGATCGTAATTTCTGCCAGTGCTGGATCATCTAATGCACGGATCTGCTTTGCAGCCTCATATCCATTCATTACAGGCATCTGAATATCCATAAGTACAAGCTCATAATCGCCTGGTGCTGAATTCCTGATTTTCTCCACTGCCTCTGCTCCATTTTCTGCTGTATGAACCTGAAATCCATATTCATTAAGAATCGCAATCGCAATCTCACTGTTTAATTCATTATCTTCTACAAGCAGAATACTTCTGCCTCTGAAATCTGAACTTACTGCCGGAAGAATATCATCATTCGTCCTATCCTGCTTCTGACCGATCGCTGTCATCAAAGTATCTCTGATGTCTGACATGAATATAGGTTTCGCACAAAATGCATTGACTCCTGCTGCTCTTGCTTCCGCTTCAATCTCTGACCAGTCGTAAGCAGTCAGGATAATGATCGGTGTATCATCACCAAGGCTACGGATCTGTCGGGTAACTTCAATACCATTCATATCTGGCAAGCGCCAATCGATGATATAGGCATGGAATGCATCACCAAGCTCTATAGACTGCCTTGCACGAAGAACCGCCTCCTTACCAGAAAGTGTCCATTCCGAACGCATTCCAACCTTTGCAAGCATCTTTGTCACGCTGTCACAGGTATTAAAATCATCGTCTATCACCAGTGCCTTAAGACCTTCCAACGCTGGGATCTTCTCTACACGATGATGCTTAGACTGGATCCGCAACGGCAGTCGTACAATAAATTCCGTACCTTTGCCCTGTTCTGTCTGAATCCCAATATTTCCGCCCATCATATCCACAATATTCTTGGTAATGGCCATACCCAGTCCTGTACCCTGAGTCCTGCTGACTGTGGAACTTCTCTCACGCTCAAAAGGAGAAAAAAGTTTCTGTACAAATTCCTCACTCATACCGATTCCGTTATCCTTTACCCTGATCTCATATAGCTGACGCTCTTGCTGTGTTCTCGGATATTGTTTCAACCGGACAGAAATTGTTCCGCCTGCAGGAGTAAACTTGATCGCATTGGACAAAAGATTCAGCAGTATCTGGTTTAGCCGTGTCTTATCGCAATACACATCCTCATTCGTAACATCCATGGCATCCATATAAAGTTCCAGCTGCTTCGCATGAATCTGTCCACTGATGATCGTCTTCAGATCATGAAGTACATCCGACAAACTAACCTCTGTTTCTTCCAGATGGATCTTGCCACTCTCAATACGACTCATATCCAGTATATCATTGATAAGTGATAACAGATGATTGCTGGACGAAAGGATCTTACCAAGATAATCTCTGACCATTTTCTTGTTATCAATGTTGCTCACAGCCAGTGTCGTAAACCCAATGATAGCGTTCATTGGTGTCCGGATATCGTGAGACATGTTAGAAAGGAAAGTACTCTTTGCCTGATTGGCATTCTCCGCAGCATGGACTGCTTCAGAAAGTGCCTGGTTCATCTTCTTGTCAGCAGTACGGTCCGACATAACCAGAATATATTTCTTATCTCCGTTCAGCTCACTGCCCATTGCAACACTATGAAACCAACGTCGTTCTCCTGTTTTCTGATGGACATATTCAAAATCCCATTCCTGCTGTTCATGAACTTGAATCTCCTTTAGATAATCCTTCTTCAGCTCTTCCGTATCCTCAGAATGCAGTTCTCCTAAAACACAAATATCTTTCCGAATCTGTTCTACGGTAATCCCCAACAGTTTTTCTACATTCGGACTGACATAATCCGCCTGATACGTTTTTGCATCCAACATTAAGAATACATCGTCCACATTCATCGACAACTTTTGAAACATCTCATCCCTGTACAAGATCTCTGTGTCTTTTTTCTTCAGTCTTACACTGTTTTTTCGTAAAATAAATCCAATAAGGACTGCTGTAATACAAAGCACGACTGCACCCACAAGAAGCATCGTACTAAGTTGCAAAGTGTTCATACTGGCATTGACGATATCTGCCTGGACAAGTCCCAGAAATACCCAGTCCTGAATGCCTGATTTTTCATAAACAAGATAATAATCCTTTTCATCCAGATTTAGTAACATCGCACCTGTATGTCCCTCTTTAAATTTCTTCGAAATTTCAAGGATCTCTTTTTCGGAGATATCTGTATGTTCTCTCAAAATGCCAAAAAAGTTATACACGTTTCCCCATGACTCTAAAGAATGATCGATCACAACACGACCATCTGGATGAAGAACATAACTCTTTGCTTTTCCATTAAACGCAGAGATATCGAGTACATTTACTATATCAGCGTTTTCATAGGCAATAGCAATTGCATCATATTTAAATCCCTGATAACTTCCATGAGCCTTCGGGCTGGCAAAAACAAGCATCTGGGATTTTCCGGGAACTGCTGCATTGGTTATGATATCATTACCTTTTTGAATCTCATCTTCAATATTTTCCTGTAATCCAAGATACCCTGTTTCACCTGTTGTCATCTTATAGTTACCGTCAGCTGATAGAAAATAAAAATATAAAAATCCCGCATCTTTCTGCGCTTTATCTATATAATCACGAATTTTGCTTTCACTTGGAGCATCTTGCAGATACTTACTCCACATATGAAGATACGTCAGATTCTTATTTGAGAGTTCCCTTAACATATTATCCGACTGATGGAAAACTTCTGTTAGATGAGAAACACTTTCCTCATATACAGTTTTCGATACAAATCCAAAATATTGAGAAACAGCCAAAACGATTCCAAGAAAGAATGCAAGAAAAGCAATGACCTTGAGTCGTTTTCTCATGATAGGTTTCTCTTTGTTCATATTATGATTCTTAACATCCATTCTTCTCACCTCAGAGTCATATAGTCTTCAGGCTTTGCGAGAACGGCATCACCCTTCAAAACACATTTTGTCCAGGTATCTTTCACCTCTCCATCAAATACAATGTTTTTACCCGCTGGATACGATTCCATATGTTGTGGTGTCGCAAGACAGGTTACAGTAAAGGTATCCTTATCCTGAACTGATTTTCCATTCTTTGTAACTTTACTTAATGTATAACCATCATCCGTTTCCTTGATCTCTACAGAAATACCACTGACCACAGGCAGAGAGCCACGGTTAAATGGATTGAAACCTCCCTGATAGCCTTCTACAAAATTTCTGACTGTCTTTTTCAGCTCAGCCCCACTCATCTTCCGTTTGTAAGCTGAAAGATCATTTGGCATGATCATATTGCCAGCCATTTTTTCCGTATATCCTGCCTTCCGCACACTTCCTGTAAAGCTGTTTCCTGTTGCGATCAGCACATCCGTACCATAGACGCCACGCAAAGTATTTGCCATAACAGAATACGCTTCATTCCCCCCGCTGGTATGAAAATGATTGGAATAAGCTTTCTTTGAATCGAGCACGATCTTCTCAGAATCAGATTTCTTCTTCAGAAGCTTTGTATTAAATGACTGGTAAGCCTGTTTGGCATCGTATTTTCCTGAAATCATCTTAGAGACTACATCTTGGGATACGTTGAAAAAGTCATTGGATGCGATTCGAATATACATATGATTTTCTTCGATCACAGGTCTGACATCTTTGAGATATTCTGTGAGATGTGTATCTACATCCTGACTATAGCTTAATATATCCTGACCATCATAAACGATCCGATTCTGTGCATCTTCTGACAGCATTACATTCAACACTTTCATTGCTTTCTGCCGGCGTGTTTCATCCTTTGTCAGGTTACGGTTCAGCGCCACCTGAAAATATGGTGTCGTCATCAGCCATTTTTCTCCATTTTGTTGAAAGAATGGAAGAAATGTTGTATCAATGCCCTGATCCTGAAATATTTTTACACCAGAAGAACTGCCAAAGTACATAGCAAGCTTACCACTTTTATACATCTCCATCACATTATCATAATCCATATTCAGATCATCTTTGTTCAACCCTGTATCCTGAATGAATTGCTCCATACGTTCAAAAGCCTCCGGCCAGACTTTACTGTCCAAACCCTCTCTCTTTGTATTATCAGGGTCACTATAGACAGTACGCCATTTACGTCCAGCCGCTGTAGACAGCTCTGATGCAGATAGTCCCTGCAGTGTTTCCATGCAAGTATAATCATAAAAATAATCTGCCGTAAATCCACGGATCCCCACCTTATTGAATGCCTGACAGGCAGAAACAAAACTTTTGTAATCTGTTGGCAGAGGAATATGATACTTTTTAAAAAGGTCTTTGTTAACTACAAACCCATGTGCATCCGCACACACTGGAAGCCAGTTTACACTGCCATCCTGATTCATAAAATTGTTGAGGTATGTATTATAGACAGCACCTGCTTCATTGGTTGTGGAAAGATCCATCAGGCTGTCTTTCAGAGGGTTTGCATCATGTAGTGAAAAACGACAGCAAGTTATGATATCCGGCAATCCGCCATTTTCCTTAAGAAACCGATAGAAATCCAGATCATTGTTGCCCACTACAAATTCAATATTAATATCTGGAAGCTGTTTCTGAATGTATGGGGCATATTTTTCATATAGATTTGTGCTCCATAAATATACAGTGATCGTATCTTTCTCTTCATTTTTCGCGCTCTTCCTATCACATCCTGACATAAGTGATATGACTGTCACCATCACCAAAAGTATAGAGAGAACTCTATTCCATTTTCTCTTTTTCATTATGAATCCTCCTCTTTATTTTCCACGAATTCACTGATCACTTTTACTAATAATTTTGCATCTATAGGTTTCGCGATATGTTCATTCATTCCCGATTCTTTTGACTTTAATCTATCCTCGGTGAACGCATTTGCCGTCATTGCTATGATCGGAACCGTTTTTGCATCATCTCTGTCCAGTGCACGGATCATCTTTGCTGCTTCATAACCATTCTTGATCGGCATCATGATATCCATCAGAATGACATCAAATTCATCTGGTCTGCTTTTTTTGAATATCTCAACAGCTTCTTGGCCATTCCATGCCTTCGTCACAGATGCACCTTCATTCTGAATCACAAATTCTGCGATTTCCATATTCAGCTCATTATCTTCCACCAGAAGGATCTTCAGATCTTTTATAGATTTTTCTGATATAGCTTCTTGTTCTTCACGTTGATCAGCATCCTGATCTATTTTAAATGGAATCCTGATCACAAAGGTCGTTCCTTTTTCTTTCTCACTTTCAAACGTGATCGTTCCTCCCATTTTTTCGATCAGTTTTTTCGTGATCGGCATTCCAAGCCCTGTTCCGGAAAATTTTGTACGGCTTCCAGTATGCTCCTGTGCAAACGGTTCAAAAAGGCGTTTCTGGAAATCCTTTGTCATACCAATTCCTGTATCTCGGCAGATAAATTCAATCGTCACTCTTCCCTCCTGCTCCGATGTAAATTCCTGGCAGCTGATGTAGATATATCCGTTTTCTTTATTATATTTTACCGCATTTGACAAAATATTCATCATGATCCTTTTTACATATCCTGGACTTCCGATCAGATTCCAGTGTGTGATTTCTTCTTTCTCCCACACGATCCGAATATTTTCTTCTGCAGCTATCTGTTCGATCACAACAAAGATTTCCTTGGAAATATTGCTTAGATTAAATGGAATTTCTTCCAGAACTACTTCGTCCGATTCCAGCTTACTCATATCCAAAACTTCATTGATCAATTCCAGTAACAGATGAGATGTTTCTTTGATCTTTGCCCTGCATTCTGTCTGTTTTTCCATATCATCTGCATAATGCTCCGCCACATCGATCATACCGCATATTCCATTGATCGGTGTCCGGATATCATGGCTCATCCTCTGGAGAAACTCAGTTTTCGCCTCATTCGCTGCCTCTGCTTTTTTTGCCGATTTCAGAAGTTCTGCTTTATATTTCTCATCTTTTTCCTGTTCCTGTTTCTGATGTGCCAGATTGGTTATATATATCCAGAACCATGAAAAACTAAGAATGATAAGATAAAGGAATACAACACCTGTTACACTGAGTGGCAGATTACTGAATACCTCTTTATCTGGTAAATACATGTAGATATAATAATCCCTTTGTTTCAGCATGATACCATAGCATCCAGTTCCTTTATTCTTCAGATGAAAGATATGCCGACTATCTGTATGCTTCTTCATTTTCTGAATAATCTCATTGTCTGCGACATCCTGTGCCAATAATTTCTCATCGTTACTGGCAATAATCTTCCCTTTGTCTGCAACGATGATCGTCCCGTCTTTCTCAGTATTGTACCCCTTTAAAAGACTCTGGATCGTTAAAGTATAATTTCTGATAAATCTCGGAGATGTGTAATAGTAAACTGCAACGATCCCTGGGGCATCTTTTCTGGCGCAGGCTGCGATATCGATACATGATCCATCTCCTCTGACAATCCGTTCTGAATAAGATCTTTCTTTATATCCTGTGTAATCCATAATGATATCTTTTTGCAGATAATCAATCATCTCATCCATCAAACCTTCATCCATACTGTATTCACAGACTTTCTTTCCTTCTTCATCCAATACAAGAATACCATCCACCCAGAGTGACTGCAGATTCTCTTTCAGAAGCTTTCGGTCTAACTGCTTTCTATTCTTTACTTCCATATCAATATTTGTACTCATCTGTCTGGCACTTTCGATCGCACGAAGGAGACTTTTTGATTCTGAAGATTCATTATAATGAGTATAGGTTGAGCACTGTACTTTGACATAGTTTACAATCTCCACCATTCTTTTCTCAGCTTCGTTTTTTTCCGTATGAAAAAAACAAAAAATTGCAGTGACAAACATACAGATGCCAAGCAAACTAGCAACTATCCAGAATCGTTTTGCTTTTTCTCTTCCATTAATATCCAAGATTATCCACCTCCAAATATTTCTCTGGATCATCCATATATTTTTTTATAATCTTCAGGGAGGTACCATCCTTGTGCATTTCTTCCAGCTTCTGGTTCATCTGCTCGCAGATCCCTCTGTCATCATTCTTTGCAAAAGCAGCTCCTATCCCGACGACCATCAATGGTTCCTTCAGAATGCGGAAGCTTGTATCATAATCTTTCATATACTGGATGATGGATTCCTCATGCACAGCCACAGCATCCACATACCCTTTTGCCAGAAATGTATAGATCAATTCCCTGTGTCCAAGACTAATCAGATTGCCAAGTTTTGGAATTCTCTTATCTGTCCGCTTCAGAAAGATACCTTCCGGTTTGGTTGTAGACTGGACTGCAAGATTCTTTCCTTTCAGATCACTCAGTTTATGAATGTCACTGTTCTCATTTACAGCAACCACCTGACGGCTTGCTATGTATGGTCCGGCCCAACGATAATCGTTAAGTCGTCCTTCCATTGAAAAACATCCCATGATACAATCAATTTTTCCACTTTCTACCAGCTCTTTTTTCTTTTCCCAATTGATCTGAACAATCTCCGTCTTATACCCCATCCTTCTAAATGCTTCCGTTGCCAGTTCAACATCTATACCTGTCGGGATACCATCCTCATTCAGGAAATTATAAGGCGGATAATTGTCACTTCCAATTTTTATAACAGGTTTTTTTGTTGTGTCAGACACTTTATCTGCCTTATCACATCCTGCCAAAGTTGCCATTAATATAGAAAATATCAATACAACAGTAAAAATTTTTCTTTTTTTCATCTTATAACCTCATTTTTATATCTCATCCTTATTGTTCAGTAATCTGCGCTTCAACCCCCCCCCGAATTTTATGCTACTTATTGTTTTTTCCAATACCTTCATCTCAACTGGTTTGGAAATATGCGCATTCATACCGACGGTCAGGGAATGATGAATGTCATCTGAAAATGCATTAGCGGTCATTGCAATGATCGGGATCGTCTTTGCCTGTTCATGCGAACTCTTGCGGATCGCCTTTGTTGCCTCATAGCCATTCATAACTGGCATCTGCACATCCATCAGGATCATATCATAATCTCCAGAAGCAGATCGCTCAAATGTCTCGAGAATCCTTTCACCGTTTTCACAGACAGTACACTCAGCTCCCTTGATCTTTAACAGTTCCGTCAAGATCTCCGCATTCAGCTCATTATCCTCTGCACACAAGAACCTCATTCCTTTCATAATATCATCATATGTCTCACTTTCTTCTACCTGCAATGCTGACGAAACAGACTCTTCTGCAATTTTAAGATCCATAAAGACCTCAAAACAACTTCCCAGTCCCAGTTCACTATCGACATCAATAGTTCCTCCCATTGCTTCAATCAGATTCTTGGTGATCGCCATTCCAAGCCCTGTTCCCTGTATCTTATTTGTCAAGGAACTTTCCTCACGGGTAAAAGTATCAAAGATCTTGTCTTTGAAATCCTCAGACATACCTACACCATTATCAATAACTGCAAAATGATACTTTGCATACGCACTGGATTTCGTTTCACATTCTTCTACAAGAAACTGGATCTTTCCACCCTTCTGTGTATACTTTACTGCATTTGAAAGCAGATTGCTGAAAATCTGCATCAAATGAACATAATCGCTATTGACCCATTCATGCACGATGTTCTCATGATGAATCACCAAAGACTGATGCTTTTCCTCTGTCTGTGGACAGAACATCGTTTGAATCTCCTGCATAAACTCCAGAATAGAAAAATCAGAATAACTGAAAACAGTTTTTCCTGCTTCAATCTTGCTCATATCCAAAACGTCATTAATGATTCCCAAAAGATGCTGTGCAGAAACATCTATTTTATCAACATACTCGATCACCTTATCCTTATTCCCTGCATCATGTCTGATCAAGGATGTAATACCCATGATCGCATTCATCGGTGTACGGATATCATGAGACATACTAGCCAGGAAATCACTTTTGGACTGACTTGCATTGTTAGCGACTTCAAAAGCCTGCTCAGCCGCCCGTTTAGCTTGCGTGAGTTCTGTATTTATTGTTTCCAGTCTTGTATTATTTTCTCTTTCGATTTCAATTGCTTCGCTCTGGCTTTTTCTAAGAACTGTAACGATTCCTTTGATCATACAACCAGCAGCAACAACTGCAAACAAGATAATAAACCATATGATCAACTTCACAAGCCTTACCGTATTGGTCGCTACATATTTTGCAGGAACGAGAAAGATCAAGTTCCATGCCGCATGATCCATTTTCTTTAAAACATAAAAGTATTCCGTCCCATCGAGTATGGCATTAGAATAACTCACACCCTTTTCTTTTAATTCTTTTTCTGCTTTGTCAAATGAAGAATCATGTAGATATTGCATCTTCTTTAATACCGTGAACACATTATGTCCTTTGATCAGTTCCACCTTATTACTATTGAACAGTTTAAAACCATTATCATCAAGAATATAGACACTGTTATTATTTTCATAGGCATCACATCCAAAATATTCATTCAGTTCATGCATATCCTGATATAATCCATAATAATTGATAGTCTGTCCACTTTGAAGCCTGATCGGATGCTCTAATTTCTTTAAAAAAACCATACGGGATTCATTTGTCGTCATAAAATTCGATACATAGTTGATCTTTTTAGGACTATGTTCAAAATGATATGTATCCCTTACCATCCCCTGATTTCCTTCTTCTGTATAGTACTTTCCACTGTCATCAACAGCCAGCAATGTTATTTTTGAATCTGCAAATTCATACAAATCAGTTATTCTTTTCATATGCAGACTCAAATCCTCGGTAGTCCGTATATCAGCAGCTTCTATGATATTACATTGCACCTTGACATAATCCCATTTTGTTTCCATTACATCTTCCAAATTTAAAAACATCTGATGAGTAACTTCATCCATCTGATTTAACCGTTCTTCATAAATAATCTTTTGAATGTATGTCTGATATATGAAAATAAATGAAATGACCATAAATAAGATTGCAACAATACAGACAACTATGATCTTTTTGTATTTCTTTGTCTTCTCTAACATATTGTTTTGACTGAATCTCATTTCACATCCGCCTCACTTAGGGTTTTAAATTTTGAAAAGAAATCTTTTGCTGCATTCATTCCCACAATGCCACTGTCATTTAATGTAAGCTCTTTACCTGCTCCGCAGATCACGACTTTGTAAGTTTGATCTGCTTCAAGCTTTTTATCCTTCACTAATACATATGGATAGGTATTGCCCGTACCAGCAGCATCGTAACCATCTTTACATAATTGTTTGATTTCTCTTCCTGATAATTGTACGGTTTGTATCGTATCATACCATCCTGTTGGAAGAATAGAACAAATATCACTTTCCGTAATATCCTGTGCATAAAGTTTTCCATTCACACCAGCCATATTCTGCTCTTTTCCATTTCCTTTGATCCATTTTCCTAAAGAAATCAGTGCTGCATCACTTTTTGTTGCTTCCATAAAACATCTGCCGATCAGTTTTGCACAACTCTTCTGAGAGATAACTTCTGTCGTAGTTGTGATAACTTCTGGCTTATTGTTGACCACACGATCCTGATCCTTGTCCAATTGATCCACAACATCTTTTATCGTTGCCTTATCCTGAATGTATTCTAGCATACGGTATCCTGTATTGACCAATGTATTTTCCCACCCTACATAGATAAGCGGTGCCGTATTCCCGGCATTGATCTCATCAGCAATATCCCCATAATACGTATTATCTGCATTCCAATCTTTAAATGGAAGAAGGTTCGCTTTTAAAGTTGCTTCTTCATATAATGCACTTGTTCCCTCCACGGAAGAGATCACTTTCATAACTTTTAATGCATCTTTAAGCTTTTGCGGATCCTTTTCTAATTTTTTACTCAGTCCATGAAAACGTGTCACGTTCAAAATGTATACATTCTGGCTTCCATCTTCAGAAAGATATGGCATTAACCCAAACTTATCCTTTGTGCCATCTGTTTCTCCAATTCCATTTTTACTTCCCAGTAAGAATAATGTATTACCTTTCATAAATTCTTTTATAGTCTCGTCATCACTCTGTGGATTCTTTTTATTGGCAGTAAACATACCCAGGTCTTTCCATTTCTGAATATAATCCATACAATCCATCATTTTCTTTGTATCACTCACATTAGCCTTTCCTGTCAGATAATCTTTCTGCCATTGCTTGCCTTGGAATGTACCTAAAAATGCCGTATCTGCAATATTACACATATATTGAAAGCCATAGCCTGGATATTCAATCTGTGTCAGACACAACTGTACCCCTGCTTTTTTCGCCTTTTTCGCCAGCTTTTCAAGATCATGAAAAGATTTTGGAAGTTTCCATCCATGTTTTTCTAACAAGGTCTTATTATATGTGATACCTATACAACTATAGGCTGATGGAAGCATATAAATAGCTCCATCATCTGAAATATCCTGCAATCTAGATTCCACATAATTATCTGTAAAATCATAACCAGCAAGATCGATCATCCTGTCACTCACATCGTCAATATTAGGATCATAAATAGTCTGTGTACAAATATCCGGCAGATCATCTGCTGCTAACATATTTTGTAAATATGTCGTTGTATTTGCACCAGAATAAGAAAGAACTTTCAAATTTATTTCTGGGTATTTTTTATGTACCAGATCAACTAAACGATCACATTCTAAATAAGGGGCCAGAATTGTGATCGGCTCATGCTTACTCAATGTATTTTTATTCACGCAGCCTGTAAAGCATAGTAATATAGCTGCAATAGACAGGCTCAATAATTTTCTTAACTTCATAACTTTATCCTCCCTCAATTCATAAAAATCCCCTACAAATTCCCTATGAAATCTCTATGAAATAAAACAGCACTGCCAAACAGACAGTGCCTATCATTTTCTGCAACTGGCTGCCATTTTACAGGCCCTTTAGCTTTGCGTCACAGACTTTCGTCTGTTTTGCCTAGAATCTTTCTTTAATTATACCATGATAATGTCAGTATCAAAAGTAAAAAATATAAATCTAGCTCCAATAATCCGTCTCGTATTCCAATCCAATATTCCCAGTCTTAAACACTGGATTCTCTCCATTTTTCTTCTGCTTTTCATAATCCTCCAATGCTTTCAGTGCTGTATTTGACAAAATCAAGATCACTGGAATATTGATCAGTGCCATAACTCCCATCAAAACATCTGAAATATTCCAAAGCATAGAAACTTCCATTCCTGCACCAATGAACACAACCAGTGCAGATACTATACGAAATCCTTTCATGAATGTCTTTGATGGCTGTCCTTTGTGGATATAATTTAACAAGTTATCACAATAAAAACAATTCCCAAGAAGTGTTGTAAATGCAAACAATACCATCGCTACTGTGATAAAGAGTGGTCCGAAGTTTCCTAAGGATTCATGCAGTGCTGCCTGTACCCATGGTGCCCCCTGTAATTCTTGCGCAGGGGCGATTCCTGATGACAAACACATCATGGCTGTTGCTGTGCATAAAAGCAGGGTATCAATGAATACGGATAACATCTGTACTAAGCCCTGTTTGATTGGATGACTTACTTGTGCGGATGCAGAAGCATTTGGTGCTGATCCAATACCTGCTTCATTGGAATACAGACCTCTTCTGATTCCCTGCATCATAGCTGATCCTGCAAATGCACCAAAAATTGCTTTGAAATCAAATGCTTCGCTGATGATCTTTGAAAATACAACTGGCAGATATGCACGGTTGATGATCATAACGATCACAGAGATCAGAATATATGCAACCCCCATAGCTGGCACTAATGTAGATGTTACTTTTACAATTCTTGATCCCCCGCCTAAGAGACACCATCCTGTGATCACTGCAAGAATTCCTCCGATGATCCATGGCGTCCATTTTACATCATAAAATGAGAATCCTGAAAATGTAGATTGTAAATTATAAGATGCAAGCATATTAAATCCAAATGCATACGTTGCGATCATGGAAATACAGAATATGATCGCTAATGGTCTGCAGTGAAGTGCTGCTTCAATGTAATATGCCGGTCCTCCGTAACATTCTCCATCTTTTCCTTTTCTCTTATAAATCTGTGCCAGCGTACTTTCGATCAGTGCGGATGCACTTCCGATGATCGCAATGATCCACATCCAGAATACAGAGCCAAATCCTCCAATGCAGATAGCGGACGATACTCCAATGATATTTCCTGTTCCAACTCGTGATGCGGTAGATACCATTAATGCCTGAAACGATGATACTCCATTTTCATCTTCTGGCTTTTCTACAACGGCCTTGCAGGCATCTTTAAATAATCTCATCTGTGGCAGTTTTGTACGGATCGTAAAATAGATTCCCGCTCCGATCAACAGTATTACTAGCAATTTACTGTACATAAAAGTACTGATGCTGTCAATGATGATTCCTAACATAAATTCTCTCCTTGTACGATATTCTCGTATAATAAATCTGGATCAATAGTTACAATTTTTATTGCAGCTACTTTAATTCAACAGAAAAATAGACAGTCCCTGCCTAAGGGACTGCCCATTCATTTTAAAAGTATGCGATTTTACTGTCTGCGTCGTTTTTGTATCTTATGATATAATCGCGATTTTCAGAATTCTGATAAATGATGAATATCCCGTTTTCCTGCCGTCTGTCGGCAGAAAGGTCCGTTGAACCTTCTTCGTATGGCTTCAGAAGCTTTCGCTGCTGGTTTAAAAACCTATCTGTTATTATAATAACTCATTCGTATTGATTACGCAATTACAATTATCACTTGGCCATGATTTTCTGAGTGCCCCATAGGAGATCAGAAAGTTGGCAAACCAGCCAGCTGGTACAGCGAGCCAGACAAATGCAATACCAAAACGCGGTGCAAAAATCAAAGCAACTGACAAGCGGATCGCAAGATTTACCATATTAGCAACAAGAAATGGCCGCATGATTCCAAGACCGCGAAGGACTCCATCTGTTGCCATCTTAATTCCCATGAAGGTGAAGAAATAACCGAGCCATCTCATATAATTTCCAGACACCTGATATGCTAAAGCAGTTCCATCTTTCCCAAGAAACAGTGAAGAGATCTGGGTGTGCAATGATTCGATGATTATGAAAGCAAGGACTGCGAAACATATATCTAACACCAATGCAGCATGGTATCCCTTTTTGATACGTTCGATCTTCTTTGCACCAAGATTCTGAGAAACATACGGCGAAATCGCATTACCAATGGATACAAATATCAATGAAAAAACATTTTCTACTCTCATCGTTGCAGAATAACCTGCGAGTGCCTGTGTACCGAATGGATTCACAACTGCCTGTACGATCATCATACCAATTGACACTGTGGACTGCTGGAGAACTGACGGTACAGCAATTTGAAGCATAGAATGTAACTCCTGTCTGTCAAACCAGTCAAAGCGACTTTCATATCGACGCATCCGGCACAAGAAGATCAAAAGTGACAACACTGCGGAAATCCCCTGTGCAATGAGAGTTGCGAGGGCTGCACCGAACACACCGAGTCCAAGTCCAGCTACCATCCAAAGATCCATCAATATATTTAACATCGATGAGAATATTAAAAGAGCTAACGGTATTTTCGATTCACCGATCGAAGTAAACATTGTTGAAAGAATATTATACATAAACAAAAATGGAAATCCCACAAAATAAACTCTTAGATACAATACCGCTTCATTCAGTATATCAGCAGGTGTTTGTAATACACTCATCATCAAATGAGAAAAACAAAAACCAAAGACACCCAAAAATATACTTAAGACCAGAAAACTGATCAATGATGTTGACACGATCGTTTTCATTTTGCCATAATCTCTAGCTCCAAAATAACGGCTGACAAGCACACCCGCACCTACACCCGCACCCAATGCTACACAAATAAATACATTTGTGAGGGCAGCACAGGCACCAACAGCTGCAAGTGCAGAAGAGCCTACAAACTGACCGACTATGATCGAATCAGCCATATTATACACTTGTTGAAAGAAGCTGCCGAGGATCATGGGCATTGCAAAAACAGTCAGCGCTTTAAGGGGCGCATCTGTGATCAAATATTCATCTTTTGACATTATCATATTCCTCCATAAGTTTCTTTTTGTTATCTAAAAACACTAACGATCAACTCAAAATGCTTTCGATTCGTTTTTATAAAACCATCTTTTTGTAATTTTGATATCTCCGTAGACATTGCTGCACGATCAATACAAAGATAATCTGCCAATTGCTGTCGATCAAAAGGAATGTCAAAAGACAACGATGACTGTCTGATAGATTCTGCTGACAAATAAGACAACAGTTTATCTCTGGTCGTTCGCTTACCAACATGTGTGATCTTGTCGTTTAGAATCAATATCTTATTGGCCAAGACACTGACCAGGTTACGGATCAACTTCTGATGATGTTCGCATGCAGTTGGACAGGAAACCAAAAGTCTCTGAACATTTAAAAAAATGATTTCACAATCCTCATCTGCTGCCACGCTGACATTCAAAACAGCTCCCGGACTTGCTGCATATGGCTCGCCAAAAAAATCACCAGCATGACATTTTGACAGAATATTCCGGTGTCCCCACAGATCTTCCTGCATAACAAGAACGCAACCCGACACCACAAGTCCCATAACTTCGGTAGAGTCCCCAGCTCTGAAAATATAAGAACCCCGTTTTCTGTAAATTGTCGTTGCATTTACGCAATGTAATATCGATAGTATCTCATTATCCGTAAGGCCTTTAAAAAAAGGACTGTTTTTTAAAATAGGCAAATATTTTTTCAAAATGATCCCTCCTGTTGGAAATCAAACATACATGTTGCAATTATTATACTATATTTTTTACAGAAACCCAAGTTGTATACTATTGACAGAGGATGGAAATGATAAAAAAAGATCTTAGAATAAAAGGAGAATATAGTAATGGATAAGAATATGTTTTGTTTTCAGTGTGAACAGACGATCGGATGCAGTGGATGTACAGGAAATTCTGGTGTCTGTGGAAAAACGGCAGATACAGCAAAATTACAGGATGAACTGACAGGTGCGTTGATCGGTCTGGCAAGAGCTGTTGACAGCACAACAGCTGTTTCTAAAAAAACTAGTCAAGTCATAATTGAAGGACTGTTTACTACAGTTACAAATGTCAATTTTGATAATGCTTCAATTGAAAGCATGATACAAAAAGTCAGAGCAGAGAAAGAAAGGCTGGCTCCTGATTGCAGCAAATGTCAGTCTCCGTGTGGTAAAACAGATGAATATGATATGCAGCAACTATGGAATGCAGATGAAGATACCCGATCTCTGAAGTCTCTCATTCTCTTTGGCATTCGCGGAATGGCTGCATACGCCTATCATGCAGCTGTTCTGGGTCATGAAGATGATGAAGTAAATCTGTTCTTCTGCGAAGCATTATTTAAGATCGGTTATGAAGAGAACACAGAAACACTGCTTTCTACAGTTCTCAAAGTAGGAGAGATCAATTTGAAGTGTATGGCACTTCTTGACAAGGCAAATACTGAAACCTATGGAACACCAGAACCGACAGAAGTTACACTTACCGTAGAAAAAGGACCATTTATTGTAGTAACTGGTCATGATCTGAAGGATCTGCAGCTTTTACTTGAACAGACAAGCGGAAAAGGGATCAATATCTATACTCATGGTGAAATGCTCCCAGCCCATGCCTATCCATTCTTAAAGAAATTTCCTCATCTAAAAGGAAATTTCGGAACCGCATGGCAGAATCAACAGAAAGAGTTTGATCATCTTCCCGCTCCGATCCTTTACACTACCAACTGCCTGATGCCTCCAAAAAACAGCTATGCTGACAGAGTGTTTACAACAGAAATGGTTGCTTTCCCAGGCACTGTTCATATCGATGAGAAAAAAGATTTTACACCAGTTATTGAAAAAGCACTGGAACTGGGTGGTTACAAAGAAGATCAAATCCTCACAGGTATCAACGGTGGTACGAAAGTAACAACTGGTTTTGGTCATGCAGCCATCCTGTCCCATGCAGATACTGTAATAAAAGCTGTAAAATCAGGCGATATCAGCCATTTCTTCCTGGTTGCCGGCTGTGATGGTGCTAAGCCGGGTCGAAATTATTATACAGAATTTGTAAAACAGGCACCTTCTGACAGTGTGATCCTCACTCTTGCATGTGGGAAATTCCGTTTCAATGATCTCGATCTGGGAGAAATCGGTGGCCTGCCACGACTGATGGATATTGGCCAGTGCAACGATGCTTATGGTGCGATCCAGGTTGCTGTCGCACTTGCGGATGCATTTGAATGCTCTGTTAATGAGCTTCCGCTTTCCTTCGTTCTTTCCTGGTATGAACAGAAAGCCGTCTGCATCCTGTTAACACTTTTGCATCTGGGTATCAAAAACATCCGTCTTGGTCCTTCTCTTCCAGCGTTCTTATCACCTAACATTCTGAACTTTCTGGTAGAAAATTATGGCATTGGACCTATTACTACCCCGGAAGAGGATATTAAGACACTGATGAATCATCTGTTGGCATAAAGTAAACAGTAATTCCAATTCGAAGGTACAATATTTCTAATATGATGGAGGACATTGGTCTCGAAAAAACAGTTTCTCCCCGCTCCAATATTGGAACAGGGAGAAATTAATATTTCTGTTTTGCATTGTGTTTCCTGTAATCTACAGCTTTTGAATAAATTTAGCAACACCTGAACCTTGAAATTCGGGACTGCTCATAAGCATGGAATATATCATTTTCAACTAAGTGGGTTCTGAACAGTTACGCTTTCTCATAATATTTCGATAAGTTCTCAGATAACATGCTATCCTTAATAATGAACTGTCCTACATCTGATAGACCCACTTCCGGTTCTACATATGCGTCTTCAGCATCTGCATTCATATCTTGCTCCTTCCTGTTATCTCTTGTTGTTTCTTGATGCTTCAAGTATAATGAAATTCATAAAGGAAATAGACGTACAGCATGTGGACTTACCCACCCGATAATCCTCATGTTTTGCGATATACAGGGAGGTTATTCTCATGGGGAAACAATCTACGAGAGAAAATAAGACAATTTATCAGATTTGCCGGGAAGAAGCCGGTCTCACCAGATCAGAAGCCAGCGAAAAAATGACTGCTGTTTCTGATTCTAAAATTGAAAAGTTTGAATATGAAATGCAGGAACCCACACCTTACGATATCATCCAGATGGCTGATGCTTACAAGCGCCCGGATCTCTGCAATTATTACTGCTCTCATAAATGCGAAATCGGTCATCGTTATGTCCCGGAAATCGAAGTTTCCGACTTATCCAATATAATACTGGAAACCATTGCCAGTCTGAATGAGATTAATCCTCTTACTACACGTCTGATCCAGATTGCCCGTGACGGTAAGATCAGCGATGATGAGATCAAGGATTTTGCTTTTATCAGTAACAAACTGGATGAAATTTCTCTGGCAATAGATTCTCTCAATCTCTGGGTTGATAAAACAGCCGGAGAGCAGGGACTAAACATCGAATTGCTCAGAGAAGAAAAAAAGAAACAGAAATAAGTATGAAAAAACAAGGCAGCGAACCTATTTATGGTTCACTGCCTCTTTCCTTTACATATGCTGTAACTGGTTTATGATGTATTCCGTTCTGCGGATAGCTTCTTCCACCTGATGTCTAGCATTATTGATTCGATCCTGCACCATCCAATCCACAACAAATCCATCAAAAAAATAATCTGCAAAGGATAAGAAGTCTCCAGTATTGATGTTTAAATTACAAGCCACGTTCACATCATTTAATTCCCTACTGAAATTACGAAGATCATATTTCGCCTGTTCCATATTTTGTCTGGCCTTATCCATCTTGGAGTGTTTCAACATCGTAGAAAAGAATCCACCGCCAAACATATCCACCAAGCCCCAATTCTTTGCACTGTTCAGGTTCTCTTTTGCTGTCCGAAGACTACTTAACGCACGTTGTCCTGCTTCAATCGCTTCTCGTTTCTCTTTTTCTATATCATATCCCATAATTTCTTCCCTCCTCGTATTTTTATGAGTTAGATGATATAAGTGCAATGATTCCGCCGATGATCAACAATGGAAGTGCAATATAAATCAGTCCGCCAACAACCATTCCTATCAAAATCACCGGGAAAAATACAACTGTACAGAGCAGCTTTAAGATTCCCCAGGATGCTTTTACACCAAATATAAAAAATTTTCCAATAAACCAGATCATGCATATAGCAAATAATAACGATAACATATTCTACTCCTTCTGACTCCTGTTATGATTTGAATCATTCATTTTTTTGATTGTTTACTTGATATAAACTCAGATGTATTTCTCACACCGATTTTACTACTGAATTCTGGGTTCTTCTCTATTTTTTCAATCATCCGAATTATCCTTATTCTCTGTGCTGTATCCATCTGCTCACCTCATTCTAACAGTTCTGCCTTTTGATATTGTCAGTATAGCCGGACAACTTTTCAAAATATACACCTAATACAAAGAATTGAACATATGTAATTCTCAATTTTCGAGGAATATTAAAAAAGACCCAGAGGAAATTATTCCCTTCTGTAATTACTGCTATATTTGACATGCTTCCTCCTAAAGATAACAATTTGTCCTTTCATAGATATTTTCTCGACCTTATACCCATATTCCGTAAGCTCTTTTTTCTGGGTTTTGAGCATGCGGTAATAATAATACCGGATTGTTTACACGCCGTGTCGACAATTTCAGGAAAGGTTTTATAAAACTTAAGACAATGATATAAATTGCTTCTATCATATCCCTTTCCATATCGCTGAGTCAGTTCTTTAGAAATTTTCTTTATTACTCCTAACCCATACTCCGAGCGTTCATCTCCAATAGAATCCGGCACATAAAGATTTGCCTTTACACTGGCTTTTCCGTCTCTTGGAATCTCAATACGTTCCCCTATGAGTTCACTGTCATTTTCCATTTTTGTGGAAGTTCACGAAACTTCATATATCCTCCTATATCTGACTCCATTATTTTTAATATTGAGCGACTGGAAAAATAGAGTTCTCCTCCATCAATCCCGATTGAACATTGAACCCTGAGGCCTTAATTAGTCTTATCAGATTTGTTAAAGTCCCAGAGCTGTTTTTTTGCATTTATAGAAAAAGGTATTTTTTCATGAATATATACAATTTTTATCATATCGTGCTCAACAAACCTTAAAAACCGTATCTCCTAATCATATATATACATATCTTTTGTATCAGCTAACCAATAAAGATAAATTGTAACTCCAATCATTGAAATTGATAATATTATCATTAGAATTATTAGCCCTATATCTTTAACATAATTCCACATCTCTATCTTTTTCATTTGCTTAATAGGCATATATTTTTTTTGACCACATTGTAAATCATAAGCTAAATTGTATTTATTTATTATATTCTTTTGATCTTTTAAATATCTAATTTTTTTTCCTTTTGTTATCATTTGAAGGTCTTTCTTTGAAATACCAGGATATTCATCCCACTCCCCTTCTTTTCTCAATATACAAATCTCATCACCATTTTGAACTTTTATAAATTTAAGAATTTTTCCATTTGAAATTTCTTTTCCATCTTGAACTTTTTCTATTACCCCCTCTCTTTTATGACATTGTGTTTCATCTATTCTGTAATTCCATGATTCCTTCGAAATTTTCACAACATACGCTACAATAATTATTGAAAAAATAGATAAAATAAACGCAAGAGAAAATGAACGTTTCCCCCATTTTTCCATCCTAAAAAATTTCATGTTCCCAACCTCCCATTATAATTTATTATCTGTCTTATATAATAAACGCATCGTTTACACGACAAGTAAGAAATCATGGAAAATGACAGATGAAACCCCATACAATATTGGCTTAGATGACGCGATTTGGTTCACGTATTAATTGATACTGCTGGTTTAATCTCTTAATCTCTTTTTTCATCTCCACCACTACTTCATCCGGCTTTAAGATTCTGACTTGTTCTCCTAATGAAAATACCCATCCTAGGAACTGCCGGCTGATATGGACATCTACATTCACAGTAAAATACTGTTCATCTTCTGGAATCATCATGATATCTTTTCCAAATCTATCAATGATAACCCCTGCCAATGAATTATGGACCAGTAATTTTACTGTTTGTTCTTTGCCACCAAACATTCCAAAACTTTTCTTTGCATAATCGGCCATATCAAGCTTCTGAAAATGCTCTTTTCCTTCTCTTTCTTCTTTTGACATCTGAATCCTTAATATCTTATCTACCCTGTAATGTTTGATCTTGCCAGCTTTTGAATCAAATCCTACCAAATAATAATTCTCATCATCCCAAGACAATCCCCATGGACTAATGAGATACCATGCTCCGTTGTGTCGAAGCTCCATTTCCTTTTTTACATTCCATTGATAATATTGAAATTTGATCTTTTTATTCTCCGTGATCGCATTATGAATTGCATCTACCGTATAATATATACTTTCATTCATTGTCTTAATTCGCCCCGATACATAGACTTGTCTCTGCAGCTTCTGGGCATCGTACTTGCTGACCATCTTTTCTAATTTCTTGATCAATGCATTCGTCTTTCTCTCTGTGATAAACTTTGATGACTGGATCGCATCTACCAGAAGTTTTAATTCTGGTAATTCAAAATTCCTTCCGATTACATGATAATGATATCCGCTTCCAATTCGTTCTCCATCTATCTCAATTCCTAATTCCTCAAGATCTTTAAGATCCGCATAAATACTCTTGCGGTCAGCTGTAATTTCATATTCTGCCAAAGCCGACATGATCTCTGGCATTGTGATGTAATGTTCTTCATCTGTTTGTTCTAACATGATCTGTGCGAGGCGGTATAATTTAAACTTCTGATTCTTTCCTTTTGGCATGGCAGCTTTTCTCCTTACTATGATGCGTTTTAAGATAATATAATTATAGCATACATCATAGTATTCTTGTTGCTTCTGCCCTTTGTTTTACTCTTCAATCTGTCTTAATGCTTCCAAAATCTTCTCTTCTGTTACCATATCTTGTTTTACTGTAACTGCTTTATGTTCTGGTTCTAACTCTGATAAAAGTTTCTTTTTTTTCTTCTTGCTTAATCTACATAGTACTCCTGTTGATGTTACCATTACAACCTTCGCTTTTGCCTTGTCATCGATCCTGTCGTAAATCCTTCCTGCACTCATACTGTCTCCTATGATCGTATACGGACTATTCGCTACATATCCAATCTTCCCCATCCCCTTCATCTTTACCTGAATTGCTTCTTTGTCATACTCATTGTCTGGCTCTTTTTCCAGAATTATCTTCATACCTTTTTCCAAAAAATCTGAACCATAATAATGTTTTGTTCCTGTTAATGTAAAATATGTCTTTGCCATATAAAACTTCCCTTTCTGTACATTACATGGACTTTGCAGTAAAATTCACCTCATGCAAAATTTGTATCCTATTAAAAATCATATTCATCTGGATCAAGTCCTGCATCTTCCAACGTTTCTCTTCGTTCTTCCGGATCCATGAATTCTAATTCTTCCGGGTCCAATCCTGACATCTCAAGTTCTGTCCTGTCGTAATCAGCAGATCCACTGGAATATTGATATGCATCGGATTCTGATTTCTTCTTATCGTCTTCCATCATGTTATTAATAAACTGTCTCTTTGCTGCTCTTTCAAAAAATCCAAGCTTCCCATCGTGATCAAAGTCAAACATATTATCCAATAAACCTTTCATTGTCAGTTCCTCCTTCTTGAATACTTTATCTCTTTGATGATTATAGTTTATTACATATGGTGGGTTATAAAAATACCAGCACTTCTCTTTTTCTATAGAATAAGGGATGAGATATCCTATAAAAACACCTCATCCTTTATAAATCTCTTATTTTTAATTTTATCGATCCATACCAAACATTGCGATCACTCCAAAGATGAGCAATAATGGAAATGCAAGTTTCACAAGTCCAACAACCAACATTCCAAGCAAGATCACTGGAAAAAATACTACCATCAAAACAAATTTAGAAATTCCCCATGCCGCTCTTATTCCAAAGAAAAATAATTTTCCAAAGATTCCAAATAAAAAGATTAAAAATAATATTGTTAACATTTTTGTGTTCCTTCTTTCTTCTAGTTAAGCTTTGCGCCTTCGGCTTTCTTATTGCCGATTCATTATAATTCTATTATAATAAATTGCAAACAAGAAATACACTTCCTTTTGATGGAAATATATATATGTATTCCTCTGATTTTGAGAAATAAGGTAGGATTTATGCAATTATTTCACTAACTATGCAGATTTAAAAAGTCAATTATTAAAGAGTTTGAAGAATATTTAAATGTATATTTTTAACTTATAAATCTAGCATCTTATAAATCTCTTCTTTTGTTTTATCTGGATTGTCCTTAATCAATTTGTAAATAGGTTCAATTTCTATTACATCTTCTTCTAATTCATCTGCAATTTGTGGTAAAGTTTTATTTTTCAAAATTAAGATTGGTGAATTTATAGCAACAGAACGTAAGCATAAAAAGCTTACACAACAACAATTAGCTGATATTTCTTGGAATTAGTAATAAGACTGTTTCAAAATGGAAATGCGGAAATGACTTGCCTGAGATTTCATTACTCTTACCTCTTTGTAAGGAGTTAGAAATCAGTGTAAATGAATTGCTTACCGGCGTGAAGTGCCTCCGTGATATAGGTTCTGGCAGGCTCGATTCCACCCATAACCTCGATGACAATCTGAATCTCCGGGTCTTCCAGAATCTCCTTCCAGCTGTCTGTAAAGAGACTGCTGTCCATCCCCTCTCTCTAAGTGTAAGTTTTCCCCCACAAGAAAAGGAGCTGCGCACCAATTAGTGCGCAGCCCCATCTCCTGCATTATTATCATTCCAAGGAATTTTCTTTTTCTACACATCCTTCAGCAGCGAAGTCAGTTTCTCTTTCCGACGCATTCCTTCCAGGAACCTATTTATCAACTCTGTCTCATTCTGAAGATATGGATCCGTTTTCATGTCGCTCAGAATTTTCTCACAGTCTAATGCTTCCTTCTGCTCTCCATAATAAATAGCGGCCGCCGTTACCAGTGCGATTTCTCTGGTGTCATCGCCATCCTTTGCCGCCAGCCGAAGCGGTGTCAGCATTCGTTCCTTCAGTCCCAGCTTCCGTTCTGCCTGTCTTGCGTTCCGGTAAATCGTGTCATAGATATCTCGGTTCTGGAACTTGGCAATGGCATTCTGAGTAAAGTTCAGCTGTACCTCATAAGGCACCCCGTATTCCTTTCCAATGATTCGGCTCAGTACTGGAAGCAAATCAGCCATCATTGCCGCAATCTCTGGGTCGTTGGCCGCCTCACCGTAGACCTCATACCCCTTATAATCTCCCAGATAAGCCACTACGGCACTCATGAAATTATAGGTATAGATTTTTCTCTGAATCAGTCCCGGGAAATCCTCCTCCCAAGGCATGCGATCCAGATGAACCTGTAGCCCCGGTACCTTACCGTCCACCGGAAGCTCCGGATAATCCTGACTGATGAGATCCAGTTTTTCTGCCTCCGGCTTCAGAGTTGTACAGAAAATCACTCCTTCACTGATGACCGCATCTACACCTTCTTCTATCAACGGTTTTTTTACATTGACACCGTTCTCACAGCAAAATACCGTAAGCTTCTCTGCTCGTTTGGAAGCTGCTTCACCGAGGAGCTCTGCGAGCTCCCCTACATGACTGGCAAAAACACTGACAAATACCACGTCTGCCTCCACCAGGGCATTCACTGCTTCCTTTTCATCCGTAGTCAGTGCTGAGTAACCACTGATGTGCTGCGGTTCCCGCTTTCCTCCAAAATAGGATACGGTATATTCTTTTTCTTTCCGGAGCTGCTCCACCAAGGCATGATCCTTATCCAGGAAAGTAATGGCATATCCATTTTCCTGCACAATCGGAGCAATAAAGCCTCGGCCGGTCTGTCCGGCTCCGATAATGACTGCTTTTTTCATTTCATCACCCTTTACTCTTTCCACCAGATACAGGAATGGTGATTCCGGTAATATAGGTAGCGTGATCAGAAATCAAATAGCAAATCAGATCTGCTGTTTCTGAGAGATGACCCGGTCTTCCCAGTGGAATCGAACTCTTGTAATTTTCAAAGAATTTCTCCGGCTTCGTATCCACTGGCCAACCTCTTCCATAAGCCTGAGCTCGATACTTTTCATCATTATTTGCTGGTGTACGATCCAAAATGTCAGGTGCCACACCCACCACACGGATACCGAAAGGACCCAATTCCTTTGCCCAGGAAATGGTGAATCCATGAATAGCCGCCTTCGTAGCAGAATAACAGCTATGTCCACGGGAGCCCATCAGACCTGCACAGGAGGACATATTGATGATAACACCCGATTTCTGCTCAAAGAGCTTTCTTGCCACAGTCTGTGTCATGATATAAGTTCCCTTTTCATTCACGCCTACCATGAAGTCAAAGTCTGCATCACTCAGCTCGTACTGAGGGCATTCCTTATAGTAATCCACCAGGATTCGCGGACGGGTTACTCCTGCATTGTTTATCAGAGCATCCACATGACCAAACTTCTTCTCTACCTGATCTACAGCCTCTTCCACAGCCGCACGGTCGCAGATATTCAGCTTGATGAACAGTGTGTCTTCATCCTCCTGATAATCTTTCGGTTCTGCCATATCAAAGATAGCCACCTTTGCGCCGCAGCCCTTCAAATCCTTTACAATAGCTTCTCCGATACCCATAGCTCCACCGGTAACAATAGCAACCTTACCGGAAAGATCAATCCATTTCTCACTCATTTTCTCACTCATTTTTTTCTCCTATTACTTATTCCTATTACTTATTCTTATACGATTCCCAGGAAGGACAGCAGCAGAGCTGCCACAATCAGGAATACCAGGATTCTCACATACTTAGGGCCTGCCTTTTTAATGTAGAAGTAAACACCAAATACCACCAGCAACGGAAGCACATTCGGGAAGATCGCATCCAGCTTGTCCTGCAGATAAACTGCCTTACCTGCAACATCCGTCCAGGATACAACCGATTTCAGCTTCACATAGGTGGATGACAGAGCACCCATCATAAAGAGTCCCAGAACGCTTGCCATATTAATCAGTCTCGTCAAAGCACTGGACTGCAGAATGTTTACTACGGATTTCTGTCCCAGAGAGTACCCTTTGCTCATCAGGAAATACGCAAACAGGGAAATGCAAACGCCCCAAATCAGCAGAGGTGCTACACCTGCAATCCATGCGCCTGCAGATGCCAGCGGAATAAACAAGGATATCAGCAGCGGCCGTAGCATACCATGATTGACAGAATCACCGATGCCTGCCAGCGGACCCATCAGACCAATCTTTAAGTTTGAAATCAGTTCTGAGGAGGCGTCCAACTCTTCCTTGCTCGCTCCTTCCTTCAGGCGGACAGCCCGCTCTTCCTCCAGCGCACAGGACATACCGAAAAGCATGGAGCCCCAGGTTGCCTCGCAATTATAAAACATCAGATGTCTCTTCAACGCTTCCTTATATTCCTCAGGATTGTCATGATACAGTTTATTCAGCACCGGATCCATGCCGAAGGAAAATGCCGGAGCAGTCAGACGCTCAAAACCGGAGGAAACCTCTGCACAGAGATAATATTTCGCCCATCCTTTGATAATATCTTTCTTTGATACTAATTTATCTGCCATGATTAAAACCCTCCTTCTTCGTCGTCATCGTCAAATCCAAGTGCACCCTTCTCTTCATCTGCCTGCACATAGTTGCCCTGCAGAAGTGCGATACAGATTGCGAATACTGCTACACCAATGGTATTGATTCCACTGTATGCCACCAGTGCAAAACCAAGGATAAAGAACGGAAGCAGACGTTTTTTTCCGATTACCATAATGGTAACTGCGAAGCCCAGAGCCGGAAGCAGACCACCTGCTACGCTCAGGCCGTTAGTTGCCCATGCAGGAATGGCATTCAGGAAAGCGGTTACGGCATCTACTCCAAAGCACAGTGTCAGAGTAGCCGGAATTACACGAAGCGGAATGGAACAGAATAAAGGATACCAAAACTCTGCCCGGCGCATTTTCTTGATATTATTTTCCTCTATTGCCTTGTCTGCCAGATGGACGAAGTAGGAATGATAAGTTCTCTTCAAGTTATCCAACAGCACTCCCAGAAGTCCGATAGGTACCGCAATAGTTACTGCAATTTCCGGTGAAAGTCCTGCCTGCAGTCCCAGAGGAATTGCGATACATGCTGCCAGCCCCTCGTCGGAAGGAAGCGTTCCACCGGGTGCAATCGCTCCCAGATAAATCATCTGGAGAGATGCGCCCATAATCATCGCATTGGGAAGATCTCCCATAATCAGGCCAATCGGTACTGCAAGTACCATCGGCTGACGAAGCAAATGCAGTATTCCATACCACAGTTTGCATTGTGATAACCAATACATAATGCCAAACGTTAAAGCTAAGCTTATACTCATAACTCTTTCTCCTTCTTACTGTTTATTCCTTGGTGTGCTCATGCACCATTTTCACCGCGTCATCCAATTTAATAACTGAATCCCTCGGGGTCATCTGAAGCGTAATCTCTACGCCCTTGTCCTGCATGTCCAGAAGCTTTTCCACTTCCTCCTCATTCAGAGAAAGCTCTTTGGAAATCATCACCTTGTCCGTGCCATTTCCCAAGCCTCCAAGCTGAAGCTTCTCCAGCGGAAATCCCAGATCGTATGCTCTCTTTACACTCTCCACAGTTTTAAAGAGAATCAACATCTTTTCATTTCCGAATACCCCCTTCTGGAACGCCGCTACTGCCTTCTCCACAGAACGGATAGCCACCTTCACGCCCTGAGGCTTCGCCATCAGGAACACCTGCGCCAAAAATTTGTCCGCCGCAAGCTGATCATCTACGATTAAAATCGCATTTGCCGATACCTGTTTCAGCCAGGCGGTTACTACCTGTCCGTGCATCAATCTGAAATCCACTCTCACTAATCTAATATCTGGCATCTTATTCATCTCCTCCCCACGCATCAACTTCTGTTTCTTCTACTTCTTTCGCTGGTTCGAGAATTCCTTCTCTTGCCGTATTCATAATCGTTTCCGCAATCTGCGCTACATCTTCGCCGCTCTCTCTGGCTCCTGCCAGTTCTAATAGCATCGGAAGATTCATGCCGCAGATTACCTTCAACTCATATCTCTGTCTGAGCATCATAGCCACATTGCAAGGTGTTCCGCCATAAAGATCCGTCAGTACTATTGCTTTGCCGCCTGCCTGATTCACAGCAACCTCGCTCTGCTCCAGATAATCTTCTAACGTCATCCCCGGCATCAGGGAAACCGCCTGTACCTCTTCCAGTTTTCCCACTACCATTTCCGCAGTGGCAATCAGCTCTTTTCCAAAGAGTCCATGATTCATGATAATAATTGGTATCATTTTCCTTTTATTCTCCTTTCCACATTTTTCTTCCTACAGTTGCATCTTTCCTCAACTTGTAACTTTATACTACCACTAAATGTGCAAATTTGCAACTATATATTGTAATTTTGTACATTTTAACAATTTTTTTTCGTTTATTTTGTGCATTTTTACTAATTTCTATTTCGATTTCCCTAATTTGCACTTCTTATTTCCACATTATAATGTGTAAATTTCCACTTTTTTATTTCCACTTTGCAATGTGTAAATTTACACTTTTCATTTGACATTTACCTCAAATTCAAATAAACTACAAATAAGAATAACAATATATCAGAAAGCGTGATTCCATGAAGAAATTAAATGCCGCAGAGCGGCAAATGCAAATCATCAACCTGCTGAATAAGAACGGCGCCATGAAGACACTGGATCTGGCCAACTATTTTCATGTATCTCGGGAAACCATGCGCCGGGATCTACTGGCCCTGACGGAACAGGGGCTTATCGATAAATGGTTCGGCGGTGTCATTTGCGCTGACCAGCTGACTCAGCATCCCGTCATTTATGAGGATATGAAAACTTGGCTTCAGAGCGGTCATAAGACTTCCAACAAAAAGGAAATTCCTGTGCCCCCTTCCGAAAAGAAACCAGAAACCGACACTGCTTCTCCGAAAATGCAGATTGCACGAAAGGCTCTGTCTTTACTTACCCATGGTTCCACCATTTTTCTTGACAGCGGAGAAACCTCCCTCTGTCTAGCCCGGCTCATCGCACAGCTTTCCGGGTATACGATTATCACCGCCTCCATCCCTGTAATCAATGTCTGTATGGGAAGCCAGAACCAGGTCATTATCTGTGGAGGTGTACTGGCACCTCAGGTACAGGCTTCTGCCGGAACCTTTGCCGCTGATTTTCTGAACCAGTTAAATATGGATGCGGCCGTTTTTGAGAGCGAAGGCTTCCAGGCCAGCAGTGGACCAACCAGTAGTGATCTGGATTACAGTCAGGTTCAAAAGGCTGCTCTCCAAAACGCCAGACTCCGTATCGTTCTGGCCGAGAGCAGCAAAGCCGGTTATTCTTCTCTGACACAGTTTGCCGTCTGGGAGAATATCGACTGTCTGGTCACAGACTCCTGTCTTGATCCCACTTTTCGCAATAAATATGCCAATACCCTGCGCATTGTGTTTGCAGATTCGCTATAAGATTTCTGTATTTTAAAACAGGAGCGTGAAAACCATTCCGTTTTCACGCTCCTGTTTATATTTCTCTCTCTTTTCTTTCCAACACCCGATCCAGAAGTCCCAGTCCCTCCGCGATCTCATATTTCAGTTGTTCCAAATGTGCTATCTATCAATGAAAGCTGCTGACTATTATTTGAAACAAAAACCGTATGAACCACCTCGATATTTGAAGGTACAACTCCTCTCGCGCCGCTCTTTTTCAGACGCACCACCTATATTGATGAAAATCAAAAAAAAGCAGAAAAATTTTACCTATTTTTCTGCCCTTTCTCTATTTTTGATTCCTACTATATAAAAATGCAGCAATCCATGATGTTATTGGAACTGCCATGATAACTCCAAGACTTGAGGATAATCCCTGCATGATCTCAATTCCTACCGAATACATATTGATCACTTGCTGATATTCATAATTATATGCAAAAATAAACACTAATGTATTGATCGATCCTCCCGTAAATGCAAGAATCAATGTGTTTGTCATTGTTCCCATCATATCTCTTCCGACATTCATTCCTGACTGAAACAATTCCTTTAACATCATTTGTGGATTTTGTTCTTTTAATTCATTTAATGTCGATGCAATCGACATTCCAACATCCATGACAGCACCTAATGATGCAATCAAAATTCCTGCAAATAAGAGTTCTCCGATTTTTATATCTGTCATTTCTCCCACGTAAACAAGGTTTTCTATATCCGATACATTATAACCTGTAATTGATGTCACTCGCCCAAAGATTAATGCAAATGCTCCAGAAAATACGACACCTATGATCGTTCCAAGCATTGCCGATATTGACTTCTTTGTAATTCCATCCACCATACACATCGTGACAATCGTTGTAAATGCAACCACCAATACAGCTGCCAGAATTGGTGATATTCCTCGATAGATCATTGGAAGGAAAATAAAAAAGATACAAAGCATGGTAAAAATCAAACTTAAAATTGATGAAATTCCTTTTCTTCCTCCAACTGCAATCACAATTGCTACAAAAATGGCTGCCATCAGCCATACCATCGGGCCTCTATTTACACTGTATACAGAAGCCAGCAATTCTCCATTTGATTCGCTAACAATCGCTATGACTTTCATTCCCTTTTTACATTTTGCACCAAACAAATAACTTTGGGAACTTGTTGCCTGTATTGTTTTTCCTTTATGATCTCCAGATAAAAGCTTTAATTCTACGGTTTGCTTTCCACTTCCACTATTGGATAAATTTCCAGAAATCACTTCTGTTACTTCTGCTTTTTCAAAATTCCTTCCATCCGTATCAAGAAGCTTGGTCTTCTTGACTCCAGAAAAAGAAAAAAACAGCAGCAGAAAGAGAATGCCTGCGATCAGCAGACACACTCCTTTCATCTGTTTTTGCTTCATTGTTATTTCACAGTTGCTTTCAAAACTTTACTGTAAGAACCGTAGATTTTCTTACCTTTGACCACTTTGTATGCACGAACCTTTACATAATATTTTTTCTTTGATTTTAATGACTTGATCGTATAAGTAGTTTTTGTTGTATTTTTTTTCTTTGCATTTTTAAACTTCTTATTCGCTGCGTATTTAATCTGATATCCAGATACAGCATTTTTTTTGATCTTTACTGTTACTTTCTTTTTACCAGCTTTTAGCCTTGCAGATGCTTTTGCTACTACAATTTTCTTTTTTAATGCTGCTTTTGCTACTACAATTTTCTTTTCTAATGCTGCTTTTGCATTTGTCAGAGCTTTTAAAGCATTTTCTACCTCACTCTTTGTTGCCTTTTTATCTGCTGCAACTTTCTCAGCTCCTGCAAGTGCCTGTTCAAAAACTCTGTAGCTTTGTGTTGTATATGTATTTTTCTGTTTTATAATACTCTCTGCTGCTTTAATCTCTTTACTGAGTGATGCTACATCTCCTTTACTCTTTGTGATAGAAAATGTTTCGTCAATTTTTTCATCATTGTCTGTACGATATGTATTGATCATTAAATTGTTTTCTGTCACGTCTACAACAGAATATGTTGGAACATCTTCCTGCCAACGGTGTGCAATGTATGTCTGCTGTCTTGGCACGAGATCATAATACTTACTTCCTGAAGAAGAACCGGCTGTCATATAAAGAACACCTTCTGGATTGATCACAGAACTTCCTTGTTTTTTGACAGTCTCAATTGCTTTTTCATCCATGATGCTCTTAAGATATGATAAATATTTCTGGTCATTTTCGTCTGTGCTGCCATCTTTAATGTTTCCAGGTGCCACAGTTCTTGTTGTTGGATTTTCACCTGCATCCATATCTTTCTTTAATTCTGCATCAAACTCATCATCTGTGTAATCATTCGTTTTTGTTCCGCCTAATAACATTTTGGATCTGGAATATGCATGATCATGTCCTGTTAAGACTGCATCAATGTTATTTTGTTCAAAGATCGGTGTTAACTGATATCTTAAATTTGTGATCTCTGGTTCATTAGAATGTTCTGCTGAACCATAGATATCCTGATGCAGTGTCACGATTCTCCATTTACAGTCTTTATTTGCTGCAATTGTCTGCTCGATAAACTGTTTGTGTTCTGCCACATTTGTATCCTGTGTATTTAACATGATAAATAATGCATTTCCATATTTAAAATAATAATCTCCACCAACGATCTTATTGCTTCCAAGTTCACTTGCATTTGTTCTGTTAAAATGATACGTATAGTTTGCATTATCTGCGTCATGATTACCTACTGTTGTTGCCACTGGAAGTGATTTTAATGCTTCTGGGCTTAAATAACCTGTATATTCAATTTCACTTTTTGATGCATCTTTATTTGGTGATTTTTTCTTTGTTGTCTGAATCTGGTCACCCGCAGACACAACAAAACTTAATTTATTATCTGTTTTTTCTAATGCTGCATTCAAAGTAGAAGACCAGTTAAATGCATCACTCTTTACTGCATCAGACTGTGCATCGTAAAATTTCTGACTGTCTTGTCCTTTTAACTCATTAGAAGAACCAATCTGTGGATCTCCTACAAACGCAAATGAAAAGCTCTTTGTAGATTTTGTTGTATATGCAGCTGGTTTTGTATAGCCATTTCCATTGTCATAGCTGTAATAGTATGTTTTGTTTTCTTTTAATCCTGTTGCTGTTACTTTGTTAGAATGATAAGTCTGCCCATTACTATCCTGCTCATCTTTTACTTCTGTTTGTTCTGCCTCGTACACCTTGGCATTTTTCATATTACGTCCTTCACCAATGATCAGTTTCGGAATACCATTATCTTTCTGATCTGAAGAAATTCCCTGCACTTTAGCTTCTACCTTTGCATCTGTGTTGTTATCATTTGTCTGTTTTGGTGTATACCATGCAAAATTAAGTTCCGTTGCATTACTTCCTGGTGATAAAGAAATCTGTGTCCAGTCATTCTTTAAAGTTTCCCATTCTTTCTGCCAGCGATTCCACTGTGCTGTCGTTCCCATTGTCTGTGCAATCTCTGTTGCATTTGATTTACCATCTGGAGCCGCACTTGCAAATACTGGTGCTGCATTTGCAGCAGAAAGTGTCAATGCCAATGCACTGATCATCATTTGTTTTCTCCAATTAGCCTTCATATATACCTCCTGATTTTTTATTCTCTTGTTTCCTGATTCATTGAGAAATTTTATCAGACGTATGTAAAATTTGGTCTTGGAGTGATGTAAACTTTTTGTAAAATTATGATTGATGATCATTACGATCACTGCAATCTTCATCTTCCGGCTTTTCTATACAAAAATGGACAGTCCTGCCTAAAGGGACTGCCCATTCATTTTTAAAAATATGCGATTTTACTGTCTGCATCGTTTTTGTATCATATGATATAATCGCGATTCTCAGAATTCTGATAAATGATGAATATCCCGTTTTCCTGCCTGTTGTGGCAGAAAGGTCCGTTGAACCTTCTTAGTACAGTTTTGCACCTGCTGGAATATGATCATCTACCATCAGAAGATGAAGTTTTTCTTCTCCTTCTTCTTCATGAATTGCACTTAAAAGCATTCCACAGGAATCAATTCCCATCATTGCTCTTGGTGGCAGGTTTGTGATAGCGATCAGTGTCTTTCCGACTAATTCTTCTGGTTCATAGTAAGCATGAATTCCACTTAAGATTGTCCGGTCCTCTCCTGTTCCATCATCTAACGTAAACTGTAATAATTTTTTAGATTTTTTCACTGCTTCGCAGGCTTTTACTTTCACTGCTCTGAAGTCAGATTTGCTGAATGTTTCAAAATCTACTTCTTCTTTGAATAATGGTTCGATCTCAACTTTAGAGAAATCGATCACTTCTTTTACAGCTTCAGGAGCTTTCGCTGCTGGTTTAGACGCTTTCTTTTCTGTTCCCAGAGATTTCATTGTTGGGAATAATAAGACGTCTCTGATCGCTGTAGAGTTTGTTAATAACATTACCATTCTGTCGATACCGAATCCGATACCACCTGTAGGTGGCATACCGATCTCTAATGCATTTAAGAAGTCTTCATCTGTTGTGTTGGCTTCTTCGTCACCCTGTGCAAGAAGTTCTTCCTGTGCTTTGAAACGTTCTCTCTGATCGATCGGATCATTTAACTCAGAGTATGCATTTGCCATCTCCCATCCATTCATAAAGAACTCAAAACGTTCTACATAATCTGGATCTTCTGGTTTTCTCTTTGTTAATGGAGAGATTTCTACTGGGTGATCCATAACGAATGTTGGCTGGATCAGTTTGTCTTCTACGAATTCTTCGAAGAATAAGTTTAAGATATCTCCACGTTTGTGGCGTTCTTCGTATTCTACATGGTGTTCTTCAGCAGCTGCTCTTGCTTCTTCTAAAGTCTTGATCTCTTTAAAGTCTACTCCAGAGTATTTCTTAACTGCATCTACCATTGTGATTCTCTCAAAAGGTTTTCCAAGATCGATCTCGAAATCTTTATACTGAATCTTTGTTCCACCGCATACTTCTTCTGCAAGATAACGATATAAGTTCTCTGTCAGATCCATCATTCCGTGATAGTCTGTGTATGCCTGATATAATTCCATTAATGTAAACTCTGGGTTATGACGTGTGTCAACACCTTCGTTACGGAATACACGTCCGATCTCGTAAACTTTCTCAAGTCCACCAACGATCAGTCTCTTTAAGTATAACTCTAGGGAAATACGTAATTTTACATCTTCACTTAATGCATTGTAGTGTGTTTCAAATGGTCTTGCTGATGCTCCACCTGCATTGGATACTAACATCGGAGTTTCTACTTCCATGAATCCCTGTCCATCTAGATAAGAACGGATCTTACTGATGATTTTAGAACGTTTGATGAATACTTCTTTGGATTCTTCATTCATGATCAGGTCAACATATCTCTGACGATATCTTGTATCTGTATCTGTTAATCCGTGGAATTTCTCTGGAAGTGGTTTTAAACTCTTAGATAATAAAATCACTTCTTCTGCATGGATAGATTTCTCTCCTGTCTTTGTAGCAAAGACTTTACCTTTGATACCTACGATATCTCCGATATCCATCTTCTTGAAATCCTGATAAGATTCTACACCGATCTCATCTCTTGCTACATATGCCTGAATTCCACCCTGAAGGTCCTGTACGTTACAGAAAGATGCTTTACCCATCACACGTTTGAACATTAAACGTCCTGCAACTGCTACTTCTTTTCCTTCTAATTCTTCAAAATTATCTTTGATTTCTTTTGAATGATGTGTTACATCATATTTCATGATCTCGAACGGATTCTTCCCAGCTGCCTGTAAGTCAGCCAGTTTCTGTCTTCTTACTTTGATCAGTTCGTTTGTATCTTTATTCTGCTGTGCCACTTTTCTTACTTCCTCTTACTTTCTCTGTACATCAATAACTCTGAAATCGTTTACCTGATTGATTCCTTCTACGGATACGACATCTCCGATCTTCTTTCCAAGTAAAGCTCTACCAATTGGTGCTTCATTGGAAACCTTGTTCTGAAGGATATCTGCCTCTGTAGAACCTACGATATGATATGTTACTTCTTTTCCAAGAGAGATGTCTTCTAATAATACATGACATCCAAGGCTGATGACACCTTTTTCGAATTTCTCATCGATAACAACAGCGTTCTTTAAGATCTTTTCGATCTCTTCGATACGTGCTTCCATGTCACGCTGTTCATCTTTGGCTGCATCATATTCCGCGTTCTCTGATAAGTCACCCTGTTCTCTTGCTTCTTTGATCTTCTGTGCGATCTCTTTACGTCTTACGACTTTTAATTCTTGTAATTCATCTTCTAATGCTTTTAAACCGTCTGGGGTTAATATATTCTTCTTTGCCTCTGCCATAACACTATTCCTTTCGTTCTAAATGTTAACTGATTAATTATATCTTACCTAAGTTTCTTTTGTCAATTCCTAATCCCTGCCATTCGTGGCTTTGAGATAATTTTGCAGTAATTCTTCTAAGTCTTCGTATGTCTCTGTATGATTTACCTTCTCGCGAAGTTTTGCTGCCCCTGGAAAACCGAATGTATACCATGCGACATGTTTCCGCATCTCACGGACTCCGATGTATTCTCCTTTAAAATCGATCATCATCTGTCCATGTCTCAACATCATGGCGACAACTTCTTCTAAGGATGGTCTTGGCATTTCTTCTCCTGTCTCAAAGAAATGTAAGATCTCTTTGAAAATCCATGGATTCCCTTTGGCTCTTCTTCCGATCATAAATCCGTCACAGCCTGTCTCTTCCTGCATTCGTAATACATCTTTTGCACATGTGATATCACCATTTCCAATTACCGGAATATCAACAGCTTCTTTTACCTTGCGAATGATCGACCAGTCTGCTGTTCCTGAATAGTACTGTTCTCTTGTTCTTCCATGAACTGCGATCGCTGCTGCTCCATTCTCCTGTGCAACCTGTGCCATCTCTGGTGCATTGATCAATTCATCGTTAAATCCCTTTCGGATCTTAACTGTAACTGGGATATCCACAGCATCTACAACTGCTTTGATCACTTTCCCTGCTAATTCCGGATTCTTCATCAACGCGGATCCATCACCGTTATTCACGATCTTTGGAACCGGACATCCCATGTTGATATCGATCATCTGAAACCGCCCATCATTGACTTTCGCTGCCATCTGACCCATGATCTCTGGATCGGATCCAAAAATCTGGATCGCTATTGGAATTTCCTTCGGATCTGTTGCCATCAATGGCTCAGATTTACGGTTCCCATAGTATAATCCTTTGGCACTTACCATCTCAGTGCACATCATTCCAGCACCCTGTTCTTTACATAACAAACGATATGGTAGATCTGTAACTCCTGCCATCGGTGCAAGTGCTAACGGGTGTTCAATTGTAATATCTCCAATAACCAGAGGTTTTAATTTATTGCTTCTCATAAATGATCTGTAATCCCTTCAATGTTAATGTTGAATCGTAATAGTCGATCTCATCAACCGTCTGTGCAATCATATTTCCGAGGCCTCCGGTTGCGATAACTTTCATGTTATCAAAGCCTGTCTCTTCTTTCATCTTCTGTACCATATATTTTGTCTCACCAACAACTCCATAGTACAAACCTGCCTGCATACTGTCAATCGTGCTGTTTGCAAGAATCGTCTTTGGTTTTAAGATTTCAATCTCTGGCAGACGTGCTGCATCTCTATATAGTACATTTGCTGAAGTGCGAATTCCCGGTGCGATCACACCTGCTAAGAATACGCCATTCTCTGTGACAACATCATATGTTGTTGCAGTTCCATAGTCAATGACGAGTGCTGGTCCGCCATATATTTCATATCCTGCAACCAGATCCACGATCCTGTCTGCTCCAACTTCTCTTGGATTAAATCTTCCAAGATTGATCCCTGTCTTGATCCCAGGTCCCACAATGATCGGTTTTACATCAAAATATTTGATCAAACCACTACTCAGTGAATGCATGATATTTGGCACAACTGATCCTATGATCGCTGCCTTCACTTCACCTTCATCCAATCCTTTTTCCTTTAATAGATTTGAAATCAGAATTCCAAATTCATCGGATGTTCTTGGTAACTTTGTTGTAATTCGAAATACCTCTATAATCTCTTTTCTTTTGAATACGCCGATCGTTATATTGGTATTCCCAACATCGAGTGCTAATAACATAATTTATACCTCATCTTCTCCCAAAAGGAATATTTTATAATATAGTTCCAAGGACTCCCAGAAATCCTGTTTTTCCTGTCTTAGTTTCTTGATCATCAGTTCACTTCCAATCTCATCGTAAAAGAAATCATTATCTTCCACATGAGTAACAAAATTTAATTTGCCTTCTTCATCGAACTCTAATGTCAAGACTCCGCCGACTTCTGCTGTAAATAGTACACATGCAATCTGCAGTTCCTGTTTGATCTGTTCTGGTAATCCAGAAAAATCAGGGTTTAAGTAATATTTCTTCTCATATGCATTGGAACCGCATAATGTAACTTTATCCTGATACATGTTTTTGTATTTCTCCTTGTTTCTTGTATATATTCTCGGAATCTCTTATACGTATCCCAAGATACCTCTTACTGATACCTCTCCGGATGAAACTTCTGATACCTTTCCATCTTCATCCTCTACCAGTAATTCTCCACGATGATTGATGCCTCTTGATAAGAATATCTCTTCTTTGGAACCTCTGACAACCTTGATCTTCTGGTCTGTATGTACCAGAAGTTTATTGTATTCATCTTGCAACATGCTAAGATCTTCTGTCTTCAAAAACATATCGTAATATTTCTCAAAACATTCTAACACTTTCGCTGCCAATGGAGCTCTCTTGATCTTTCTTCCTCCCTCGATCTGGAGTGAAGTTGCCTTATCACTTAAATCTTCTGGAAAATGATCAATATTTACATTGATACCAAGTCCCACTACAATGTAATTGATCTCATCCATCTGAAGGCTCATCTCTGTTAGGATTCCACAGATCTTCTTTCCATTCACAATGATATCGTTTGGCCATTTGATCTTTGCCCGAATTCCTGTTGTCTCACAGATTGCTTCATTTACCGCTAATGCAGTAACTAACGTAAGCATAGAAGAATTCTGAGCTTCGATCTGAGGTTTTAGAAGAAAGCTCATCGCGATCCCTGCTCCAGCTTCTGCCAACCAGCTTCGTCCTCTTCTTCCTTTTCCCATCGTCTGTTCTTCTGTGATCGCAACGGTTCCGTGACCGGCACCTGCCTCTGCCAGACGGCGGATCTCAAGATTTGTAGAATCCATTGTCTCATAACAATGAAGATCTTTTCCAAGCCATTTGGTATGAAGGCAGGATGCTACTTCTTCTTTTGTCAAAAGATCTGGTTCCATCATAAGTTTATAGCCTTTATTTGTCACAGAATCAATCTCGTAACCTTCTGCTCTTAATGCTTTGATATGCTTCCAGACAGCAGTCCTTGAAACTCCCAACCGCTCACAAAGCTGCTGTCCTGATATATAATCATCTGCATTCTTTAATTCCTTGAGAATCTTACTTTTCATTGAATATCCTATCTCCTAATATTCTCCTAAAGTCGCTACCATAACAGCTTTGATCGTGTGCATACGATTTTCTGCTTCATCAAAAATCACATCTGCATAATGTTCAAAAACATCTTCTGTGATCTCATGTCCTTTAACTGCTGGCAGGCAATGCATAACAACTGTAGTATCTTTTCCTGTCATCTCTAACATTTCTTTATTTACCTGATATGGTCTTAATAAAGCAATTCTTTCTGCTGCCTTGTCTTCTTCACCCATAGATGCCCATACGTCTGTGTAAATGCAGTCTGCACCTTCCACAGCTTCTTTCACATCTTCTGTAAAACGGATCTTAGCTCCAGATTCTTTCGCATACTCTTCGCACTGTTTTACCAGTTCTTCATTTGGCCATAAACTCTTTGGTGCTAAGCATGTGAAATTCAATCCCATCTTACTGCATCCGATCATTAAAGAGTTGCTCATGTTATTTCTTCCGTCTCCAGCGAATACGAAGTTTAATCCTTTGATCTCTCCAAACTGTTCTCTTAATGTTAAGAAGTCCGCTAAGATCTGTGTTGGATGGTAATCATCTGTTAAACCATTCCATACTGGAACTCCACTGTATTTTGCTAATTTCTCTACGTTCTCATGTAAGAATCCACGAAATTCGATCCCGTCAAACATTCTTCCAAGAACTCTTGCTGTATCTTCTACAGATTCTTTGTGTCCTAACTGAATATCATCTTTTCCTAGATATTCTGGGTGTGCACCCTCATCAACACATCCGATCGTAAATGAACATCTTGTTCTTGTACTTGGTTTTTCAAATAAAAGAGCGATATTTTTCCCTTTTAGACTGTTTCCTGTGATCCCTTTTTTCTTATCTGCTTTTAATTTCGCTGCTAAATCTAAAAAATAACCAATTTCTTCTGGTGTAAAGTCTTTTAATGTTAAGAAACTTCTTCCCTTTAAGCTTGTCTTTGCGTCCATCTTTTGTTCCTCCATTTTGTTGTATCTTGGATGTCTCTGCCCTTTGATCCCTGGCAGACATCATATAGTTGTTATTATATAGGAATGCATCTTTGAAAACAACCCGAAACCCTTATATTTCAAGGATTTCCTTGCATTTTTTCGCAACCATTTCACCTAATTTCCTATGACTTTCTCTTGTCAGGTGGCAGGCATCGATTTCGGAAGCTTTTGCATATTTTGCTGCATCCAGAAATTCAATGTTATGAAACTTTGCCCAGTCTTCATAAATCGGTGCCAATCTCTTGGAATAACTGATCCCTCTTTCAAATCCCATCTCTTCTCCACTTGGAATCTCTGTCAGATCATCCCCAAGATGCGGTGGTGCCATTAAAAGGATCTTTGCGGATCGTCCATCTTGTCTCTTCTGTGGAGTGATCGATTTGATCATCTTGATCAAACGGTCGATCCCTTTTCCGATATCTGTTGGTGTTGCCTGAAAACGGATCTTAAGGTCATTCGTTCCAAGCATTAACACTACCAGATCAATCGGTCCGTGGCTGTGTAAACATGGATCTAAATATGTTGCACCATTTCTTCCTGGTCTTAACTCATCTTCAAAACTTGTTGTTCTGCCGTTTAATCCTTCCGGAATCACGATCGCAGAATCTTTCAGTTCCTTTTGCAAAATGGTTGTCCATCGTTCTTCATATTCATAACGGAATCCATTTTCCGGATTATAGCCATAAGTATTAGAATCTCCATAACAAACGATTGTCTTCATCTTTTATCTCCCATCAATATCAAACATGGCAAAAGCCGGAACACCTCTTCAGTGCTCCGGCATACCGCCAAGGGTTGTCATATTTTCATAAACATTTTCTGATCTTACTGTTCTTTTACAGTGTCTTGTACCTGTTCTTCGATCAGATCTGCAATATTCTTCTCATCGTCTTTGGCAACTTCTGTAATTGATTTTACAAGACCTGCCATCCCCTGAATCTCAGATGGGATAATGATCTTTGTAGCTTTTCCGTCAGCTGCTTTAGCAAATGCTTCTAAGCTCTTTAACTGGATGACTGCATCGTCAGCTTTGGCTGCCTTGATCGATTCAATACCCTGTGCATTCGCTTTCTGGATCGCACGGATCGCTTCTGCCTGACCTTCTGCTTCACGGATCGTTGCTTCTTTCTTCGCTTCCGCACGAAGGATTGCTGCTTCCTTATCTCCCTCTGCCTGAAGGACCATAGATTCTTTCTGTCCTTCTGCACGTAAGATCGCGGACTTCTTCTCACCTTCTGCGATCAGAATCGCTTCTCTTCGTTCACGTTCTGCTTTCATCTGTTTCTCCATGGCATCCTGAATGGCTGCTGGTGGAATGATGTTCTTAAGTTCCACACGGTTTACTTTGATTCCCCATGGATCTGTCGCAACGTCAAGTGTTGCTCTCATCTGTGTATTGATCGTCTCTCTGGAAGTTAATGTCTCATCTAATTCCAGATCACCGATGACATTTCGAAGTGTTGTAGCTGTCAGATTCTCGATTGCCATGATCGGGTTCTCTACACCGTAACTGTATAATTTTGGATCAGTGATCTGAAAATATACAACTGTATCGATCTGCATCGTAACGTTATCTTTTGTGATAACTGGCTGTGGTGGAAAATCCACAACCTGCTCTTTTAAGTTGACTTTTCTTGCAACACGATCAATAAATGGGACTTTGACATGAAGTCCTACAGACCATGTTCCCTGATAAGCACCCAGTCGTTCTACAACATAAGCATGTGCCTGCGGCACGATACGCACTGTGGATGAAATGATCATCGCAAGCAATGCGATAACGATAATAAATAAAATAATCGACATAATCTTATACCTCTCTTTCTACGATCAGTTTCACGCCTCGGATTTCTTTTACAATCACTTCGCTGCCTTCTGGAATGATCTCTCCAGCCTCAAAGCTTCTCGCAGTCCAATCCTGGCCATTTAACTGAACCAGCCCTTTGCTTTCCATGTTATTGATCGTTTCTTTGACAAGTGCTGTCTGTCCGATCAATGCATCGGTATTCGTTTTTTGCACCTTGCTGTTTAAATATCGTTTGGCAACTGGTCTTGTCAGTGCAAACAACAGACATGTTACCACGATAAATATCAACATCTGTACCCAAAATGGAACACCAAATAGTGCTACGATCGCTGCAACAACGGCTCCACCTGCAAACCAGATACTTGTAAGTCCAAGTGTCATGATCTCAACAAGTAAAAATACCGCGGATGCGATCAGCCAATAAACTGCATACATTTAATCCACCCCCTGTCTCTGGCGTCTTGCCTCATAAACTAAAAGGCCTGATGCCATGGCTGCATTTAATGATTCTACCTTACCACACATTGGAATCTTGATCTTCTTTTGTACTTTGTCTGTCAACTTATCTGTCAGACCATTTCCCTCATTGCCAATGAAAAATGCGGTTCCTTTTTGATAATCTTCCTTCGTATAGTCTGTTCCATTGAGATGTGCTGCATACGTGATGATATTCTTTTGTTTCATCGTTTCTGCAACTTCTAAAAGATCATCGACATAGACAAATGGCACACGAAATATTGATCCCATCGTGGAGCGCGTAACCTTTGGATTATAAATATCTACTGTATCATGACTCATGATAACACCATTGATCCCTGCACCCTCTCCTGTTCGAAGGATCGTCCCGAGATTCCCCGGATCCTGAAGATTCTCAAGCACCAGAAATAATGGTTTTTCCTGTTCTAGAAGATCTTCTAAAGAATATTTCATCATCTTCACCAGTGCAAGAACTCCCTGTGGTGTCATCGTATCGGAAATCTCTTTCATAACTTGAGGTGATACCAATTCCACATCCATATGTTCAAAAATCACTCTATGTTCGTTATAAAAATCTTCAGATGCATAGACTTTATATAAATATTCTTCTGGAATCTCTGTAAACATACGAATTCCCTCTACAAGAAATAATTCTTGTTTTCTTCTTTCTCTTGCACTCTTCTTTAATTTGATGATCTGTTTGATCTGCTTATTCTGAGTGGTTGTGATCATATTCTTATCCACCTCCGATCTATTATTTTCTTAATTTGACCAGATCTTCTTTCTTACCGATCAGCACAAGATTTTCCTCATCTTTGATCGGTTTCGTTGGATCTGGAGCCCCGTCAACACCACCTTCTCCTTCGATCGCGATGACGTTAACGTTATATTTTCCACGGAAATTAATGTCTACTAATGATTTGTTGATCCATTCTTTTCTTGCCGGTACTTTAACGATACTTGTATCTGCGGAAAGGTCAAACAGATCTGTCATACTTCCTCCAAGCAGATTGTTTGCGATCCTTGCTCCCATCTCTTCTTCTGGATAAACAATCTCATCGACTCCAACACGTTTTAATATCTCTCCTTTTAAAGTTCCGTCTGCCTTCGCAAGAACATATGGCACACCGATCTCTTTGACGATCATCAATGCCATAACACTGGAATCTAAATGCTCTGCCGTTGCGATCACAACTGCATCCATTCCTTCCAATCCGATGTTGTTCATCATTTCTTTATCAGATATATCCACACAGACTGCACAAGTTACTTTATCTGCGATATCTCTTACAAGATCCTCATCTTTATCAACTGCCAGTACTTCTGCTCCACCTTTAGCAAGTGACCTTGCGATGCTGCTTCCAAACTTTCCGAGTCCTAAAACTGCAACTGACTTCTTCATTCTTCTCCGTTACCTCCGTTGCGATATCATGTTATAATGTGAATCTATTTCACTTATAAGATCAGATCCTGTTCCGGATACATGACCATCTTTTTCTTATTCTTCTGTGAAAAACCGATCGCCATAGAAATCGGTCCGACACGCCCTAAGTACATGGTAATGATGATAATCACTTTCCCTGCGATTGTCAAATTCGGTGTCAATCCTTTGGTTAAACCAACTGTCGCGAGTGCTGATACACATTCATAGCATGAATCCATAAAAGTCCCGTGATCAAATACCAACAACAATAACACAGATGTCATCAGCACGATCAGGTTGATCACAATGATCGCAAGTGCCTTCGACAACAGATTCTGTGGAACTCTTCGTTTAAATAACGTAATTGATTCTTCTTGTTTTGCCACAGAGAGCACACAAAATACAAGAATTGCGAATGTCACTGTCTTGACACCGCCTGCAGTACCAGTTGGTGATCCTCCGATGATCATCAAAAACATAGAAACCAGCGAAGATGCATCCGTCAATGCGGCCTGTGCTACCGTCTCAAACCCTGCGGTACGTGTCGTCACAGACTGAAACAGTGATGCCTGTATCTTCTGTGGCAATGACAGACTCTCCATAGTTGCTGGATTATGATATTCAAACAGAAAGATCAATATTGTACCAAACAAGATCAAAAATGACGTAATGGATAACACGATCTTGGTCTGAAATCTCCATTGTTGTATCATCCTTTTTACAGGAACTTTATCTTTTACGATCTTTTTGAATCCCTGCCAAAGATCTTTCCATACAACAAATCCAAGACCTCCCAGGATGATCAGCCCCATTGTCGTAAAATTCATAACTGGATTCGTTACATAGCTTCGCAGACTGTCGTCTCTTACAATATCCATTCCTGCATTACAAAATGCCGAGATTGAATTAAAGATTGCTGCCCATATTCCATATCCAATGCCAAATTCCGGCACATACTGAGTCGCATAAAGAACTGCTCCAATTCCTTCTATGATCCCTGTCCCGATCAGAATCTTCTTAACTAATGGAACTAAACCTGTCATTGTATTAAGACCCATAGACTCCTGGATCAACATTCTATTTCCAAGAGTGATCCTCTTTCGAAGCATAAAAAACATTCCGGTTGTGATCGTAATGACACCAAGTCCTCCGATCTGTACAAGCAATATGATCACTGCCTGCCCAAATATACTCCAATGTGTCATTGTTGTCTCAACGATCAAACCCGTCACACACACAGATGTTGTTGCTGTAAATAATGCATCAATATAAGGCGTTGCCTGCCCGCTTTGTGTTGCGATCGGCAGTGCAAGCAGTATCGATCCTGCAAATATTGTAATTAAAAATCCAAGCAATATGACCTGTACCGGTCGTAACTCTTTCATAAAATAATGCTCCTATATAGAGAAATAGAGGAATCCTAGATAAACAGGATTCCTCTAAGATCATGTTTTATTTATTTTCCTAATAAATGTGCGATCTGAAGCTGATATTCATCGATATCTTTTGTCATTGCGAGTCCTTCGTCAATGTCCATATCCATGAATCTTCCGTTCTGGTATCCAACAACACGGTTTGTCTTTCCTGCACATAATAAGTCAACTGCGTAAGCACCCATCATAGAAGCGTATACACGGTCTTTTGCTGTTGGGCTTCCACCACGCTGCATATGTCCAAGAATCGTAGCACGTGTTTCAATACCTGTTGCAGATTCGATTCTCTTCGCCATACTGTAAGAATGTCCAACACCTTCGGCATTGATTACCATATGATGTGTCTTACCTTTTGCTCTGTTACGAAGTAAATGTTCGATGATCTGCTGTTCTACCTTAGGAAGGTTTCCATCAAAGCTTTCTGGGATCAGGATATCTTCTGCTCCTGTTGCCATACCACACCATAATGCGATATATCCAGCTCCACGTCCCATAACCTCTACGATACTACATCTTTCATGAGATGTTGATGTATCACGGATCTTGTCGATCGCTTCCATCGCTGTGTTAACAGCTGTATCGAATCCGATCGTATATTCTGTACATGCGATATCTAAGTCGATCGTTCCTGGAACAGCGATCGTGTTGATTCCAAGCGCTGCTAACTTCTTAGCTCCCTGGAAAGAACCGTCTCCACCAATAACTACCAGTCCGTCGATTCCATGTGCTTTACAGATCTCAGCACCACGTTTCTGACCTTCTTCTGTCTTAAATTCTTCACATCTGGCTGTGAAAAGGATTGTACCTCCACGGAAGATCGTATCGGCTGTTTCTGTTGGTGTTAAATCGATGATGTCTTCGTTTAACAGTCCATTGTAACCTTTACGGATTCCCTTGACTTTTAATCCTCTTTCTTTACCAATTCTGGCTACGGCACGCACTGCTGCGTTCATAGCAGGTGCATCTCCACCACTTGTTAAAACTCCAATTGTTTTAATGTTTGGTTTTCCCATTTGCAATATCCTCCAATTATTAATCCATACAATTCTTAACTTGGCTTTTATTCTAATCCATTTAAAGAAATTTTTCAATAGTCTTTGTTATATTCCTAACGATCTAACCCGAATATTTTCTTTTCCATATCGTTTTTCGAGATCAAATAATAAATTCTCGTCACCAGAAACCATATAATCTCTCCCTAGACGGTTCACAGCACGTTCTGTTTTGCAATAGATCACCACTGGATTTTTACCGGGATAGGAAGTTAAAATACCTTTTAATGCATCCTCTTCTTTAAAAAATGCTTCTTTATCCGCAAATTGTACCCATAATTCCTGTCTGCTATCCTCAAAACTGATGATCTGATTACATATGACTTTGCTTTCTTCTTCAGAAATCTGTGTTGTTCCTTTGATAAATACTTTGGCATCTTCTCTTAAAAGAGACTGATATGTCGCATACTGTCTTGGAAATACGACAACTTCCACGGTTCCTCTTAAGTCTTCCAGTGTGATAAATGCCATATTCTGATTCTTCTTCGTAAGTTTCACACTCATCTCACTGATCAAACCGCCAATGATACAGCTTTCCCGATCGTGAATCTTTGTCTTTCCTGTTTCTTCATCGATCACAAAATCAGAAGTATGTGCTGTTACACTTCGTTCAAGGCGTTCTATATCATCCTCTAAAGGATGTCCACTGACGTAGATCCCAAGCACTTCCTTTTCCATGGCAAGTTTCTGCTCTTTCTCATATTCCCCAACATCTGGATAGGAAATCTGAAAAGACTGCTGGTCTTCTTCTCCAAGAAGATCCATCAGACTCATCTGTCCTGCGATCTCATTTTTCCGTTCTTTCTGGATACTATCGATCACACTGGCGTAGACGATCATCTGCTGCTTTCTTGTTACATGAAAACAATCTAAAGCTCCCGATTTGATCAGATTTTCTACAGTTCGTTTATTGATCTCTTTGCTTGATAATCGTTCCACGAGATCTTTAAAATCTCTGTATGGTCCATTTAAATTTCGTTCTCTTATGATCGCTTCAATGACTGGCCGTCCCAGACTCTTGATCGCAGTCAGTCCATAGCGGATATTTCCATGGTCTACAGAGAACGCACCCTCTCCATAGTTAATATCTGGTGGCAAAATCTTAATTCCTAACTTCTTGCAGGCATAACTGTATTCTGAAATCTTGTTTGTATTTCCAAGAACAGAGGTTAACAAGGCTGCCATAAATTCTACTGGATAATGGCATCTTAAATAGGCTGTACGATAGGCAACTACTGCATATGCTGCCGCATGAGATTTGTTAAATGCATATTTTGCAAAGTCTAACATCTCATCCCAGATCTGGTTCGCTGTCTTTTCATCAATGCCGTTATTGATACATCCTGGAATTCCTTCTTCTTCATTTCCATAAACGAAATTCTGTCGTTCTTTGATCATGACATCGCCTTTTTTCTTGGACATCGCACGACGTACAAGGTCACTTCGTCCAAGCGTATATCCGGCTAGTTTCATAACGATCTGCATAACCTGTTCCTGATAAACGATACATCCATAGGTTGGCTCCAGAATCTCTTCCATCTGTTCACATTCATAATGTATACTTTCCTGATGATTCTTTCCCTCAATGTATCGTGGAATAAAGTCCATTGGTCCCGGTCGATACAAAGAAATTCCAGCAATGATATCTTCCATATTCTGTGGTTTTAGTTCTTTCATAAATGACTTCATTCCTGAACTTTCCAACTGAAACACACCTTCTGTATGACCATTTCCGATCATCTCATAAACTTCTTTGTCTGTCGGATCAATTTTCGTGATATCAAAATCCGGCACTTTTCTTCGCACCATTTTCTCTGCATCCTGAATGACTGTTAATGTACGAAGTCCCAAAAAGTCCATCTTCAACAGACCAAGTTCTTCAATCGTTGTCATCGTAAACTGAGTAACAGCTGCGTTATCTGCACCTGTTGCTAATGGCACATATTCATCAATCGCTGTCTTACCGATCACGACTCCAGCTGCATGCATGGAAGCATGTCTTGGAAGTCCTTCTAGTCTCTTCGACATATCGATCAGATAATGTGTTTCTTCGTCCTGCTCATAAGCATTTCTCAAGTCCTTGCTGATCTTTAATGCTTTATCGATCGTAATATTTAATTCATTTGGAACCATCTTTGATATTCCATCTACTTTTGCATATGGAATATCCAAAACTCTTCCGACATCACGGATCACGGCCCTTGCAGCCATAGTTCCAAAAGTGATGATCTGTACTACTTGATCTTTCCCGTATTTTCTTACAACATAATCAATGACTTCCTGTCTTCTCTCATAGCAGAAATCCACGTCGATATCGGGCATGGATACACGTTCTGGATTTAAGAAACGTTCAAACAGCAGTTGATACCGGATCGGATCGATATCTGTGATCTCCAAACAGTAAGAAACGATACTTCCGGCTGCGGAACCACGACCAGGTCCCACTGCGATCCCATGTTCTTTTGCATAATGAATGAAATCCCATACGATCAGAAAATAATCAACATATCCCATATTTTCAATAGTTTTCAATTCATAATCCAGCCGCTCTCTTAATTCTTTTGTAATATTCGGATAACGACGTTTTAAGCCTTCTTCGCATAAATGGTTCAGATACGTAACTGCAGTGTATCCTTCTGGCACATCATATTCTGGCACTTTCTGTTCTCCAAATACGATTTCAACATTACAACGTTTGGCAATCTTGCCTGTATTCTCGATCGCTTCTCTTGCATATGGGAACAATCTCTGCATTTCTTCCGGAGATTTTAAATAATACTGACCTCCTTCATAACGCATACGGTCTTCATCCTGCACTTTCTTCCCCGTCTGGATACAAAGCAGGATATCGTGTGCCTCGGCATCTTCTTTAAATGTATAATGAATATCATTTGTAGCAACCAGATCAATTCCTGTCTCTTTTGACATCTTAAGCAGTGCCGTGTTTACTTTTGTCTGATCTGGAATTCCGTGATCTTGCAGTTCCAGGAAGAAATTGTCTTTTCCAAAAAGATCCTGTAATCTCAACGCCGTATTCTTTGCTTTTTCGTAGTTATTTTCACGGATATAAGTTGCAACTTCCCCAGCAAGACATGCACTTAATGCGATCAGACCTTCCTTGTATTCTTCCAGAACTTCATAATCTACTCGTGGCTTGTAATAAAATCCTTCAGTAAACCCTCTGGAAACGATCTTCATCAAGTTATGGTAACCCGTGTCATTTTGGGCAAGAAGTACCAGGTGATAGTATCTTTTATCTCCCTGACTGGCTTCTTTATCGAATCTCGAACCAGTTGTTACATAAATCTCGCATCCAATGATCGGTTTGATTCCTTCTGCTTTCGCTGCCCTGTAAAAATCGATCACTCCGTACATCGCTCCATGATCGGTGATCGCAATGCTGTCCATGCCAAGCTCTTTTGCCTGATGAACTAGCTCCTTGATCTTACTGGAACCATCTAGCAGACTGTATTCTGTATGGACATGTAAATGTGTAAAACTCATGAACCCTCTTTTCTAATATGTTTTTTGTATTTTCTGGCTATCATTTTATCATACAACTTCATTTTATGCTATAATCTGTAGATAACAGCATAAATTTTTTAAACCGTTATCATCAATCACACCTATGCTGAAATCTAACAGTGAAAGAAACGAGGTTTTCTATGGAGAATATAACAATTCAAGACATTTTAGAAGCAACAGATGGAACACTTTTATGTGGTGATCCTTCCATGAAGATTGACCACTTAAGTACGAATTCTATGGAGATCGGTCCTAACACTTTATTTGTACCGATCATCGGAGAACGTGTTGATGCCCATATTTTTATTCCTAATGCATTAAAAGAAGGCGGTGCCTGCTTAACACAAGAACATACAGAAGCTTCAGGAAATGCTCCATACATCAAAGTTCCTGATACTTTGACAGCCATGCAGCAGATTGCTGCCTATTACAGAAATAAAATGTCTCTTCCGATCATCGGCGTTACTGGAAGTGTTGGTAAAACAACAACCCGCGAGATGATCGCACATGTTTTAAAGGGCAAATACAAAGTATTTGAAACGATTGGCAATCAAAACAGTCAGGTTGGTGTTCCATTAACATTAGATCATCTGACATCCGAAGATGAAATCGGTGTTCTTGAGATGGGAATGAGTGAAAAGGGACAGATCACAACTCTTGGTAATATCATCCATCCAAACGTTGGTGTTGTCACAAATGTTGGTGTTTCACACATTGAGATGATGGGTTCCCGAGACAATATCTGTATCGAAAAATTAGATATCCAGAATGGTCTGCCTGAAGATGGTGTCCTATTTTTAAATGGAGATAATGATATGATCCGTAAACATATCGATTATGTCAAAAAACCATATGAATTTTACGGTTTCGCAGATGATTGTACTTACCGTGCAGAAAAAATCCGTGAAAAAGGTGGACAGACTTTATTTGAATTCCACTATGGTGATATGAAAGAACCTATCACTTTAAATGTACTTGGAAAGCATAATGTATCCAATGCATTAGCCGCCATTGCGATCGGACTTCGCTATGATGTTCCAATGAGTGCGATCAAGGCACAGTTATCCACATTTTCTGGTCAGCGACAGAATATTATCCACGTTAACGACTATATTCTGATCGATGATGCGTATAATGCAAGCCCCGATTCCATGAAAGCAAGTTTAAGTATTTTATCTGAATTTAAGACACGTGGAAGAAAGATCGCTGTCTTATCTGACATGTTAGAACTTGGACAAGATTCACCGGAATACCACAAAGAAGTGGGACGTTTTATCGCTACAACAAAAGTGACAGATCTCTTTATCACTGGTGAACTTTCCAGACATTATATTGAGGAAGCATGGAAGGAAAATCCTTCTCTTCATACCCGTGCATTTTCTTCTAACGGAGAACTGATTGCTTTCCTTGAAACTTACTTAAAGAAGAACGATGTCGTACTGATCAAAGGTTCTAACGGCATGAATCTTAAAGAAGTAAGTAAAGCTTTGATGGCTTGATTGTATCAAAAATAGAACATTATTTTCTCTTGACATTCTTTTTTTACAGGACTATTATAAGTGCAACGAAATACAGAATGCAATGAGCAGGACACATCGATATTTGAATTCTTTTCCAGAGAGTTGCCGGTTGCTGTGAGGCAATAAAGAACTTATATCCATATCCCCTGCGAGCAGTCAGCTGAACATGATAATTCATTAGTAAGTGCGACCGGAATCCTTCCGTTATCAAGGAGCACATTAAATGATGTGACTAAGGGATTACGATTTGAGTAATAAAAAGAAGTGGTACCGCGGAGAATATTCGTCTTCTGAAATGCTGAGCAGGCATTTCAGGAGATTTTTTTTACTCATTTTTATTGTATCCTGTGTTTTGAATACATTTTATTTTATGATAGAGTTTATTTTAAGAGGAGTGATTAAGAATGAATAGCTTAACAATCGTAGCAATCGCAATCGTCGTATTAGTTGCTGGTTATGCCCTTTACGGACGCTGGTTAGCTAAGACATGGGGAATCGATCCTAAAGCGAAAACCCCAGCTTACACACATGAAGATGGTGAAGATTACATCCCGACACCAAAAGCCGTTGTATTTTCCCATCAGTTTTCATCCATCGCAGGTGCAGGTCCTGTTACCGGACCGATCATCGCCGCAATGTTTGGATGGCTGCCAGTTCTTCTCTGGCTGTTGATCGGTGGTATCTTCTTCGGAGCCGTTCAGGATTTTACATCTCTTTACGCTTCTGTAAAGAATGAAGGAAAATCCATGGGTGTCCTGATTGAGAAATACATTGGTAAAACAGGAAGAAAATTATTTCTTCTGTTCTCCTGGTTATTTACTTTACTTGTAATCGCAGCTTTCACAGATATGGTTGCAGGAACATTTAACGGATTCACAGTAACAGGTGCTAAAAGTTCACCAAACGCTGCCGCTGCTTCTATCTCCATGTTATTTATCTTAGGAGCTGTTGTTTTCGGATTATTCACAAAATATGTAAAACCAAACCAGAAAGTAGAATTTGTTGCAGGACTTGTATTACTGCTCGTTATGTTAGCCGTTGGTATTGCCTTCCCATTATATTTTACAAAAAATACTTGGATCGCAGTCGTTATGGTTTACTTATTTCTTGCATCTGTTATGCCAATGTGGCTAATGATGCAGCCTCGTGACTATTTAAGTACCTTCTTATTAGTCGGAATGATCATCGGTGCTGTTCTTGGTGTATTTGTTGCCCATCCAGCAATGAACTTACCAGCATTCAGCGGATTTAATGTTGGTGGAAAAAGCTTATTCCCTACATTATTTATCACGATCGCCTGTGGTGCTGTTTCAGGATTCCACAGTTTGGTATCTTCCGGAACATCATCTAAAACAGTCAGCAATGAAAAAGACATGCTTTGTGTTGGATATGGATCTATGATGGTAGAATCTTTATTAGGTGTTATCGCCTTAGTTGTTGTCGGTGCAGCAGCTGTCGGTGGTAAAATGCCTGAAGGAACACCATTCCAGATCTTCTCAGGAAATGTAGCTGGATTCTTAACATTACTTGGAATCCCTAAACATGTAGCTACTTGCTTTATGACAATGTGTGTTTCTGCACTTGCATTAACATCCCTTGACTCTGTAGCAAGAATCGGACGTATGTCATTCCAGGAATTATTCATGGGAGAAGCTGCTGATGGCTCTGATCTTACAGGGGTAAGAAAACTATTTACAAACAAATATTTCTCAACTGTTATCACATTATTCTTCGGATTCTTATTATGCTTAGGTGGATACAACAACATCTGGCCATTATTCGGAGCCGCAAACCAGTTATTAGCATCTTTGGTATTGATCGCATTATCTGTCTTCTTATTAACAACAGGAAGAAAAGGATGGATGTTATACGCACCTATGTGCATCATGTTAGTTGTAACATTTACAGCCCTTGTACAGGCCGTGATCGGAATCTTTACAAAGATCTTTGTAACAGGTGGATTCGTATTTATGATCGATGGATTACAGTTGATCGTCGCTTTACTTCTGATGGCACTTGGACTTATGGTTGCAGTTTCCTGCTTTAAGAAACTGTTCCAGAAAAGCCATGAAGGAGCAGATAATAGATCTACACATGCAACTGTGTAAATTTTAATTGTATGACGGAAATGTATTAAGTATTCATAAAAATATAAAGAAAGATAGAGGTACGAAAAACGAATTTCATTTCGTACCTCTATCTTTCTTTATATTTTTATGAATACCTGAAGACATTCTCGTATAAAATTAAAAATTTCCAAACAGAAGGATTGTATGTTGAAGGTTATCTGTTTTCAATTTTTGTAGTGGTAAACAGATATTTATTATAAATACCAATAACGTTTAACCTACATCTATCACCTTAAATTTTCCAATCTTGTAATTGTCCACACTTTAGACTTCAGGTATATGATAAAAAATAAATAAACGATCGGAAGAGCAGCATTAGAATTTTGCCACGTTTTTTACGGATTCGCAGCCGGCTTGGTGCGTTGTTTGAGCCTCAAAGAGTTTCTGTTTTGAATACCCTTGAAGGCGAGTTACGCAAGGAAAGCCGGCGGATCAGCGATCTGTAAAAAACGTGAGGAAAATTCTCTAGCTGCTCTTCCGATCGTTTATTTATTTTTTATCATATACTCGAAATCTAAAGTTGGCCAACTCTACAAATTAAAACTTCTCTATGTACCCCTGCACAAGGATAAACAAAACGATCAATGGTAATATATAAGTAATGTAAATACGTGGCCATTTTGGGAATTTGATTCCTTTTCCTTCGTTGGCTTCTTTCATAAAGTTGTCCCATCCCCATCCGTATTTTGTAACGCAGAATAACAGATAGATCAGAGATCCTATTGGAAGGATATTGTTGCTTACGATGAAGTCCTCTAAATCCTGGATCGTTGTTCCTGCTCCTAGTGGCTGAATAAAACTCCATACGTTAAATCCTAGAGCACATGGTAAGGATAACACAATAATGAGTACTGCATTAAATACGATCGCTTTCTTAAGGCTCCATCCCCATAGGTCTTGTGCAAATGACAGGATGTTCTGAAATACTGCAATGATCGTTGATAGTGCCGCAAAGCTCATAAATAAGAAGAACATCGCTCCCCAGATCCTGCTTCCTGGCATTTCGTTAAATACATTTGGCAGTGTGATAAATACTAAGTTTGGTCCGCTTCCTGGATTTACTCCGAATGCAAAACATGCTGGAAAGATCACCAGTCCTGCCATTAATGCTACTAATGTATCAAGAATTGCCACACTGATTGCTTCTCCTGTCAGTCTTCGGCTCTTGTCAATGTAACTTCCAAAGATTGCAATCGCCCCTATTCCAAGACTTAGTGTAAAGAATGCCTGTCCCATTGCTGCGGATACGACCGTCATCACACCTTGTTTCTTCACTGCTGCAAAATCTGGGATCAGATAAAATTTTAATCCTGCAGAGGCTCCATCTAAAGTTACACTCCTTGCGATCAATACCAGAATTACGATAAACAAACATGACATCATAACTGTTGTGATCTTCTCTACTCCATTTTGAAGACCAAGAGAACATACTAAAAATCCCAATGCAATAACTACTAACATCCAGAAGATCTGTGCCTTTGGATCTGACAGCATTGTTCCAAAAGTATTTTCTACCTGTGCTGGATTTTTCCCAACAAAGTCTCCTTTTAACATCTTAAAGAAATAGCTGATCATCCATCCTGCTACTGTCGTGTAAAACATCATCAACAGATAATTTCCAGCCATACCAACATAACTGTACCAATGCCATTTTGTTCCTTTCGGTTCTAACACCTGAAAGGATCTTGCAATACTCTTCTGACTGGCTCTTCCGACTGCATATTCCATAACAAGGATTGGCAGCCCTAAAATGATCAGGAAGAACAGATAGATCAGTACAAATGCAGCTCCACCGTATTGTCCTGTGATAAATGGAAATCTCCACACATTTCCCAAGCCGATCGCACAACCAGCCGAGATCAAAAGAAATCCAATTCTAGATGAAAATTTCTCTCTATTTTCCAAATTACTTTCCTCTTTTCTATATATTTTGACTCACAAAAATTTATTGTACCATAGCTTGGCAATATTTAAAACCAAAAAAACAATTTCACAAAAGACTTCCTATTTAATGTTGTTTTATTACGCAAAACGCTGAATCTTCGAATTTTTCTTGACTTGGATTGTATATTGTATTTATAATGTACCCAATTTAAGAAAATGAAGATTAATACTTACAATTACACGAAAGGAACCAAGAATATATATGATAAAAAATATCATGGGTGCTGCCATCGCTGTTGCTCTCGCAGTTGGTATCGGTACAACCGGAGTAATATCAAACACAACTTATAAAAAGCCAACACAGATCATAGCAGCTGCCAAAACAACAACTTTAACTGATTATCATTCCAATACAGAATTCACAAAATCCTCTGATGTGAAGAAGATCATTTCCACTTATGGTTTAAAAGATTCTGATAAGACAAGCAAGATCGTATACATTCCAATCAATAATTATTCTGTGAACGATGCAGATGGTCAGAATAATGAAGTTCCCGTTGATACAAGACTTGCGAACTATTCTGTAAAGAAAAAAGGATACAAAGATCAGGTTTCTTATGTAAGATCAATCACTGCTGATACTTCTTTAGCTCAGTCGATCAAAGAATCTGTAACAACAACTTATGATTTCTCAAATATCGTATCTGTATCTGGAAAAAATGCGGCATTAGAATCATGTTTAACATCTGCATATGGTTTTTCTGTCTCAAACAGATCAAATATGAATGAAACTTTTAAACTTTCCTCAGAAAACGGTGCTGATTTAAATATCTATGTTTTGAATCGTACTTATGACTATCAGCTTTGGGAAACTGATCTGTCTCATGATATTTCTTCTGACAGCTATCTTGGTAATGGAACCATAAAACGTCCAGTTGGTCTCATCATTACTGTTAGCAAAAATTCATAAAATGAGTTAATACTTAGTCCCATTTCAGATTGCATTTACAGCGTTTTTTTTGTATAATTATTCTATGATATTAGTGTGTGCAGATACCCATTTGTATCTGCATTTCCTTATATCTTTCATTTTATATTTATATGGACTTAAGGAGGATTTATTTATGGTAACATGGAACAATCTTGATACTTTAACATCTTATGCTAAACTCAAAGATCTTAAAGATCATGTAGACATCAAAGAAGCTATGACAGGTGAAAACGGTGCGAAACGTGTCGCTGAATATTCTGCACCTATGGCTTCTGGTTTAAGCTTTAACTACGCTGCAAAACAGGTAGATGATGAAGTCCTTGATGTATTAGCTGAATTAGCTGATGAACATCAGTTAGTTGACAAATTCGAAGAATTATACAACGGAGCGATCATCAACACAGGAGAACAGAGACTTGTTCTTCATCATTTAGCCCGCAGACAGCTTGGAAAAGACGTTATCGTTGATGGTGTCAACAAACGTGATTTCTACGTTGAACAGCAGAAAAAAGCAGCTGACTTTGCAAACAAAGTACATGCTGGTGAGATCACAAATGAAGCTGGTGAAACATTCACTACAGTTGTTCAGATTGGTATCGGTGGTAGTGATCTAGGACCTCGTGCTTTATATATCGCTCTTGAAAACTGGGCTAAGACAAACGGATGCGCTAAAATGGAAGCAAAATTCATCAGTAACGTAGACCCTGATGATGCAGCTGCTGTTTTAAATTCTATCGATGTTTCCCGTTCTTTATTTATCGTTGTATCTAAATCTGGAACAACATTAGAGACATTAACAAATGAAGCTTTCGTTAAAGATGCTTTAGTAAAAGCTGGATTAAATCCTTCTAAACATATGTTAACTGCAACAAGTGAGACTTCTCCTTTAGCTAAGAGTGATGATTATCTTGCTGCATTCTTCATGGATGACTTTATCGGTGGACGTTATTCTTCTGTATCTTCTGTAGGTGGAGTGATCCTTTCACTTGCATTTGGACCAGACGTCTTTGCAAGAATCCTTGATGGTATGGCTGAAGAAGACAAGCTTGCTACTAACAAAGACATCAAAGCAAACCCTGACTTATTAGATGCCCTGATCGGTGTTTATGAAAGAAATGTACAGGGATATCCTGAAACAGCTGTTTTACCATATTCTCAGGCATTAAGCCGTTTCCCAGCACATTTACAGCAGTGTGACATGGAATCTAATGGTAAATCTGTAAACCGTTTTGGTGAACCTGTAGATTATGTAACAGGACCTATCATCTTTGGAGAACCTGGTACAAATGGACAGCATTCTTTCTATCAGTTATTACATCAGGGAACTGACATCGTTCCTTTACAGTTCGTTGGATTCAAAGACAGCCAGCTTGCTACAGATGTTGTGATCGAAGGAAGCACAAGCCAGAAGAAGTTATGTGCTAACGTTGCAGCTCAGATCGTTGCTTTCGCATGTGGTAAAGATGATGAAAACAACAACAAGAAATTCGAAGGTGGACGTCCATCAAGTATCATCATCGGAGATCAGTTAACACCTGAATCACTTGGATCTCTGTTAGCTCATTTCGAGAACAAGATCATGTTCCAGGGATTCATCTGGAATGTAAACAGCTTTGACCAGGAAGGTGTTCAGCTTGGTAAAGTACTTGCAAAACGTGTACTTGCACATGAAACTGATGGAGCACTGAAAGCTTATAGTGATTTATTTGAGATTTAGTTTCCTGGATCAGTAGATACTATTTACTGTATCGACACTTGTAAGCTAAAATAGAATATTAAAAACCACAGTATGCATTTTTCATTGATTTTTGCATTACTGTGGTTTTTTTATGTTATAATGAAACCGTATAGAATATATATGAAGAAAGGGGAATATAAATTGAAAAAACAAATTTTTAGGAATCTATGCAGATTTTTGGTATTTATTTTAATGTTTAGCTGTTTTTTTGTCTTTGGTAAGAAGGTTTCTGCCAATGAAAATCAAAATGCTGCACCAATTATTACTTATTATAGATGAAATGGTAATGATATAACCATACAATGGAAGGCACCTGATGGAGTTTCTTATTCTAAAGTAGATATTTATTCAGCGACTTCCCCAAACGGTTCTTATCGCTATGAAAATACCGTATCTGGCAATTCCTATACAAACACCTATGTTGCAAAAGGTGTTCCTTATTATTACAAATTAGAAGCTTCTTATGAAGATAATGAGGGATATAAAACTGTAACCACTTATGCAGGCAAATGTATTATTAATCCATTGCCAGCTCCTTCTTCTTTGGAAGCCAGCACTGGAAATTCGCATAGTATTACTGTTAAATGGAAAGCATCTGATGATTGTGATGGTTATCAAATTTATCGAAGTGTTTCTCCTGATAGAAATTATGAGTTAGTCCAAACTGTATCTAATGAAAGTAGAAGTTCTTGGTGGTACGATGATGATGACGAATCTTTCCAAACATATACGCAAAAAAATCTTGAACTAGGGAAAATATATTATTACAAGATCCGTCCATACACTACATATATTGATGAAACATTTTATGGAGATTTTTCTAATTATATTTCTTGTCAGGTTACGATCAATGGTACAAAAGTAAAAAGTGCTTCTTCCAAGAAAAAAAAGATCAATACGATCACATGGGCAAAAAATGATGAGGCTGATGGGTATATCGTATATTATTCCAAAAAGGAAGATGGAAATTACACAAAATTAAGGACTTTCACAAGTCGAAACAACTTATCTTATACTCATACGAAATTAACAAACGGAACTGCTTATTACTACAAAATTCAGGCATATAAGAACTTTAATGGCGGTAAACTGTATGGTCCAATGACACCTTATCTAAAATACTGTGATTACTATTCTTATGCAGACGAATCTTATGAAAGTCGCTGCCGCCGTGCTTTTGGGAAGTCTTATTATGCTGACTATAAGAGTGCTAAGCAGGCAAAGAAACATATGAAAACGATCACAGTAAAAGTATGGGATAAGAAAGGTAAGAAAAAATATACAAGAAAATTCCGTATCACTGTAAACAAAGGGCTTGCACCTTCTATCAAAGAAATGTTTAAGGAAATCTACAAGAGCAAAGAACGTTTCCCTATCCATGAGATCGGGTGCTACAGCTGGCGTGGTAAGAATTCCAGTTCTGAACATTGTGAGGGATTAGCTTTTGATATTAACTCCAATGAAAACTATATGATTCAGGGTAAAAAGGTATTGGCTGGTTCCTTCTGGAAACCTAAGAAGAATCGTTATTCAATTCCTTTGAACTGTAAATTGGTTAAAATCCTCGAGAAATATGGTTTTCATCGTGGATTGTGGGGATCCCGCAGAGATTATATGCATTTTTCTTATTTTGGTGGTTAATACAAACCAAACAAAGGATCAGGCATTTGCCTGATCCTTTGTTATGTAAGCCGAAAACCGGACTTGAACCGGCGACCCCTTCATTACGAGTGAAGTGCTCTACCAACTGAGCTATTTCGGCATATATGAAAGCACAGATATGTGTATCTATGCTCCTTTTGTAAGATAATATTCAATCTTGCTGATTGCTTCTTCTTCATCGACTCCGTCAGCTACGACTGTTAAATCCTCTAAACGATCTAAGTCTAATCCAAGACTCATCATTCCCATCATACTCTTTACATTGACTTGCTTATTCCCTGTCTCGAATAAAATCTTGCTCTCAAACTGGCTCGCCATCTGTACAAGAAAAGCTATTGGTCTGTCTTCTTCTCTTAAGGCTACTTCCACTTTGACGTTCTTTGAAATCATTCCTGTCCTCCCAATCTTATCTCTTCCGCAATTCGGCCGATCTTCTTTAACCGGTGGTTCACACCAGACTTGCCTACTGGCGGTTCTAGCATATCTCCAAGTTCTTTCAGTGTAGCTTCCGGGTGTTCCAGACGTAATCTTGCAATATCCTGCAACCCTTGATCTAAAAAACGGAGGCCTTTGTGCTTATCAATATATTCAATGTCTTCCACCTGCTTGACTGCGGCTGAAACCGTCTTATTAATATTCGCTGTCTCGCAATTGACACGACGGTTTACTTTATTACGCATATCTTTCAGGATTCTTACATTCTCCAGCTCCATCAATGCGACGTGTGCTTCCATAATATTCAACACATCTACAATCTTTGATCCTTCTTTCATGTATACCACGTAGTACTTTTTACGCAAGACAATTTTAGCATCTAAATCAAAAAAATTCAAGACCTCTTTTAATTGTTCTGCTGTCTGTACATTAGTAGATACAACTTCAAAATGATAATTCTTCTCTGGATCACTCATGGAACCAGCTGCCTGAAAAGCCCCTCGAATATATGCCCGCTTACAACATGTGTTCTGTAAAACAAGTCCAAATTCTTTGGAATCTAAAAGTTTCACTGCTTTCAATATTAAAACACAATCCTTATGCTTGTCAACACTTATCGTATAATTTCGACTTCTTTTTAAAAATTCGTTTCGTCCAACATCAATCTTCGCATGAATATCAAACACATCTTTGATAAGTTTATAAAAACGTTTCGCAGCAGATACCGTCTCCGTCTGGATCTGAATCTCATAATGTTCTGGCTCTAGACTGATATTCCCTCCAAAACGTAAGAATCCTGCGATCTCCGCAATCTTACAATGTCTGGCACCGGTTTCATTTCTTGATAATTCCTCTTTAATATTACTTGAAAATGACATTGCCTACCTCATAATATCTCTATGCTCTACTTTGACAGAATATGGCAGTTGTTTTAATCTCTCTGCCAATTTATTCGTGATCGTAACAGATCGATGCTTTCCTCCAGTACATCCGATTCCGATCACAAGATTATACTTGCCTTCTTTAATATAATTTGGGATCAAGAATCTCATCATATCATCTAACTTATCAAGAAATTCCACAGATTCTTCATGCTTCATCACAAAATCCTGAATTGGTTTGTCATTTCCAGTTAATGGTCGCAAATTCAGATCATAGTATGGATTTGGAAGAAATCTGACATCAAATACCAGATCTACATCCGCAGGAATCCCATGTTTAAATCCAAAAGAAACAACTGCAATCTGGAATCGTTCCCCTTCTTCTCCGTCTACAAAAATACGATCGATCTCTTCTTTTAACTCCCTTGTCAGAAGCTGGCTAGTATCGATCACATACGTTGCCTGATCTTGCAGAAATTTCATGATCTCCCGCTCTTTTGCAATTCCATCCTCAACTCTTCCATCTCTTGACAGAGGATGATTTCTTCTTGTCTCTTTATAGCGTTTTAATAAAATACGATTACTTGCATTCAGATAGAGAATCTCATACTTGATCCCCGCTGCCTCGATTTCTTTTAATTTGTGTGCTAACTCGCCAATTCCTCTTCCATTACGGATATCAATCCCAAGAGCAACATTTTCAATCTTGGCAGTTTCATCTAACAACATGTCTGCAAATTTATCAAGTAAAGCCACTGGAAGATTATCAACACAAAAATATCCAGCATCTTCTAATGTCTTTAATGCACTGCTTTTTCCTGCTCCTGACATTCCTGTTACAATTACAAATCTCATCTGTACTGCTCCTTTTTAGAACCTTCCAACACGTTTGACTTCTGGCTCCATCGTAACTCCAAACTGTTCTTTTACTTTATCTTTCACGTCACTGATCAACTGCATAACATCGGATGCTGTAGCATTTCCACGGTTGATCACAAAACCACTGTGTTTTTCAGATACCTGTGCATCTCCCACCTGATATCCCTTTAATCCTGCATCCTGAATCAATTTTCCGGCAAAATATCCTTCTGGACGTTTAAATGTACTTCCGGCACTTGGATATTCTAATGGCTGCTTTGTTTTTCTCGCCAATGCGTACTCATCCATTTTGGCTTTGATTTCTTCTTTATTTCCTTTCTTAAGTGCGATCACACCTTCTAAGACAACGTATTCATTCTTTAAAACGTTACTTGTACGGTAACCAAGCTCTAATTCTTCTGCTTTCAGAGTTTTGATCTCTCCTTCTTTTGTAAGAACTGTCACTTCTTTTAGTACCTGCACCATCTCACCACCGTATGCACCAGCATTCATAACGACAGCTCCGCCAAATGTTCCAGGAATTCCACCTGCAAACTCAAATCCAGTTAATTCTTCATTGAGTGCTGCTCTGGATGTAGAACTTAATAAAGTTCCTGCTTTGACGATAAGTTCATTACCACGGACTTCGATTCCACTGTAGTTTTTGTAAATCTGAAGAACAATTCCGTCCATTCCATCATCTGCGACCAAAAGATTACTCCCATTTCCTAAAACAAATAATGGAATTCCCTCTTCTTTTGCAAAACGACTGACCGCTTTGATCTCTTCCATATTCTCTGGTGCCACAAAAATATCAGCGGGTCCCCCAATACGGAATGTTGTATGATTTTTCATCGGTTCCTGTCTTAAAATATATTTTTCTGGTATGATCTGTTTTAACTGATCAATCTTTGTATCCATAATTTCTCCATTCTTAATATTAATGCAAGATGGAATCCTGTATATCACAGGATTCCAAATCTCTTCATCTTATGAAAGCATCAGACTAGCTGCACCATAAATTCCAGCATCATTTCCAAGAGTCGCAAGTACAAATCCTGTCTCCTGTGCTTTTCCAAATGTATACTTCTTAAAATGTGCATTGACCGCATCTAAAAGGATCTGTCCAGCTCTTGATACGCCTCCACCGATAACAAACACTTCTGGGTCGACCATCAATGCGATATTCCCTGCTGCAAGTGCTAATTTCTGTCCAAGATCATCTACCCGTTCTTTGGCAAATGTATCTCCTTCTTTAGCAGCATCAAAAATGTCTTTTGCAGTTACTTCATCAAGGTCTCTTAGTATAGTCGCTTCTTTATAATCCTTTAATGCTTTCTTTGTCTCATATACAATTCCCGTTGCAGATGCATAAAGTTCCAGACATCCTGTCTTTCCACAATTACATACACGATCATCAAAAGGATCCACAGTCATATGACCGATCTCTCCACCATATCCACGGCTTCCATCAATGATCTTTCCATCAACGATGATACCGCCTCCGACTCCTGTTCCAAGAGTGATCATCACCGCGCTGTTATAATCTGCTGCTGCTCCCATCCAGATCTCTCCTAAGGCTGCTGCATTGGCATCATTTGTTGCCTTTACCTTACACCCTGTAAGCTTTGACAATTCTCCTGCCACATCCACGCTTCCCCATCCAAGGTTCACACATTCATTAACTTTTGAAAACTCAAGAACAGCTCCTGGAACTCCAACTCCGAGTCCGATCACATCTTCCTTATCAAAACCATTTGCTTTGCTGTGATCATTCACTGCCTGTGCAATATCTGGCAGGATGTTCTTTCCATTTTCCTCAGTTCTTGTCTTGATCTCCCATTTCTCTTTTAATGTTCCATCTTCTCCAAACAGACCCATTTTTACTGTTGTTCCACCAATATCAATTCCATATAAATATTTCATATCATTTAATCCTCCATCTGACCTGTAACACGTTTATAAAGTTCTTCGGCTGCATTATATCCCATCTTCTTCTGTCTGTGATTGATCGCTGCTGCTTCTACGATGATCGCCAAGTTACGCCCTGGACGAATTGGCAGTGTATGTGCTGCAACTTTATTGCCAAGATATTCTACGTATTTCTCTTCTAATCCTAAGCGGTCATAATCCGCATCTTTGTTCCAGTCTTCCAACTGAATGACCAGATTGATCTCCTGCTCCATCTTAACGCTTTCAACACCATACAGATTCTTAACGTCAATAATACCGATTCCTCGCAGTTCGATAAAGAACCTTGTAACTTCCGGAGATGTTCCGATCAATGACTTCTTGCTGACCCTCTTGATCTCTACAACGTCATCAGATACCAGACGGTGTCCTCTTCGGATCAACTCTAAAGCTGCTTCACTCTTACCGATCCCACTCTCTCCTGTGATCAGGATTCCTTCACCAAATACATCGACTAAAACTCCATGGATCGTAATGCTTGGAGCCAATACAGTTCCCAGCCAGCGGATTACTTCTGCCATAAATTCAGATGTCGTATCCTGAGATATCAAAACCGGTACCCCATACTCTTTGGCAACTTTTATCATCATCTCACTTGGATGCAGATTCCTGCAAAATACAATAACTGGAATTCCAGCTCCGATAAATCTTTTATAAATATTTTTCGCATTTTCAACATCTTTTTCTACCTCTTCAATAAAAAGGTGTTCTGCTTTTCCGATGATCTGAACTCGATTCTGTGCAAAATTTTCAAAAAAACCTGCCAACTGTAATGCTGGACGGTTGATCTCTGCCTGTTCAATGTAAACTTCTTTTGAATTGATCTCTGGTGTTACTTCTTTTAAATTTAATTCCTTGACCATATCATATACTGATACTCTATGCTCTTTATCCATAATCTTTCTCTCTTTCTGCACCCTTGATTGTCTGTCTCTTTCTCTATTTTAACATATTTCCTTACTGCTTGGAATCGTGAAAAAACCCATAAATAGACTCTGCAGTACTTTGATTCATGCCAGGAACATTTAAAAGTTCCGTAACTGTTGCTGTCTTGATCTGTCCAAGATCTTTAAAATACTTCATTAATTCTTTTCGTCTCTTTGGTCCAACACCTTTGATGTCATCAAGAACAGAATGTACTTGCCCTTTTGCACGCAATGATCTGTGATATTCGATCGCAAAACGATGGGCTTCATCCTGTATCCTTGTCACAAGTAAAAATGCTTCGCTGTTTGGCGCAAATATGATTTCCTCGTTGTTATAATACAAGCCTCTCGTTCTATGATCATCATCTTTGACCATTCCACATACTGGAATATCAAGTCCCAAATGATCCAGCACACGAAGTGCAACATTGACCTGTCCTTTTCCTCCATCCATCATCAGAATATCCGGAAACTTTGTAAAACTGCCAAGTGCAGCATCTTTTCCCTGTTCTTTCAGTTCTTCCAGCTCTTTCTTTCCATGAAGAAATCTTCTGGTCAAAACTTCTTCCATACTGGCATAGTCATCCGGACCTTCAATGGTTCTTAAACGAAACTTGCGATAATCTCTTCTTCTTGCTTTTCCTCTTTCAAATACGACCATGGATGCTACGGTCTGAAATCCACTGATATTAGAAATATCAAATGCTTCCATTCGATTCAAACCTTCCATCCCGAGCAATTCTTCAATCTCATGAACTGCCCCGATCGTCCTTCTTTCTTCCCGTTTGATCTTCTCACGATCCATTCTTAATACATTCTGAGCATTTTCCTTTGCCATCTCTACCATCTTGTGTTTTTGCCCACGCACTGGTATCTTAAAATGTACTTTTGCTCCTCGTTTCTTTGACAACCATTCTTCAATGATCTCCTTTTCTGAAATATCATGTTCCAGAAAGATTTCCCCTGGAAGATAAGGCGTCCCCGCGTAAAACTGTTTGACAAAAGCTCCTAAAACTTCTTCCTTGGAACTTTCCTCATCTGCTTCCATATGAAAATGTTCTCTTCCAAGAAGCTTTCCTTGGCGGATAAAGAAAATAGATACGACAACATCCTTATCATCCTGTGCCATTGCAATAATGTCACGGTCCTCAAACGCATACGTATTGATCTTCTGACGGTCCATGATCCGCTCAATACTCTTGAGCAAATCTCTGTATTCCATTGCCTGTTCAAATTCCAATTCATCCGATGCTTTTTGCATTTTCTCCTGAAGCATTTTTGCAACCTGTTTATAATTTCCATTTAGAAACTTGATTGTTTCTTCGATCTGTTTTGCATATTCTTCCTTGGATATATATCCTTGGCATGGTGCATCACACTGCTTGATCTGATAGTACAGACAAGGCCTGTCCTTCCCTGTATCTTTTGGAAGTCTTCGGTTACAGGTACGGATCTTAAAGATCTTGCGAAGCAGCTCGATCGTATCATTTACTGCTCCTGCACTCGTATAAGGTCCGAAATACTTTCCTCCATCTGCTTTCATCTTCCTTGCCAGCATGATTCTTGGAAATTCTTCATTGACCGTTACTTTAATGTAAGGATAGCCTTTGTCATCTTTCAGTTTTGTATTATATTTTGGATGATGCTCTTTGATCAGATTGTTCTCAAGCACTAAAGCTTCCAGTTCTGAATCCGTGATGATATATTCAAAATAAGCAACATTCTTTACCATATGCTGAATCTTCACAGACAGATTCCGGCTGTCTTGAAAATACTGACGCACACGATTACATAACTTGATCGCTTTTCCAACGTAAATGATCTCATCTTTGCTATTATGCATCAAATAAACTCCAGGCTTTGCCGGAAGCTTCTTTAATTCCTGCTGAATGTCAAACATGAACTTCCCTCCATCTTTATTCTGTATATTTTATGGCTGCAAAATACACTTATCTTTAATCATAGCATAAATTTATAGGCAAAAAAAGTATCGATTTGAAGTGTAGGCTTGCATGTAGGTGACGGAAATAAAAGAAAAAACGATAACACTCAACATACACACCCACTTAAGTTTTTCAATCTTGTAATTGTCCACACTTTAGACTTCTGGTATATGATAAAAAATAAATAAACGATCGGAAGAGCAGCATTAGAATTTTGCCACGTTTTTTACGGATTCGCAGCCGGCTTGGTGCGTTGTTTGAGCCTCAAAGAGTTTCTGTTTTGAATACCCTTGAAGGCGAGTTACGCAAGGAAAGCCGGCGGATCAGCGATCTGTAAAAAACGTGAGGAAAATTCTCTAGCTGCTCTTCCGATCGTTTATTTATTTTTTATCATATACTCGAAATCTACAGTTGGCCAACACACAAATTAAAATTCACACAACACTATTTCTTTTCGTCTCAATGTTTCCTGCACATCGATGACTCTCTGATTCTTACTTCCCTTCCAATGAAGTTTTCCATCAAATTCTTCCTGTACAAAAGGTCCATCTACGATCACATCGCAATATTTCACAACATCCAGTGTCTTGATCTCATCCCAGCAGAATCCTGTATACAGCCAGATTGTCTTATTTGGAAATGTTTCTTTGATCTCTTTTGCCAGAACTGCAACTTCTACATGATTTGCAGGGTGAAGTGGATCTCCTCCGCTGAATGTGACACCTGAGATATAGTCTGGTTTGATCGCTTCAAATAATTCTTCTTTTGCTGCATCATCAAATGGAATTCCCCCTTCGATATCCCATGTGACTGGGTTGTGGCAGCCTTTGCATTTGTGGGTGCATCCTGCAACCCATAGGACGGCTCGCAGACCGTCCCCATTTAGCATATCATCTTTCGTAATATTATGGTAACGCATTTTACATGGATTTCCTTTCCGCAATTTCTGCCATTTTGGCATCGTTAAGTCTTGTATCCCCTTTAACTCTGGAATAAGAGAGATATCCGTTCATACGGTCGATCTTTGTGAGATTTTTACTTCCGCATACCGGGCACACATCCATCTCTAATTCTTCGTGTCCACAGTCATCACAGTATGCTAAAGACAGATTAACTCCTTCATAGAATCCTTTATCCATCGCTCTTCTTACTAATGTTTTCACTGCTTCTTTGTTATAGTTGATCGGATATTTTACATACTGGATCTTTCCACCATTGCACAATTCCCAGAAACGTCCTTCAAGATCTTGTTTCTCGATCGGTGTGATGTCTTCTGTGACATGGCAGTGGAAGGAATTGCTCACGTATTCTCTGTCAGATACATTTTCAATAACACCGTATTTCTTACGGAACTGTTTTACCTGAAGTCCACATAAGTTCTCTGCCGGTGTTCCATAGATCGCATATAGATTTCCGTCTTCCTTCTTAAATTCTTCTACTTGTTCATTAATATAGCGCAATGTTTCTAATGCAAACTCACCATCTTCTGCTAAAGACTTATGGTTGTATAACTGCTGTAATTCATTCAACGCTGTGATCCCAAAGGAAGCTGTTGCACTCTTTAAGATTGGTTTGATCTTATCATGAATCCCTAAATGTCCACCTAAGAATCCCCCTTCACAATATGCCAACGGATTCGTAGAGGCTTTCATTTCTCCTAAATATTCATAAGTCCTGATATGTAATTCACGGATCAGGTTCAAATAATAATCTAATACTTCATGGAAATCTTTACCTTCCTGTTTTGATTTTGCATAGATCATTGGCAAATGAAGGCTGACTGCGCCGATGTTAAATCTTCCGACAAAAATCGGCTCATCTTTTTCATCTGCCGGCTTCATACCGCCTTCTTTATACCATGGAGATAAGAAAGCACGGCATCCCATCGGACTGATGATCTTTCCGTATTTCTTGTACATGCTTGCGATATATCCCTCTCCTGTTAAAGATAACCAGTCTGGATACATGGTCTGTCTGGAACAGCGGATTCCTGCTTCAAATACATCTTCCAGCTCACATCCCGGTCCATGAAGATTCTTGTCATATAAGAATACAAGTTTTGGGAATAACACAGGCTTCTTGTGTCCTTCTTTTCCCTGTCCTCTTCTTCTAACGTCTAACATGGAGATCGTTGCCATCTTGGCAAATCTTCCAGTTCCTGTTCCTGCTGTCATTGTGATAAACGGATAGTCTCCACGGCTTGATGATACACTGTTAAATTTGTACTCTAATCCCTGGAATCCTTGTTCAAATTCACGTTTGACATCTTTCATCGCTTCTTCTTCTGCGCGTTCTCTGGATAATCCAAGTCCTTCGTATCGTTCGATTCCTGCTTCATAGGATTTCTCGGCATATGGTTCTAAGATCAGTTCAATATTCGGTACCGTAAATCCACCATACTGCTGGCTTGCGGCACTTAATACGATATCTCCGATCACATCAAAGGCAACATCTAATGTCTTTGGTTCGTTGTACCAGAGATTTCCCATCTCAAATCCACCTTTTAACACTTCTTGTACATTAAACAGACAGCAGTTCATCGTATCACGGCGGGCAGACATATCGTGAATATAAATATATCCGTCACGGCATGCCTGTATTTCTTCCGTTGTCATGAAAAATTTCTGATAGAGTTCTTTGTTTAATTCATTAAAGATCAGACTTCGTTTGGTAGAAACTAGTGCACTGTCTGTGTTGCTGTTTTCCTTATCCCCAATGTACATGATAGACTGGCTCTTCTTGTATACTTCGTCTAACATCTGTACAAAATCCTGCTTATAGTTACGGTAATCTCTGTAGCTCTTTGCTACCAGTGGATTTGTCTGTTCTAATGCACCTTCGACCACATTATGCATATCCGAAATCGTAACTTCCTTCTTGCGCATCTGCTCCACTTTTTCCGTGACAAAGTTGCAGATAAAATCAAGTTCTTCCTCTGTAAATGTTACCAGTGCACGATATGCTGATTTATTCACTGCCACTACGACTTTTTGTACATTAAATTCTTCTTTTGTTCCGTCTTTTTTAATTACCTTGATCATAATTCTCCCTTCTCTATCAGATTCTCTTATCTTTCACTCATTATATTGTATACTAGATGTAGTATTTTATTTTTCTTTTACACACTAGATAGTGTAGCTTTTCAAGTTTAACACCGCTATCTGGTAAAGTCAATGTTAACTTTTTATCTCTTTCCCTTTATCTGTAAATCCTTCCAAGAGTAAGATTCTTACTATCCTTTATTTCCAGTTTTTTTGACAAATATTCTCCGAATGAGATCGACAATTTGTCTTCTTTTTTAAAAATATCAGAAAGATTGCGATCTGTTTTTAATACATAAACAGACTTCGCGATCTGAGGTTCATTTACTAATTCTTTGATGATCTTTTCATCTTTTTTTCCATTTGCAAAAAGCACGACTTTTAGATGTCCAAAATTTAGCTGCTGACTTTTATATTGTTTCCATTTCTTATTTGCATCTTTTAAGGACGTTGCCAAAAATGTCGCCGACCTTGATGGTATTTTTGTCCCAGAATCACTCTGTGCCTTGTCGAAATCCGCATACGAATAACGAACCAATACTTTCTTTTCGTTGAGCCGTTCAAATCCCATCGCCAACACAAAACTATGATCTTCCACATCTTGTTGTTTGCTGCATCCTTGCATGCAAAATGCAATCAGAAGCACCAAAAGATACCATCTATATTTCTTCATCTTTCTGTTCCTTTCTCCACATCAGAAATAAAATAAGTGGAAAAAACAATCCGATCACCAGATTCCCATAGATAAAAACAAAAAAATACCGTCTGATCCATGTTGCAAATGTTGTCATGATCCATGGACTTATGACGTAAATTCCACCATATGACAAACTCAATCCCACGATCCTTCCTTTTGAAAATGCATGTTTGATACTTTCATTTCCATAAAATAAATAACCGCTGAATACGCAAAAGACACCTACGATCCAAAATGCGATCAAAAAAAGATCCAGTCTTGCCATGATCCCTCCTGGCATTGCCACTCCCTGTGCCATAGACATCACAGGTTCTGGATCGACCATCGTAAGCTTCTTTCCAAGTGAACCTACAGTACTTGCAAACACCCCAAGAAAAAGGATCATCAAACCTGCAAATGATCGCATCCTGATCGGTCCATCTTTCATATCTCCACGGTAAAACCACACGAACTCGATCGGATGCATCAGCGCAAATACAAGAATACTTCCATTGAGCATCTCTCTGCCACACCAACTCCTGACTGCTAACTCATCCCATGAAAGATTTGCCATACTCAAGATCAGTACGAAGATCAGCGGTAGCAATACAAACCAAAAAATTCCTTCCATTACTCTGCCTCTTTTTGTTAAACCTCCCTGATTTATCAGATAAGCCAGAAGAAGCAATGGAAATCCAATAAAAAATGTTGATTTGTCTGGAAGAAGATATTTTTTTGTAAGAGACAAAATACATAAATAAAAAAAAGCTCCATTCAGCAGAAATCTTACATAATAAATGATGGCTGCAAAACGATATCTTTTTAGTACATTTTCAATAGAAACCCCTCTTGCTGCATGATCTACGATCCACAAATAAATTCCTGCCATCACACTTGCCATGACCACCACAACAATTCCTGAATGATATGATTTTTGTAGTGCGATCTGTGGAAGAAACATTGCAGCTGCCGAAAATATTTCAAGGATCATGATCCGATTCCCCTGTCTTGCCGTGATCATCTGCGAACTATTTTTCATCCTCGTCCTCCTTCTGCCTTACCCTCGCCCCTTCTTTTGTGAATTCTGGACGGTATTTCATCCGCTTTAGTGGATAACGAACCATAAAATCCTGAAATGCTGTGGATAATCTTCCTCTTTCTTCAACCATTGGATGTGCATATGGAACTCCATAATTTTCCAGATAAAATAAATGGATAAATATCGCAAGGAATCCTAAAAAGAATCCATATAATCCCCAAAAGGCACACAGAATGATCAGAAAAAACTTCATCAGACGAAACGCACTGGTGAATAACTCATTCGGAATCGAAAATGTAGCGATCGCAGTCAATGCCACCACGATCACTACGATCGTACTGACAAGATGTGCATCAACTGCTGCCTGTCCAACAATCAGACCGCCAACAACACCCATCGTTCCTCCGAGCTGTCCCGGAAGTCTGATCCCTGCTTCTCTTAATAACTCAAACGATAATTCCATCAGCAGTACCTCCACGATCACCGGAAATGGAACTCCTTCTCTCGCCGAGATCAACGCCAGCAAAAAAGGCGTTGGCAACACCTCCGGATGAAATCCTGCAATTGCCACATAAAATCCAGGAAGCCCTATGGAAATGATCGCTGCCACATACCGTAAGATTCTTACGAATGTCGTAATTTCCCAACGATTATAATAATCATCACTTGCCTGAAAGAACACATTGAATGTTACGGGCAACAATAAAACCATTGGCGAATTATCAAGAACAACTGCAATCCGGCCCTCCATGATACTACTCGCAACCTTATCCGGCCGCTGCGTCAGCTGATATAACGGAAATGGAGTTTTACTGTCTTTTTCCAGATATTGCTGTAACATTCCATTATCAAAAATTCCATCGACACAAATCTTATCCATCTGTTTCTGAATTTTATTTAAAATGTCCTTCTGTACCAGATCCTCAATATACATCAATGCATAATCCGTTTTACTTCTCGTTCCGATCTGCTTCTGGATCACTTTTAACCTCGTATCCCGTATCCTTCTACGGATCAATGCCGTATTCATCCTCAGACTCTCCGTAAAACTATCCTTGGGACCAACGATCGCCACTTCCTGATCCGCATTCTGTACCCCTCTTGTCGGGAATGATTTGCTGGAAAATAAGATAGCCCTTGCTTCTCCATCCAGAAATAAAACCGTATTTCCAGATAAAACCGCTGTCATAGCATCTTCCATTGTATCGATCCATTTCCAATCTGCGGATTCGATCACATATTGGCTGATTGCTGTTCTTTCCTGCGGAAAAGAATCCTGAAGCAACGGTCTGATGACGGATTCCTGAAGCATTTCTGTATTTACTAAGCCGTCCATGTATACAATATATATGCTGATTTCGTGGTCGATTCCGATTTTGAATTGTTTTTGTACCAGGTCATTGCAGTCTTGCATGACTTTGGTTGTGTATTTTATGTTTTGTTGGATGTGTGGGGAGATGGTGCCTTTTAGGTTGTGAGTTCTTGTGTGGAAGTGGTCCATGGGGTTTTTTCCTCTTTTCTTTTTTGGATAGTATGTGGGATTTTGGCAGGTTATATACTTACGATATTGGTTTGCAATATTTTATATGGAATAAAATGTAAAAAATAGTTATTGTAAATATATGGTTTTTCTGGTAATATAAGAAACATAAGTCGATTTATAAAAACATAGTACATTTCAACAAAAAATCAAACAAGCAATTCTTAAAATTCAAACACTGTAACTACAGTCATGTATAATATTGCAGTTCTACAATTAAGAATTTCAGTTCAGAATTGAAGAATTTATGCACACAGGAGGATAACCTATGGCAGAAAAGCTAAAGAATAAAGTTACCGATGGTTTTCAAAAAGGTCATCCCTACGGAGAACTCCCACCTTGTATCCATGTAGGTATCTTAAATTTCAACCAGATGATAAGCCCAAATTATTACCATAAATTCTGTCTCATGGATGAGAAAACGAAGGAGATATATAGTAGAAAATTTCAATTTCATATGTTAGAATTAAAGAAATTAAAGTATGCAAAAGAGAAACAACAAAGAAAGCCATTATATCAATGGGCAAAACTGATAGCTGCACAAACATGGGAAGAACTAGAGCAGGAATCAAAAGGTAATAAATACATGGAAAGGGCGCTGGAAGAGATGATAAAAATCAGTCAGGATGAAATAGAAAGATACCTATATCTACGAGAAGAAATGGCAGAAAGCGATAGAGTCAGTCAGATACAAAGTGCAAAAAGGATTGGACATAAGGAAGGAAAAAAAGAGGGAGAAATACTAAAATTAATAGCCAATAACGTATAACATACACACCGTGGTGGTTTGAATAGCCGTCCGTGTATATGAGAAAAACAAAATAATAATATAAAGGATCCAGAACCATTGAAATTTTGCCGTTATTTTGACAGGTTCGCAGCAAGCTTGGTGTGCTGCCTGAGCGAAGCGAGACAAGGAAAGCTTGCGGATAAGCGACCTGTCAAAATGACGTGCATAAATTTCCTGGTCTGGATCCTTTATTATTTTGTTTTTCTCATATACACTCCCCACGACTACCATTTCAAACTACAAATTACAATTTACATCTTCCAATTAGCCGCCTCCACCTGCAATTCCACCATATGTCGATAAATCCCATCACAAGCTTTCAATTCATCCGGCGTTCCGTTTTCAGCAACAACCCCGTCTTTCAACACAACAATCTTATCAGCGCCATCCACAGTTCTCATTCGATGTGCAATAATTAATACAGTCTTATCCTTGATTAATTTTGATAATGCTTCCTGTATCAATGATTCATTATCTACATCCAAAGATGCCGTCGCTTCGTCCATCAGGATGATTGGTGCATCTTTTAAGAATGCTCGTGCTATCGAGATTCTCTGGCGTTCTCCGCCGGATAGTTCTGAGCCGTTTTCTCCGATCATGGTATCCCATTTCTGTGGCATTTTCTCGATAAAGTCTTCACAGTTTGCTAATTTTGCTGCTGCCATAACTTCTTCGTCTGTTGCATCTTTTCTTCCGATTCGGATGTTTTCCATAATCGTGTTGTTAAATAGTGTTACATCCTGAAACACAATGGAATATAGTGATAATAATGTTTCTGGATCGATCTTAGAGATATCCATGCCTCCGACCGTGATCGTTCCTTTGTTGATATCCCAGAATCTTGCAGCTAATCTTGATATGGTTGTTTTTCCACTTCCAGATGGTCCGATCAGTGCGGTTACTTCGCCTTGTTTTGCGGTGAAGCTTACGTCTTTTAAGATCTGTTCATTTCCATCGTAAGAAAATCCTACGTGATCAAAGTTGATGTCATATCCCTGATTGCTTAGTGTTTTATTTCCATCCTGTTCTTCGTGGCTTAAGATTTCATCCATTCGTTTGCACTGTGTGTCTGTGGAGATGATCGCGGATAAATTCTCTAATGCTACCTGGAATGGATCGTACATCCTTGATACGACCAGCAGATACATGAAGAATGTTAATGCATCGATTTCTCCTTTTGCAAATAAGATTCCTCCGACTAAGGTTGTCGTTCCGATTCCTACTTTTAAGATCAGCTGTGACAGGCATACGAACATTGCGTTGATCGCTTCAGATACTACGGCGTGTTTTTCAACGGCCTGAATCTTTTTGTTTAAGCCTTCCATATAGGTATTTGTTGCGTTGTATGATTTTAAATCTCTAACGGTTTCCAGCCCTTCCTGAATTCCATCCTGGCATTCCAGTTTGTATTTCATTGCATTTTCATTTAATCGGTGTGAAATTGGTCTTGCACCGAATACAACAAAAAATGCAACTGGTAATACCCATACAGCTGCCAATGTCATTTTTACATTGAAAAAGAATAAACAGATCGTTACGATCGTTGTGGAACACATGGAACCGAATAACTGTGGGAAAAAGTGAGAACTTGCTGTTTCCAGCCATGCACAGTCTCCCATGATCGTACTTGTAAGGTCTGCAAGGTCCTTTTTACCGAAAAATGATAATGGAATCTTTCTTAATTTCTCTGCCAGTGTACGTCTTCTAACTCCACTTTCCACATAAGTTGCGAGGAATGTTGCGTTGTACTGGAAGTATGTTGTAATAATAATCAACAATATTGAAATAACCATTCCTCCGATATACATTGGCAATTTTGAACTTGGAATTCCACCATTTAAAATATCAGATGCCAGCAGATATAGAAGTCCGACTGGAACCATAAATGCTAAGTTTGCAATTGTTACGATGATGACCGCTTTAATCATATCATTGACACCCTGTTCAGAAAGGGCATATTTATGTTTTAATCTTTCTCTCATAATTATAATACACCCCCTACTTTCCAGTTCACTGATTTGTTATATTCTTCCCACATATGGGCGTAAATGCCGTGACTCTTTAATAATTCGCCGTGGCTTCCTTCTTCTGCGATCGCTCCGTCTTTCAAAACATAGATACGGTCTGCATTTGTAACGGTTGATAATCGGTGGGCGATCATGATGACGGTCTTGTCTTTTGATAAGTTTTCAAACGCTTTCTGTACTTTCTGTTCGTTATCTGGATCTGCAAATGCAGTTGCTTCATCAAGGATCAGAACTGGAGCATTTTTAAGAAATGCTCTGGCAATCGAAAGTCTCTGTGCTTCACCACCGGATACATGAATTCCTTTGGCTCCGATCATTGTATGGACGCCGTCTTTAAATTTGTCGATGATATCCATACACTGCGCATCTTTTAATGCCTGCATAACTTCCTCGTCGGTTGCATCTGGTTTTCCAAATCTGACATTTTCAAGGATGGACATCTTTAATAATTTGCTGTCCTGAAATACATAAGAAATCTGATTCATAAGTTCACTGCTTGTGATATCTCTCACATCAACGCCGCCGATCTTTACGCTTCCTTCTTTGACATCCCAGAATCTTGCGATCATGGATGCTAAGGTTGTTTTACCGCCGCCAGAAGGTCCAACAAATGCGACATGTTCTCCCGCTTTGATCTCAATGGAAATATGATCGACTGCATTTTTCTTTGCCCCTTCGTATGCAAATGTTACATCCCGAAGAGATACGGAACTGTCTTTTGGAATCTGTCCGTTGGTTGTCTCTTTTAATGACTGTCTGTTCATCACATCACCCATACGTTTTAATCCATCAACGACCTGCATCTGGGCTTCGCCTGCGTATGCAAGTTTCATTAATGTTGTTGTTAAAATTGGTGTGATGATGATATAGAATAATAAGTTTAACCCAAATGCTGCTGTGATCTCATGTCCGCCAAATACATAGGCTGCAATGATGATAAATACAAAAATGGAATTGACCGCTGTTGTAAATCCAACCATTGGTTTTCTCATTTTTTTCGTAAATCCCAGTGTCCATTTTTCATATTCATCAATTGCTTCTTTGAATCTCTTAAATGAAAATACCGTCTGTCCAAATGTTTTGACAACGGGAACTCCACGAATATATTCAACCGCTTCTGCTGACATGACTTCCAAGGAATTCTGATACTGTTTCATACTTTCTGCCAGATCTTTTCCACTCATGGAACTCATGAATACGAATCCGATCGCTGCCGGGATCAGACACATGATTCCTAACCTCCAGTCAAAGACTGCCATTAAGATGATAAGTCCGATCGGTGTTGCCTTGGAAACTGCTTTATCTGGAAGGGTATGTGCCAGATATGTTTCTGTTGCTGCACTGGAATCTATGACGATCTTTCGAATCTTACCAGTTCCTTCGCTTTCAATATATCCTAATGGTAATGTCATGATGTGGTTCATCATTGCTGTTCTCATCTGTGCCTGTACATGGAATGCTGCGATATGAGAGCACATGAGACCCGCCATATAGATGATCATTCCAAGAATCGCAAATCCTACCGCACGCCATCCATAAGTGCTGATTCCTGCTGCCTTTGAGAAATCAAATCTGACTCTTAACACTTCCTGCATCACTTTCCAGATATAATAAAATGGAACTAACGCAACAAATGCACTGATCGCTGCAAGAATGGTTGAGAGAATGCTTAAATATTTGTAACTGCCTGCGAAATGGTATAACTGCTTTGTCAGGCTTTCTTCTTTTTCTTTCTTTTCTTCCATTATATTCACCTCCGTAAATTATTTATTGTCGGACAATTCCATCTGTCTGCTGTCCTTATTTAAATTGTGCTTGCGCTTATATTCAAGCGGTGCAGCCCCGTAATAATTCTTAAATGCTTTTGCAAATCTTGATTGTGTCGCAAATCCTACTGCATCACTGATCTCTGATATTTTCATTGAATTTTTCAGAATCAATTCTGCTGCCTTTTTCATTCGGATCTCATTCAATAATTCGCTGTATCCTCTTCCATATACTCCCTGGAAATAATTCTTAAGACTTGTCTCACTGATTCCAAAATGTTTCGCAAGTGTCGCTGCAGAATATCGTTTGCTTAAATCTTCTGTCAGAATATCCATGGTCTTTCTCGCAATCTGAATCTGTGAACCTGAGTAGTACACCCTGTTTGTCTCCACTGCATCCCTTTTGCTGCAAAGAACCTGAAGCCACCGGCTGACATCCACCGCAAGAAGATTCATATCTGCATCTGCTTCAATGTCATCTTGAATCACTCTCACTGCCTGTTCAATTCTTGCATCTGCTTTTGAAATAAATGGTGTCTCTCTTCCCAGAAACCGTTCTTTTAATTCAACGCTCATTTTGGTATTCCTGCCATTTAATGACAGTTCTTTGTCAAGTTCTGGACATGGATACAAGATCAACTCCATTCCATGATACTGTGCTCTTGGATAGTAAAATTCATCCGCTTCTCTTGAAGCAGTCCCATAGTCGATTGAATATTCCCCGGTATCCACATAAGTACCGCCACCATTTTTCAAAAGAACCTCACACTTGCCAAGGAAACTGAAATTCACTGTCATGACCGCTTCCCCTTCGTAGGCCTGAATCTGGACTTCTGGGATTCTTCTTGATCTGATATCAATATACAAAAGCTCCAGATATGAGCTGATCCGATAACAGACGATCTTTCCTTTCTCTCCTGAAAAATCTGATGGCAGGATTACTTCTCGTTTCTCATTCATGAAAAACTCCTTCTCTCTTCCTTTCTTTTATAATTTACGGTTATATGTTAGTATACACTAACTTTTGATTCAAGAACAAAACAGCAAAATAGCTCCTTTTAGCATCTGGTTTGTTCTTGATTTTGTCTTTTTGGTAAAAAGAATCCTGTTTTATGGAATCTCCTGCAAACAAAAAAGGAAAGGATCATCACAAAACATGATAATCCTTTCCAATTTGTTTAAAATTTCAAATTCTAAATCTCATTATTTTCTAATAATATCAGTTGCACTGAAGACTTTATCACCTTTGCCTGCTTTCACACCCTTAGCTTCTAACAGCTCGGATACTGTACAAACTTCATATCCTTTCTTCTTAAGGATCGGTAATACTTTCTCTACTGCTGCAACGGTTGGCTTATGAATATCATGCATTAACACGATATCTCCGTCTTTTGCATGTTTTAAGATTGTTTCAACAGTCGCATCTGTGTTCTTTGTCTTCCAGTCTAAGGTATCAACACTCCAAAGGATCAGTGGTGCATCAATTCCTTTTTTAACATTCTCATTGATTGCTCCATATGGAGGTCTTACGCTGACTGGTTTACTTCCACATGCTTTGTAGATTGCATTCGCTGTCTTGTCTTCCTGTTCTCTTACCTGTGCAGCACTTAACTTTGGAAGGTATGTATGATTCCATGTGTGGCTTGATACTTCATTACCTGACTCTAAGACTTTCTTGACTGTCTCTGGATAATAATTTGCATTCTGTCCTAACATGAAAAATGTTGCTCTTGCATCGTTCTTCTCTAATGCTGCTAATACTCTTTCTGTATTTCCTTTTAATGGACCATCATCAAATGTAAATGCGATCAGTTTCTTTGTCTTATCGATCTTTCTTGGAACGTAGAGTGATTTCTTCAATTCTTTGCCTGTTCCTTTACCGAGCAGATCATCATTTGCCTTTACCATGTATTCTCCCATGGATTTATTCACTGATGCATAACTTGTTCTTCCAAATCTTGTCGTTACAAAAAATATTCCTGCTGCGATCACCAGGATAATGATCAATAGTGCTGCAACTCTTCCTTTGTTGATGCGTCTTCTTTTTCTTCGTCTTGCCATTGTACCCTTCTTCTTTCCTTATGATTTTAATAATTGAAATGTATCTACATCCACAAGTCCAAGGTCTGTCAGTCTTAATGATGGAATCACTGGAAGTGCCATAAATGATAATGTGATAAATGGATCAATATCTCTGGATATTCCTAGTTTCCATGCCTTCTGTAACAGCTCATCGATACCTTTCTGGATGTCTTTCGCCGGTTTCTGGCTTAAAAGCCCCGCAACCGTCAGCGGTAAAGTACCTAAAACTCTGCCTTCAGATACCAGTGCGTATCCTCCCTGAATCTCCTCTATCGTCTGTACAGCTTTGATGATATCTTCGTCATTATCTCCTGCCGCAATGATGTTATGTGAATCATGTGCTACAGATGTTGCGATTGCACCGTTGGTTATCCCATATCCCTTGATCGGTGCCGCAGCTGCATTGCCTGTTCCGCGGTGACGTTCAAATACACATAGTTTAGAATATTCACTATCTGGAGTAAATAACCCATCCTTTGATGGAACCTCTTCCTGTAAAAACTTCGTGACGATCTGCCCTGGGATCATTCCGATCACAGGGATCTTTCCTTCTGCTTTTACCTGAATCTTATCTTTGGAGATATTCTTTAATACAACGGTGTGAAGCATGGATTCATTCACTGGTTTTGCTTCTTTTGTAAAGAATTCTGTGTTCACAATTCTTCCTTGTTTGTATACAGAATGTACTTCGACACTCTCCAAAGAATCAAGGATCACGATGTCCGCATCTTTTCCCTCTTCTAATACTCCGATATCATTTAAACCATATGTCTTTGCAGCATTATATGTTGCCATCTTTACCGCTGATATTGGATTCATTCCAAGCTGGATACTCTTCTTTATATTGTAACTAATATGTCCTTCATTTTCAATAGTATCAAGATGTTTATCATCGGTACAGAACATAAAATGTGCAATAAATTCTGGTTCTTTGACAAGTCCCGGAACTATATTTTCTACATTCCTTGCTGCACTTCCTTCACGAACTAAGATTTTCATGCCTGCAAGACATTTTTCTTTGGCTTCTTCAAAAGATGTACATTCATGATCTGTCATAACTCCTGCTTCCACATATGCCTTTAAGTCTTCTCCGCTAAGGCCCGGTGCATGTCCGTCAATGACCATTCCTTTACACAGCTCTAATTTCTTCATGATCTGCTCTTCTTTGCTTAGAACCGCTGGATAACACATCACTTCTCCAAGTCCTAAGACAAGCGGATGGTCCTTCCATTGCTTCATATCTTCCGCCGTAAAATCTGCCCCATTTGTCTCAAATGGTGTCGCTGGAATGGATGAAGGCATCATGACATAGATTCCAAGTGGGGCATCGCCTGCTGCATCCAGAATGTATTCCATCGCTTCATTTCCTTTGACATTGACAAGTTCATGGGGATCTGCGATAACCGTCGTTGTACCATGCGGCATAACTGCTTTGGAAAATTCCATTGGTGTCGCCATACTAGATTCAATATGTACATGTGCATCAATGAATCCAGGTGTGATATATTTTCCTGTACAATCTATTACATTCTCCCCCGAAAAATGACCAATTCCTGCGATTTTTCCATCTTTCACTGCAATATCTGCCTGAAGGATCTGTTCATTTTTCACATCAACGACATTTCCATTTTTAAAGATCACATCATACATCATTCTTCCTCCTTAAATTTTACGATTCCTACATAATATTTCTTATCCGTATCAAATAGCATATTCCAGTCGATTTCTTCGCACTCTCCACAATTCGACCAGATCAATTTCTCTTCTTCCTCATCAAATCCTGTGATCGTCACCCAGTGCCAGTTATCTTCTCTTAATTCATGCGCCGGATGTCTTAAGATCAGAAATGCAACTGGATGGTCTTCCTTTAATGCTGGCAAGATAAAATCCAATGCCTGTTCTCTACTTTTGGGTAAAAATAGCTGTTCTGAACTTAATGTGATTCCATGATCTTTTGCATATCTTTTGAAATCTTTCGCAAATCTCCCAATCAGTGGATATCCCATAAATCCAGGTTTCATATAGCGATACATCGTCTGCATCAAATTTAAATATTGTTCATAGTCTGCTGCTTTCTGACTATCTTTTATCGGATATAAATCTTTAAAATCTTCCCGACTGAGTGCATAAATAGCTGCAATATTGCTGCCTGTCACACTTCCACATCCTGCCAGGCGCTGAAAATCTCCTGGAAACCATTCCTGATCACCGCCATATCCTATGGTTTTACCGTCCTTTATGATCTGTGGACAGTGAAGTTCTTTCCTCATAGTCTGTCCTTCCTGTTATACTCTTAAATTCATTGAATTCTTTTATTTCTTTATGTTAAGATTGTTATCATTAGCAGATATGATCATTTACAATTTACAGAAAGGAGAACATCTATGAAAAATATCCTGATATCCTTATGTCTTGCACTATTTATCATCAGTGCATCCGTAACGATAACATTAAACTTCCGACCTTTATATTATCATGATATTTCCTCTTTGAAAATAGAAGAAACTTCCGGTTTTTCCAAAAAAGTGATTCGTGAAAATTATGATGCTTTGATTGATTATAATCAGTTCTTTTATTCTGGCAAATTAAAACTGACCTTACCTATGTCAAGAGAGGGCAAGATTCATTTTGAAGAAGTAAAACGAATCTTTGTTGGTATCGAATATCTTTGCGTGATCACACTGATCTTATCTTGTTTCCTCATAAAGAGAAAAATAAGGTCACGAAATATTGATTTTTTAAGATCAGCTTCTATTATAACTGTTTTATTACCCGTAATTGTTGGTATTTTATGTGCGTTCAACTGGGATGCCGCTTTTACTTTGTTTCATGAGATCATGTTTCGAAATGATTATTGGATTTTTGATGAAGCTACTGACCCTGTGATCATGATCCTTCCAGATGCATTTTTCCTTCACTGCGCCGTTATGATCATCTTACTAATCTTAATTGGCAGCTTATTTTGTATGGGATTTCGTTCTTTTTTTCGACACAGGTTTATGCTATAATGGATAGATATTAATTATTTGTTTCGAATGTTACATTTTTATTAAGCTAGGAGTTTAGCAATGAGACTTTCAAAAATAAAAACAAAGGAAATCCGATATGTAGTCTGGAAATACCGATTAAAACGATTTCTTCCACATATCTTAACACTTTGCCTTGCTGTTATTGTTGCTGGCGGAGCTTTTAGTGCTTATTCGGTATATCATAAAAAGCATCAAAAGCAACTGGCAAAACAATCTGAGGTCCAGCGTGAAAAAGATGTTAACACTGCTCGTAAAAAGGCACAAAAAGAAAAAACAACACTGAAACCTTGGTATACTTACCACAGCATTGCCCATGCAATGGGCGGGCTTGATGGCAAAGATTATTTGAATTCCATCGATGGCTTTTACCCTGCTTATCAGAAGGGTTATCGTGTCTTTGAAATGGACATCCTTCTTACTAAGGACAACGTTGCGATTGGGAAGCACCAATGGGGTCGGAAACTTTCTGATCCAACCAGTAAAAAAGGCGACCCAGTCAGTTACCGTAAATTCAAAAATACTAAGATCTATGGGAAATATACACCAACTTCTTTCCTTGATGTATTGAATCTCATGGAAAAATATCCTGATTTCTATCTGATGACAGACTCAAAAAGCACAGAGCCTGCAGATGCAAAAAAGGAATTTAATGTTCTTGTACAGACAGCTAAAAAAGTCGGTAAAGAAGACCTCTTAGACCGTGTGATCGTTCAGGTCTACAATCAGAGAATGTACTGGGCTGTAAAAAGCGTGCATCCCTTCAAGCATTTTGTATACACCACTTACAAACAGCCAGATGCAGCATTTTATAAAGTCGTAAAGTTCTGTAAACAAAATGGTATTGAAGCGATCACTTCTCCTAAGAATGATATCAATGATTATCGTATGGAACTGCTTGCAAAACAAAGAATTTATTCATATACACATTCCGTGAATAATGCTTATTTTGCGAAAGAGTTTATGAAACTTGGGGTTTATGGAGTATATTCTGATTTTCTTAGCCCAGCACAGGTGAATAATAGTTATATTAGGGCGAATTGTCCGAAGTTTGCTTCACGGTATGTGAAGACTATTATGCCGGGCATCAATCAGTAAAAAAGAGAGTTTTGAGATATTTCCCAAAACTCTCTTTTTTCGTTACGCCTTTGCTATGCTCTGACATATTTTCATTTTATGCATTACATATTTTCTAACTTCTTCTCTACCTTTTGCATTATATTTCTTTGGATCAATCGTATCTGGATTTTCCTTTAAAACCTGATTAATTCCTTTTGTAAATGCAATTCTTAAGTCCGTTGCATAATTAACTTTACAAATTCCCCGTTTTATACATTCTGCCACATCTTCATCCGGAACCCCTGATGTTCCATGCAACACCAATGGAATGGATACTGCTTTTCTTATTTCACTTAATCGAGAAAAATCAAGTTTGGGAACTCCTTTATAAACTCCATGTGCCGTTCCGATTGCTACTGCAAGAGAATCAATTCCTGTTCGCTCTACAAACTCTGCCGCTTCCTGTGGATTTGTATATGGATCTCCCTCTCCACCATCTAAATCATCTTCTTTACCACCGACTTTTCCAAGTTCTGCTTCAATTGGAACTTCTCCCGGATGACATGCTTTGACAACGGCACTTGTAAGTGCAATATTATCTTCAAATCCTTCATGTGATCCATCGATCATAATAGAAGTATATCCCGTTCTATACGCCTGCATTGCAAGTTCAAAACTATTTCCGTGATCTAAATGAATCACTACTGGAACACTTGATTCCTGTGCTGCAACTTTCACATTCTCATAAAAATAGTTTAAATTCGCGTATTTTACTGTCGATGGTGTTGTCTGCATAATCACTGGTGATCTTAATTCTTCTGCTGCCGCAACTACTGCCTGTACCATTTCCATATTTTCAACATTAAATGCACCAACTGCATAGCCACCCTTCTGTGCATCTAATAATAATTGTTTTGTCGTAACTAATGCCATTTATCTCACCTTTCTAACCTGAATATTTTTCTTATATTCTTCAACTTTTTCTAATGTACCAATTGCATTACTTTCTGCTACATTTGCTCCTGTTGCCGCTGAATTTTTTAATGCTTCCACTATCTTTGTCTGATCATCCAGCCAGACACTTAGAAACGCTGCTAATGCTGAATCTCCTGCACATGCCGAACTTAATAATTTTACCGGCTGTGCACTTGCATAATAAACATTTTTTCCATTGTAGAAGTAGGATCCTTTGTCACCCAATGTCAAAAGAATGTTTTGTGCGCCTTCTTTGTGAAGAAAATCTAATGCATTGATCATATCTTTTTCTGTTTTCAGATCAATTCCAAAAATATCCTTTAACTCTTCATCGTTTGGCTTGATTAATAATGGTTTATACTTTAATAATTCTGCAAGTTTTGGTGAACTGATGTCTAAAATAACATCAACATTCTTCTGCTGACAAACTTCAAGTATCTGATCATAGTAAGCTGTATTAATTCCCTTTGCAAGGCTTCCACTAATACTCAAATAATCCATATCTCTTGCTTCTTTGATCATCTTTAACAATTGAAACTGATTTTCTTCTGTTACAAATGATCCTTCATTTACAAACTTATATTCTTTTTCCCCATCATTTAAAAAAATATTAATTCTTGTTGTATCATCTACCCATACTGGATCAACTTTAAATCCTTTTTTTCTGGATTCATTCACAACATATTCTCCAGAAAATCCCCCGAAAAATCCAAAAATCACAGATTCAACACCAAAATGTCCTAGTACAAAACTAACATTAAGTCCCTTTCCGTTTGGTGTATACACTACACCAAATGTACGATTTACTCTTGAAGGCTCCAATCCATTTGTACATACATTCATATCAATCGCAGGGTTTGTTGTCAATGTATAAATCATTTTTTCACCTCACTGTTGCTTTTACTTTCCTAAATCCTAGAATTTTACTACTACTCTGAATTTATCACCTTGTATTGCAGATTCAAATGCTTCTTTAATCTGTTCAGATTCGTAAACTGCACTTACAAATGGTTTCAGATCAATCACTCCTTCTGATACCATTCTTGCTGCTCTTACAAAATCTCTGTCATTGGAATTCGCTGTTCCAAGAATCTTGATAGATTTTCCATGCACCCAGTTTGGATCAAATGGAACTGGTTCTGCTGGGTGAATAGAACTGTATAATACAATTTTTCCTGCATTACATACACATTTAAATGTATCCCCTACTACAGATGGTAATGGTGTTGTATCGAAAATAACCTGTGCTTTTAATCCATTCGTAATTTCTAAAATTCTCTGTTCAAGATTCTCTTTTGCTGGATTGATCGTATACTTAGCTCCAAGTTGTTTTGCAACTTCTAAACGTTCTTCATTAACATCTGATACGATAACACTTGCTCCCTGCTTACTGGCGATCATTGTATGTAAAAGTCCCATGATTCCACATCCGATCACAAGCACTGTATCTCCCATCTGAATTTCTGCTGTTTCAATACTATGTACTACGCAAGAAACAGGTTCAATGATAGATGCTTCTTCCGGAGTTACATTTTCATATTTAAACATACAATCTGGTGATACCAACATATACTCACTTAATCCACCCATTCCTTTATGAGGCATTCCTTCCAGATGTGCACTATGGTTAAAGTGATCACAGCTCTGGGAGTTTCCTGTTTTACAATAAAAACAGTTTCTACACTGCAAAGTTGCCCCTACAACAACTTTATCTCCAACTGCCCATTCTGTACGATTTACTTCGTCTCCAAGTTCTACAATATGCGCTGCAATCTCATGTCCTCCAATAAATGGAAATTCTACTTTATTTACTCCCGTATAAACTCTCTGTTCCCATGTACAGATTGCTGTCGCATCAATTTTTACTAATGCTTTATTTCCTTTTGGAACAGGTCTTTCACATTCCTGAAGTTCAATTTCTTTGATTCCTGTAAATACCGCCGTTTTCATTGTTTCAGCCATTATTCTTCTCCCTTTCCTTTATTTTTTATCCTAAAATTCCTGTAATACCACAAATCAAACCAATTACAACAAGCACTAACATAACTGTTGTTGATTTCATCTGTTTATTCTTTAATAAATATAATGTCAATAATGTAATTCCAAGTGGAACCCCACCTTTTAATAATTTATCTAAAATATCTGTCTGAAGCATTAATTTTGATGCACCAATCTGAATCTTCATTTTTGAAGTTGCACTAACATAATTTGCCGTCAGAGACCCTAACACTGTTGCGCCCATAATGGACGCTGCCTGAATCAGCTGTTTCATCTTTCCCCCACTTAATATTGCCTCTACTCCAGCCTTACCTGTTGTATATCCTTTCATATACATAAAATAAGCAATTGGATACATGACTGCTGCCATGATCAATGCAAATACTAATGCACCAATAACATTTCCACCCGATGCAATACTAATACCAACTGCCAGTGCGATCGGCTGTAATGTTCCTTGCCATAAAGTATCTCCAATTCCAGCCATTGGTCCCATCAAACCTGTTTTAATATTGTTGATCGCATCATCATCAATATCTGCTCCATTTGCCCGCTCTTCTTCCATTGCAAGAACCATTCCATTGATAATTCCTCCAAAATGAGGCTCCGTGTTGTAAAATGACATATGTCTTTGCATAAATTTCTTCTGCTCTTCTTTATTCCCAGGATATAATTTTTCTGGAATATGAGACATTGACTGTAATATACCACTTGCCTGTAAGCGTTCATAGTTATAGTTTGAATGTGAGAAAAATGTCCATTTTAAGAAAGCTTTCCATACATCTTTTTTGCTTAATTTAATTTTATTTTCTTCCATCATCTATCTCCTTTAAATGAAATCCTCATCTGCATCATCATATGATTCCACAACCGCTGCTTTTTCTTCTGTTCTTGCAATTAAATCTGTATAAATATATGCTACAATTCCTGCAATAATAGCGATTGGCATTGTTGCCAAATTCAAATAAACTGCAATAATAAATCCTAGAATATACCACATCAAAATACCTGGTTTGCTAATTGCTCGAAGATTCATTGCGATACCGATTGCTGGTAAGATTCCACCAATAACTTCCAATGTTCTTAATGGTGTACCATCTAAAAGTGTAATAATTTTTGTTACAACACCTGATCCAAAATAACAACCCAATGCCACTGGAATTGCACCAAGTAAAAGTGCTACGATCTGTGGTGGAACAATATGAAGGAATTCTGCTTTTTTCATATTTCCTTCATCGGCCGCCTTATCAATCATATGTACAAAAAATACGTCAATTGTCATATGGAGTACCCATATAATCGTTCCTAAAAGGCCAATTGGAACTGCCATCGCGATTGCTGCTTCCGGTTTTACACCTGCTGCCATTGCAAGTGCCGTACCTAATGTTCCTGCAAGTCCTGGATCTGTAGGAGGTGCTCCACCAGCTGAAATATATGCAATAAATGGTAACTGAATTGCTGCTCCAATGATCGCTCCCTGCACTGGATCACCAAGAATGCACCCAACAAGTACACCTGATACTAACGGTTTTTGTAAAATCGTACTTCCAAGAAGTGTTGTCCATGGAGTACCATTGATTCCAAGATAATATAGCAGACCAATCAAAATTGCCTGAATCACTGAAATTGTCATTTTTCTCTCCTTCTCTTATAATAATTTTGAAACATCAACTGCTGCATCTTCCGCAATGATCTGAATTTCTACTTTTGTTCCTGCATCAATCATTGTTTTTAACATTTCTTTTTCTTCTTCAGATGCTGAAATATTTTTATAAAATTTTTCTCTATTCTTTGCTGCACCCATTCCACCAATATTTACCTTGTCAAACTTCACTCCTAATTTCATCATCTTACAGATTGTTGCTGGATATTTTACAAGTATGATCACTCTATCGGATTCGGGAAATCCTTTTATCAGACGATTTGCCGCTTTTTCTGCTGTAAAAACCCCCAATCCAACATTTTTGGGAACTGCATTTTTTAATACTGTCTTTAAAAATGGATCCTGTGCTGAACGATCATCAACAACCATAATCTTTGTAGCGCTTGTATAGTTTAACCATGATGTCATAACCTGTCCATGAATTAAACGGTCGTCAATTCTCGTTAATACGATACTGTTACTCATTCTGCTTCCTCCTCATATATTTAAAAATCATCATCGTCATCTTGTGTCATTGATTGTGTCAGTTCTTGATATTTTTCATGAACCAGCACTTGATTTTGCACTCCTGCCTGTTTACACCTGTCACAAAGTTCTTCAACTGTACTACCTTCTCTTGTTAAAAACGCTTCAACAAGCATTGGCATATTCAGTCCTGCAATTGCTTTCACTTCTGGTTTTTGACTGATCAATTTCATAACTGCATTAGAAGGACTTCCTCCAAATATATCTACAAAAACAAGTACGCCATCTCCGTCATCAAGTTCTTCATATGCTGTCTGTACCTTGTCTGAGAACTCATCAATTCCATCGCCATGAAATAATCCGATTGTTTTTACCCCTTCCTGTTTTCCTGCGATCAGTTCCACCGCATTTAGAATTCCTTCTGCAAACCCTCCATGCGTTGCAATTAAAACACCTACCATTTTTTCTCCTTTCTTTAAGTTACCTTTCATTGATGATTTCATTGTAACAGCATAATTTTGAAAATATTTTCCGCTTGTTTTTTCAAAATTTTCATTAATTCCCCTTTTTCTTAGCAAAACTGCCACTTTCTCATCTTGAAAATCTGTTTTTTTCATTTTCAAAGTTGCTTTTTCGTCTCTAAAAAAACAAAAAAATCCATGAAACACTGTCTATGTATACAATGTTCCATGGATTCTTTATTATTTTTACTATTTTATAACGTTAAGTAATCAATCAAGGTCCGTGCAATAATATGTAAAGGCAATCTAGACATTACGTTAAATTCTTCAATCATACTATTATTTTTTTTACGTCCCCCAAGGATTGACAAATCAGAATACTTTTCTAATGACGTTCCCTGAATACAACAGCAAGTAATAACTGTTGCTCCCACTTCTTTTGCAAATTTTGCTGACATTTCCAATTCTGGAGTACTGTTTTTTAAAGTAAAAATCATCACGATATCATTTTCTTTAAATAATTTCTTTGAATTTCGCATAATCTGTGAATCTGATAACACAAATGCGTTATAACCTAATAACTGCAATTGAAACTCAAAATCCCTTGCGATCAATGCCGTTGTACCTCTTGCTAATATATAGATTTTCTCCGAAAACCGGATATAACGTATCACTCTTAAAATCATATCAACATCTAAAGCTTCAATTGTCTTTTTACATTCCGTAATACTTTTTTCAAAAATCTCATTTACAATTTTCCCTTCTACGATATAATTCATCTGACTGGAGATTTTATATTTCATTTCTGCAATTCCAGAAAATCCGCACTTTCGTATTGCTCGTGATACAGTTGCTGGCGATGTGAAACTTGCATCTGCAATTTCATTGATTGACATATCTGGTATTTTTTCTTCATTTTCATTAATCCAATCAATTACGTTTAATTCTGCTGAAGTCAGTGATTGTTTTTCTCTTTCTTTTATCTCTGTTAGCATATTATTCCTCTATTTATTATAGCTTTACTAATTTATTGTTTCTTTACTTCCTGTATCCTGTAGAAGGGTCCACCACATTCATCAATTCTTCTCCTTCCACATACCTCTGCAGATTCCCCGCAGCAATATCAACGATTCAATACAAGGTCGCCGGATGATGAAAATCTCCTGTTTGTTTTATACTATTGTAACGCAAGAAATGTGTAAAAAAACATAGAAATTAATTTCTATGAATTTTCAATCACATACTCATCAAATAATGGTAATGTAAAGTATACATATCCTCTCATTTCACCTGATAAAATTCCTTTTTTTATCAAACGTTTTCGATATGGATTAAATTCATTCGTCTCCATTCCTAAACGTTCCCGGATATCTTTGATCTTCCCACCATCAACCTCTGCAATTCCTCTTGCTACTATCCTATCTTTCTGTGATAATTCTGACCAGATCTTATCATAAACAAATTCACTCAAATACTGTTCATATTCATCAATGACTGCTTCGTAATCACCATCATGATTCCATGTTAAATATCCAAGAACCTGAAATGCAAATGGATAACCTTTTGTAAGTTCTGCCATCTTCGCAGCATGTTCTGATTCAATTTTAAAAATTGTTTTATATTTATTCATGATTGCCCGATTATTTAACGGTTTTAATTGTATCTTTGGTGCTCTATATAAGAATGTAAGATTCTTTTCATTCTGTAACTCATCGATGTTCTCATATAAGCCTGTTGCTAATAAAAATACGGGTAGATCCTGCCTTACAAAAAACTGAAAAGATCCAGCAAAAACCTGCATAAATTCATTATTCGTAACTTCATCAATTGTGATCAAAAGCCTCTTCCCATTCTTTTTCATCTTTTCCAGAATTGCTATGATCGCAGTCTCTTCATCTGTAATTGGTGACATTCCTTCGATCGCTACTCCAAAACCAAAAAATGACAGATCAATTTTGGCAGATTTAATGATTCCCGCACATACCTTGTTGCTATTTAACTTTGATAAAAGTCCTTTCAATAAATCTGTTGCTGGATTCAATTCTATTACGATCCATTGATCATTTTCTCTCAATTTCTGTGAAATCTCAGTCATCATTACAGTCTTTCCTGACCCACGCACTCCTGTAATAATAAACATCTGCTGATTGATCTGTTCTGCTGTAAATGTATCAATGATCTCTTTCGTCTGTACTGGACGTTCCACTGGTTCTAACGGACTTTTTCCAAATGTAAGTGTAAAAGGATTTTGCATTTCTTATCACCTCTTATCTCTTTTACTGTTCTTTACTGTTTTTATACTATTTTACTGTTCTTTACTGTTTGTGTCAACATCCCAAATCTTGCAGCATTATGATCAAAATTTAAGCCTCATCTGATTCCACTTCACTCCTCCATGCTCAGACTCAGATACTCCCTCATTCTCAAATCCAAATTTCGCATAATACTGCACCAAATGATCCTTACAAGTAAGCACTAATCCTTTTCTTTCCTGCTTTCTTGCATCTTCGATCGCACATTTGATCAACTCTCCTGCATACCCATGTTTTCTGTATGCAGGTATCGTATTCACCCCAAAGATCATCTGCCACGCTCCACTTTCATTGTGCAACTGAGCTTTTGCATACATCTCATCTGTCAGATTTTCTTCATCCGTTACAAATCCATCTACAAACGCAATTAATTTATCTCCATCAAACATCAGCCAGAAATGATCAGCATAGTATTTTAATCGTTCTGCTAATTCTTCTCTTGTTGCTGCTTCTGCTGGTGGAAAGCATTCTGCCTCTACAGATGTTACTGCTTCTAGATCTTTGATTGTTGCGGTTCTTATATTCATATTTTCCCCTTTTTTGTTCCTTGTAGTTTATTATATGTATTTATTTTAACACGGTGTTATTGTATGATGTAAGTATAAATAAGTGGGGAAAACATTTTGGAATAGGAGGAAAGTAAAAAGTATGAAAAAGATAATTATAGGCGTGATGATCGTAATTTCGTTTGTATTTGTGCTAAAAATCAGTTGTGTTCAAGCACAAAATATTATGGGAGATGAAACATCACAAGAAGAAAATTGCGAACAATTAAGCTGGACATTGAAAAACGGAATTTTGATAATATCTGGTCAGGGTAAAATACCTACGGATTTTTTTGAAGATAATTTAATTGATCCAGATCAACCGAAAGAACTGATTATAGAAAGAGGAATAACAGAAATTAAACCAGGTGCATTTCGTGGGTGTAATACTTTGAAAAAAGTTACATTACCAGAGGGATTGAAAACAATTGGATCCCAAGCATTTCAAGGATGTCAGAACTTGGATTATATTGAAATTCCAGATACAGTTACTTACCTAGGAAGAGAATCATTTATACTATGCAGTAAATTAAAATATGTAAAATTGTCAAAAGGGCTAAAAAGTATTAGCGGCTTTGCGTTTGAAAATTGTGCAAGCCTTGAAAGTATCTGTATACCAGAGGGAGTTGAAACAATCCATAGGTATGCATTTAATTTCTGTGGACGATTAAAGATGATCATGATTCCAAATAGCCTAAAGGATATTAACCCAATGGTATCATATGCATTTCCAGTAAAATTGGTTGCCATGGATGATAATCCGGTAATAGAAGAAGCTGTAAAAAGATTTCCGGAATTATCTTATGTAAGAAAAAAAGATTATATATGCAATCACAGTAATAATGATTACAGTATAGAAACTGCAACGAAAGATAAAGATGGAAAAGCAATTTTTATATGTGAAAGATGCGGTGAAACATCTATAGGAATTTTACCAAGAGTACAGAAAGCAGTTATGAAAAAACAGATATTTAGATATCGAAAGGGAAAAGAGCAACATCCATGGATTGACATTATAAAAAGTGATGGTACAAAATTAGCTAAAAGATATTATCAGATAACATACCCTAAAAGTAGTATGTATCCTGGAACATATCAAGCAACTGTGAAATTAAAAAACGGATATGAAGGAAGCATGAATGTTGAATATAAGATACTAAAAGCACAACAATATTTACATAGAAATAGTAACAAAATGATCACAAAATCATGGGACAAACCATTTTATGTGAATCTCAATAAGGATCCATCAAACTGTAAGTTTCAATGGAAGAGTTCTGATCCTAAAATTGCATCCGTTGACATGCAAGGAAAAATAATAGGAAAAAAGAGAGGAACATGTAAAATTTATGTTTATGCAAAAGAAGATGAACATTATGAACGTTCTGCAACTGTAAGTATCAAAGTAAAAATTGTACCGGGGAAAATCAAAAAGATTCATTTAAAAAGAATATCAGGGAAACAACTTAAAGTAACATGGAAAAAAGATACTAGATATGATGGTTATTGGGTTGATTATGGCACCAAGAAAAATATGTTGGATTCCAGACGATTAACAATTAATAATTCTAACAAAAACCGTATATACCTAAAAAACCTGAAACATAAAAAGAAATATTATGTTATTGTTAGAGGATATAAGAAAATAAAGAAGGGAAAACGATATATACCTGAGTTTAGCCCAGTAAATAAACTGACAATTACTATCTGATAGACACAGATATTATTAGTAGTGCCAATACCGTAAAACATACACACTGTATAGTGGTTTGAAGGTAGTATTTTATTGTATAAGTCAGAAAGATGACTTATACAATAAAACACTACCTTCAAATCACAGCTTAATATTCTTCCTTAATATTACGGATCACTGTCATTTCCTGATTTGTAATATGTTTCTTCATGATCTTGCGTGCTTCTTCTTTCTTACCTGCTCTGATCGCATTCACAAGCTCTTTATGCTCATTCAACAATACAATATGGTAATCTGTATCCTTTACATATTCCAGACGATAACGGTAGAACTGTTCTCTTAAGTTTCCAATGATCTGAATCAGTCGTGGATTCCCTGTTGCATCGAAGATGATGTCATGGAATTCCATATCGCTGTCTGCGATGGCTGCATTATCTCCAGATTCGATTGCTGATTCGAATTCTACTAATGCCTGATCTAACTTCTCCTGTCCTTCTTCATCCATACGTTCCGCTGCAAGTTCTGCTGCTAATTCTTCTAATGAACAACGTACTTCTAAGACATCTCTTAAATCTTTTTCTGTGATCCTTGCAACTTCTGCTCCCTTTCTTGGGATCATAACTACAAGTCCTTCCAGTTCCAGTTTACGGATTGCCTCACGGACAGGTGTTCTGCTGACTCCTAATCGATTCGCAAGTGCGATCTCCATCAGACGTTCTCCTGGTGCAAATTCTCCTGTGATGATCGCCTGTCTTAATGTATTAAATACCACATCTCTCAGTGGCAGATATTCATTCATGTTCACCTTTAATTTATCGCTCATAGTTTCTTCTCCTCCTGCTTTCTCCAATGTATCTTCCATACTGCTTTCTTATTTGTGAAAATACATTATTGTATCGGTCTTACTACGTATGCCTGTTTGATGTCCTCAATACTTCGTAATGATTCCATTGCATTGTCTGCTGTTTTCTTATCCTCAAAGACCGCGAAGATCGTTGGTCCGCTTCCACTCATTAAAGCTCCCTTTGCTCCTTGATCCATCAGATGTTTCTTAACTTTCTCAATGATCGGATATTCCTTGATCGTGACTGTCTCCAGTACATTCTCCAGACGATCACAGATTCCTGTAAGATCTTTCTCTTTCAAGCACTCCAGCATTCCATCGATATCTGGATGCTTCGAAAGTGCTGGAAGATCAAGGTTCTTATATACAAATGCTGTTGATACACTGATCCCTGGTTTTGCGATCAGAATATAGCAATCTGGCATCGCATCAACCCTTGAAAGTTTCTCTCCGATTCCTTCTGATAGTGCTGTACCACCCCAGATACAGTATGGAACATCTGCTCCAAGCGTTACTCCTATCTCACATAATTCATCGATCGATAATCCTAGATCAAACAGCTGATTCATTCCTTTTAATGCTGCTGCGCAATTAGAACTTCCGCCAGCCATACCTGCTGCTACCGGAATCCGTTTGCTGAGATTGATCTCAACTCCATCTTTAATATGATACTTATCCTTTATGAGTTTTACAGCCTTATAAACGAGATTACGTTCATCGGTTGGCAGAAACGAAAGATTACAGGTCATCTCAATCTTGTCATCTTTCCTTTTCTTCATTGTAAGCACATCATAAAGTCCAACCGTCTGCATGATCATACGCACTTCATGGTATCCATCTTCGCGTCTTCTTAAAACATCCAGACCAAGGTTGATTTTTCCATATGATTTTAGAACAATACTATGATCCATATGCACTCCTTTATCTTATGTGAAATAGTTTCTATCTCACACCTTGTATACAGAATATTATAGTATTGTTCTGAAAAAAATGCAATCCTTATTTACTAAAATATTTTTATTTCTTTTACGATCAAAAGCTTATCTCCTGGTTTGATATCTGAAATGTCCTCATTTTGTTCACGAATGCTCTCAACCGTTGTAAAATACGCCTTGGCAATAGACCATAGGGTGTCTCCTTCTTTGACGATATACCCAACGATCCCTGGGATCTCACGTATTTTGTCATAGTCTAGCGGTCCTTGCTTCATATCCGTCATAATCCGCTGTCTGACTCTGTGAAAAGCGATAAAATCAAATAAAACAGAAGCTCTGATCTCTATCTCTTCTCCTTCTGTTGGAATCGCTATCATCTGATCTACCCGCACATCCAGCTGATAGTCCTCATTTCCAGTCAGATTCTTCGTCTCAACAAAAAATGTAAACGGCTCCATATAAGAACTGCTCATCACTGGTGTCATATCTTCTGTGGACAGATACAAGACATCTGCCATCCACACACCTTCTACAGATAATCCTTGTGCTGTCATTTCCACATCGTCTACGGTTGCACTTCCTTTAACGGATAACACTTGCAACAGCTTTCCTGACTCTTGTTCCAGCCGAAAGCGTTTGTCTGCTTTCATCACCGCTTGGTTCTTTCCTACCAGTGTCTCAAAATCGAACATATGATATTCTGGAATTAGCGTTTCTTCCATACTATACCCGTCATCAATATACGAAATCTTATGATCTTCATAGATTTTAATATCACAGTCGATCGTAACATCTAAAGAAATAATTCTTTCTTCTCCATCCTCATCAGGTCTTATCTCTAACTGCTGTCCTCCGAGTGTCATCCCGATCCGTCCGATCATTCCTGGCGTACATTCATAACATTCCAACTGCGTATCTACCGGAATCTCCCATCTCGCATACTGTACCGGCATCTGGGCATCTTCTCCAAGATATAATACAAATATATGCATTGCACCCTGAATCTCGATCATGTGCTCTCCAATTTTTGCCTGCAGATTTTCCATATCTACCTGTGTCCATAAAATCTGATAAATGTTCGCCTTATTTGCAGGAAGTACCAATTCTTCTTTTAATCTCGCGATATCCTTTTTATTTACGATCAGATCTGTGATCTGTACATCTTTCTTTAACACGGATACATTTTCTTCATGAATTTCAATGATTCCTTTTTCTTTCATTTCTTCCGTGATCTGAAAGGAAAAAGTCAATAATACACGAATGCTTATTTTCCTTGAATTGATCAAAATCGTATTGATGTCATCGATCGTATATTTTACTTTTACATAATCCGATGGGAGCACTCCTTCTATATGTACATATTCCTCAAACGGAAGTGAATATTCCAGTGATTCAAGGTATGCTGACGTATCATTTGTACCATATAGACCCTGAAATACGAATTCCCCTTTGATCCTTACCCGATCAACCATCATTTCCGTTTCCTGTATCTTTACGATCCCTCTGGTCTGGATCATCTTTTCTACATCTGGTTTTGTATCTGCAACATTGCAGTCCTGATCGATCGTGATCTGCATCTGTTTCTTCGCTTTCGCCACGATCCCATAAAATTCTTTCTTATCAAAATCCATAAAAAAATTCCTCCCTGTCTGTATATACAAATATATTCAGACAAGAAGGATTCTATGCATCACCCGTTAGTTTTCTAATAGCATCATACGAACATCTCGTGTGATCACGTCCTGGTAGCTGAAACTTACAGTTTTATTCTGGTCATTGCCATCTGTATTCTCTAATTCTACCAAAAAGATATTAGGGTATGTCTGTGTGATCACTCCCTTAGCTGTCACAAATTTATGTCGTCCTCTGTTTGCACTAATCTTGATTTTGCTGCCAATCTGATTCTTGATGGACTGGCGTACTCTGTTAAGATCTAATTGTGTCATAAATTCACCTCTTCCATATACAGAATATTCTGGAAATTCTATATAATGATTTTAATATTATAACATTTTGCCCAGTTTTTGTCAAATTCATGCATACAATATCCAGTTTTATCACTATTATTACCAAACAAGAAAACTGTACGCCTGATCGGTGTACAGTTTTCTTGACATATTATATGGAGTTTTGTAAATTATATGGATTTTATTTTTATATGGAGTGTTTTAACTATTATAGACATCTTTGTCTAATTCATTTTCTTTATAGCTGACGATCACTGTCGTTGCCGCATCACCAATAACGTTCAATGTAATTACAGCCATACCCGGCAGATAACTGATCGCAAGTACTAATGCATATGCTACCATACAGAGATCAGAACTTAATCCTAATCCTGACATGATAACAAAGATCAATGTTGTTCCAGCTACCGGGATCGCAGGTGTTCCCATCGCTACACAAATAGACAGGAATGCTGCTGTGATCAGCTGGGTTGGTGTGATATTGATCCCAGCTGCTGTTGCGATAAATGTGATCGCAACCATATGCATGGCAGTTGTTCCGTTCATATTAATGGTCATTCCCATTGGAAGTACGAAACTACTGATCTCCTTGCTGCATCCAAGTTCTTCCATGCATGTTTTTCTGTTTAAAGGAAGTGTTGCTGCAGATGACTGAGTCGCTGCTGCGAACATTCCAACTTTAAAAATCTTCTTTGCAAACTTGAATGGATTTAAGCCAGTTAAGAGGAAGATACCGATTGGATAAATCGTTACAACCAATGCTAAACTGATAAAGATCGTTGCGATCATAAATGTTAACGTTGGTCTGATATATTCTGTTCCATAAGTTGCAAATGTTCTGGCTAACATACAGAAGATCGCAATCGGACTGACCTTGTTGATCAAAAAGTCCATATATACCTGTACGATATCATTGAGATTCTGTAATAAGCTCTTAATAGTTGCTGCTTTGTCTCCCAGAGCATTCATTGAAAGCCCTAAGATCACAGCTACTACAACAACTGCCAGAATGCTGTTGTTTGAACCAAGTACTTCCACAACATTCGATGGCACCGCATTGATCACTGTTGTCAATGGATTATATGCCTCTAGTGTTGCTACATTAGAAGTCGTTGTTTCTGGAAGATTCACAGAGAACCATCCCATGGATTTGATAAAGTATGCAAACAATCCAGCTAATGTTGCACCGCATACATAAAATCCTACGAATGTTCCAATTGTCTTTCCTGCGATCTTTCCAAGTCTCTTTGGATCTGCCATGCTGCATAATGCAAGGCTTAATGATGATAAAACAAGTGGTACGATTGCCAGCTGCAGACCTCTCATAAATAACTGCTGTATGATATAGAATAAGCCAAGAGAATAAAATCCCTTTTCCTGTGTGATGTCCTGAAAGAAGATCCGATTGATCAGTTTCCACGTACCTTCATTACCGCCTGCTGTTAGTGATTCACGCAGCCACAAGCAAACAACTCCTAATAGAATTCCTGTTGCCATCGCGATCATGATCTTCTTCATGATAGACATGCTTTCTTTCCGTTTTGCGTCCATTGTGCACCTCCGTTTTACCATGTGGTGCGATTGAAACGGTAGCATCACAGACTATCATATCTTCTTAATAAATCAACGTGATTCCTTTTTCTTTACAAAATTCAACCCATTGATCTGACGGTCTTTCATCGGTTACCAGATAGGTTACCTTATCCCAGTCTAAAAATTGTACAAATGCCGTTCTCTCAAATTTTGTATGATCTGCAAGAAGAGCTACTTCTAGTGCCTGTTTTACCATCTCTGTCTTGACATCTGCTTCTCGTTCGCTGGAGTCCATGATACCTTTGTCCATATCAAGTCCTTTACAGCTGAGCAGTGCAAGATCCACATGATACCTTCTAATATTTTCTTTTGCTAAGTTCCCTTGCAGAGAGAGGGAGTCCTCATTGAACACGCCGCCTGTTGAAAGAATATGAATCTCTGATCCTGTCATCTCACGGAAAATCTCTGTTGATGAACTCAGTACGGTAATATTACGGTTTGCCTTCAGTAAACGAATGGCTTCCATGACAGTCGTACTGGCATCTGCTGCTATCGTTCTCTTCTGATCTAATACTTCCTTAAAGAGTTGCGCGATCTTAGCTTTTTCCTTTTGATTGATCGATGTTCGCTTATAAAAATGGATATGTTCCTTCTGACTTGCACTGTTCAATACAGCACCACCAAATGTTCTCGTCAAAAAACCTTCCTTTTCCAGCTTTTCAAGATCTCTTCGGATCGTCTCTTCCGTTACCTTGTAGATCTTACTTAGTTCGGATACTGTGACTTTCTTTTCATTCTTAACTTGTTCTCTTATATGTTCTAAACGGTTCTTCACGGGACACCCCCCCCTTGTAAATTTTTTAATATAGTATATATTCTTATTTGTCACATACTTCTTAAATGTTCTGTGACTTTCTTTTATTCTATCATTGATTCTGTGGAATTCAAAGACTTTTTTCCATGTTTTCCAACATTTTCAATTTTTCTCTCACAAGGGATCTCTTTCTGATTTTTATTTATCGATTGCTTCTGCTGATTCTCTCATGAATGCTACATCTTCAGGATCTAATTCTAATTCTGCAGATTTTACATTTTCTCTGATTTCGTCTACTGTTGTAGATCCACTTAATAAGTTTAAGAAATCACCCTGTGCAAGAATCCATCCAAGTGCTAAGTTAGCAATTGTGCAGTCATATTTTTCACATAATGGTTTCCAAGATTCCATCATATTCATTGCATTCTGCATGTTTTCTGGCTGGAACCATTTCTTAGGAATCTGAGCTCCTACTGGTTTGTAGTCTCTTGGGAATGTTCCAGATAATAATCCCATTTCAAGTGGAGAATAGCACTGAATTGTGATGCCATTTTCACGAGCACATGGAATAATTTCATCTTCGATTCCACGATCTAAGATAGAATATTTGCACTGGATGATATCAAGATCACCATATTTGATGTATTCCTGGATATGGTTGATGTCTACGTTAGCAGCACCGATTGCTTTGATTTTTCCCTGTGCTTTTAAGTCATTTAAAACGTCCATTGTTTTCTGGATAGGAACGAAATATTCTGTTCCTGGTGTAGCTTGCCAATGTGTCATATATACATCAACATAGTCTGTTCCAAGACGTTCTAAGGAAGCTTCGATCTCTTTTTTCACAGATTCACTGTTTAAGTTCTTGTATAACTGAATTCCGTTAACTTTGTTGAACAGGTCACCTTTCATTTCCTGATCCCATGTTACACCACATTTTGTGATGATCTTAACATCTTCACGGTTCATTCCTTCTAAGGCCTTACCAAGGATCTTTTCACTGTTACCAAAGTTGTATCCTGGAGCTGTATCGATTAAGTTAACACCAGCTTTTGGAGCTTCTCTGATCGTATCTACTACTGTCTGAAGATCGTGGTCTCCACCCCAGGCAGATCCACCACCGATTGACCATGTTCCAAGACCGATTCTTGAAACGTCCATTCCTGTTTTTCCTAATTTCATTGTTTTCATTTTAAATTTTCCTTTCAGATCTAACAACCAATTAACCAAATTCTATTTGTAGTCTTCTTTATACTTCTTGAGCATATCTTCTACCATCTGACGATTCTGTACTCCTGATGTTGCTCCTGGATGCTGTACTGCGATCGCCGCTGTACAGTTTGCATATTCACCACATTCTTTGATATCTTTTCCCTGAAGCAGGGCTGCGATGAATCCAGATGCGAAGTTATCTCCTGCACCGATCGTATCAACTGCTGTAATTCCTTTACATGCTGGCACGATCATAACACCATCTTTGTTGCGGATGTAGCATCCACGAGTACCGATCTTCATAACTACGTTTTTGATTCCGTAAGAGAACAGTTTATCTGCCACCTTTGCTTCATCTTTTTCACCTGTCATCAGACAAGCTTCATCGTAGTTAGGGAAGAAGTAATCTACATACTGTAATGCACCAGCGATATCATCTAATGTCTCTCCTAATCGAGGCATGATCATATCAGCTGTAATTGTCATTCCTTGTTCTTTTGCGAATGAGAAGATCTTTTCCAATGTTTTTCCATCCAGTAAAGGACAGTTAAAAATACTTGCTAAAGATAAGATTTTTGCTTCTTTGATCTTGTCGAAGTTTACATGCTCGATATTCTCTTTCCAAAGACTTCCGTTACGGTTTGTGATAAATGTTCTTTCTCCATCCTCTGTTACAAGTCCGATATTAATGGATGTATTTAAGTTTGGATCAATTGTCACACCTTCTGTATCGATATTGTCTTCATCGCAAGAACGTAAAATGAATGCTCCTGCTGCATCATCACCGATCGCTGCCATCAACCCTGTCTTGAATCCAAGACGGCTGATGATCGTTGACTCATTCATAGCGTCTCCACCGACAGCCATCGCGATGTTATCAACCGGATATGATTCTATATCAAAAACTTCTCTTGATACTGGGCGCAACGGGATATCTACTACCGCTGCTCCCAGACACAATACGTCTAACTTTTTCTCCACTTTATTCATCAGCCCTTCCGTCATCACCAAATAATTTGATCTTGTACATAGCACGTTCTTTTACTGCCTGGCGAACTGCACGTTCTACAGCTAAGAAAGGTTCGTCTTTATGTTCGTTGATAGCTTCCATAGCAGCCTGGCAAAGTTCTGTATGAATGTTGATCTTAGCGATTCCACACTGGATTGCTTTTTTGATATCTTCATCACCGATACCAGAAGCTCCATGAAGTACAAGTGGTACACTAACTTCTTTGTTAACTGCTTCGATAATATCAAATCTGATCTTTGGTTCAGCAGAGTAAACACCATGTACGTTTCCTACTGCTACTGCTAAAGAATCACATCCTGTTCTTTCTACGAAATCTTTTGCCTGAGAAGGATCTGTGTATGCATATTCAGCTAATGCTTCTTCATATACTGTTTCATTTCCTACATGTCCTAATTCAGCTTCTACTGGAATGTTGTATGCATGGAAGTAATCTACACATCTCTTGATCTCTGCAACGTTTTCTTCATATGGTAATGCAGATGCATCACGCATTACAGAGTTCATGCAGTGATCTACTGCGTTCTTTAAGATTGTCCAGTTGCGACCATGATCCCAATGTAAGATCACTGGTACTGTAGCTTTTTTAGCCATGGATTCCATCATATAACAGAAATCTTCAAAAGAAGTATTTCCTGTAAATCCTGTTCCGAAAGAGATGATGATTGGTGCACGAAGTTCTTCTGCTGCATCAATAACTCCCATTAACATTTCTGCGTTCCATACGTTAAAGTGAGGGATTGCATAATGTCCTTCACTAGCTTTCTGTTCCCAAAATCTGATATCTGCGATCATTTTAATTTCTCCTTTTCTTGTTCTAAATGTTGTTGTTTATTCAGCGACTTTGATAACACCTTTTACCATGTCAGTTTTCTTTTCTGGATCGATTGCATCCATGAATGCCTGCTGTACATCTTTGTAATCATATACATGTGTTACCATATCTTTTACATTAAACTTACCGCTTCTGATTGCTTCAATTGTCTGAGGATAATTGTTGCAGTAACGGAATGATGTCTGGATCGTTACTTCACGGTTGATCTTTAAGAAGTCGATTGGAACTGGTTTAGACTGTGTTCCTACCATCATGATCTTTCCACCACGAGCTACGATCTGTACTGCCTGATTTGCTGTAAATGTAGATCCTGCACATTCAAATACAAGTTCCACACCATGATCTCCGAATAATTCTTCTGAACGAAGAAGAGCAACTGTGTCTTCTTTTGCACCATTGATCGTTCTGGATGCTCCAAGTTCTTTTGCAAGGTCAAGTCGTTTGTCCATAACATCTACAACTGTGATGTCTGTTGCTCCAAGACTCTTACAAGCTTGAAGTACCATAAGTCCGATCGTTCCTGCTCCAAGGATTACAATGCTTTTTCCTAATCTTGCTTCTCCAAGGATTGCTGCATGCATACCAACTGCTGCTGGCTCTACTAATGCTGCTTCCATTGTTGTCATTCCTTCTGGTACATGGTATGTCCATTCTTCTGGATGTGTCATGTACTCACAAAGAGCACCTTTGTAGTTAGGCTGTGTTGCCATGAAATCTACGTCTGGACAAATGTTGTAACGTCCTGTACGGCAATATTCACAAGAATCATCTGGTACACCAGGTTCGATCAGTACTTTATCTCCTGGTTTGAATTTTGTTACTTTTGCTCCAACTTTTACAACTTCACCAGCTACTTCATGTCCAAGACCGATTTTCTGGTTAGGATCTTTAGGTGGGATGAATGGTCCAAACTCGAATCCATGAATATCAGATCCACACATTCCAACATATTCAACTTTCATTAAGATTTCATGATCTTTTGGTTCTGGAACTGCACATTCCTGAATCTCAAATTGTTTTGGTGTTACTAAGATTGCTTCTGAATTTTTCATAGCAAATGCTCCTTTTTTGTTTCGGTGCCCGGCCAACAAAGGACGGACACCAATTACTGATTGTTATATTTTATGTTAAGTTATTTTTAGGATTCCCTAATTTGATTACTCAATATTACCGATATCTTCGACAGATTCACCTCTTGTCTCAACACCGAATACGATGATTGATACAGCGATGATCACTGCTACTGCAGAGATCAGTACGAATACACCGTTAGATCCCATAGATCCTGCTGCTACAGATGTAACTAAGAATGGGAAGAAGATATTACTTACACGCCCCATTGCATTACAGAATCCAGATCCTGATAATTTTGCAGATGTTGGCCACATTTCTGGTACATATACTGCTGATGCGTAACATACATACATATAGATAAATGTATTTAATACGAATGTTGAAGCGATCAGTGCTGTCATTGTTGTCTGTTTAGATGTAATGACACCCATAACAGCCATGGCGATCAGTAAGATAACACCTGTTGCTTTTCTTGGTACTTTATCCATGTATAAAGATGCAAGGAAGATTCCAAATGGTGCACCGAACAGACCGAACATTGTCATGAACTGAGACTGTGATGTATCATATCCTAATGAACTTAATAATGAAGGCATCCAGTTCATCAGTGTGTACTGAATTGTGTTCATACCGATCAGTACTAAAGAACCACAAATTGTTCTCTTTAATAATTTACCTTTAAATAATGCAGAGTATGGTAAGTTTTTAACTGCTTTTGCTTCAACTGCTTCAACTGGTGGTAATGGTTTACCTGTAGATGCTTCAATTTCTTTTTCGATTGATGTCATGATAGCATCTGCTTCTTCAACTCTACCCTGAGATTCTAACCAACGTGGAGATTCTGGGTATTTGTTATAAATAATGATACTTGCAATGATAGATAATACAGAAGGGATGATGTACTGGATTCTCCAGTTCATGTTCATGCTGACTCCTGTAGAAACGATCACTAATGCGATACCATTACAGATTGGATGAGCAAAGTTACCGATGAATGAGTTTCTGGAAGACCATACACCACGGTTCTTACCTGGTACATACTCAGTAAATGCTGCGAATAATACGACTAATAATGCTCCTAATCCAAATCCCTGGATCAAACGGAATACATATAATACTGTTACGTTAGGTGCTGCTGCTCCACCGATCATAGCGATGATGTGGATCACTTCATATAATAAGATAGATTTTTTACGACCGATCTTATCACCGATCGGACCACCAACTAATGCTCCGAATAACTGACCTGCTGTGTAAGTTGTTCCCCACATAGCCAGTAATGTTGATCCTGGCTCTAACCAGTGTAACTCATTTAAAAGTACGTTCTGTACTGCTCCACCGATACCATTTGACCAGCATACTAATAATGCGAATGCGGATACTAACCACATTTTGATATGCCAACCAGAGTTTGGCAGACGGTCGAGTCTTGCTCCGATATTTGCGTTTTTGTTTGACATTTGTTTTTTCCTCTCTTTGTTTAGTTAAGCTCGCTTTCAAGCTCATTTTCCATGATAGCCCATGCTTCTTCGAAGTCATCCGCCTTATTCCACAGTGCTGGAGGTCCTAAGACTACCATATCTGCTCCTGCTTCGTATAATGGACGATAGACATCTCTGTTCATGGATCCATCGGCTTCAATTAAGAAATCAAGTCCCTTTTCTTCACGTATCTTAACCAGTTTACGTATCTTGTCATATGTTTGTTCAATGACCTTCTGTCCAGAAATACCTGCGTCTACGATCATGATCGTTACCTTGTCAAGTAATGGTAAATAATACTCAATCGTCTCTAAAGGTACGGATGGATTTAATGCGATTCCTGCTTTACATCCAAGTTCTTTGATCTTGTTGATCGTTACGAAAGCATCTCCTTCGATGCAGTCTGTGTGGGGCGTAATATAGGCTGCCCCTGCCTTTGCAAACGTTTCAAGGTACTGTTGTGGATGCTTGATCATTAAATGTGCATCCATTGGTGTACTAACTTTGTCCTTTAATGCTGCTAGAAATTCTGGTCCGATTCCAAAGCTTGGTACATATACACCATCTTTGATATCCATATGTAAGAAGTCTGATTTTTCATCGATGATACGGACCTGACGTTCCATATCAAAGAGATCACAGCAACCCATAGATGGTGCAATCATTAATTTTCGTTCCATACTCTGCTCCTTTATAGACTGCTTAATTGTCTTTAAATCTGATAATGATTAATCTTCAAAATCATAGTGGAAGATTACTTTGATAGCTTCTTTTGCTGCCATAGCATCGAAACCTTTTTCATATTCAGATAATCCTAATCTATGTGTGATCAGTGGCTGAACTTTAATCTGTCCAGATTCAAGTAATCTGATCGCATTTCTCCAAGATGTAGAATCATAAGCCATATGACCGATCAGACTCTTATTCCAAGATGTGATATCGTTGATAGAGAATTCTAATGGTTTGAATCCCATACCTACACGAACGATCTCAGCGTTTGGTCTTGTCATTTCGATTGCCTGTTTTAATGCGATGTTAGCTCCAGAACACTCGATCACTAATCCTAAGTTGTCTCTTCCGCAGATTTCTGTACAACGTTTTACAACATCTTCTTTAGATCCATTAACTACGTGTGTAGCTCCAACTTCTAAAGCAACTGGGAAACGAGTATCAACGTCTTCATCAAGGCCTACCATAACGATGTTTACAGCTCCCATTAATCTTGCGATCTGTACTGAGAATAATCCAAGTGGTCCAGTACCGAATACTACAACGTCCTGTCCTGGGATCAGGTGAGACTGCTGAGCTACTGCTTTGTATGCGTTACAGATAGGATCAAGTACTGCTGCTTCTTCATATTTAACACCTTCTGGAATCTCCCAGATCGCATGTTTGTGGATTCTTAAGATTTCTCCAGGAATCTTGCAGTATTTTGAGAATCCTCCACCCCATGTGTTATTATCTAATCCAAGGTTAACTTTTTCTTCACAGCAAAGGAAATCTCCCATTTCGCAAGCTGGGCAGACACCACATACGTGAGCACTGTTATCAGAAACAACTCTCTGTCCTACTTTCCAATCTGTTACTTTTTCTCCAACCTGAACGATCTCTCCTGCAAACTCATGTCCACGGATTGAGTTGAATTCATCAGATCCATTATCAACTCTCCAGTGTTTCATATCAGCTCCACAAATTGCTGCTGCTTTGATCTCTAAGATGATGTCTTCTGGTCCACATGTTGGTTCTGGAACGTCTCTCATTGTATAACCACCAAATGCCTGTCCATATCTTACAATCGCCTTCATATTTTTACCTCCAAAATGTTGATTACATAATTCCTTAAATAACCTTTTATCTTTTAATTACTCTATCAAAAAGCGCTTTCTTTATTTGATGTCTTTATTTTAATACACTGTTATGTTTTAGTCAATCATTTTTTGTTGATTTCAAACATTTTAGTTCTATTTCACAGATTTTGAGCTTTGTTTCCAAAGAAAGTATCTGTTTTTTGTGCAGTTTTACTAATGTTTGAATATTGTATATAGAATTTTAAGTTTTATATCGTAAGATTCCATCTATGAATTTTATATTATCGATAGTTTTTATTTATTCTTTGTGAATTTTCTGTCAGAAATCGCTCGTTTTCTATTTGTTTTTCTGCGATTTTCTTTTTATTCCTTTCTTTTTTCTGTAAAATGTAGATTTTTTTATGTTGTTCCAAATTTAGTTCATTCTGGATTGGAATCTTTTCGTTAATTAATAAATTAACATAATTGTCAGATAATTAGCGAAATTGTTCCTTGATTTCACATAATTTGTCTGTTATGATTGTCTCATCACTTAATAATGGAAGGTAAAACTTATGGGATTTTTAAAAGGTAAAACAGCCATCATCACTGGTGGCGGAAGATCTGTATTAAAAGATGGAAGCTGTGGGTCTATTGGTTATGGAATTGCAACTGCATACGCAAAGGAAGGTGCAAACCTCGTTATTACAGGAAGAAATAAACAGAAACTTGCCGATGCCAAAGAGGAACTCGAGAGATTATACAATATCAAAGTTCTACCAGTCCAAGCCGATGTAAGTGCCGGTGCTGACAACGAGACAGTCGTGCAGCATGTCATTGATGAAACAATCGCCAAATTCGGACGGATCGATGTTCTGATCAATAATGCACAGGCATCTGCTTCTGGAGTTACTTTAGCTGATCATACGACTGAACAATTTGATCTCGCACTTTATTCCGGTCTTTATGCCGCATTTTACTATATGAAAGCATGTTACCCTCATTTGAAAGAGACAAAAGGCTCTGTCATTAACTTTGCATCCGGTGCCGGATTATTTGGAAACTATGGTCAATGTGCTTATGCTGCAGCAAAAGAAGGAATCCGTGGTCTTACCAGAGTTGCCGCAAATGAATGGGGTCCTGACGGCATCAATGCTAATATCATTTGTCCACTCGCATGGACAGCACAGCTTGAAAATTTCCAGCAGGCTTATCCTGAAGCCTTTGAAGCTAATGTTAAAATGCCTCCTGCAGGACATTATGGAGATGTTGAGAAAGAAATCGGAAGAGTATGCGTTCAGTTAGCTTCGCCTGATTTCAAATATATGAACGGAGAAACACTTACCTTAGAAGGTGGAATGGGATTAAGGCCGTAACAAGACCTGCTGAGGATAGAATGTATTTTTTACCTTTGGCATCCTTTTATATCAGCTATATGGAAAAATGCGGAGACATTTGTTTGATCGATCGTCTCCGCATTTTTATGCTTTTCGCTATTTTATTTTGTTCACTGACTCTGACAGATTATTCTTCATCGTCATCATCTTCCACCCACTGGGCATATCCAGTATTATATGTCGATGTATTTTCTTCTTCTGTCTTGATCTCAGAATCTGTTTTTACCTCTGCTTCTGAAATTTCTGCATCATTTTCAGCTGTCTCTGATACATTTTTATCAGACTCTTCTACTGGATTCTTGTATTTATTGAAGATTTCCATGAATTCTTTTCCTGTGATCGTCTCACGCTGGATCAAAAACTCTGCTGCTTCGTCAAGAATGTCCATATTTTCACGAATGTATGTGACTGCTTTGGCGTAAGCTTCTTTTAACATCTTCATGACAACTTCATCGACTTTCGCTGCTGTTGTCTCTGCACAGTTCATAACTGCACGTCCATCTAAGTATCGGTTTGTAATGGACTCTAAACCGATCAATCCAAATTCATCGGACATACCATACTGTGTTACCATCGCTCTTGCGATCGCTGTGGCACGCTCAATATCATTGGATGCTCCTGTTGTGACAGAGTTAAACTTCACTTCTTCTGCCGCACGTCCACCGAAGAATGAGACAAGGTCTGCTAACATCTCATCCTTCTTATTTAAGTATTTTTCTTCTTCTGGACGCTGCATTGTATATCCAAGTGCCCCCATGGTACGAGGTACGATGGTGATCTTCTGTACTGGTTCTGATTCTTTTTGCAATGCCATAACCAGTGCATGTCCGACTTCATGGTATGCAACAATGTGTTTCTCTTCATCGCCAAGAATTCTGTCCTTCTTCTCTTTACCAGCAATGACAACTTCCACTGCTTCAAATAAGTCTTTCTGTGAAACAGCCTTTCTTCCTGCCTTGACAGCTCCAAGTGCTGCTTCGTTGATCATATTGGCAAGATCAGATCCAACAGCTCCACTGGTTGCCAGTGCGATTTCTTCAAAATCAACGGTCTCATCCATCTTCACATCTTTGGCATGTACTTTTAATGTCTCAATTCTTCCCTTTAAATCTGGGCGTTCTACAATAACACGACGGTCAAAACGTCCTGGACGAAGAAGGGCTTTGTCTAAGACTTCTGGACGGTTTGTTGCTGCAAGAATAATGATACCTTTGGATGTATCAAATCCATCCATCTCTGCAAGTAAAGCATTCAATGTCTGTTCACGTTCATCATTTCCTCCACCATGCATTCCATTATCACGACTCTTACCAATAGCGTCGATCTCATCAATAAAAATAATACATGGTGCCATCTGCTGTGCCTGTTTAAACAAGTCACGAACTCTGGATGCTCCGACTCCGACAAACATCTCTACAAAGTCAGAGCCAGAAAGTGAAAAGAATGGAACTCCTGCTTCTCCTGCTACTGCTTTGGCAAGCAATGTCTTACCAGTACCCGGAGGTCCTACAAGCAATGCACCTTTTGGCAGCTTCGCACCAATCTCTGTGTATCGTTCTGGGTGATGAAGAAAATCTACCATCTCTGTCAGTGTTTCCTTCGCTTCTCCCTGTCCCGCAACATCTGCAAATGTCACTCCTGTCTTCTTCTCAACATATACCTTCGCATTGGACTTTCCAACCCCCATCATTCCGCTGCTTCTTCGCATCATCATGACAAGGAATCCAAAGATCACGATCGTAGGGATCAAGCTGATCAATATTGATAAGAAAGTATCCATCGGATCTTCTGGTTCCTGTTCAAATGCGATCTTACTCTTAATCAGACGATTCACCATTTCATAATCTCCGCTGATCCTCTGTACCGTATATGTTGTCTTGTAAAAAGGATTTCCCTCGTTCTTTGGTGTCACTTTCAACTGGCTGTCTGTGACCTTTACACTTTTTACCTGATCTTTATCAAGCATTGTGACAAATTTATTGTACGAAATCGTTTTCTCCGTTCCGTTTCTCCATTTTGTTAAAATCGAATTAAAAAAGAAAGTACCAAGAATTGAAACGATCAAGAAGATTGCAAGAATCTTCGCGTTTTTCTTCTTGTTATCTTTATCATTTTTATCATTCTTATTATTCTGTTGATTATTCAAATGTCAGCTCCTCCTTTGATTCATAAGCACCATTATATGTTTTCTGATTTTATAAATCAATAAAACTATTCTAAACTTTTTATAATTTTAGTGAAAAATCACATCTTTTTCGTAAAACTGGCTTTTTAGTACGATATATGGATAAGATTTTCCATGTTTCTGGTGCTCTTTTGTAACCCCTGTCAGTATCGTATCAATATAAATATGTGTCCGGTCTGCACTAAATTCTCTAACCTTAATCTTATAGCCGCTCCCCGGCTGTCTTCCATATCCGATCACATAATAAGTAAAACCACCTGTCGTATATGTAAAATGAAATGCTTCCCTCTTTTGTTCATCGATCAGTTTGCCTAATTGTACCGGGATCACACTTCTTCTACAGACAACATATACAACCTTCTGTTTTTGCCCTCGTTCATCCTTTTTGATACATCCTGTCAAAATCACACATAAAATGATACCAAAAATAAATATCCAGATTCTTTGTTTCATGGATCTCTATCCTTTTTATCATTTTATGCAAATAGATTTAAGATAATACTTCCCGGATCATTATCGGTTTCGTTGGTTTTTCTTCTATTATATGGTAGTTTTCTTTAAAATGAAGAACTGCCTGTTTTACTTTTTCTTCATCATTTCCATAAATCGTTGCAAGCACATCGCCTTTCTTCACAGGATCCGCAACCTTCTTTGAGAAAACAAGTCCAACCGTTGGATCGATCACACTTTCCTTCGTTTCTCTTCCTCCACCAAGGATCAAAGAGCAGATTCCCATTTCCTGCGCATCAATACTTCCGACAAATCCATCTTGTTCTGATCGTATTTCTTCTATAATATTTGCCTGTTCAAATAACTCTGGATGATCGATGTATTTCGTATCACCACCTTGTGCAGCAACAAATTGTTTGAATTTATCCAATGCTTTCCCACTTTGAATAGATTCCCGGACTCTCATAAGTCCTTCATCAAAATCCTTCGCCGCACCGCCAAGGATCAGCATATGCGAAGCCAATGTCTCAATAAGCTCCACAAAATCATCTGGTCCATTGCCTTTTAATGTATCGATCGCTTCTTTGACTTCCAGAATATTTCCAACTGCCATTCCAAGAGGTTCATCCATATTCGTGATCACAGCCGTCATCTTCCTTCCGGCACTCTTTCCAATCTCTACCATCTCTTTGGCAAGTTGTATCGCATCCGACTCTCCTTTCATAAATGCACCGCTTCCGGTCTTTACATCCAACAAGATCGCATCTGCTCCTGCTGCCAGCTTCTTACTCATAATACTGCTTGCGATCAAAGAAATCTGATCCACCGTTGCGGTCACATCCCGCAATGCATACAACAATTTATCTGCTGGTGCAAGATCCTTCGTCTGCCCCATGATTGAAATACCAATTGAATTCACTTGTTCTTCAAACGCATCATCTTCAAGCTGTGTTGAAAAACCTGGAATACTCTCCAGTTTATCGATCGTACCCCCAGTATGACCAAGTCCACGCCCAGACATCTTAGCAACCGGGATTCCAAGCGAAGCAACAATCGGTATCAACGCCAAAGAAGTCTTATCTCCAACCCCTCCCGTACTATGCTTATCAACCTTGATCCCCTGAATCTGAGACAGATCAAGCATCTCACCACTTCGCGCCATTGCCATCGTAAGCTCATAAGTTTCTTCTTTATCAAGCCCTTGAAAACAGATCGCCATCAACAAAGCTGACATCTGATAATCCGGTATCCTGCCATCTGTGTATTCACGGATCATCCATTGAATCTCATCTTTCGTCAAAGGTTTCCCTTGTCTCTTTTTTAGTATCAGATCATACATTCTCATAGATTCGGCCTCCTTTGCTTTTTGTTGTATATAGTATAACACAAAATTGTGATTTGTAGTTTGAAGACGGAAATTATTGGTGGAATATTATAAAAAGAAATCATGTGTCTGCAACCCACTCGCGTTCGGACTCCCACGTAGCTGTACTAAGCTCCTGAATGGTCTAACGACCATCCACTCGCTAAGTGCAGACGTGTCCGTACGGTTGCCGACACATGATCTCTTTTTATAATATTCAAATAATTTACGTGATTCAAACCACTATACAGTGTGTATGTTAAACGGTATTGACTGATAAGTTTTGGATTCGTTGACAGAAGATGAAAGAGCTTAAACAGCACCGATTTAGCGAAATATTTTGGAATATAATAAACATCTGTCTACCACTACAAAAATTGAAAACCAATATCGTTTAACATACACACCCTTCCGTTTGAAAATTCTTAATTTTATACGAGAATGTCTTCAGGTATTCATAAAAACATAAAAAAAGATAGAGGTACGAAATGATAGGATTCCATAGGATTTTTTGCAAAATCGCAGCCAACACGGGCACTGTTTGAACGCAGTGAGTTGTGCAGGAGTGTTGGCGGATCGGCGTTTTGCAAAAAATCCGTCAATGGAATTCGTTTTTCGTACCTCTATCTTTTTTTATGTTTTTATGAATACTAGATACATTTCCGTTATACAAATTAATTTTTCTTCTTCCGATTCTTAAGCAGCCCAATAACTACCACAATTGCTGCCATATCAATCACAAACATAATCCATTTTCGTGTTTTAAACGTCGTTTTTTCTTCTATATCATCTACCAGACTTGTTTTATGATCCATTTGTTTTAGCTTCTCTGAATTTCTAATCTCTTCAATCGTTAAATATTTCTTCATATTCCACCTCGCATCATAAATCTTTTTGCTTTGGTAATAAACTTTGCTTCCATCTGTGTTACAGGAGAATTTTTTCATCATTCCATCCGTGTTAACGAAGTATTTTAACATAATACTTTGGACATCCGGATTTTTATTATATGCTTTTACGGCTAGTGTCTGATAATCATCACTGTCTGTTTCATATAACCCGTTGGAAATGGTCCATTTCCCTTTTGTCTTCTTTAATGATGCAATCACATGATCTCCTTCTTCAACCGTTGTTTTCTCATGATAGGATGACGTATATTTTATATTTTCATTCTTCATGATGACATATCGATGATCTTCCGTTCTTTTTGCAATTGCTTCTGATGTTGATTCTGTGTTGATATAATCCTTTGCACTTAAAACAAAATAGTTATCTGAAACATAAGTTACAGATCCCACAAACAAAACATCTTGATTTTTATTGTTCATGATCCTGTTGATCTCTGTATCTGCGGATACGAACTTTATATTTCCTAGCATCATGAAGAGGCAGATAAAATAAACTGTTATACGTCTCATCCTGCAATGCACCTCCTTATGTTGTTATTATACATCGAGCGGTGTTGCGAAATATAACGGAAAATGTGAAATATACTTATGATTTTCTTAAATTCTGATTTGTAATAGTGTTTCATGTATGAGATAGAAATAAGATAAGAACATTACCTTCTGTTTAAAAATCCCCTATTTTACAATCAATACTGTTCTCCATACACATCCACTTAAATTTTTCAATCTTGTAATTATCCACACTTTAGACTTCTGGTATATGATAAAAAATAAATAAACGATCGGAAGAGCAGCATTAGAATTTTGCCACGTTTTTTGCGGATTCGCAGCCGGCTTGGTGTGCTGTCTGAGCCTCAAAGAGTTCTGATTTAAACACCCTTGAAGGCGAGTTGCACAAGGAAAGCCGGCGGATCAGCGATCTGCAAAAAACGTGAGCAAAATTCTCTAGCTGCGCTTCCAATCGTTTATTTATTTTTTATCATATACTCGAAATCTACAGTTGGCCAACTTACAAATTAAAATTTTATACTTCTACCATATTCATCTGTTTCTTTCATACACTGAATAAAGCTTTCCTTCGTAACCCCAGCATTCTCAGGTTTGAAGTCCCATTCTGTAGTGGTCATTGCTTTCTCTGCCATTGCATCAAAATCATCTTCTGTGATCTCAATGTCTTCAAAGCATACTGGCAGTCCCATACTTAGGTTGAATTTTGCGATTCGTTCTCTTTCTTCGTATTCTTTTCCGAATGTTAACAGGCATAGCACACCTAATGATACGATTTCTCCATGTAAATGTTTTTCTCCGCCTTTTGTAACGGTTGATCCGTAATATACACAGTGTGCAAGGCTTGAGTTATAGTAATATTTTGGTGCTGCACTTACCATATTAGATACTAATCCTGTACTGATGATGATGTCTAACGCTACCTGTTCTAATTCATAAGATACTTTATTCGCTCTTAAGTCGTCCAACGCTTTCTTTCCATATTCAACAAGTGGTGTAGTACAGATCTTGCTTAACTGTACTCCCATCATTGGTGTATGGGATAATTCGTCTTCTTTGGATGCAAATACTGCTTCACATTCTTTGCTTAATGCATCTCCGATTCCTGCCCATAATAATTCTTCTGGTGAATCAGCGATGATGGATGATTCGATGAATGTATGGTTTGCATTCTTTGGATAGTAATATTCTCTGAATGATCCATCTGGGTTATAAATTACAGAGATTGCTGTGACAGATGCGCAGTTTGATGCTACGGTTGGGAAGCAGAATAATGGTTTATCCATTTCATTTGCCACGTATTTACATGTATCACAGGCACGTCCTCCACCGACTGCGAAGATCATGTCTGCTTTCTTGACAACATCCATGTCGATCAATGCGTTACCATTTTCATAGGTGGAATCACCACCGTACCAGATAAAATCAAGGATTTCTACATCGGAATCTTTGATTCCTTCTAAGATCTTATCTTTTGCTTTAGACATCGCGATCTTTCCACCGATCACAACAGCTGTTTTTCCATAAAATCTTGTTGTATGCGGAATCTCTTTATAACATCCCTCTCCGATCGTATAACTTGGTAAATTCACACTATAATAACTCATCTTGTTCGTTGCCTTCTTTCTCTTTATTCTTTTGACTCTTTATATTGGCTACATTATAGTCCTCAATTCTCAAAAAATCAAAGAATCTTGTGTTCTTTTTCTTATTCATGAATTTTATTCCACATTGATAAATTTTACTTGATTTCCATGCAACTTTATGACATTCACAAGATCAGCAAGTTTCATCCAGATCGTTGCTGTATTATCATTTGGATGGACTGCAATGTATTCATATTCTTTCAGATCTTCGTCAAAGAATACCGGAATCACACATTCCTGATCGTTCAAAACGCCTAACGGCGAAACAGATCCGGGTTCAATATTTAAATATTTCATTAGACGCTCGGCTGAGGCAAAACTTAGTCTGGAACTTCCAATCTCATCTCTTACTTTCTTAAGGTCCGCCTGCTTGTCTTCCCGAATGATCACAAGAAAATGATGCTTTCCGCTGCCATCTCGTAAAAATAAATTCTTAGCCCCTATTCCATTCTCATGATTCCACAGGTCAGAGTCTTCGATTTCATCGACTGTGTATACCGCTTGATGTTCAAACATTTCATATTCGATGTTCTGCTCATTTAAAGTATCTAACACGATTTTTCTATTTTCATTCATTTTATTCATTATCTTATCTGCTGCTGTCCGCTTGCTGCATAAATCTCGTACCATTCATAATGCTCTAATTTAACATCCATTGCTTTCACTGCAGATTCAATCCTCTCAACCTTTCTGCTTCCAATGATCGGCATTGCCTGTACTGGATGATACATGATCCATGCATACACGATCGTATCTGGTTCACAGTTATGTCTCTCAGCGATTTCTTTGATCTTATCCATTGCTTTCTTACATTGTAGATCATCTTCTTGAAATAATCTTCCTCCTGCAAGTGGTGACCATATCATTGGATGAATTTTATTAACTGTCAAATAATCCATCATTCCAGAATTGAAATGTTCAAAACATACTGGGTTCCATTCAATCTGGTTCGTTACAAGTGCTCCGTCAACCGCTTTATTCATTGCATCAAATTTAAATGGATCAAAATTTGACACTCCGATTTCTTTGATCAGTCCTTCTTTCTTCAGATCCAGCATTGCTCTGCCTGCCTCCCATGGATCTAAAAGAGGGTCTTCTCTGTGAATTAAATATAGGTCAAGATAATCTGTATGTAATCTCTGAAGACTTTCTTTACAGGATCGTACGATTCTATCATAAGTTGTATTATAATACCCAAATGATTCTCCATTAATTTCTTGTTTGTAAATTCCTGTTTTTGAAATCAGCTCTACTTTTCCCCTTAATGCCGGGTCTTTGGCAAATGCTTCCCCTATCTGAGATTCACATAAAGTATCTGCATAAATCTCTGCTGTATCAAAAGATGTTACACCTAAGTCTATGCTTGATTTCATGTTATCAATAAGTTCGTCTGTTGATAATTCCCAAGTATCCAGTCTCCAAAAACCTCGGATGATCTGAGATAAGGAAAGGTTATCTGTTAATTTAATCTTTGTCATATTAATCTCCTTTCTGTTTTTCTTTCATCATAACATATTTTCTTTTAACAACGCATATTTTTTTACCTGCAGGAGCTTGTGATTTCTTAAGGTTCCAGGGACCTTAAGCGGTACTGGTTAATAATTTTTGTGTTTATTAACAGAAGGTAAAAGGGGTTCTACTGCACCGATTTGTCAAAATATTTGAAATATAAACTTAAGAATGTCAAATTAATATTGTATGCTTTATAAAATTTAATAAATAGAATATTTTAATTGAATAAGTATATATGATTTGATAAAATAAAAAACAGGTGTTACTTCACTTTGACGTGAATGGCGGTCACTTCCTACGTGGGAGTTATAGCCCCGATTACATAGATCATCTCTTGAAAAAGAGAAATTCGACGGAAAGGGGACTTGAATTATGCTAACGATTGAAAGCTTAATTGCTGTACTATCATTGTGTATCGCATGTTATAGTCTTGGCTACAATCGCGGAAAGCATGATGCCAAGACAGAAAAATGATCGCCCTAAACCTGTCAATTTAAGCGATCATTTTTTGATTCATTAAATATCAGGTGACCGTCATATCGGTAGCACCTTTTTCTATTATTAGAATATCATTTCATTTTTTTTATGTCAAGACTTACTCCATTAACAACATAACATACTTCTTTCATTGTTATTGTTCAACAATTAGCTGGACATTAACTAAAAAAGAAAACCTTCAGACAAGATTTTTAGAATACATGAAACTCCAAAATGCGTATACTATAATTCCAGCAGTAGTCAAAATGAAATGAATAGTCTGTAACGACAAAAAACGTAGACATTGATACCGTAGACCTTATGTTATCTGGCAATTTCCATATCTTGTTCTTTTTTAATATTACTACTTCTGTTTTTCTGATTTCTTCACTCTACACTCTTTTATTGTGTTATTAATTCCTTGTTTTCTGACTTCGTAAGGTCTCAGGGAACTTAAGTTTTTCCTATATCAATTTGATACTGTATCGTAATTATGTGCCATTGAACTTTCTTTTTTATAATATCTTAAGTGTACGTTCTAAGTACTCCCAATAATAAATCAAAAACTCTTCAAATAAGAAATCAAAAATACGAAAAAGAAACCATACATACTAACCATTATCTCAAAACTAACTCTTACTACCTTAGACACTTTATTTTTTAAATAGCAATGCGAAAAAATAAAAATTATTATCATTAATGCTAAGCCAATAACTATAGTATTTCTATTCATGTTTATTTCTGAAAATGCTCCCAAACATATATTAGCTATTAATACACATATAGTCGAAATACTTTTTTTGAATACGGTCCTCCAAATCCATAATGATCTACAGGATTTATCAAAAAACGACTTATAATAATTATTGGTAATATCCAAAATGTCCAAATCATCCATAACTTAGCAATTGTTATCATAATAAAGGTATTGTTTTGATTTACTGAAAACAGCCACCAGGTGGGAATTAATGATATTAAAAAAATAATTTCTGGAATTGATCCATATTTAATTTTAGTTATTTCGAATTGTGATTCTTCTGCATTTTTATAGGTATAAAACATCATATATACAAAAAAAATCCCGGCCGCAATAGTTACACTTATTAATAACATCCACATTAATTGATTGATATTCTCACACCTTTGTATCTGCTTAATAGGAAGATAATTTTTTCCATCTACTTTTAAAGATAACACCATTTTATTGTCATTTATCAAATATGTTATTTTCTTATTGTGTTTTATTTCATTAGGAATTTGTGGATATTTAGGGAATTTTCGCTCTTTTTCTACAAGATAAATGGTTTCTCCATTCTTCAATTTTATCATCAATCTCTTATCTTGATTCTTTGTTTTCTTTTCTAATATAGTATATTCAACATAATCATTCTTCAAATGATAATCGGCCTTCTTAATTTTTTCATAATTTCTCATTTTCATTTGTTGTAAAAGAAATAAACTCAATCCACATGAACATATAACTAAACTAAAAAACAAAAAAATCCATTTTTTATATACTGTATCTATTTTATGAAACTTCACAATTATCCCACCTCCATCAATATAATTTTTATCGTCTATGCCATTATTACATTTTAAATCAAAATATATAAACCTTAAATTTCTTTCATCACAATTATTATTTCCCTCCTTTTCCAGCTCAAACCAGTAAGGAGGGAAATAAATAGCTTCTTAATATATTGGATAAATATCAATAAAGCTTTACACATTGGGTACCGCAGACCTTATAATATCTGGCAATTTTCATAGCTTAGTCGTTTCTATGACTCCTGCTTCTATTTTTCTGATTTCTTCATTTTTCTGACTTCGTAAAATCCCTGTGGACCTTAAGAAAAACAGACCCAACATAAATATCCCTTTATCCTCGGTTTTTATTTATGTTGAGTCTGTTATTTCTTTATTCAGATAGATAAAAAACTAAATTATTCAATAGAAAGAATCTCCATATTCGCCTGTCCTTCCACAGCTCCATATGTGAATGTGATCTTAGTTCCTTCGTCCATATCATTTAATTTATTCACAAGGTCTTCATCATTTACCATAAATGTCTGGTAACTTCCGTCAGACATCTCAATCTCTACAGAACTTGTGTCTGCAAATCCATTATAAGTACCTGTTGCACTCTTTGGTTTGGCCTGTTCATCTTTCTTTGTTGCTGTTGTTGTCTTTGTATGTTCTTTTGTGCTTTCTTCTGATGTTGCTGTTGCAACTGGTTTTTCTTCTTCTGTCGTGTCTTTTTCTGTGTTTTCTTCTGTTGTAGGTTCTGCTGTTGTCGTCTCGCTGTTTGTTGATTCAGGGCTGCTTGGGCTCTTCTTTCCGCAAGCTGCAAATGTAAATGCGCTTAGCACGATGATTGTTGAAATTAATAAAAATCTTTTTCTCATAGTTCATATACTCCTTTCTGAGATAAGTTCAGTATATCCTATTTATACTTTCATGGCAAGTTTCTATCATATTCCTAGTCTTATTTTCATATCATTAGAGGTAGAACATAAAGGAGGATCTATGTTGAACGAAAAATATCAGGCACTGCTGGATCAATATGATATTTCTGTCTCTCATACCCGACGGGGCCGAGGCTGTGTTTTGTGTTTTGGGGAAAATGATGTCTATGCCTTATCCCAGACTTCTCTATCAGAAGAACGTCTTTGTGCTGTTTCTGAATGGACTTTGGCAATGCATGACCATCATTTTTATAAAACCGACCAGTACATTTTAAACAAAGACGGATATTTTCTTACTTTTGACCGGTATTACGAAACATTTGCGCTTAGAAAAACTTATTTGGGTACGGAATGCGATATTCATGCTTTAAAAGATATCAGATCTTCTGCGGAAAATCTCGCAAGCTTTCATAATCATTGTCTTGCTATTTCTTTTTCATCTGAAAATCTTAGAAAATATACATCCATTTCCACATATTATGAGCAAAAATATTTGGAATTAAAAAGTATTGCACGTTACATACGCAAACGCAAAAAGAAAGGGATTTTTGAATATTTATTTTTGGAACAGACGAAAGCCTTCTGGGAACAGATGGAGCGTTCCATCCAAATCTTAAATGAAACCACACCTTCCCGCTGTGGATGGTGTCATGGGGCTTATAACCACCATAATATCATCATGACATCCTCTGCCCCTGCTACGATTCATTTTGAACATTTTTACCATGGATATCCAATTCTGGATGTTTATTATTTCCTAAAGAAGGCACTTGAGAAAAATAATTATAATTTTGCCTTTTGTGAAACCTTTTTATCAAACTATGACCGCTTTATGCCTTTGTCAAAAAATGATCTTTTATGCCTGTATGGATTGTTTTTATTTCCGGAAAAATTCTGGAAGATCTCGAATCAGTATATGGCACACAAAAAACATTGGATTTCTCCACGATATATCGAGAAATTAGAGGAGTTTATTCACAATAAAGAAGCTCGCTCGATTTTCCTCGAAAAATATGTACAAATTTATAATGTTTTTTCATGAGTTTTAAGGTATAATTAAACAAAAGGCATTTTTATAACTTAAAGGAGGAGTAATTTATGAACTACAAAGAAACTTATCAGGAATGGCTTTCTAATCCTTATTTCGATGAAGATACAAAAAAAGAATTAACAGCCATCGAGAACGATGAAAATGAAATCAAAGAACGTTTTTACGCAGATCTTGCATTTGGTACTGCTGGACTTCGTGGAATCATCGGTGCTGGTATCAACCGTATGAATATTTATGTTGTAAGAAAGGCTACTCAAGGATTAGCTGATTATATCTTAGAACAGGGAACAGATAAGAAACGTGTTGCTATCGCATTTGATTCAAGACATATGTCTCCTGAATTCGCTGACGAAGCAGCCCGCACTCTTGCTGCTAACGGAATCAAAGCATTTATCTTCGAATCCTTACGTCCAACACCAGAATTATCATTTGCCGTAAGACATTTAGACTGTATCGCTGGTATCAACGTAACAGCCAGCCATAACCCACCTCAGTACAATGGATACAAAGTATACTGGGAAGATGGTGCTCAGTTTACAGATCCTCATGCTTCAGGTGTTACAGCGAAAGTTAATGCGATCACTGACATTTCAACTTGCAAGACAATGTCTAAAGAAGATGCCGTAACTGCAGGTTTATATGAAGTGATCGGTAAAGAAGTTGATGACGCTTATATCGCAGAAGTTGAAAAACAGGTGATCAATCAGGCTTCCATCGATGAGATGGCTTCCAAATTAAAGATCGTTTATACTCCTCTCCATGGAACAGGTAATCTTCCAGTACGTCGCGTACTTGACGATCTTGGATTTAAGAATGTATATGTTGTTCCAGAACAGGAACTTCCAGATGGTGACTTCCCAACAGTCAGCTATCCAAACCCAGAAGCAAAAGAAGCATTTGCATTAGGTCTTGCTCTTGCCAAAGAAAAAGATGCTGATCTTGTTCTTGCTACTGACCCTGATGCTGACCGTTTAGGTGTATATGTAAAAGATGCTAAGAGCGGAGAATATATTCCTTTAACAGGTAATATGTCTGGTTCTTTATTATGCGAATATGTATTAAGCCAGAAGAAGGAAAAAGCTGGATCTCTTCCAGCAGATGGTGCTGTTGTTAAATCTATCGTTACAACAAACCTTGTCGATGAGATCGCGAAGGCTTACAATGTGAAGCTGATCGAAGTATTAACTGGATTCAAATGGATCGGTAAAGAAATCCTTGGATTTGAACAGTCCGGAAAAGGTACATATCTGTTCGGATTAGAAGAAAGCTACGGATGCCTGATCGGTACATATGCAAGAGATAAAGATGCTGTTTCTGCTACAGTTGCTCTTTGTGAAGCTGCTGCTTACTATGCAACAAAAGGTAAGACATTATGGGATGTTATGATCGACATGTATGAGAAATACGGATACTGCGTAGACAGCATCACAGCAATGGACTTCCCAGGATTAGAAGGTATGGATAAGATGAAAGCTATGCTTGCTAATTTACGTGAGAACCCATTAAAAGATATCGCTGGTTATAAAGTTCTTAAGATCCGTGATTACAGCAAAGATACTGTTCTTGATGTAGAAAGCGGTAAAGTAGAACCTACAGGACTTCCTTCTTCAGATGTTCTTTATTATGAACTTGAAAGTGGAGCTTGGGTTTGCGTTCGTCCTTCTGGTACAGAACCTAAGATCAAATTCTACTATGGTGTAAAAGCTTCTAGTATGGATGAAGCTCAGGTTGAAAGTGCTAAATTTGCTGAGTGGGCTAAGGCTCAGGCATAGTTTATTTGGCCAACTGTAGGCTTTGAGTATATGATAAAAAATAAATAAACGACAGGAAACGTGGCAAAATTCCAATGCTTCTTTTCCTGTCGTTTATTTATTTTTTATCATATACCAGAAGTCTATAGTGTGGACAATTACAATATTGAAAAATCTAAGTAGTTATGTCTATGACAGCCTACCTACAATTTCTCTGTAATATCTTTCAATGATTCCAAAATAATATCTGGTTTTACATCACTTGCTTCCACATCTTCCAAAGTACTTTCCCCACTTAATACCAGAATTGATGTAACATCACTTCCATCTGCGACTGCTATGTCTGTATAGAGTCTATCTCCAACGATCGCTATCTCTTCTGGTTTGTAACCAGTTTCTTTGATGATGTAGTCTAGTGTGTGTTTAGATGGTTTTCCAAAGAATTCCGGGAATCTTCCTGTAGAAGCTTCTACTAATTTGGCCATGGAACCGCAGTCTGGAATAAATGTACCACCTTCCATTGGACAATTCCAATCTGGGTTGATTCCGTAGTATGTACAGCCATTTCTTATATAGTGGCATGCTTTGGATATTTTTTCGTAAGTTAGTGTTGTGTCAAATCCTAAGATCACAATATCTGGATTTTCATCTACCAACGGCATATTAAATGTCTTAAATTCATTGATCAGCGATGGAGTTCCTACAACATAAATAGTTTCCCCTGGATGCTTTTCTTTCAGATACTTGATCATAACATGACTTGAGATCATCATCTGTTTTGGCTCAATGTGAATGCCCATGTTACCAAGTTTATCAATATATGCCTGCTGACTCTTTGATGAGTTATTTGTAAAGAAATAATATTCTCTTCCTGTTTCTTCTACTTTATTTAAGAAATCTTTTGTAAAATCGAATAATTCATTTCCCAAATAAATTGTTCCGTCCATATCTAAAATAAAACATTTAATTTCCTTTATTTTATCAACCGTCATTCTTTATCTCCTTATATTTTCAGGTATAGAAAAAGGCTTTTGCTGTAGTGAACAAAAACCTTTTTTCTAAAGCATTATTACATTTATAGTAAAGTAGAATAATTCTACTTATACCCCTTGCCCATAATATGCATTTTCTCCATGTTTTCTGAAAAAGTGCTTGTCCTGCAGATATTGTGGTGCTTGTGAAACCTCTGGTTTCAAATGTTCTGTACGATATGCCATTTTGGCTACTTCTTCAAGAACTACCGCGTTATGTACAGCTTCTGCTGCATCTTTTCCCCATGTAAATGGTCCATGATTCGTGCATAAAACTCCTGGTACATAGATTGGATTTTTCTCTTTAAAGGTTTCAATGATCACCAATCCTGTATTCTTTTCATAATCACCTTCAACTTCTTCGGCTGTCAGTGATCTTGCACATGGAATCTCTCCATAGAAATAATCAGCATGTGTTGTTCCATATGCAGGAATACTTCTTCCTGCCTGTGCCCATGAAGTTGCCCATGGAGAATGTGTATGAACGATTCCACCAAGATCTTCATATGCTTTGTATAACTCAAGATGTGTTGGGGTATCAGAAGATGGATTCAATTCTCCCTCGACTTTCTCTCCAGCCAGATTCATAACAACCATATCTGATGGTTTTAATGTCTCATATGGAACTCCACTTGGTTTGATCACAAATAAACCTTTTTCTCTGTCAATTCCGCTGACATTCCCCCATGTATATGTGATTAGACCTTTGGCTGGTAATTCCATATTTGCTTCATAAACCTTCTGTTTTAATTCTTCTAGCATGAAATGACCTCCTCATAGAAATCATAAAATTTTAATAAACGCATAAATGTGATCCTTGCACGTACATATGGTGATAATCTTGCTGTCTCAGCCTGATAACTTTCATCAAATCCTAGATCTTCTAATGATTTTACTCCCTCTACTTTATTGATCATCGCAATCAATTCTTCATCTGTTGGAATTTCATTAATGATTGCTGCAATTTCTTCTTTATGTTCGATCAATTTCTTAGAATCAACCTGTTCTAACAGATTTGGAGTATTTTCTTCCATGATGATATCAAACATTCCTGGTTTATTGAATTTCTCACGAATCAAATCTTCCTCGATTGGCATTTTATCCTTTACTTTGAATTCGCCTGCAAGCATCTTGTCAGCTGCTTTGTGGTAAATCTTAGAAGATAATACCAGGCCAACTCCTACTTTCTCTCCATGATAGAAATCAATATAATCATTTAACACTTCCATCTCCCATAAATGAGACATATGATGCTCTGCACCAGATGCTGGTCTTGAGTTTCCTGTCATCTGCATAGCTAGTCCTGATAATAATAATCCGTACATCAGATCTTCATATGCTTTTGTGTCACCTGTTTTCAATCCATCCAAACTTGAGATCAAACTGTCTAATGCCTGATATTCCATATCACAGATTTCTTTACAAATGTATTCTCCTGTCAACAAATGTGTGATCTTCCAATCTGCTAATGCAGTATATTTTCCAAGAAGATCTGATACCCCAGATGCTGTCAGGCGTAGTGGTGCTTTTTTGAAAATATCAGTATCTGCAATTACTACAACTGGAGATACCGCTGTAAAACTTTTCTTAAATCCATGCCATGTCATTGCTGCTACTGTAGATACAAATCCATCGACACTGGCTGCTGTTGGTACTGAGAAAAATGGTATCTTCATCTCATATGCATGAAATCTTGTGATATCATGAACAGTTCCTGATCCTACAGCGATCATCATGTCTACATCACCGATCTCGTCTAATCCTTTTTTCGCTGCTTCTACACCATGTTCATTGGCATGAAGATTATCAGGATTCAATACGATCTTTTTAAGTCCTGGAACCAGTGCTTCTACCTGTTTACCAGCAGCTTCATAAGTATTCTCATCACAGATCATAACTAATGATTTCTTATCAGCATATGCTGGTCTTTTTAAGATTTCTGGCAACTGATTGATTGCACCGCTGTCGATGATGATATCATCGACAACAATCTCGTGTTTTCTTCCGCAACTACATGGTTTTAAAAACTGATTTACATCTATTTTCATAATCTATTACGCTCCTTCTGCCTCATTTGCTGCATCGTTTTTGTCTGCCTGACGATCAAGATATGCTACAATCTGTGCATTCTTTGTCTTAAAGATGAAGAATGCTACTGCGTATACTGCAACTGCGATTCCAATAAATAATGGGTTTCCTGATAAGAATGCAAGGAATACGAAACCAAGCATTGGTTTACCAAGGATGTTGAAACTTGTGATCATTGCTGCTCCGGCTGGAATTGCGAATCCTGCACCTCTGGCAACGTCTGTGAATAATGGTGCTGTGTATGTACACATTAATAATCCTAAGCTGAACCAGATAACACCGGCTACTAAGATCTTAGACATATTTCCTTTGTATACTGCTACAAGTCCCTGTACCATGTATGGGATAGCTAAAAGGTCAACAACTGGAAGTACCTGGTTACCAGGAAGTACTGTTGCGATAACTACCATGATTGGGATTAATAATAATCCACTTGTTAATGTTGCTGGTTCACCATATCCTACAGCATCGTTTACTGCGATGTACCATTCTCTGTCTCCAGAATTCTTCATGAATACTCTGGCTGCTTCTGTGATAGGTGCGAATGCCTGAGCAAACATACTAGCGATTTTAGGGAAGATAGCCATGATTGCTGCTGTAGCGATGGCTGCTGTAAATACGCTTCCCCATCCTGCCATAGATGTTAATTTTCCTACGTTTCCAAGGATACCGATGATTCCACCAAGGATGAATCCTAATGTCATTGGTTCACCGATGAATCCTAATTTCTTTTCGATTGATTTAGGGTTTAATTTAACTTTGTTTAATCCGAGTAAGTTTAAAATTGGGTCGATTGCGATAGCAAAGATTGCTGGCTCTACGTTATGCATAGCGATGATTGTACAGTTTGGATAGTTATAGTATTTAGACCAACGTTTTGCTACAAGTTCTGAAATTAATAAGCTGTATAAGTTTAATAAAACCATACATGCGATACCTAATGCAAAGTTGTGAGTCTTGAAGATTACCATAGCACCCCATACAATGTATGAGTAGTTGTTCCATAAGTCAGATGGCTGGAAAATGTTTGTCCATTTTACAAGGAATAAGATTGTCTGCAATGCGATACCAAGTCCTAAGTAGATCATACCAGCACTTGTTGCAAATGCTACGACAGATGTTGCCTGCCAACCTACGTCAAATGTGTTTAATTCAACACCTGTTACATTTGACATTACTTTTGACATATTTTGTACCAATGGTGTGATGATTGGTGTATATGCCCCGATGATCAGTGAAAAACCTTCCAGAGATACACCTGCATACAAAGCAGATAAGAATGCTTTTGCTGGTTTTACTCTAAAGATCAATGCAATGATAAAGATGATAAATGGAACGACGATTGCTGATCCAAAGTTATCAATGATCGCTTTCAAAAATTCTAATACTACCATAAGTTCCTCCCTTTGTTCCGAAGAACACACTCATATAATTCTCTTTTAATACACTCTAAAACACTTTTATTTTCCTACGGATTTTAATGCCGCTACGACATCTTCGAAGAACTGGTCTTCTCCCATTCCTGTAATGCATGCGAAAGCATTGACTGTTGGAATTGTGTAGTCTCCATCTGGAAGTGGGCTTGTATGTGTTAAGATATCAAATCTTCCGGAAGTTGCTAAGTTTAAAGCTTCTGTTGGACGAGCTTCTGTTGTAGAAACGCTGTATCCTCTTTCCCCAAGCTTTTCTTTCAGCTTTGCAGCTACCATAGATGATGTTACTGTTCCTGATCCACATACTGATAAAATATTTACTGCTGCCATAATAAATCTCCTTTCTTTTCAAGATGTTATCCTGAAATATAGCATGAATTATTTATATAAAATTTATAAATTGCTTTCTTTTTCTTTGATGATCTCGATGATCTCTTTTTTATCTCCAGTTTTCATGATCTTAGCTAAAACATCCTGATCCTGAAGTACTGCAAGAATTCTCTGTAAAAAGACTAAATGTTCTTTTGGATCTTCCACTGCAAGCATAAATACTAATTTTACTTCCACTGGTTCATCGGTTGTTCCCATCTGGTAGAAATGTACCGGTTCTTTTAAGACTCCGATCGCCACCCCACCTTTGATCACATGTTGTTTATCGGTATGAGGAATTGCGATTCCGATACTTCCCATATTGACTCCTGTTGGAAAATCTTTTTCTCTGTCTTTTAAAGCATCGACATAAGTATCTCTGCAATACCCTTCAGCTATAAATAAACCTCCAAGTTTTTCAAATACTTCATCGGAACTTTTTGCCTCCAGATCAGGCACTATCAAGTTTTCATTCAGGTCTTCCCAAATCATTGTATCTACCTCGTTTCATACTCAAATTGTTCTATAATCTTGTAAATTTCTTCTCCCGTCTTACACTCTTTGATCTTCTCACGAAAAGACTGGTTATAGAAAAGATTTACTAGTTGAAACATCGCTTTTAAGTGAGTTTCTTTGTTGATTGCACTCAGACAACATACCCATTCAATCGGATCCATTTCCTCTTTTCCAAAAGGAACTGGGGTCTTTAGTCTGATCAGACTCATTCCAACTTTGCTGGCTCCTGCATTCAATGCTTCATGTGGGAGTGCAAATCCTGGTGCAACAACGATGTATGGGCCATTTTCCATGACATTTTCAATCATGGCATTTACATAATGTTCGTTGATGGCACCCTGTTCTAGAAGATACTGTGCGGCTGCTTTGATCGCTTCTTTCCAGTCACTGCATTCAACTCCGATTTGGATTGCCTGTGCTGGAAGAAGATCACTTAGCATGGTTTCTTCTTTTTTCTGAAAGAATGAATCAACGACTGTTCTTATCTTTGCCAGTGCATCTTCATCATCTAAGATCTCTTTTATCTTTTCCAAAGATTTAAATGAATCTGTTGTTTCCTCAGAAACGGTTTCCTTTACTGTTGTCTTCGGAGTGATCTTTGATAATTTCTCACCAACTCTGATACAATCCTCATCTGTCAGTAATGGATCAACCTGTATATACTCAATTCCTTTCCCTTCAAGTGAGATTGTTGAGATCACTGCATCAACATCTTCCATATTCATATTTTCAATGTCGTGTGCCGGAATGATGTCAATCACATCCAAGTGGAAAAATTTCTCCAGTCTTGCAAGAAGTAACTGTGATGTACCGATTCCTCCGTTGCATACTAAAACTACGGAATATCTTACGGTCTCATTCTTGTTTCGCTCGATCGCTGCACAAATATGAACTACGATGTATGCGATCTCTTCTTGTGATAACTTTCTTCCAACATATTCTTCCAATACATGAACATTCTTTTCTGTGGCTTTTTTGACTCCCGGATATCTCTGAAGCACTTCATCAACTACGGAATTAATTGCAAATCTATCACCCAGTGTTGAGAATGTTGATTCCAGATGATTGATCAGGTTTTCATAAAAGATGTAATCTCCTTGAAGATTCATATGAATATCTTTTGATATATTCTGAATGAAATTTCTTGTGATGACCTGCATCTTAACAATCTCTTTGTTACTGGTCGTTTTCTTGATGTATTTCATTCGGTTTAAGACATCTGCTATATAATAGACTTCTGTGTCCGGTATTTCTTTTACGATAAACTGCTGAATCTGGTCGATCATTCCTTTGGCCATTTCCCATTTGCTGTTCTTTTCTCCACCATATTCCACGTAATGTGATTTTCTTAAGCGGTAAAGTGAAAGTTGAAAGTAATTTCTTAACTGAGTAAATGACCGGTCTGTCAAAAATCTTCCATAAATATGTTCTGCCTCATTGATGATCTTTTCGATCATTGAGATATCTTCCAGATCTATCTTTAAGTTCTTTGAAAGACACTGTGTTAAATGCTGGAAAATTGGCTCAACCTTGAAAATACTGCTTCCTGACTGGATCATATCGATCAATAAGTTTCGTTTATCGATCTCTCTTCCTTCCAGAAGCAACCCTTTGTTTGAATGAGAAAGTACATATAAATGTCTCTCTCTGCAAAAAGTTTTGATATGTTCCAAATCCTGAATGACTGTTGATCTGCTTACAAATAACTGATCTGCAATCTCTGATAATGTGATGTAATCATCGGAACAGATCATCAACACTGCTGCGAAACTGACTCTTTCTTCCCTTGTAAGTTTGAAAGAGTAAAATCCTTCTTCTGAGAGGGATTCTCTCGCTTTCGTGATATCTGGTTCGGTGTTGATCACACCTCTTTTTCCAAGATTCAATGGTTGTAAATGATTTTCTTTCAGATAATCATTAATCTGATCAATATCATATCGTATGGTCCGGCTTGAAACTTTAAACATATCAGCCAGTTTCTGAATTGATATTGTCTGACTATATTCTGTTTTTGTAATTAGCTGAGATAATATTTCTCGAGATCTCTTGTTCATATGTTCACCTCATCTGTAACTAAAGTATAGCATTGTACTTTTTGAAAAAACAGTTTCAAGTGTTTCAAAAAAAATGCAAAAAAATAGTCTGCTGACAATTTCTTTCACATTTTTTTGAAAATAATTGTTAAAGCAGCTATTTTTTATACTTTGTAATTGTATTTTTTATTCTAAACTATGTTTTAACATATCGAGAACCATCTCTGGTGCCTTCACATATGATTCTACGGTTGCTCCTCCCTGATGATTTGTCACTGTAATATTGTCTAATTTCAACAATGGTTCATCTTTTGAAACAGGTTCTGTCGGGAATACATCGATTGCTGCTCCCATGATCTTATGCTCTGAAAGTGCATGATAAAGTTCTTTCATATCAACTGCGACTGCTCTTGCTGTATTGATCAAATAAGCAGTTTCTTTCATCTGATTAAATTCCTCTTTTCCGATAATTGGTGGATCACCAGCCTTGATCCTTGCATGAATCGTGATCACATCTGATCGTTTGATCAGTTCTTCTTTTGTAACTGGTTTGCATCCTTCTTCTCGAATCTTATCTTCATCTGCAAATGGATCATGAACAAGGATAGTTGGATGAAAACCTTTCAGACGTTCAATGACGAGACGACCAATCGTTCCAAATCCAATGATTCCGATCGTCTGGCTTCTTAGTTCTGTCAGTGTCTCAGAATTTTGATATTTTTCTCTCCACTCACCATTCTTTAATGCTGTACAAGATCTTGTGATATTTCTTAATTCATTTAAAATCATTCCAATCGTATATTCTGCAACTGCATATGCATTATGAGCTGGGCAATTAATAACTTTCACACCCTTTTCTTTTGCCGCTTCCATGTCAATATTCTCCACACCACCACGACAGGATAAAATATACTTTAGATTTTCTGCTTCTTTGATCACTTCCTTACTAACCGGACACTGATGTACAAAAATAACATCCGCCTTTTTCATAAGCTCTGTAATCTCATCTTCTATCTCAAATGCACATGCTCCCTGTGTTTCTATCTTTCGGATAACTTCCCTGAAATCATCTTTACTACTATTTTCTTTCCAGGATTTACATATAAACTCATCAATGATCGAACTTTTTTCTAATTCCCTCCTAAAATATATGGACGGAATCATCATATCTCCTACTGCAACACATTTCATAATAAAACATCCTTTCTAACACTTATATTTGTTTCATATTAACATTTTTATGTTCGTTTTGTCTATATAAATGTTCGTTTAGAACTTTTTATTATTCTCTTATTTCTTGAATTTTCCTTTTCTGTAAAGTATAATAAAAGATAATTATATAGTATATAAAAGGAGCTATTTCGTTGAAAAAAGATATACGTCAACAAAAAATATTAGATTATTTATCTCATTTTGAACGGATTTCAATTTCTGAAATCTGTGAAATATTTGACATCGTGCCAATGACTGCACGAAGAGATTTAAAGGAACTTGAGAATGACCATAAATTGATCCGTACACATGGAGGTGCAACACTTCCTTCTCTTTCGATTCACGATACCACTCTTCCTTTTCATCAGCGTATGACGCAAAATATTGAATTGAAAGAATCTATTGCAAGAGCTGCTCTTCCTTACATTCAGAATCGACATCATATTTTCCTTGCCTCTGGAACAACAGTCCATATGTTTGCTACAATGCTCAAAGATTCTGGCACCTTAAATATCGTTACAGATGCAGTCAATATTTCTTACGAATTAAGTTCATATCCTAATATTCATCTAATTTCTCTGGGTGGAGAAATACGTCATAATTCACTTACTACAACTGGCCAGATTGCCGAATCGAATCTGAATTCATTCCAGCTTGACTGTGCTTTTATTGGAGTTAATGCTGTTGATGAAGAAGGAAATATCTTTTTAGGAAGTATGGCTGAGGCATCAATTGTACGCCTGCTCTGTCACATGGTTCCTGAAATCTATTTTCTCGCAGATGAAACCAAACTTATGAAGAAAGATTTTATCTACATCTGTCAACTTGGAAAAGGTCGCAATCTTATTACGAATTCTTCAATCTCAGAAAAATGCATTCATACATATGAACAACTCGGTGCCTGTGTGATCACAGAAAGTCAAAAAGACCGGAGATAACTATTCCCGTTATCTCCGGCCTTTTTATTTCTTGTAATTATTTATTCTTCGCAGCTGTTGTTGTGTTCTTAGCTGCTGTTGTAGTAGTAGTTGTTGCTGCTGTAGATGCTGTTGTAGCTTTATATTTGAACTTAACTTCTTTCCACAGATCCTGATCTACAGACTTCTTGTCATCCCACTTCTTGTCTGCATCTTTTGTCCACTTCTTGTAGACTTTCTCGTATGCTGCCTGCTGTTTTTCCTGAAGCAGTGTGGATTTGTTTGATGCAGCTGCTGTTGTGTCGTTTGGATTTAACATCTTGATGATCACGTATGCATCGTCTAATTCTACGACTCCGCTTACCTGGTTCTTCTTAAGTTTTGCTGCTGCTGTTTCGAATTTTGTTCCTAATGCAGCTTTTCCTTTTGTATAGGATTCTTCGTTGTCAGAGTTTACGCTGAACTTCTTAGCTACAGAGCTGATACTCTGACCTTTCTTGATCATCTTTAATGCGGATTTTGCTTTCTTTAGCTGATCTTTCTTCTCAGCGGCTGTCATGTCTTTTTCTTTTCCTGTCTTGCTGTCTGTTGTCTTTGTTGTGAAGACAAGTTTGTAAACTTTAACAGTTTTGGCTTCGTCATCTGTTACTGTAACGTTTGCTTTCTTGATGATCGCCTGCATAACTTTACTTGCGATCGTGCTTTCTTCGTACAGTTTCTGGATCATATCTTTATCTGCTTCTGTCTTCTTCATGACTTTCTTACCTGTTGAGTCTTTTGCGAAGGCAGTTACGCTTTCTTTGATCTGCTTCTTCTCAGATTTTGTTAACTTCACGTTGTAGTCGTCTGCGTGTGCTGCTAAAACTTTGATCTGTTTTAACTGGTTGATAACGCTGTCTTTGACAGACTGCTGCATTGTGATCTTCTTTCCTTTGCTGTCTGTTCCGACCTGCATAGACCACATGCTGTCTCCGAAGTATGCTCCGTACTGAGCTTCTGCCTGATACTGCATGATTCTTGCATATACATGTGCTTCCTGGAATGTTACTTCTTGTCCTGCATATTCAAATAATGTCTTCTCATTCTTGCTTTTACATCCTGTAAATAAAGAAAGAGTTAACGCAAGAACTGCAGTTAAACATAGCAACTTCTTTGCTAATTTCTTCATTTCATTTTCTCCTTCATATTATGATTATATTAGGCTAATGTCTGGCGATATTATAGCACAAACTTATCGGATTATCAATGAATTGAGCGAGTTCACACAATGTTCAATCTTTTCTAACTGCTTCACTTTCTTTGTCTTTGACAGATCCAGTACAAATGTCGGATTCTTGCCTGCCTGGAAGGATAATTCACGTTTGTATTCTTCTAATACCACTGGAATTTTTTCTACGTCCACAGCTGCATCTGGTTTCATTTCAAATGAGACTTTTTCTCCTTTTTGTTTCACATCTGTCATATAAGCGTGGTGTGCTAATGATTTCAAATATGCAACATATAACAGATTGTAGACTGCTTTCGGCATTTCCCCAAAGCGGTCGATCAACTCATCTGTCATATCTTCCATTTCATCTTTGGATTCAATGGATGAAATACGTTTGTATAATTCCAGTTTTTGATATTCATTATATACATACGTTGATGGAATAAATGCGTTGATATCAAGATCGAGCGTTGTGTCAAATTCATCCTCGTCTTTTAATTCGCCTTTTAATCTCAAGACTGCTTCATTCAGCATCTTGCAATACAGATCGTATCCAACTGCTTCCATATGACCGGATTGTGCCTGTCCCAAGAGATTTCCTGCTCCGCGGATCTCCAGATCTCGCATTGCGATCTTATAACCGGATCCCAGATCTGTAAATTCCCGGATTGCCTGTAATCGTTTTTCTGCGGTTTCTTTTAACAGTGTGTTTTTTTTGTACATCAAAAATGCAAATGCATTTCGATTCGATCTTCCGACACGTCCTCTTAACTGATACAACTGGGACAACCCAAGCTGGTTGGCATCGTGAATGATCATTGTGTTTACATTCGGAATATCTAGTCCTGTCTCGATGATCGTTGTGGATACCAATACATCGATCTCATGGTTCATAAATCCCATCATGATCTCTTCCAGTTCGCGTTCTTTCATCTGTCCGTGGGCAAATGCAACTTTCGCATCTGGAAGCAATCTCTGTAATTCGGCTGTCACTTCTGCGATATTATTGACGCGGTTATACACATAATATACCTGCCCGCCACGTGTCATTTCGCGGTAGACCGCTTCTTTGACCAGTTCTTCATTATATTCCATAACATATGTCTGGATCGCTCTTCGGTCATGCGGTGGTTCTTCTAATACACTCATGTCACGGATTCCGATCAGACTCATATGCAGGGTTCTTGGAATTGGTGTAGCAGATAATGATAAGACATCGACATCTTTTTTCATTGTCTTGATCTTTTCTTTATGTGTCACTCCAAAACGCTGTTCTTCATCAATTACGAGCAGTCCCAGATTCTTATACTGCATGTCTTTGGACAATAAGCGATGCGTTCCGATCACAACATCTACCGTTCCATTTTTGAGTCCTTCGATCGTCTCTTTCTGCTCTTTTGCTGTACAAAATCTAGACATCATGCGTACGGTGATCGGGTAATCATGAAATCTCTGTGCAAATGTATTGTAATGCTGCTGTGCAAGGATCGTGGTTGGTACGAGATACGCCACCTGTTTTCCATTGTCTACTGCCTTAAATGCTGCACGGATCGCTACTTCTGTCTTGCCATACCCGACATCTCCACAGATCAGTCGGTCCATGATCTTCTTGCTTTCCATATCCCTTTTCGTATCATCGATCGCATTTAACTGATCCTGCGTTTCATCGTATGGAAATAATTCTTCAAACTCTTTCTGCCATACAGTGTCCTTGTCATAGACATATCCTTCTTTTGCCTGTCTTAGTGCATATAACTGCACGAGTTCTTCCGCAATATCTTTGACTTGACCTTTGACACGTGTTTTCGTCTTCTTCCATTCATTTCCACCTAATTTATGAAGTTTCGGCTTTCTTGCATTTGCACTTGCGTATTTTGCGATCTGGTCTAGGGCTGATGCTAAAATAAATAAATTATCACCGCCCTGATATTCAATACTGATGTAGTCCTTTTCAACCCCATCTGTTGTGATCTTTTCGATACCGCGATAAATGCCGACTCCATGTTTTTCATGAACAACGTAATCACCGATATTGATATCTGCAAAACTTCGGATCTTTTCTCCTTGTTTTTTCTTCTCTTTCTTTCGGCGCTTTTTTTCTTCTCTTCCTTTAAAAATGTCTCCTTCTGAGATTAATACCCATTTAGCTGCCGGATATTCAATTCCTGTCAGAAGCTTTCCTGCTGTGACAACGATCTGCCCTGCTTCCACTCCGTATTTCAAATCCTTATCATAGGTCACAACCAAACCATTTTCTCTCAGATCACTGCTTAAACGTTTCGCTCTTGTAACAGATGGAGAAGCAACAACGATCCTGTAGTCCTTACTCTGATATTTGGTAAGATCTTTGACTAACTGCTCAAAACTGTTGTTATAAGACTGAATGGATTTTGTATCCATAAATAAGGTTCTAGCAACTCTAAAATCATTGATCTCAGCAGATAAGATTGAATAACACAGCATCTTATGTTTCTCAATCTGATATAAAATGCTCTCGTAATCTGTTACCGTATTTGCCTGTTTAGGCAGAAGATACCCACCTTCCAGACGACTTTTCATACTCTCTGAGAATTCCAGATAAAATGCATCTGCACGTTCTCTGATATGTTTTGGTTCATCCAGATAGATCATACTTTCTTCTGGAAAATAATCTAAGATGCATTCTGTATTTTCATAAAAATATGGGAGATAACCTTCTACTCCGATCAACATATGAAGTTCCCTTAATTCCTCACGAACACGGTCCATTTCTTTTCTTAGGCGGGCTTCCTGATCATATTTTTTTTCTTTTTTAAACTTCTGTGATAACTTCTCATAATCTTCTTCCATATTTCGAAGACCATGTTCAATCCTTGGCTGGTTTAAAATGATCTCTGATGCCGGATAAATGGTCAGAGTATCGACTTCTTCGATGGATCTTTGGCTTTCTTTATCAAAACTTCGGATCGAATCAATTTCATCTCCCCATAGTTCGATACGATATGGGCTTTCCTGCGTGTATGGGAAAATATCAATGATTCCTCCTCGCACAGCAAACTCGCCTGGAGCCTCAACAAATGGTGCTTTTTCGTATCCTCTGGCAACAAATTCTTCTGCGATCGTTGCCTCTTCCAGTATCTCTCCCATTTTAAACGTCATCTTATGATTCTTGATATCACTTAATGGAACAACCTGATCCATCACAGCATCGATTGTCATCACAAAGGTTCCACATTTGTCATCCACGATCTTCTTGATCGCCAGCATACGGTCTCTTGCGATTGCATTTCCATGAACATCGGCTGTATAGAATAATGGATCTTTTGCTGGAATATACTGAACCTTTTCTCCAAAGAAATGACTTGCCTCGACCCATTGTCTTGCTTTGTTCTCGTCTGGTACGATGATGATCTTAAATTGCTTTTTCTTATGATTTCCGATCAGACTGGTCAGATGCCATTTGGCTGTATCGGTGCATCCTGATACAAGAACCGGGCCACAGTAATCTTCGACCTCATCCTTTAATTGTCTGTATACCGGATCGTCTTTTAATATATTTTCTAACACTTTCTATCCCTACTTTTTCTTATTGTGGCGGTTCATCGCTTCTGTGATGTCGCCCATAACGATCAGCTGTACTGCATCGTACACTTCATCAAAACGTTCCGCAAAGATTGCCTGTTCTTCTTTTGTAAAATGTCCTAATACATAATCTGCCAGATCATATCCTTTTGGTTTCTCTCCAACACCGATCTTCACCCTTGGGAAATCCATACTTCCTAAATGACTGATGATACTTTTCAGTCCATTATGTCCCCCTGCACTTCCCTTTCTTCGGATACGCAGTCTTCCAACATCAAGGTCGATATCATCATGAATAATGATAAAATCTTCTGGCTCTAATTTATAGAAATCCATGATTGGACGAAGACTTTCCCCGCTTAAGTTCATAAATGTCTGTGGTTTCACAAGAAGAACTTTTTCTCCTCCCATATAACCAGTTCCGATCAATGCTTTGTGTTTCCCTGTATTTATACTTATGCCTTCTTTGTCTGCAATATAATCAAGGGCTTCAAATCCAATATTGTGTCTTGTGTTGTCATATTTCTTTCCCGGATTCCCCAGTCCGACGATTACTTTCATAAGATATCTCTCCTTTTTCCCTAGAATCTATAAAACTGACAAACACCCGGAAATCAATGGATTCCCGGGTTGTCTTTTTCTTTCTTTAGTTATAGTATATCCCAATTTACAATTCTCAGCAAGATTTTTTCTAGTTATAATGCCTGAAAGAATTCTCTTGTCTTATTTACCTTCTTCATCAATGTATCAAACTGTTCTGGTGTCAGTGACTGTGGTCCATCACATAATGCTTTGGCTGGATCATTATGAACTTCTACCATTAATCCATCGGCCCCAGCTGCGATCGCTGCTAATGCCATTGGCTCTACCATATCTCTGATTCCTGTTGCATGAGATGGATCTACCATGACTGGAAGATGGGATTTCTTCTTAATCATAGGGATTGCAGAAAGATCTAATGTATTTCTCATAGCTGTCTCGTATGTTCGGATTCCTCTTTCACAAAGGATTACATTTTCATTTCCACCTGCCATAATGTATTCTGCACTCATTAACCATTCTTCGATCGTTGCTGCAAGTCCTCGCTTTAATAAGATTGGTTTGTTGATCTTTCCTAATTCTTTTAATAATTCAAAGTTCTGCATATTTCTTGCTCCAACCTGAATCAGGTCCACATCTTCGAATAATGGAAGATGACTTGCATCCATGATCTCTGTAACAACTGGAAGTCCTGTTGCTTTCTTAGCTTCTAATAATAATTCTAATCCTTCTCCATGAAGTCCCTGGAAAGAGTATGGGGAAGTTCTTGGTTTGAAAGCTCCTCCTCTTAATAATCCTGCACCAGAATTCTTCACATCGTTTGCGACTTCTGTGATCTGTTCTTTTGTCTCAATAGAACATGGTCCTGCGATCACCTGGAAGTTTCCACCACCAATCTTTACTCCATTTACATCAACAACTGTATCGTTTGGATGGAATTTTCTGTTGGCCTTCTTGTATGGCTCCTGAATACGCTGTACATTTTCAACGATGCTGTTTGCCATGATATGACGCATATCTACAACAGATGTATCTCCCACTAATCCAAGGATCCTTGTATTAACACCTTCGGATTCGTGGATTCCCAGTCCCTGCTCTTCCATCTCTTTCTTTAATGCGTTGATCTTTGCTTCTTCTGCCTGTTTCTTTAAAATAATAATCATGATGTTCGTCCTTTCCTGGCAAGTCGTTTCTATCTTGCTTCTCTGGTGCGGCCTTTGTTTCTTTGAGTAAAAAGAAAAGGCATGCACTCTGTTGCAAGAATGCATGCCTTAAATGTTTTACTCTGTCGGTTTAAAGTGACATAAGTTTTGGCGATGATTCATTGCAACAAAAATAGTCAGGATAAAAATAATAACCCTGAAAGCTAAAGTAATAAAATGTGCAATTATTCATCTTACTTGTTGTCATCTTAGTTTCTCCTTGTTTTGATGTTTTTACGATACATGAAATTTTTTTCTGTGTCAATAGATTTATAGATGTTTTTTATAAAATCCATAGACCGTATTTATGATTTATTTTGTGAATTATAAAATTTATTTTTTGCGCACTGCAAGAAATGATGCGATCAATGCTGTAATCGGTACTGTTAATACAACACCAAGACTTCCAGATAGTCCTTGCATGATCTCAATTCCGATCACATAAGAGTTCGCTAACTGTCTGTAGCTTAGATCATATGCGTAATTGATCACTAATGTTGTTATTGCACCGCCCACATAAGCAAAGATCAGTGTATTCGTCATCGTTCCCATCATATCTCTTCCAACATTGATTCCTGATACAAAAAGTCGTTTCATGGACAGTGTTTTGTCTGTTTCATAAATTTCCTGAATCGTAGATGCAATGGACATACCAACGTCCATGACGGCTCCTAATGCTGAAATGATGATTCCGGCAAAAAGCAATTCTCCGATCTTTATCTTTGTATTTTGTCCGACATAGTTCAATGCTTCGATATCCGATACATTATACCCTGTGATCCCTGCTACTTTTCCAAATGCCATCGCTGCCACTGCTGCGATCACGACTCCGATCGCTGTTCCAAGGATTGCGGACACTGTTTTGCTCGAATATCCACCAAGAAGTCCTAATGTTACGATCGTTGTCAACACTGCTACAATAATCGTCAACACGATCGGTGAAATTCCACGATACATCATCGGAAACATAATACCGATAATACATGCAAATGCAAATACAAGGCTTAAAATAGCATAAACACCTTTTTTCCCACCAATCGCACATACCACCGCTGCAAAGATCAACGCAAATCCATAGATTGCCATGGTACGGTCCTGACTATATACGGTAAATCCTACATTTGTTCCACTTTTATTTACGATCACAATGATCCTTGCTCCTACTTTACAGTCAGCTCCAAATAAAGTTCCGCTTGGATTGATCGCCTGTTTTTCTTTTCCTTTGTAGGTTCCCGTTGTCATTTTGACCAGAACTTTCTGCGTTCCATAACGACTTCCGTCTTCTGCAAGATTATCTTTGATGATCTTTGTTACAACTGCTTTTTCATATTTTTGTCCTTTATAGGATGCCAATGGCGTTTTCTGAAACTGATTGCATTTGACTATGATCCCTGCAAATAAACACACTGCTATTGCGAAGATCAAGATTTTTTTCCATGATACTGCTTTTTCCATAAGTTGTCTTCTTTCTATAAATCGTAGCCTTTTATTTATAAAGAAAAATCAGAGAATGCCTGTGTCCGGATCTATCATTCCGGGCACAGGCTTTTGCTCTGTCTGATAAATTAAGTTACGACACTAATTCTTTATCATCTCTATTTGATTGTTGCTTTTTTGACTGTGCTGTAGGCTCCATAAATACGTTTTCCATTTACTGTTTTATAAGAGCGGACTTTTACGTAATATTTTTTCCCTTTTTTCAGACCTTTGATCTTGTAAGATGTTGTTGTTTTCGCTTTTCTTACTGTCTTTTTACCTGTAAATTTCTTGTTTGTAGAATATACAACTTGATATCCTGATGCTTTCGTATTCTTTTTCCATTTGATCGTTAGCTGTTTTTTGATCTTATTTATTAAAGAGATACTCTGTTTCTTTGGTACTACAGTCACTGTAACTGTTTTGGAAGCTGCTTTGTAGTCTGTAGTTGCTGCTGCTTTGACTGTGATCTTGGCAACTCCTGGCCCTTTGACTGTTACTTTTCCTGCGGCATCAACTGTTGCAACTGCTTTGTTTGATGTTGTGTAAGTGAGTTTTCCATTTCCATTTGTTTTTGCATTTAATTTAAATGCTTTGGATGTTTCACTCTTCTTATAAGATGCTGTTGCTGTGATCGTCTGGTCTTTTGTCTGTACTACTGTTGTATCATCTTTCTTTGTTGTATTTGAGTTCGCATCATCTTTTCTGGTATCTTCTGCTTTCTTCACGATCTTATATGAAGATGATCCGTCTAATACTTTTCCTGTGTCCGCATCGTATGTTGTAACTTCAAAAGAGTCATCTGTTACATTGACTACAGAATAACTTGGTGTCCATGTCTGGCTTCTCTCAGAAATAAAATCCTGTTTTGCTGTGATCAGATTGTAGAATTTAGATCCTGTTGCTGAGTTTGCTTCTAAATATACAGTTCCTTTTGGATTTACAACCGTTCCACCTTTTGTTGTATCAACGATTTCGTAGCAGTTGTTTTCTTTTGCGTAATTTGCTGTATTTTCTGTTTTTGCGAATTTATCATGTGCCTGCCCATCACTCTGTAACTGATATGTTCTGGAGTATGTATGGTCATGTCCCTGAAGTACAACATCAATATCATATTTATCCATTAATGGTGTTAACTGTGTTCTTAAAACCATTCCGTCAGAATCTGAATGATCATATCCTGATCCATAAATGTCCTGGTGGAACATTACAACTTTCCATTTTACATTTGGATTTTCTTTGATCGCTTTACGCATAACATTTTCGTGAGTTGCACAGTTGTAATTGTTTGTGTCTAATACGATAAACAATGTATTTCCATATGTGTAATAATAGTCTGTTCCTGCTGCTGTCTTTCCTTCTGTATACTTTGCTGTGTTTCTATATCCACCTGTATCAAATGCATTTGGATTGTTGTAATGCATCTCATACTGTGCTGATCCAGAATCGTGGTTTCCGATCGTTGTTGCTACTGGAAGAGATCTTAAAGCATCTGCTCCAAGGTAACTTGCATACTGTTTTTCATTGTTATTGTTATTTACCTGATCTCCTGCGGATGCAACAAAACTTAGATTTGGATTCTGTTTTACCGCGTTATTTAATACGTTGTTCCAGTTATAACTATCATTTCTTGCTGCATAGTTATTATCTTTCATCGCATCTCCTTCAGTACTTGTCTGTCCTGAAGATGCTCCGATCTGAGGATCTCCTACATATAAGAAAGAATAATTTTTAAATGATTTTGTAGAATATTTCTGTACATCCTGATATTTTCCGTTCTGGAATACCTGATAGTAGTAAGTTGTATTTTCTTTCAGGTCATTTACAGATGCTTTGTTTGAATAGTACTGAACACCTTCGATCGCTACTGCCTGTGTCTGTTTTCCTTCGACTTCTTTTGCATCAGACATATCTGCTTTTGTTGCGATCTTAACTTTTGGTGTTTCTTCTGTCCTGCTGTAGTATGCAAAATTAAGCTGTGATTCTGTTGCTCCTGGTGTTAGGGATACATTTTCATAATTTGTGCTGTATTTATCCCAGTTTGCTTTCCATGTGGACCAGCTTTCTGTTTTAGAAGCAGATGCATCATTCCAATGTTCTGTCGCTGCGCTGACTGTTGATGAAAGGATTGGAGATGCCATCATAACTCCGCCTGCTAACATCATGGCTGATACAGTTGCTTTTGCTGCATATTTTTTTGCATTTCTTGCTATGTTTCTGCGAATTGTTCTCACAATAAGATCCTCCTTTGATATAGTCAATCATTCTCTGTTGTGTTTAACTATAAACTTGTGAGATTAAGGAAAGGTACGTGGGAATGATAAGTTTTTGTAAAATTTTTTAATTGTATGACGGGAATGTGTCGAGTATTCATAAAAAGATAAAGAAAGATAGCGGTACGAAAAACGAATTCCATTGATGGATGTATGTTAAACGTTATCGTTTTTTAATTTTTATAGAGGTGGACAGATATTATTAATGCTAATACAGTAAAACATACACACTGTGTAGTGGTTTGAATAGACTTCATGTGTATATGACAGAAATAAAAGAAAAACAAATATTTAAAAGAATGCGGAGTTGCCACCGGATTCTTTTAAATATTTGTTTTTCTTTTATTTCTGTCATATACATGCAAGCCTACATACAAAAACGCCAAAGACATTATTCACGGAATGTGATTTCTCCTGTTTTCTCGTCCATAGCATCTACGATCGCAAGGGATTCTAAGTGTGTCTGTTTTCTTAAGAAATCTCCACCTGGCTGGAATCCTTTCTCAATCACGACTCCTGCTCCGACCAGTTCTGCTCCGGAATCTTTGACTAATTTCGCTAATCCTTCTAAGGCTTTACCGTTGGCAAGGAAATCATCGATCAGTAATACACGGTCTCCTTCTCCTAAGAATTCTTTGGATACAATGATGTCGTAGACTCTTCCATGTGTGAATGATTCTACCTTTGTTGTATATACATCTCCCGCGATGTTCTTTGTCTGGGTTTTCTTCGCAAATACGACTGGTACATCAAAAATCTCTGCCACAACACATGCGATTCCGATTCCTGATGCTTCGATCGTAAGGATCTTATTGATATCTTCGCCTTCAAAACGTTTCTTAAATTCTTTACCGATCTCACGGAATAATTTTACATCCATCTGATGATTCAAAAAGCGGTCTACTTTGAGGACATTTCCTTCTTTCACGACTCCATCTTTTCGAATTCTCTCTTTTAATAATTCCATCACTTGGCCTCCACGCTCTTTTGTATTTTAAATAATATTTTAACTACTTTTTCCTCGCTTTGCAAGCATTGCTTGCATTTCTTTTGGATAATCTATATCGCAAAGTTCAGTTTCTTCCAACACCTTGAAGAATCTGGCATTTTCTATGTGTTTTTTGAGAATTTTCTTGCCACCTTGATCTTTTGTAAGCGATAACAATTCCCGTTTATATTTCTTTGAGAACCATACAGGATTCCCAAGGTTTTCTTCTGTTCTGACACAGCCGAGTTCACAAAATTCATCTGCCATAAAAGAGAGAAATCTTTCGATTGTCTCTCTTTTCATATTTGGCTGGTCTGCTACGAAAAATGCATAGAATTCTGCATCTTTCGCTGCTTTGATCCCTGCTTTGATCGACCATGAAATCCCATATTTACTTTCTGGACAAAATACTGTTGTTATTGGATCATATTGCGTTTGCTTCACAATTTCCTGATACTGTGTGACAACAATGATCTCAAATTCTTCATGTTCTTTGCATAGGTCGATCAATCGGTCCAATCCGTAACGATACATTGGCTTGGTTCCGATCATTTGCAATAATTTATTCTCCTGACCGAAACGTTTGCTGTTTCCTGATGCAAGATAAATGACTGCTGCTTTTATTTTATCCATGTTATATTATTCTTTCTCCAATAATCCCATAACGATCTTTTCACTGGTGATCGGCAATTCTCGGATCCATAATCCGGTTGCATTAAATACAGCATGGGCTAATGCTGGAGATGGTGTGTTGATAACGATCTCTCCGATAGATTTTGCTCCAAATGGTCCTGTTGGCTCATAACTGCTCTCGAATTCTACACGAAGCTTACCAACATCGACTCTTGCTGGAACTTTGTACTGCATGAAAGAATTTTGTTTTACATATCCATTTGGTGTGTAATCAACACCCTCATACAATGCCATTCCGATTCCCTGACCGAGCCCGCCTTCTACCTGAACTCTTGCAAGATTTGGATTGACTGGTGTTCCACAATCTACGACTGCGACATAATCTAAGATTTCAATATGTCCTGTCTCTTTATCAAGCTCAATCTCAACCATTCCTACCATAAATGGTGGTGGGGATACCGGAGAACTGTTTGTCTCTGTCACCTGGAAAGTTTCATTATTGTTGCACATAGATGCTGTTGCGATGTCCACTAATGAAACTTCTTTGCCGCTCTCTGCATCTCTGACTTTCTTTCCGTCAAATTCCAGAGTATCTGTATCTGCAACTTCCATCATCTCAGCTGCCTTATTGAAAATATGTCCCTTTAATTTTTCGCAGGCACGTTCCACTGCTTTTCCTGTGACGTAGGTAGAACTTGATGCGTAAGATCCAGAATCGTATGGTGATGTATCTGTATCTGCTCCGCTGACCATGATATCATCAATAGAACATTCCAGACATTCTGCCGCCATCTGGGCCAGGATCGTATCACATCCAGTTCCCATATCTGCTGCAGCAATAGAAAGTGTATACAATCCATCGTCATTTAATTTGATCGTTGCAGAACCAACGTCAACGCCAGAAATACCGGAGCCCTGCATCGCCATTGACAGTCCGACACTTCGAACTTTTCCATTTCCCATATCTTTGCATGGATATTTTTCATCCCATTTGATCATCTCTTTTGCACGGGCAAGGCATCGATCCAAAGCACAGCTGTTTGCTGTTTCTCCATAATATGCTGGCATCACATCGCCTTCACGGACCATGTTCATCTCACGGATCTTCGTTGGGTCCATTCCTATCTTAGCTGCAAGTTCACTGACTGCTGATTCCAGCGCAAACACACCCTGTGTCGCACCATATCCACGATAAGCCCCGGCTGACATACGATTTGTATACACAACATCATATGCAAAACGATGTGCTTCCAGATCTCGATATAATGGAATTGATTTATGCCCAGATAATCCTACTGTTGTTGGACCATGTTCTCCATAGGCTCCTGTATTGGATAATGTATAAACATCGATCGCACGGATCTTTCCATTCTTGTTTGCTCCGACACGAACTGTTACCTGCATCTCATGTCTTGGTGAAGATGCGATCTGAGACTCTTCTCTTGAAAAAATGATCTTGGATGGTTTCTTTGTCATCCATGTGACAAATGCTGGATATACTTCGGAGATAGAACTCTGTTTTGCTCCAAATCCTCCACCGATTCTTGGTTTTGATACACGAATCTTTGATTTTGGAATGCATAATGCATTGGATAAGATCCTTCGTACATGGAATACGATCTGTGTGGAACTAACAACGTTCAATCTTCCATATTCATCAATAAAACAATAAGTTCTGAATGTCTCCATCATTGCCTGCTGATTTGCTTTTGTATGATATGTATGTTCTACAACCACGTCGCAATCTGCTAATACCGCATCGACATCTCCTTCGTGTGTTTCTTCTGTTGCACACAAGTTTTTCTTATTATCTGCACCAATATTACATAATGCTTTCCAGTTATCTTCTGGATGCACTAACGGTGTGTCTTTATCCATTGCCTTACGTGGATCTAAGTTTGCTGGCAGTACTTCGTATTCCACACGTAACATCTTGAGTGCCTGATCAACACACTTTTCATTCTCTCCGGCAACGATCGCAACAGGATCTCCAACATAACGGACATGCTGATCCAGAATCTGTCTATCATATGGGCTTAATTCTGGATATGTCTGTCCTGCCATCGTAAAACGTTCCTGTGGCACATCTTCCCATGTATAAATTGCCTCAATCCCTGGCACTTTCATAGCAAACTGGGTGTTGATCGATTTGATCATTGCGTTCGCATATGGACTTCGAAGTAATTTCACGATCAGACATTCTTTTGGTGCCTTATCATTTGTAAATACAGGTTTCCCTGTCACAAGTGCCATAGCGTCTTTTTTCATGATCGGCTGGTTAACTACTTTCATTCGGCACCTCCATCTTTATTTTTCTTATATTCCAAAAAGTCTAAGATCCCTCGAAGCTGTCCTTCATATCCAGAACATCTGCAAAGATTCCCCGCAAGGTATTCTTTGATCTCTTCTTCACTCGGATCTGGAATCTCTCTAAATAATGCGATCGCATTCATGATCATTCCTGGGTTACAAAATCCGCACTGTTCAGCCCCTTGGTTCGCAATAAAAGCTCCAAACTCAGCTGCTTCTTCCTGCAGTCCTTCTAAAGTATCGATCTTATGTCCATCAACTCTTGCTGCAAGAATGGAACATGATAAGATTGGCTGGTCATCCATAAATACCGTACATAATCCGCAATTTGATGTCTCGCATCCACGTTTCACACTGTAACAACCAAGATCTCTGACAAGATCGATCAGGAGAGTGTCTGCATCAATCTGTGGGGTTACTTTCTTTCCATTTAATGTAAATGTAATCTCCATGTTTATTTTTCTCTCCTTTCTTCTAACTGTTCAAAACCTCTTCTTAATAAGACTTTTGATAACTGTTCACGGTAAGCAGCACTTGCTCTCATGTTGCTTCCAAAATTCATCTGACCGGTCACTTCATCTGCGAGTTTTCTTCTTCCTTCATCATCTTTGATCTGTTCCATCCACTGATCTGATAATCTGACTCTGCAAGCTCTGGATGGTCTTGCACCGACAACCGCATATGCCTCTTTCTCACCTAATGAAACAGCACATGTCAAAACTGGAAAATCTGTCTTTGTATTTCTATGAGAAAGATAAACACTTTCCTGTGGATGTTTCTTAATGATCAAACGCACTAAAATATCATTTGGATATTTATTTGCTGCAAATTGGTCTAATGGAATGAGTCCTTCATGATGTAACTCCACATAACTGTCAAACGCCAGAAAACAGCTTAATACATCAGAAAAACCGAACTTTCCAAAAATACTTCCACCTACTGTCGCAAGATTACGGAACTGCACTCCGACAATGTGTGTCACACTTTCTTTTACCGCTCCCTGACTCCATGTATTTAATCCTTCATGAAGTTCGATCTGTCTTAGTGTTACCATTGCTCCGATTGAAAATTCCTCATCATTTTCTTCGATCTGATCAAGTCCAAGACCCGACAGATCAATTGCTTTTTGTACATTTCTTGTGACCATCTTAAGCCACAACATGCCACCGATCACGCAGTTGGTCTTCTTCTGATTCAGCTCATAAGCTTGCTCAAGACTTTCTGCTTTGACGTATTCCTTGATCTTTAACATCTTATTTCTCCTTTAATTTTTTAAAATATCCCTTGTTTATACATTCTTTCACATTCTACAGAGCAACACAGGCAATTGGCAAAAAAAAGAGTACTTTCTGAGAAAGTACTCCTTCAGGTATCGTCCTATAATCCCCAGTATTCTCCATAGGTATCTTTGATGTTCTGTACATCGCTGTCTGTAATTCCATCAATCGTACTCTTAACAAACTGGTAAGTTCTTGGTCTCTTTGATCTTAATGCGGATGGATGCTCCTTATAATCCTTGTAAGATTCTGCAAAATACTCAGATGCTGATTTGATCGCATATGCTTTGTTATATCCATCATATTTATCCTTCTCAGCATTGTAAATTGACTTCCATTCACTCGTTCCAACTTTATCTCCTGCAAGGAAATTAGCAAAATGTCCTAATTCGTGAAGTAATACAGAAGATCTCGCACTCTGAAGTGCGATCTTATGACTCTTAACGCTAAATACACCTGTCGCTTCCGCATTTTTATCAATCACCATCTTAAACTTCAGATCTTCAAATGCATTCAAGATCTTACCATCTGCCTGAGAACCAAGTGTTCTTAATGTTGTTCCAGAAACACCAGACATCTGACTCAATTCAACCGTTGTTGTCTTGGTCGTTGTCTGAACAACTGTCTTGATCGTTCTCTTCTTAGAACCCTTCTTGTCATAATCCTTCTGTGTTTTGACAACTTTTGTATTCACAACCTTACGTCTGGAATGATTCTGAGATGTTGTTGTTCTTCTCTTTGTTGTTCTTCTTGTTGTTATTTTGCTTCTGCTTGCTTTCTTCTTAAGCTTCTGGATTCTTGTGCTTTTCTGTGTTGTTTTCTTCGTCGTTACCTTCGGTTTCTTGCCAAGCGGTACTTGAATCCCATCAATTGATGTTGTTGCTTCGCTTGGATGCTGCATAGTATCAACGCTTTCATAGGAAGCCATCTGCTTCTCAAACTTCTCCTGCTGACGGTTATTGTAAAATGTGACTCCACCAAAAACCAATGCAACAGCTACTACCACGGACACCAATCCGACCATGACTTTCTTCTTCATAACTCTCGCCCCTTCTTAATATTAATATCTATACTTTTTGCTTTTGTCTCTCAATCTCCATATGAGAGACACTCACCCTATAATATATTTTTATCGTACAATATTCGCACTTTTTTGTCAATAAATTCCGATGGATTTCAGCCTGTTTCTGACCATATTTCTTAGCGGATCCTTTTTATTATCATTTCTGGATTGGATGCATATAAAATCGCAGTTTCTTTGCTGATCTGTCCTTCTTTATATAGATTGATCAATGACTGGTCCATAGATATCATTCCACTCCCTGTAGAGGAATAGATCAAACCATCTATTTGATGCACTTTATTTTCACGGATCATATTGCGGATCGCCGGGGTCACTTCCATGATCTCAAACACAGGAATCAATGTTCCATCCATCGTTGGTATCAGCTGCTGAGAGATCACTGCCTGTAATACAGAAGCCAGCTGAATCATGATCTGGCGTTGCTGATTTGGTGGAAATACATCTATGATACGTTCGATCGTATTCGCTGCCCCGATGGTATGAAGTGTTGAAAATACCAGATGCCCTGTTTCTGCAGCTGTCATAACTACCTGAATCGTTTCATAATCTCTCATTTCCCCAAGCAATATCACATCCGGACTTTGTCTTAATGCGGCTCTTAAGGAAGTAACATAATTTACAGTATCCATGTTTACTTCTCTCTGACTGACGATACTTTTCTTATGTTGATGTAAAAATTCCAAAGGATCTTCCAATGTGATGATGTGATCTTCTTTTGTTTCATTGATTTCTTCTATCATGCATGCAAGTGTCGTGGATTTTCCACTTCCCGCTGGTCCTGTTACAAGCACAAGTCCTTTGTTTAATTCACTTAATTTCATTACCTGCTCTGGTATTCTTAATTGCTTATAGTCTGGCAGGCGGAATGCGATCACACGGATCACTGCCGCTAAGGATCCTCTCTGTTTATATGCACTGACACGAAATCTTGACAATCCAGGAATTGCAAATGAGAAATCATCATCCCCTGTCTTCAACAGTTGATCTATGTCTCTGTCTAACGCTTTCTCATAAATCTCCCGGATTATTTTTTCCGTATCTTGCGGCATCATTTTTTCTTCATTGATGCGACGCATCACTCCATTTACTTTCATCGTCAATGGAAGCCCTGCTACAATAAACAGATCTGAGGCTTCCTCTTTTGCTGCTAATGTTAAAAATTCTTCAATATTCATGCTGGCCCCTTTTACTTATTTCTATAAACCGGAAGGAAATCATCCTTCTTCCATGCCCCAACAGCTTCTTTTTTCCATTTGATCACTTCATAACACAGATCATTCTTTTTCTCCGGATAATAAATCTGCAATTTCACAGATAACTGCTGTGTGTCTGTGATACTTTCCTGAAATGCAATTGTTTTCTCTTTTTTATTATATGAAATCCCCTTGCTTTTTGTAAACGATCGACCAACCCTTTTCATATAATCTTTTTTATCCTTAGATCTGCGATACAACTTCCATAGTTTCTCATCGATCGCTCCAACTTGTTCATTCGCTGCATTGGATGCCTGATAAAAAGCCGACGTACGTTCCAAATTCTTTTTACTTAACGTATGATCTCCCTTGGCACTTGAAAGTGTCAAAGCCGCAAAAACTGCTAAACAGACCATAGCTAACACGAGCACGATCGAAGCTGCTCCAATCCCTAAAAATGGCATTTTACGATCTTTCATTATCTTTCCTTTCCTGCCTGTATCTTAAAATATCAAGCTGATAAATCTGTTGGTTTTCCCTCCACATCGTAATCTTTCCCAGAACTTTCGCTGGCTGCCTTTCAAGCTTTATCGTCATATGATAACGGGCTTTTGTTTTCTTTATCTCATTCCAATCCTGATCATAATAACACTGATAATCTCCGGCTTTACCATCTATTTGTGTAAAATATTCTTGAAAATCTTTGATGTCATAAGCACCCGCTTCTATCAGTTCTGCAGCTTGTGTTACATAATTTTTTGTCTCTGTCATTTCTCTTGCTTTTGCACTAATGTTATGAGCTTTTACAAATACCTGAAGCAGGATTGATCCACAGATTGCAAAAAAGAATAATACCATCATTAATTCCATCAGGATCAGGTGTGTTCCATTGCTTTTTTGTCTCATACTTCCTCCTAATTCCTGCTGTGTCTGTATACACAGTTCTGATATATCTTGCCATCACTTCCCTGAATCTTTATATGATACAGCTGTTTTGTTTCTATTACAGAAAAATCTTTTGCTGCCACGATCTTCTCTCCCTGCATCGTTGTTGTATCCAGACCTTCTCTTACCATTAATTCTCTCAATGCACCCTTCTCTTGATAGAGATATGTATTGTATTTTTTCCCATTGATCCTTTCCGTATGGATCAGGGCTGTGCGTCCATGAAAGCTGCCGATCTCGATGCTGTCCTTTTCATCCCACTGTCTTATCTTTTCTGTTACATAAGAAATATCGATCCGTTCCTCATAATCCTCATTCATCACAGAGGCTGTATGACTATATATATTCGCCCCGATCATACTTAAGGAAAATGCACAAACTGCAAACACTGCAAATAAGATCACAAGAAACATCTGATCTGTCATATGTCTTTGTCTCTCCAAAAACCTCACCTCTCATTCAATGGGATCACCGTAACTTGTGGCATGCGGTTAGACCCAATGATCTCGTATGAGATCACAAACTCGTCTTTGTCATACTTCAATCCATAATGTTTCTCCAGATAAGAAAGACTTTCTGGATATCGCCCTTCTACACTGTAACATTGTACCGCCCCTTTGATCACGGCTTCTTTCAGACTTTCTTCCTGTCTTTTCTTTGTTTCGCGAAAAATCTGGCTGCTGCTATTCCATAACACAGCCACCATAATGCCACAGATCATAACTGGCAGGAAAATTCGATTTTTATTGTCAATTTTTCTTTGTTTTTGAAAACGATTTCTCAAAATCTGCCTCCCTTATCCAATCCCAGCCATAATACCAACTAGCGGCAACATAACAGATAATAAAATGATCCCTACGATCACACATAAGATTCCTACCAGTGTCGGTTCTAAAACAGCGATCATCTTCTGAATCTGATCCTGCAGTTGTTTCTGATATAGATCTGCTGCCTGCTCCATTACCTCATCTACGGCACCCGTTTCATAACCGATGATCATCAATCTTTCCTGCATTCCATCAAAAATATGTGCCTCTTTCAACGCTTTCGGAAATATCTCTCCTTCTTTCATCTGTTCCTGACATTGCTGAATCTTCATTTTCAATGGTTCATAATCTGTCAGTTTCTCAGAAAGTGACAAACTTTCATCCATGTCAAGTCCACTCTTTAAAGCCATCGCCATTCCACTTGCGAATCTTGTTCTTGCACGTTTCCATGCGATTTTCTTCATAAATCCGATGGTCTGTATCTTAGAGATAAATTTAATTCTCACCTTTTTATAAAAAATAACAAAACATGTTATGATCAAGATCACCACTGCCAAAACTACCAGAACAATTGCTGACTGTCTCATCCAATCTCCAATATTCAATAACTGACGTGCAACTCCTGTCATCTCTTGCCCTAATTGCATATATACCTGTTCAAATACTGGCATAACCTTTATAAATAATACTGCAACGATCATTAACAACATCCCGAGCATCGCAACCGGATAAGTCACTGCACTCTTGACCGCATCTAATGTCTCTTCTTCCCTCTGGTAATATGCTGCCAATGCTTCCATCGTCTCATCCAGTCTTCCTGTCTGTTCTCCGATCTCCGTCATATGAAGTGCATATTCTGGGAAAACCCCTGTTTTCTCCATTGCAGGATAAAGCATTCCACACATTTCAAGTTCTTCGCGGATCTCTTTTAATATCTCCCTGCCTTCTGTCTGGACATCTCCATCTTCCATAATGTAAATCCCCTCAAGCGATGAAATCCCAGATTTCAAGATCAGTGCCATCTGACCACAAAATGTGATCAGTTCTTCGTTGCTAAGTTTCTTCTTCATATTCTATCCCTTCTTAATAACTATACTGAAGTACATAATGTTCTCCATTCCCAATATATTCTTTCACATCTTCCTTGTTATCACTATTCGCTGCCAGTGTCGGATCCATTAACTCCCAGCTTTTCCCGTCAAACTGAATGATATTATCTACCCATCCCTTTTCATTCAGCCAGGTACTGATCCAGGCATGATAGATATCCCCTGAATACCCGATCTCAAGCTTGGTCGGAATGCCCTGCGAACGCAGCATCGCCGTCATCAGTGCAGCATAATCAAAGCAGATTCCCTTCTTTGTCTTCAATGTCTCATCTACCGATGGCAGATATCCACTCTGAACATTCTGCGCTTTCTCATCATCATATTTTACATTTTTGACCACATAATTATAAACAGCTTTGACGATTGCCAGATCATCTTTGGAATCTTTTGCCAGTTTCTTCGCTTCCTTTACTGCTTTCGTCTTACTTGTAAATTCTACATACTGGTTAGGATATAAAAATGGCAGAAATTTATTTTTTAATTTCACCTCAAAACTATCCATCATCAAAACACTGTATTCATCGTCCTGCACATTTTCATATACAGAGATCTGATATGTACCATTTCCACTGGTCAATGGAAAATATGTCGGCTCTTTTGTCCGTTCAATAAAATATTTATATACTTTATTATTCTTTCCGATCACTTCAACACTGATCTTCTTTGCACTTCCCTTATATCGCAGTGCTACATAGCCTTGAGCCACATTCGATATATCAACCACAGCCTCCCCATGATCCAAAACTTCCTTCCCTGGTGCTTCTGGCTTTAATACTCCTGCTTTCTGAGCTGTTACCTGCTTCTTCCGTCCACACCCACTGAATGGTAACATACTGATCAGGCATGTCATGATCAGTATTATTTTTGTGACATACTTCATAAGAATTCTCCTTATATTTACTTTCTTTAGTATAGCAGATTCACAATATGCCTGCTAATTCACTTACGTATACAAATGCTCCCTTACATAATTCAAAAACTGCTTCTTTGCATAATCCAATGGCTTATTTTTTCTATAAAATAGTGATATCACAGAATGTAATTCATCTTCTAGTGGTATCATTTTAACTCCAGCACATTTAGCTTCTCTATAAACCGTTGAAAATGTGATCGTAACCCCAACCCCTTCACTTACAAAACTCATGATTGTATTTGCTTGTGGAAATTCAAAAGCTATTTTCGGTTCAAATCCTGCTTTCTCACAACTCTTATAAAACACTTCGTAACTTCCGCTGCCTCTCTCTGGGAAGATAAAAACATCATCTTTCAATTCTTTCAGTTGAAGTCGATCTCTTCCATAAAGCGGATGTTTTTCATATAACACTGCACACAATTTATCATCATACAGTGGGGAAAAACGGAATTTTTTCTGATCTTCCATCATATTTTCTCTCAAGATCAAGAAATCATAACGATCGGAGTTTTCCTGAATCTCACTTGCGATTCTTTCATCGATCACAAGTTTGATATCTGGATATTCTTTTCTGAAATCCGCCACCAATCTTGCAAAATGATATGGTGCAAGAACCGGCATACAACCAATCTTAATTTCCTGATTTTTCTGAACATTTTTCAACATCTCTTCATAGGTTCCCGTCATTTTCTTTGCATAAGACAAAAAGATCTCTCCTTCTTTGGACAACTCAAATTTCCTTGTATTCCTGCGGATCAGTGTAATTCCTAACTCATTTTCCAACTTACGGATCTGTTTTGATAATGCACCTTGTGTCATGTTACAGGCATATCCAGCTTCTGTGAAATTTTTCTGTTTACATAATTCCATATAATAATATAATTGCTGTATTTCCATTTTTCCATACCCTTTTCAAATATCTTCGTATATTCCTATTTGGAATATATCAAATCTCAACTGGAATTGCAATACTTCGCTCTCTCTATATATAATAAGAAACACAAAAGGGAATACGATTGATAAAATATGAAATTTTGATGAAAGGAATCGTTGATATTATGAAAAACAAAAAAAGATTTTTTTACCATAGATTGTTATTTTATATTTTAGGACTGTTGATCATGTCTGTTGGTTCTAATTTATTTTTGAAAGCAGCTCTTGGAGTTGCACCTAGCTGTACGATGGCTTTGACATTAAGTTATCTTTCCCCAATTCACAGCTATGCCTTATTTAACTTCCTGATCAACTCTACTTTCTTAGTTTGCGAAGCTCTGATCCTTCATGAATTCGGGAAAATGCAGTTGACTCAGCTTGGTTTGACTTTTGTTTATTCTTTATTTATCGAATTTACTTCTTATGGTTTATTCTTTATTGAACCTCATGGACTTGCCGCTAAGATTTTACTATCTGTCATCGCATGTGCCGTTCTATCAATAGGTGTCGGATTCACGATCAGTTCCGGGTTCGCTGTTATGCCAATGGAAGGACTTGTGAAAACTATCTCTGATAAGAAAAATATAAGCTTTGGCGCTGTCAGAGTTTGTCTGGAAGTTTTATTTACTGTATGTTCTGCGATCTCTTCTTTTGTATTGCTTCCAGAATTATCATCCGTTGGAATCGGAACCGTGATCGCCGCTTTCTTAAGTGGTAATATTACAAATATATTTTCTTCTCTTTTTCATAAGAGAATCAATGCCTACCTTGGATTTCAGGCATGATCCTATAGAAAAAAACGTAATCTCAAATGAACCTCTTGAGATTACGTTTTTTATTCTATCCTACTTCTTTAGTTTTTGCCTATTCCCATGGATCGATTTGCTGATTCGTCGGTACGACTTTGATCTTCTTTGAAATCGTTATCTTTGTCCCTGTTTTTAATTTTGCAGAAATCGTCGCTGTTCCAGCTTTATTTCCTGTGATTCTTCCATTCGAGTCAACAGATGCCACGGATGGATTACTACTCTTCCATGATGTGAAAGATGATGTATTGATCACTGTTGGATACACACCGTACTCTTTCATCATTTTGCCTTGATATGTTGGCTTCATCTGCATTTTTTCTGTTTCCCATATTGTACCGTATCTGCTGTCTAGTTTTAAATAACTCTTCTTTAAATATGAATTCTTTGTCACGATATTTTTTGTAAATTGCTTTCTTGCCTTGGATTTTTCTACTTTCTTTGCTTTGGAACTGCTAAAGTCTAATACCCAGGTATTGGCTTCGTATCCGTCTCTTGACACAACCGTAACTGCTGCAACCCCTACACTTTTTGCATTCGAAAGTAACAGACCTTTTCTATGTGTGGAAGAATTGATCCAACCCTTTACGATCTGCTTCGGTGTAGTTCCTGCAGATTGTGCACAGTTTTCATAGATGATCTTCTTGTTGATACTTTTTGAAAGCTTTCCATTTGGTCTTCTATGTGGACTTGTTTCTGGAATATAGATCGTTGTTTCAAATCCACGCATAATTGCTGAATTTGTCAATCCTCGATCCATCTTCAATGCTTTGCGTCCATTTTTCTTACGGTATTTGTTCACTTCTTTTAAGATTTTCTGTGCATCACTATAGTCCTGATATCCTGTAACAGATAATTTCCCTGTAGAAGCAGCCTCTACCTTCTTCTGACTGACTCCTGCAGTTGTAAATAGCATTGCCGCTGCTAATGCAATACTGGCAGCTCTTCTTGATAGTTTCCTCATAAACTTTCTCCTTTCATACTTTTGATCATGGTACCTTTATATAATTTGTGCGCAGATATCATTCAAACAACATCTCTCACAATGAGGCTTTGTTCTTGCCGTACAGACATCCCTTCCATGCCATACCAGCCTGTGGCAGAAATCACTTCCTTCTTCTGGTGGAATAATCTCCCATAATGCCATCTCAACTTTTTTAGGGTCTTTTATCCCATCAACCAATCCAATCCGGTTGACCAAGCGGATACAATGTGTATCCGTAACGATCGCAGGTTTGCCAAAAACATCTCCCATAATCAGGTTGGCACTTTTTCTTCCGACCCCAGGAAGACTTAGGATCGATTTAAAATCGGTTGGGATCTTACCGTTATATTCATCTCTTAAAACTTTCATACATTTGCTGATATCTCTTGCCTTGCTCTTTCCAAGACCACAGGGTCGTACGATTTCTTCAATATCTGCAACGTCTGCTGCTGCCAGTGCTTCTACTGTTGGATATTTTTCAAATAATCCTTTTACCACGACATTCACCCGTGCATCCGTGCACTGAGCCGCCAGTCTTACACTAACTAATAATTTCCACGCCTGATCATATTCCAGTGTGCAGTCTGCATCTGGATATTCATTCTTCAGACGCTCAATGACTTCTAGTGCCAGTTCTTTTTTATTCATAACAGTATCCTCCTTGAAGGTTGTTTTATCCTTATTATACCTTACATTTTTGCATATTTCTATGCTATAATGATTTTGTATTTTTTGTTCATCGAAAGGAGAATTTTATGAAGAAAAGTTTTTTAAAAGGTGCCTCTATTTTTCTGGCATCTGTACTAACAGTAGGTATGTGTTCTGCTTATAGTGTAAATGCGAAAGCAAAATTTTCTCTACCTAAAAAGACAACATTAAGTTATGACAAAAAAGATAATGGCGGGAATGGTTTTTACACAAATGTGATCTATATCAAGGGAACAAATCGCTCTAATTCAGAATCCATCCTGCGTAATGGTATGAAGGTTAAATCTTCAAATAAAAAGGTTATTTCTACAAAAACTTTTGGAAAAGATTATTATCTTATTGCAGATAACAATCAGGTAGGAATCGGTGTAAAACTTAAGAAAACAGGATCAACAAAAATCACTGCAAAATTTAAATACAGAGGTAAAACTTATTCTGTAAAAACAACAGTTAAAGTTATAAAATACTCAAATCCTTTTAAGAAGATCGTAGTGGATGGAAAAGACTATACTTCTGATTTTAAGAATAAAAACGGATCTGAGATCTCCTTTACGGGACGTAACATCAAGATCACTCCTAATAAGAACTGGAGAGTAAAATCTATTTATACTTACAAGCCAGGAGCTACTAAAATGAAAAAAGTAAAAGGTTCTTCCGTTACAATCCCAACAAATTGCCGTGCTTTTATTACAATGGAAAATAAAAAGAATAAATTAATAGAAAAAGTTACTTTTGATGAAATGGATACTACTGAAGATCCTGGATTTATATTCTAGATACAAATTTTAAAACAGCCCAGAATCGTCTTTTTATACCTGACGATTCTGGGCTGTTCTTATCTTCTACAATTTCTTTGTTTAATCTGTTTCATTTAAATCAATTCCATTCTCTGCCATTTCCCTTGTATGTATCGTTTGACAAACAGGATTCCTCTGAATACCCAGTCTAATGTCATTGCTACCCAGACTCCGAAGACTCCAAGTCCCATCCATTTTCCAAGAACAACGCTGCAGAAGATTCTAAATATCCACATCGTGGCTGATGCTACAACCATACAGTATTTGACATCATTTGCGGCTCTTAATGTGTTCGGGATCGTGAATGCTGGCGGCCAGATCGTTACACAGCATAAAGTATGATATAATAAGATCTTTCTTGTGATCGCTGCTGTTTCTGGTGATAAATGATATACCTGAATGATCAGTGGTAAGATCATAACTACGATGATATTTAATGCGATCAATGCTGCATAGGCTACTTTTAACAGCTTCTTTGTATAGTATCTTGCAGCTTCATAATCTCCAGCTCCGATGCATCTTGATACAACGGTCAGCACTGCAAATCCTACTCCGATTCCTGGGATTAACTCAAATGATGCTACCACATTTCCGATGGCATTGGCTGTGATAGATGATGTCCCAAATCCTGCAACGATACTTAATACCATGATTCTTCCTAGCTGGAACATACTATTTTCAATTCCGTTTGGTACTCCGATATGTAAAATCTTCTGTATTAAATATCCCTTAAAATGAAAATGGATATGTTTGCTTAAATGCACATCCTGATTTTGTTTTGCGAGCAGTCTTACCATAACAACTGCTGCAACAATTCTTGATACTAATGTTGGGATCGCAACTCCCTCAACTCCAAATTTAAACCCATAGATCAAAATCGCATTTCCTGCGATGTTGATACCGTTCATCAACATAGACATATTCATAGAAATCTTTGAATTCCCCATGATACGGAATAATGCGGCGCATCCATTATATATTGCAATAAATGGAATAGATGCCGTGACGATCATCAGATATATTTCTGCGTTATGCATAACTCCTGGTTCAATATTTCCAAACACTACATTTAAAATAAAGTTTTTACATGCATAAATTCCTGCCATGATCACTACAGATAATGAAACAATAAATAAGATCAACTGGTCTGCTGTCTTACATGCCATGATATTTTTTCTCTGTCCGAGAAACTGCCCTGCAACGACGGCTCCTCCAGTTGCCAATGCCGAGAACAGATTGATCATCAATACCATAACACTGTCTACCAATGAAACTCCTGATACAGCTTCTTCTCCAACATTCGCTGTCATGATAGAGTCCGCAAGTCCTACCGTTACAGTTAACATCTGCTCAATGATCAACGGTATGATCAATCGTACGAGATCTTTATTTGAAAACATCCTGTTCCTTGCACTGTCTGTAATTTCCATATTATTTCCTTTCTTTTTCTGTGTTTTAAAGATTATTTCTGCGTTTTGTCTTTTGTTTTACAGTTTTTATCTTATCACACTTTTGATTTTGTTCAAGGTCTGATTAAAAATATTTACATTTTCTCATTTTTATACAAAAAATATACAAGGTATCTTTTGATACCTTGTATACATTGCATATCATCGTTTTTTATTTCACATAATCCATGATAATTTCAACTGCTTTCTGGATTCCTGTCCTTGCTGAATTGATCATGAGATCATAATTACCGGGGTCTCCCCATTTTTGTTTTGTATAATAATTATGATAAGAAGATCTCTCCCAATCGGTTTGCTTGATCATCTTCTTCGCTTGTCGTTCTGTCACATGTTCTGTCTCTACGATCCGTTTGATCCGTTCTTCTAGAGGACTGTGGATAAAGAAACTGTAGCAGTTTTCGTGATCCTTAAGCACCACATCTGCACATCTTCCCACGAAAATGCAGGATTCATTCTCTGCTGCCAGTTCATGGATCACATGTGCCTGGATCATAAATAATTTCTCTGGTGTCATGATCTCTTCTGTGTCAACGCCTGGAAATCTGTGTCCGATCGGGACATTGATAATGTGGCTGTAAACTGCATTCTCCTCGTGATTCTTTACAAACTCTTCCGACATATCACTTTCTTCAGCAACTCTTGCCAAAATCTCTTTGTCGTAGAAAGGAATTCCAAGCTTCTTGGATAACTGCTGTCCGACCTCTCTTCCTCCACTGCCGAATTCTCTGGAAATGCATATGATCGTATTTTTCTTCATATTGCAACACCCCTTTTCTTGAATTACTTTATGTATTCCTTTGGTAATTGTATTAACCATCCTGTGACTGGTTTTATTCTTATATCAAAAAATTACAAATTTCTTTTTCATCTTTATCAGGATATTTTCTTATTAAATTATATATTTTCTCAATAATTTCTTGATCTTCTAACAGATCATCTGCTATTTTATCTACCGTATCTCCTTTTTCAATTTTTCTCTGTACTAGTGTCACTAATTTTAAAAGTTCACCTTTCCTTATTCCTATATTCTCTGCACTTCTTAATTGACTCGCTTTATCGCGGATTGCCATTTGTTCCCTTAAATAAAGATATCTCTCACTCTCATCTTGGCTCATCTTAATCATTTCATCCCTCACCTTTTCCATGTAATGATTTCCTTCAGATTCTTCTCTGATTTCTTCCCAAGTACTTGCTGAAATTAATTTAGCCCATTTATAAAGATCTTGTTTTCTTGCTTTTCCTTTTGTCGTTGCTATTTTACTTAATTCTATCACATGAAATTGAAATTTACTACTATACAATTCACCTGTTGTATCATCTTTTAATAAAATTCTATGATAAAATCCAGGACTTTTTAAATAATTAAAATCAAGAATTCCTACATGAATACATGGAGGTAATTCATAATAAGATTCTCCCTTTTTTAATCCCTCTGTAAACATCCGACAATTATAAAATAAACTTCTCTCTGCCCAATCTTCCTGATACGTATTTTGCATCTCGATATTAATCTTTTTGCCACCATTTAAGATTAATTTGACATCTAGTATTCCCTCTTTTTCTTCTTTTACTTCACCTTCCACAAAAGGATCCGTAACCTCCAACTCTTCAATATCTGTTTCCTTTAAATGCAACAATGCTATTAAAAATCCTTTTACTATCTCTTCATTCTTAAATATCTTTTGAAATGCATAATTATTGGTCAAACAAATATTTAATTCTTCCTTACTTGCTGCTCTCTTTCTTAATTGCGCTTCATTGAAATCTGTAATGTCTTTATTCCCCATATTTTCTCCTTATATTACAAATTATGTAAATTGCTTCATTTATATTTTAACAGATTTCCATTTATTGTCAATTATTTCTTACCTTTTAATTTTGTTTCCTAACGATCGCATATTCATCGTCCATCTGGAAATAAGGGCAATCCCAATCGCTATAGCTCATAAATCTTGCCATCTCATCTTCATCTAAATTAATATCACATACATAATATTCATAATCTTCATCATACACATAATTACTACAATATTCGCACCCTGCGCTTTTCTTCTTTGCCATAGTTTATATTTAGTAGAGGACTGTATTATAAGTTGTAAAGTATTGATAAATAAGCATT